>Ga0209755_10000099_pt1 | contig 156575 bp, 166 predicted proteins | sample TergutCo191P1_FD_187301 | JGI IMG/M metagenome (GOLD analysis project Ga0209755, IMG submission 187301) | Cornitermes sp. P1 segment gut microbial communities from Petit-Saut dam, French Guiana - Co191P1 (SPAdes) (version 2) | ecosystem: Host-associated > Arthropoda: Insects > Digestive... | reverse complement strand
AACAATAACTGTACAACAGATGATAACTTTGTTCTCTTCTTATAATGAAGTACCGGCAGACAATCAATGCCAAAAGGCTTGAATAAAAAATCCCATATTCCGGGTTTTACAAAAAAGTTGCTATACTGCCAGTTCAGCGAAAACATAGACCTCCGCCCCCATTTGGGTTCTCCCTTAATCAAGAATGGCGCTTTCTGCTTTAATCCGCAACCACATTCCTCACAGTAATCTTTCAAGTCAAAAGTTTCCTCTCTATAGCCGAAGTCATCCGAAGGTTCCGGATACCCATTGTGCCAATTGGAGTATATGTTGCAGGCGTTGGCTTGCAATATTTCATTTTTTGTAAATTCGGTCTCAATAAAATGAGTGCGAATGTCTGTCTTTAAAACTGCCTCAATGAATGGTAGATTTTTGTCAGACTCGTCAACATACAGCACTTCTATCTCTTCATCGGGAATGTCAATCTCAATCCCAATTGAAGATAATTTTTGACGAATTTCACTTGTTACATTAAATGCATAACGATGCAATATTTTCATAAAATAACCTCCATATTATAACCCCAATTTATTCAATATAATTGGATAATCTTTATAAATCTTTTTAGCCTCAACCTTGATCGCTTCCTCGGAATGGTTACTGAGGTTTCTCCGACAGACTTTTTACCGCTGTAACCGCTCCCATTCGTTAAAATATTGCAAGGTTTATTTATAAAATAATACTTTCCTTGCAATATTTTCAACCCTTTTTTGCAATAATACGCTTATTGCGTTGGGAATAACGCTTTTTTAAGGAACGACTATCTAGCATTTTTTATCATCGACAAAAAAGTACCGGCCGCCAAGGTAAGGCGGATAATACACGGAAGCTGCGACTGGCTGCCCATCCTGCAAAGAGACGCGGAAAGCCTCTCCAGCACCGTAAAATAAAAAGCGCGATCCGGTAACCCGAACCGCGCCCAGATATTTCAATTCCATCAACGCTTCCGCGTCAACTCAACAATCAGCCCTTGCCGGCGCTGCCGAGAACGTTCTCGTTCTTGTCGATAATCATCTTGACAAGCTCCTCGCGCGCTGGGCCGAGGTACTTGCGCGGGTCGAATTCCGCCGGGGTGTCCTTGAATACCTTGCGGATCATGGCCGTGAGCACGAGGCGTCCGTCGGAGTCTACGTTAATCTTGCAGACCGCCGACTTCGCGGCCTTGCGGAGCTGCTCGGCGGGAATGCCCACAGCAGCCTTCAACTGACCGCCATTGTCCTCAATGATCTTAACATACTCCGGCAAAACCGAACTCGCGCCGTGCAGCACGATCGGGAAACCGGGGATGCGTTTTTCGACATCTTCGAGAATGTCGAACTTGAGCGGGGGCGGAACGTATACGCCTTCGGCGTTCTTCGTGCACTGCTCCGGCTTGAACTTGAACGCGCCGTGAGACGTGCCAATGGATATAGCCAGCGAATCCACGCCGGTCTTCTTGACGAAATCTTCAACCTCTTCGGGCTGCGTGTAGGTCGAATGCTCGGCGGAGACCTCGTCTTCGATGCCGGCCAAAACGCCAAGCTCGCCCTCAACCGTAACGTCGTACTTGTGCGCGTACTCCACGACCTTCGCCGTGAGCTCAACGTTCTTTTCGTAGGAGTGGTGCGACCCGTCGATCATGACAGACGAGAAGCCGGTCTCGATGCACTGCACGCAGAGCTCGAAAGTGTCGCCGTGGTCGAGGTGGAGCGCAATGGGCATGTTGAAGCCCTGTTCGCGCGCCATTTTGACGGCGCCTTCGGCCATGTAGCGCAGGAGGGTCGAGTTGGCGTACTTGCGCGCGCCGGACGACACCTGCATAATCACGGGGGAATTCGACTTCCCGCAGGCCGTGATTATCGCCTGAATCTGCTCCATGTTATTGAAGTTGTAGGCTGGGATGGCGTACTTGCCGTCCATTGCCTTCTTGAACATCTCTCTGGTATTTACCAAACCGAGGTCTTTGTAATTTACGGCCATGATCAGATCCTTTCTTGTAGATTAACGGATATCATCAAAGTTGATAATATCACTATAGAGAGAAAACAACATTTTCTCAATTTCCAAAACACTATCCCCTTGCGTCCAATAATCAGGGTATTGGTTAAGGTAGCCGATATATCCGCCCTCTTTTGCTTCCCAGCAGGTATAGGATAACTGCATTGACCTCCTCCTCCCAATAAAATCTCAATACTAAGCTTCCGCCTGCTTCTCTTCCGGCGTTTCCGCGGCGGCAGGGGCCGCTGCGTGCTTTGCTGCTTTCGGGGCCGGCGCCTTCTTTTTCTTGGTGCCGCCGCGCTTGCGCACCGGGTCGTTATGGCCGCGGCCTACAAGCTCAATGATCGCCATGGGGGCGCAGTCGCCCTTGCGGTCTTCGGTCTTGAGGACACGGGTATAGCCGCCATTGCGATCCTTATAGCTCGGAGCTATATCCTCGAACAGCTTCTTAAGGATAGCGTCGTCATTGATGCGGCGCGCGGCCAAACGCCTCGCGTGGAGATCGCCCTTCTTGCCGTAGGTGATAAAGCGCTCAACGACACCGCGCACCTCTTTGGCTTTCGCAACAGTGGTCGTAACCCTCTCTTTGTCGAGGATCGAAATGGCCAGATTCGAAAGCATCGCCCTGCGATGGGAAGCGGTGCGGTTAAGTTTCCGTCCTGATACTAAGTGGCGCATGATACTACCTTTTCCTTATGTTATTAGCTTATCATTAACTGATTTAAGCGGCACCGATACTCTTTTTCCGTCAAACAGCGGGCGGCTTACACGCCGCCCCCCGCATATTCCATCAACGGATAATCAGAATTCGCTGCCCATTATCTTGTCGACATCCATACCGAATGTCAACCCCATATTCGTCAGCACGCCGTTAAGTTCAACGAGCGACTTTCGACCGAAGTTCTTGTACTTGAGCATATCGGTCTCCTGATTCCTGACCAAATCCGCCAGCGTCATAATGTTCGCGGCGCGCAGGCAGTTGTTGGAGCGGACCGACAGTTCCAGCTCATCAACCTTCATCTTCAGGAGCGTCCTGAGCTTTTCGGTCTTCTCATCGCGCACCTTCTCCTCAACGGGCAGGAAATCGCCCTCGATGTTGATGAGCACTTCAAGGTGATCGTAGAGCAGTTTCGAGGCGTAGCCTATGGCGTCCTCTACAGATATGCTGCCATCCGTCGTAATATCAAAAATGATCTTGTCAAAATCGGTACGCTGGCCTACGCGCGTGTTCTCCACCACGTAATTGACCTTCGTAACCGGCGAGAAAATCGAGTCGATGGCGATTGTGCCTACCGGGTCTTCCTCGCGTTTGTTCTGCTCGGCCGAAACGTAGCCGCGACCGTCGGACACCCTCATCTCGATCTTCAACTTCGCATCGGAATTGATCGTCGCGATATGCAGATCGGGATTCAGAATCTCGACACCGGCGTTCGGCTCAATGTCCTTTGCCTTCACGTCGCCCGCGCCGCTAACATCAAGCCTGAGCGTTACGTCTTCGTCGGCCAACAGCTTCAGGCGCAGTTGCTTGATGTTCAGAATGATATCCGTAACATCCTCAGCCACTCCCTCAAGCGTAGAGTACTCGTGCGGAGCCCCGTCAATAAATATCGACACTACCGCGCCGCCCTGAAGCGACGAGAGCAGAATCCTGCGCAACGAGTTACCGACCGTATGTCCCCAACCGCGCTCAAGCGGCTCTATCGTCACGCGCGAGTAGTTGGGAACTTTGTCGGGGTTGTCTAACTTGATGCCCTTGGGCATCAACAAACTTTTCCATTTCATATCGTTTCAGGTCTCCCTTTTTTACCTGGAGTACAATTCGACAACAAGCTGCTCCTGCACGTTCTCCGGAATCGAACCGCGCTCCGGCACCCGTACGACCTGTCCGTTCAGCTTCACCTTGTCGACCGTCAGCCAATCGGGACACTCCTTCATGGCCTTGAGAGAAGAGTGAATGAGCGCAAGGTTCGCGCTCTTCTCGCGCACCTGAATAATATCGGAAGCCTTCACACGGAAAGAAGGGATATTGACCTTCTTACCGTTCACCGTAAAGTGGTTGTGAAGCACAAGCTGCCTCGCGGCGCTGCGCGACGGCGCGAAACCAAGGCGGTAAACGATATTGTCGAACCGTGTCTCAAGCAGCTGCAACAGGTTCTCGCCGGTAACGCCGCTCAAGCGAGACGCGGTCTGGAAATAGAGACGAAACTGCTTCTCTAATACGCCATAGATACGGCGGATCTTCTGCTTCTCGCGGAGCTGGTTGTTGTACTCGGTCGCCGAACGCCTGCGCTTTGACGTGCGCGCGCCCGGGGGGAAAGGCCTGCGCTCAACGGCGCACTTCTCGGTCGAGCAGCGCTCGCCCTTGAGCATCAACTTAACACCCTCCCTGCGGCACTGACGGCACTTAGGGCCATGATATACTGCCATTCGCGTCTCCTCTATACTCTATATTTCCGCAGGCGCGATAAACCGCGCCCATACATTATTTCTTTTGGACGATTACCGTATGTCCACGTAATTAAATCCCCAATCAATACAACGCTCGAAACACAATCAACCCTGACGCTGCTTGTGTTTAGGATTCTTTGAACAGATCACGCGGACGATACCCCTGCGGCGTATCACCTTGCATCCGTTGCACATCGGTTTTACTGATGCCCTGACTTTCATTTTTACGTCCCTTCTATTTTTGCGGGCGCGACAAATCGCTCCCCTACATTGTCCATCCGTCAATCCCCTCTTCGCAACCCCATCCGGGATGCGGAAAAATCAGGGAATTCCTCCGTTTCTACCGAGCTGTGCACCCCTTTCCGGGATGCGCACCGTGCGCATAATCACACGATATTACTTATTACTTAGACGGCGCCTTCTTCTTGTTGGCGATAGTCTTCCTCGGACCCTTGCGCGTACGGCTGTTTGTGCGCGTGCGCTGGCCGCGGCACGGCAGACTGCGGCGGTGGCGCAGGCCGCGGTAGCAACCAATGTCCATCAGGCGCTTAATGTTCATCCTTATCTCAGAACGGAGGTTGCCCTCGGTCTGGTACTCGGCGTCTATAACCGCACGGATGCGGTTGAGCTCCTCCTCGGTCATATCCTTGACCTTCTTGTTCTCGTCAAGCTGAGCCTTCGCGAGGATCTCGGAGGCCGACGTGCGGCCGATGCCGAAAACGTACGTAAGCGCTATCACGGCGCGCTTGTTGTTCGGAATGTCTACTCCTGATACACGAGCCATAATTTATCTCCTTACACCCTGCGTCTCTTGGGTGGACGGCAGCCGTTGTGCGGCACCGCAGTAAAGTCCTTGATACACGTCACCTTGAGGCCAGCCGCAGCCAGCGACCTGATAGCGCTCTCGCGGCCGTTGCCCGCGCCGCGCAGATGCACCTCGACCTTGCGGACGCCGGCGTCAAACGCCGCCTTGCCCACAAACTCGGCGGCTACGCCCGCCGCAAACGGCGTGCTCTTGCGCGAACCCTTGAAACCGGCCTTGCCGGGGGTATGCCAGGCTACAACGTTACCCTTAAGGTCGGTCACGTTGATGATCGTGTTATTGAACGTTGCGCGAACGTGAGCGACACCCTCAGCGGGTGCCTTTTTCTTTACTTTCTTCGCCGCGCTTGACGATTCTTTGTTCATCCTGCAATCCCTCTTTGTTTAATCATTTTATGGGCGCGATAAACAGCGCCCGACATTTCCATTTTTTACGCGGACAGCATCCGCCCGTACATCACTTGTACCTGTAAACTATCCGGCCCCGGGACAAGTCATACGGCGACAACTCAACCAGAACCTTGTCCCCCGGCAATATCCGGATGTAATTCATCCGCATCTTCCCGGATATATGGGCCAGCACCTCGTGCTTGTTTTCAAGCTGCACCTTAAAAGATGCGTTGGGCAACGTTTCTGTTATAGTCCCCTCGACCTGTATCGAATCGTTCTTACCCAAAAACTATCTCCTCCCGCGCAGGGTGCCTTTTTTCATAAAACCCTCATAGTTACGCATCTGCAAGTGCGACTCAAGCTGCTGAAGCGTATCCAAGGCAACACCCACCACGATCAGAATGCTCGTACCGCCAAAGAAAAAACCGCCGCCCAAACCGCCCATCATCATCATCGGCAGAACCGCGATGAGCGCCAAAAACACCGAGCCGGGGAGCGTTATACGGGTCAAAACATTTTCAAGGAACTGGGCCGTCTGCTTGCCGGGGCGAACGCCGGGAATAAACCCGCCCTGACGCTTCAGATTGTCTGCGATGTCAACCGGGTTAAACACGATGGCCGTGTAAAAGTACGTAAAGAAAATAATCAGAAGGCCGAATATGAGTCCGTAGAGTATGCCGTCGGGCCTGAAAAGGCGGGACAGCGATTCCATAAACTCCGACGGATCCGGGCCTGAAAAACTGCTGACAATCATACCGGGGAAAGTCATAATAGACGACGCGAAGATGATAGGTATCACGCCGGCCATATTGAGGCGCAGCGGGAGGACCGTATTCTGGCCCTGATACATCTTCGTGCCTACGACCTTCTTGGGGGTTTGGATAGGTATGCGCCTCATTGCCTGCGTCATAATCACAACCGCTACCGTGGCAATCAGGACAATCGCGATTATGACGAGCGTCGTGACGACATGGCCCTGATCGGCCATGACCTGCTGGACCTGACTCATAACCGACAGCGGAATCTCCGCGACAATACCTATAAAAATTATAAGCGAAATACCGTTTCCTATGCCCCGCGCCGTTATCTGCTCGCCTAACCACATCGTCAGCACTGTTCCCGTGGTCAGCGATATGATGGTAGTGATGATAAACAGGAAATGCGGCATATTGGGCAACACCGCCGAGATGCCGTCGACCTGCACATTCAGAATGAAAATGGAGATACCGGTAGCCTGAATGGCGGCGAACAGAACCGTGCCGTACCTCGTGTACTGCGTGATTTTCTTGCGGCCCTCGGCGCCCTCGCGCTGTAATTTATGTATATAGGGGAATATCGTCCCCATTAGCTGCAATATGATGGAAGCCGTGATATACGGCATGATTCCCTGCGCGAACACGGCAAAACGGGCGAAACTGCCGCCCACGAACATATTATACAAACTGAATAGCCCGCCGCCGTCATTCGCGACGAAACGGGCGATAACGTCCGCGTTCACGCCCGGAGTGGGCACGTGACCGCCGAGCCTGTAAATAAAAATGATCAACAGAGTGAAGAAGATCTTCTTCCTCAGCTCCGGGATCTTGAACATATTACGCGCTGTATCTAAACCTGCCACTTATACTACCTCTGCTTTCCCATTGGCTTTTTCAATCTTTTCTTTAGCGGACTTGGAGTACGCGTTGACCTTGAAAGTCAGCGCCTTCGTCAGCTCACCCGAACCCAGCATCTTTACAGGCTCGGTAACATTGTGAATCAAACCGAACTCACGCAACACCTCAGCCGTTACCTCACGGCCGCCCACATCAACTTCCTCAAGAGAACCGACATTGACAATCTGGAACTCTTTTTTGAACGGGCTGTGAAACCCGACCTTAGGCACACGGCGCGTGAGCGGAGTCTGGCCACCCTCGAAGTAGAACTTCTGGTAGGCGCCGCTGCGCGACTTGTCGCCGTTATTGCCATGACCGCTGGTCGAACCCTGACCGCTGCCAGTACCGCGCCCAAGCCTCTTGGTTTCCCTGTGAGAGCCCGGCGCCGGTTTTAAAGTGTTCATCTTAAGCATTGCTATCTCCACCTGTACTTATCTTATGCGGGACGACAACCGCCGCCGCCGCGTTTATATCTAAGGATTATACCTCTTCCACCTTAACCAAATGGCTGACCGCCCCAATCATCCCGCGAATCGTCGGGTTGTCGTCGTGGACAACCGAGTGATTCATCTTGATGATGCCAAGCGCCTTGATAGTCGCCTTCTGATTCTTCAGGCGGCCGATCGCGCTTCTTACCTGCGTAATTTTCAGTTTCTTGCTCATCGTTAATACCCTTTACACTATTCAATGACACATTTATTTACGTTAACCCGGCCAAGCACACAAACACCGCCCGCCATTACACCGGAATCTGACGCAATGCCCTTATCTGTTCCCTCGTCTTCAACTGCTTGAGGCCGTCGAGCGTCGCCTTTACCACATTGTGCGCGTTCGTAGTGCCCAAACACTTCGTGAGGATGTTGCGAACGCCCGCCAGTTCCAGCACAGCGCGCGCGGGGCCGCCGGCAATAACGCCGGTACCGGGCGCCGCCGGCTTCAGGATGATCCTGCCTGCGCCGAAGTGGCCAACCACATCGTGCGGGATAGTCCCGTCCACAACGCTGACCCTGTGCATATTCTTCTTGGCGTTCTCGCCGGCTTTACGCATGGCCTCGCTCACGTCATTGGCCTTGCCCATGCCGATGCCAACGGTCCCGTTGCCGTCGCCTATCGCGACCAGCGCGTTGAAACCGAAACGGCGGCCGCCCTTGACGACCTTCGCGACGCGGCTGACAGCTACCAGCCTCTCCGACATCTGCGACTCTCCGCCGCCACCACCAATCAATTCTTCGTTACTCAAAGGTACAACTCCTTCATTAGCGGGCGAACACGGGGCCGCCCCTACTGATATATTAGAAAACTAACCCTTTGCCGCGCGCCGCCTCAGCCAAAGCCTTTACGCGGCCATGGTAGAGATAGCCCTTCCTGTCAAACACAACCGTCTTAACCCCCTGCTCAATCGCCTTCTCGGCAACCATCTCGCCAATCATCTTCGAGATATCCGTCTTGCTCAACTCCTTGCCCGAAACCTTCTGGGCAAACTCTTTGCCGGAACTGCCGGCGAAAGCGATCGTCTTTCCCTGAACGTCGTCGACGATCTGGGCGTAGATGTGGTTGATGCTGCGGCGGACGCAGAGACGCGGACGCTCGGTCGTGCCCGTAATCGACTTACGGACGCGGGCCGCGCGGCGCTGACGTTCCACACTTCTTTTTTTTGCACTGTTCATACCGCAAACCGCTCCTCTTTATCCTTGCTTTGGCAGGCAGCTTCAAGCCGCCTTACAATATCCTTCTGTCACCATCTATACAATACCATCAACAATATCCCGCTATCACCGCCTGTACATATATATCATGACAACGATACTACTTGCCGGCCGTCTTGCCGGCTTTCCTGCGGATCTGCTCGCCCGCGTACCTTATGCCCTTGCCCTTGTAGGGTTCGGGGGGGCGGATGCGGCGGATATCGGCGGCCGCCTGGCCAACCTTTTCCTTATCGATGCCTTCAACGCTGGCCTTTGAAGGGCCGTCGGTCTTATATACCAAACCGGGGCGCTCCTTAAACAGCACCGTCTCCGAAAGGCCGGCCGCTACAAGCAGGTCCTTGCCTTTCATCTCGAACTTGTAACCGACGCCCACGACCTCAAGGTCAATTTTGTAACCAGCCGACACACCTACCACCATGTTGTCAAGCAACACGCGGTAAAGACCCCACAGGGCTTTCGTCTGTTCGGTTTCCATGGCCGGTGATACGGTGATGGCACCATCGGCAAACGCGGCCTTTATCTCAGCCGGAAGCTCTCTGCTCAGCGTACCCTTAGCGCCCTTGATCTCGACTTTCTGACCGCTGACCGAGACACTCACACCGCTTGGGACCTTGACAGGCAATTTTCCTATACGTGACACCTTACCGCTCCTCTTATTTCGGGGCAGCCACAACGGACGCCCCCGCAATATTGTTTACGTTATTACCAGATCAACCCGATAACTTCGCCGCCAACATTCATCTTGCGGCAATCCTTGTCCGTCATAACGCCCTTGGACGTGCTGACGATGGCGATGCCCATACCGTTGAGCACTTTCGGCACGCCGCCTGCGCCCGAATACTTCTTGCGGCCCGGCGTCGATACGCGCTTGAGGCCCTGAATCGAGTTGCGCATACTGTCATCGTACTTCAAGAGAATCTTGATAGTACCCTGCTTCTCATCCTCAACAAAGGCGTACTTGCTGATGAAGTGGTTCTCGAAGAGGATCCTCGTGATCTCCTTCTTCAGCTTGTTCGCGGGAACATCCACAGTACGCTTCCTGGCCTGGACGGCGTTGCGGATCCTGTTGAACATGTCGGCAATCTGGTCTGTTAACATCCTACCCTACCCCTTATACAGTTAATAATTTTCTCTTACCAGCTGGCCTTGACCACGCCGGGTATCTCGCCGCGCAGGGCCATCTCGCGAAAGCACAGCCTGCACAAGCCAAAATCACGGATAAAAGCGCGAGGCCTGCCGCAACGCTTACAGCGAGTGTAGGCGCGGGCCTTGAACTTCGGCTTTTTACGGTTCTTCTCAATCAGCGCCTTACGAGCCACTTTACACCACCCCTTCGTTTTGCGGACAACCGGATCTATCCGCCGCCCTTATAGTTTACGACGGGTATCCCCCGTCAGCACATTACCAGCCGCCTACTGCTTGCGGAACGGCATCCCCAACTCTTCCAACAGCCCCAAACCCTCTTCGTTGTTGGCGGCCGTGGTGTTGATGCAAATGTCCATACCGGAGATTTTGGCGATCTTGTCGCGGTCAACCTCTAAAAATACTATTTGCTCCTTCAAACCCATAGTATAATTTCCAAAACCGTCAAAAGATTTTCTCGGCAGCCCGCGGAAGTCGCGGATACGGGGGATGGTAATCGCCACCAGCCTGTCGAAAAATTCCCACATCCGGACGCCGCGAAGCGTGACTTTCGCGCCGATAGGGATGTTTTCGCGCAGCTTGAAGTTCGAAATCGCCTTCTTGGAGCGCGTGACCACCGGCTTCTGGCCGCTGATGTCGCGCAGGCAGTTCACCGCCTCGTCAATCAACTTCGCGTCGGAGACGGCGTCGCCCACACCCATATTGATGACGATCTTGTCAAGGCGCGGCACCTGATTCACATTCTTGAAACCGAACCTCTTCATCAGCGCCGGAATTACCTCTTTCTCGTACTTCACACGCATACGGGGACGCGGCACAGGCCCTTTGGCCGCCGGCTTCTGCCCCTCTTTTTCGTTCTGCTTCGCATCCTTCTTGCTCACCCTATAGTCTCCTTCGCCTTCTTAGAGTACCTGACGCGGCTGCCGTCTTCAAGCACTTTAACGCCCAAACGCGTGGGCTTGCCGGTCTTGGGGCACTTGAGCATCACATTGGAGATATGAAGCGCAGCTTCTTTCTCCATGATGCCGCCCTGCTGATTCTTCAGGCTCGGCTTCGTGTGGCGCCTGACGAAATTGATCCCCTCGACAATAACGCGGCTCTTCTCCGGCATTACCTTGAGGATCTTACCGCTCTTCCCCTTGTACTCGCCGGATACCACCACAACTATGTCGTCTTTCTTAAGTCCTAATGCCATTCTTCCTTCTCCTCTATATAGCGGGCGGGCACAAGCCGCCCCTACGATATCAATCCTTACAAGACTTCCGGCGCCAGCGACACGATGCGCGTAAACTTCTTCTCGCGCAGCTCACGGGCGACAGGGCCAAAAATACGGGAACCCTTAGGCTCGCCCTGATCATTTATTATAACCGCGGCGTTGTCGCTGAAACGGATGTACGTGCCGTCCTTGCGGCCGTACTCCTTCGCGGTCCTCACAACCACGGCGCGGGCCACAGACCCTTTTTTCACAGCGCCGTTGGGGATCGCGTCCTTAACGGCTACGATGATGATGTCACCGACGCGGGCATAGCGCCTGCGGGTGCCGCCGAGGATGCGTATGCACCGCACTTTCTTCGCGCCGGAGTTGTCGGCTACAATCAGATTTGTCTCTACCTGTATCATCTTCCAATACCTTTATTAATACAACAACGTTTATTTTTCGTTACTGTATGATGATTTCCCATCATCATACCTACCCTACGCCCTACGCTTAAAATAAAACTTACTTGAACATGAATCTATTGCAACCAATTCCCAACCAAACTTTCCCTCTTCATTAAGCTTAGAAACTACCTTTTCCATATCAATTGGCCTATTACTGTTACCGTAATCTAAATATAAGTTTTTATATTCCCAACTCTCAACCGCCATAATTACTTCGCCCTCTCAATAACTTCACCAATCCGCCACCTCTTAGTCTTGGACAGCGGCCGCGTCTCGATAATCTTAACCGTATCGCCGACATGGCAGTCGTTCTTCTCGTCATGCGCCACGTACCGCTTCTGCTTCTTAACCGTACGGCCGTATATCGGGTGCATCAGCTGACGCTCCACCTTAACGACCACGCTCTTGTCCATTTTGTCGCTTACGACCACGCCTACTCGCTCTTTGCGATAATTTCTTTCCGACATTTATCCTCCGTTACGCCTTGGCGGCGGCCCTTTTCTCGTTAAGAATTGTCTTTACACGCGCGATATTCTTCTTTACGTCGCGCAACTGGATCGGATTGGTCAGCTGGCCCATCCGCGCCTGGAACCTGAGGTTGAAGTGCTCCTCCTCAAGGCTGTCGATCTTCTTGACGAGATCCTCAACCGGCAGCTCTCTGATTTCATTAGCTTTCATTATCCCACCTGCTTTTCCAACTCGACGAAGCGAGTCAATACCGGTAACTTCTGCGCCGCGAGCCTCATGGCCTCTTTGGCAACCTCGGGCTTAATACCGCCGATCTCGAACATGATCGTGCCCGGCCTTACCACCGCTACCCAGCCTTCGGGCGCGCCCTTGCCCTTACCCATACGGGACTCGGCGGGGTGCTTGGTTATCGGCTTGTCCGGGAAGATGCGGATCCACACCTTGCCGCCGCGCTTGATGTAGCGCGTCATCGCGATACGGGCCGCCTCAATCTGGCGGTTGTCGAGCCAACCGGGCTGCGTGGACTGCAGGCCGAACTCGCCGAACGCAATCTCGTTGCCGGTCGAGGCCGCGCCGCGCATCCTGCCGCGCTGGGTCTTTCTCCATTTTACCTTTTTCGGTGATAACATTTTTTTTCCTTATACCTCTGTATTACAAATTTGCCTTAATTCTTTGCATTATACAGGCGGATACATACCGCCCGCGCAATACCATTTTTTATTACGCTTTCGCCGCGCCTTCTGCGGCAGCCTTCGCCGCGGCCTGCGCGCGGGCTATTACCTCGCCCTTGCAAATCCAAACCTTTATGCCGATGCACCCGTACGTCGTGTGCGCGGTAGCGGTTGAGTAATCAATGTCGGCCCTGAGCGTGTGCAGAGGGATCCTGCCCTCCTTGAACGTCTCGGTGCGCGCGATTTCCGCGCCGTTGAGCCGGCCGGAGATCATAACCTTTATACCTTCGGCGCCCATGCGCATAGCCGTGGATATCGCTTTTTTAGTCGCCTTCTTGTAAGAAACGCGCTTCTCGACCTGGCGCGCTATATTGTCGGCCACGAGCTGTGAGTCCATTTCGGGCTTCTTCACCTCGCGGATGTTTATCTGTATCTCTTTCTGCGTGAGGTGCTGGAGCTCCAGCTTGAGCCTCTCGACCTCCTCGCCCTTCTTGCCGATAACGATGCCGGGGCGCGACGTGTGTATGCCGACAGTTACGCGCTTGGCGGTGCGCTCGATTTCGAGTGTGCTTATGCCGCCGTGCTCAAGGCGCTTGCGCAGATAGTTCCTGAGCAGGATATCTTCGTACAAATAGTCCGCAAACTTCTCTTTCGCGTACCAGTTCGACGCCCATGACCTGGTGATTCCCAGACGCAAGCCCACCGGATTAGTCTTCTGACCCACTTACCTACTCCCTTTCGTTAATTAGACAATGTGACGGAAATGTGACACATACGCTTGAGCACGGGCGACGCGCTGCCTTTGGCGCGCGGGCGGAACCGCTTCATAACCGGCCCCTCGTCTACCCTGATCTCCTTGACGCGCAGGCTATCGGCCTCTACGTTCGCGTCGGCGTTGTTATTCGAAAGGTTCGCTGCCGCCGAACTGATCAGCTTCGCTACATCCTCCGCCACGTCCTTCTTTATGCCGAACCTGAGCAGGTTGAGCGCCTCGCTTACATTCTTGCCGCGTACAGCGTCAGCCACCAACCGCGCTTTGCGCGGGGTAGTCCTCAGGTTCCTCAAAATCGCTTTCGACTCCACTGCCATATCCTCCCAGCCTCACCGGCGCTTAGCGCTTGGCGGACTTATCCGTTTTTGCCCCGCTGTGCCCGCGGAAGTTGCGCGTGGGCGCGAACTCGCCGAGGCGGTGACCAACCATATTCTCCGTTACATACACCGGGAGGAACTTGTTCCCGTTGTGAACAGAAAACGTCTGACCGACAAACTCGGGCAGGATGACCGAGCGCCTCGACCAGGTCTTAATGACCTTCTTCTGGCCGGACTTGTTCGAGTCCTCTACCTTTTTTACCAGATGGCCGTCTACAAACGGGCCTTTTTTAATTGATCTTGACATTCCATCAATCCCTTAGCGTTTATGCTTTCGGGGGAAATCCCCCGTTTATTCCTTATATAATATAGTATAGGGGAGAAAAAAGCGCCCCAATATACCGGTTTACTTTGTTCTCCGCCTGACAATGTACTTGCTCGACGGTTTCTTCGGGTCGCGCGTCTTGAGGCCCTTGGATTTCTGCCCCCATGGCGACACGGGATGCCCGCCGCCGGACGTCTTGCCCTCGCCGCCGCCCATCGGGTGGTCGACCGGGTTCATCGCGACGCCGCGCACCGTCGGGCGGATGCCCATATGGCGCTTGCGGCCCGCTGAACCGATTTTGATATTCATGTGGTCGTGATTGCTTATCTGCCCGATCGTCGCGACACAGGTTTCACGGACATTGCGCACCTCGGACGAGGGGAACTTCAACTGGACCATCTTGTTCTCTTTTGCCACAACCTCGGCATACGCGCCGGCGCTGCGGGCGATCTGGCCGCCCTTCTTCTCCCTCAGCTCAATGTTATGAACCTGAGTGCCCAGCGGTATATTGGCCAGCGGCATACAGTTGCCCTCGGCGATCTCCGCCTTGTCGCCTGACATGACCTTATGGCCGACCTTCATGTTGACTGTAGCCAGAATGTACCTGCGTTCGCCGTCAATATATTTGACAAGGGCGATAAACGCCGAACGGTTCGGATCGTACTCAATAGTCTCAACAACGCCCGGCACATTGAACTTGTCGCGCTTGAAGTCGATGATGCGGATAAAACGCTTGTTGCCGCCGCCGCGGTGGCGCACGGTGATAACGCCGCGGTTGTTGCGGCCGCTGGACCTGTGCTTGGGTACGAGCAGCGGCTTGTGCGGCTCGTCCGTCGTGATCTGGTCGTACACCGTCGTTGTCTTGTAGCGCAGCGTCGGCGTCATCGGCCTGTACTGTTTTATTGCCATTTCCTCTTACTCCTGACGTTTTGCGGACGGCCCTCGCCGCCCATAACTACGTTTATTTTACTTATACGGACCCCGGCCCGCAGGCCAAATCCGCACATCAGTTACTTAACTATACATCGCTGAACTTCGCGATGTCCTGCCCGGCCTTAACCTTTACGATCGCCTTTTTCCAGTCGGGGCGGTAACCGACGTTGCGCCCCATGCGCTTCTTCTTGCCCTTGACCACCATCGTGTTCACGGAGACGACATCTACGCCGAACAATTTCTCCACCGCCTCTTTGATGTCGGCTTTAGTCGACTCCATCGCCACCTCGAAGACGAACTTGTTCTGGTCGGAACGCAGGTTCGTGTTCTTCTCCGTTATTGACGGGTACTTTATAATATGATGATACTTGCTCATTTAACCGCCCCTTCCGCCTTTTTGGCCAACGCCGCCTCTACCTTGCCGATTAAGACCTCGCCGCCGAAAATTATATTCTCGGAACTTATGATGTCGAGCGCGTTAATTTCATTAACCGGCCGGACGTTAAGGTCCCGGATATTTCGGCCTGACAAATATAAATTCTTGCCGCCCTCATTATCAATAATTAGCAGATTTTTTTTACCGGCCAAATCCATCGCCTCAAGCATGGTGGCTATTATTTTGGTCTTAGGCTCGTCAAAACTGAGCGAATCAATGACCATAACGCACTCATCCTTGGCCCTTGAAGAGAGCGCCGAGACCAGCGCTAACTTCTTGAGTTTACCGGGGATAACGGTGTAGTAATCACGCGGGACGGCGCCGAACGCCTTACCGCCGCGAGCCCACAGAGGCGAGGCATTGGACCCCGCGCGCGCACGCCCCGTACCCTTCTGGCGCCAGGGCTTCTTGCCGCCGCCGGACACCTCCGCGCGGGTCTTGGTCTTCGCCGTGCCCTGGCGCAGGTTCGCCTGGTACGACTTGATGACCTGATGCAGGAGGGGTTCGTTGACCTCCGCGGCAAAGACGGCGTCGGGCAGATTCACATCGCCCTTGACCGTTCCGTTCTGCTGATAAAGTTTCGCCTTCATTTTTCCGTATCACCCTATATCAATAAATTTTTCTGTACTGATTCAATTACTTTTACCCGGTATATTGCGGACGGGCTTAGAACCGCCTCCGCAACATTATATCAACAACATCTCAACATTATATAAACAGTACCGGCTTATACTAACCCGGCGCCGGTTTATTTTTCGATAAACTTTTTAAGGTAGACGATGCCGGTACGGCAGCCGGGGACAGACCCCTTTACGAATACCAGCCCCTGCTCCTTATCAATGCCTATTACCTCAAGCCGCCTCGTAGTTACCTGACAAGCGCCCATGTGACCAGACATCCTGAGGCCAGGCATGACGCGCGCGGGGTACGAACCGGCGCCCGACGAACCGCGCTCGCGGTGGTTCGTGTTACCGTGCGACTCGCGGCCGCGCTGGAAATTGTACTTTTTGATGGTGCCGGCGTGCCCGCGCCCCTTGGAAACGCCCGTCGCGTTGACGAACCGGACGTTCTCGAAAACCTCGGCGCCGAGAGCCTGGCCGGGTTTCAGGTTCGCGTCTTCCGCAGAATCCATCTCGAACTCCTTGAGCACCTTGACCGGGGCGGTACCCAATTTCTGGAAGTGGCCGAGCTGCGGCTTGCGGACCTTGCGCTCCTCAACCTCCAAAAAACCGAGCTGCACGGCGCTGTAGCCGTCGTTCTCTTCGGTTTTTACCTGCTCAACGACATTGCTGCCGACCTGAATGACCGTTACCCCAACGACACGCCCGGTCTCGTTGAAAATCCTGGTCATCCCAACCTTCTTACCAATTAACCCCTGCATATCACACCCATCTTCTTTTTGATGATTTCGCCGGACCTTAACACATTCCGGCCCCGACATCACTTATATTATTACAGTAACATCAATATCCAAAACCGACAGGCAGGGCACGCCTTGCCTGTAACCGCCTCCGCCAATAACCGGCGCTTATACCTTGATCTCTACGTCGACGCCGGCCGGGAGGTCCAGCTTCAACAGCGAGTCTACGGTCTGCGGCGTCGACTCAAGTATGTCTATCAGCCTCTTGTGCACCCGGATCTCGAACTGCTCGCGCGACTTCTTGTTCACGTGAGGAGAACGGAGGACGGTATAGATCGTCTTCTCGGTCGGCAGTGGTATGGGCCCGGAAATACGGGCGCCCGTCCCCTTGGCTGTACGTACAATATCCGACGCAGACTTGTCTAAGATATTGTGGTCAAACGACTTCAATCGGATACGTATTCTTTCTCCCGGCATATTCAACGCGCTCCTCTTCTCTTTAATGCTATAAATAATTAGGTATATTCCAACATTCGGGAACAGACAGCATCCCGGCAAATTTCTTAAATATACTATATGCGCCCAATCCTGCGCAATATTTCGTCTCGAATATTTTTACCGGCAGCCTCATACCTGTCGAGCTGCATCGTGTAGACAGCCCGCCCCTGACTCAAAGACCGTAGCGCAGTAGCGTATCCGAACATTTCAGAAAGCGGGGCAAAACCGCTCACTACCTGGACATCCTTGCGGGCATCTATCCCGAGGACCTTCCCCCGCCGGCTGTTGAAGTCGTTTATAACCGACCCCATATACTCGGCGGGAACCACCATTTCGACGCTCATTATCGGCTCAAGGATCGCCGGGCCCGCTTTCGCGCACGCCTCCTTGAAAGCCATGCTTGCCGCTATTTTAAAACCGATTTCGGTTGAAATATCTACATTAAAGGCCGCTGACTTAAGCGTTACGCTTACCCCTGCCACCTGAAATCCCGACATCATCCCCCCGCCGGCCGCTTCAACTATCCCCTGCCTGACCGCGCTTACGAACTCGGGCGGAAGGGTTTCCGGCGGTACTTTATTTTCAAACTCAATCTCCCGCGAAGCTTCGATTGAGCCGATACTTATCGTTACATGACCGTGGTGGCTCTTGCCGCCCACTAACTGGCTAAACTCGTACTCCTGCACCGCAGAGGCGGATACCGTCTCCTTGTATGATACCTGCGGCTTCCCTACGTGTACGCCGACGTTAAACTCCTTTATCAGCCTGTCGACCAGAATCTCAACGTGAAGCTCCCCCATACCGGAGATGAGCCTCTGCCCGGTCTCGCTGTCGACCCTCACCAGGCAGGTTGGGTCTTCGTCAACCAATCTCTCAAGGGCCTGATTCAGTTTCTCCTCGTCCGCCGTGCTCCTGGGCTCTATCGCCCTCGACAGCACCGGATCGGGAAATGACATCCTTTCAAAGATCACCGGGGCGTCAAGATCGCATATCGTGTCCCCCGTCGTCGTTTCCCTCAAACCTACAAGGCCAACTATGTCCCCGGCTTCCATGGACTGCTCCGCGTGCCTCTTGTTCGAGTGCATACGGAAAATCCTTGTCGCCCTCTCCTTCGTCTTCAGCCGGGGGTTGTAAAGGGCGGTTTTGAACCCCGCCGTCCCCGAATATACCCTCGCGTATACCAAACGCCCGACATGCTGGTCGGAAGCTATCTTGAATACGAGGGCCGAAAAGGGCTGCTTCGTATCCGGCAGCCTGTCCACCGCGTCTTCGGTACCGGGCTTCATCCCGACAACCGCTCCCCTGTCTATGGGGGACGGCAGATAGCAGATGACCGCGTCAAGCAACTGCTGTATACCTTTATTTTTGAAAGACGACCCGCAAAGGACCGGACAAATTTTACCCGCCAACACCCCCTGCCTGAGCGCCGTCCTTATCAAATCTTCGCTGAACTCCTCGCCTTCCAGCATCTTCGCCATCAGCTCATCACTAAAATCAACCGCCGCCTCAAGCATCTCCTCCCGGCGCCGGTTCGCTTCGCCCATATATTGGGAAGGTATCTCCCCCGTAGTGACTTTCGCGCCCTGCGTCTCTTCATCGTACCGATATGATTTCATGCCTACAAGGTCGATAACCCCCTCGAACCTGTCTTCGGCCCCCATCGGAATCTGAACCGCCACCGCCTTAATCGCGGTAAATTTGCGGCCCATGGCCCCTATGCAACCGTCAAAATCCGCTCCGACGCGGTCCATCTTGTTTACATAGGCTATCCGCGGAACGCGGTACCGATCAGCCTGCCTCCAAACCGTCTCCGACTGAGGCTCTACGCCACCGACGGAATCGAACACGGCAACCGCCCCATCCAAAACTCTCAAAGAGCGCTCCACCTCTATCGTGAAATCTACGTGGCCGGGCGTATCAATTATGTTGATACGGTGGCCCTTCCATTCACACGTGGTGGCTGCGGAGGTTATTGTAATCCCCCGCTCCCTCTCCTGTATCATCCAGTCCATGACCGTATTACCGTCGTGAACCTCGCCCATACGGTGCAAAATTCCGGTATAGAACAGTATTCTTTCCGTCGTGGTCGTCTTGCCCGCGTCTATATGGGCCATTATACCTATATTTCTGACGGCCGGCAACTCAAACTTTTTACTGCTCTCTTCCTCCGCCATCAGCGCCGCACCCGCTATTAATAACGGAAGTGGGCAAACGCCTTGTTCGCTTCCGCCATTTTGTGGGTGTCGATCTTCTTCCTGATCGCGCCGCCCTCGTTCTTTGAGGCCTGAATAAACTCATTTGCGAGCTTCTCGGCCATACTCTTCTCGGAGCGCTGCTTGGCGTAGCCGATCAGCCAGCGGATCGCCAGAGAGACGCGCCTTTCGGGCGATACCTCAATGGGGACCTGATAGTTGGCGCCGCCTATACGGCGCGACTTAACCTCAAGCACGGGCTTCACGTTCTCAACGGCCTTCTTGAATACGGAGAGCCCCTCCTGACCGGTACGCTGCCCGGCCATCTCCACAGCGGAATAAAAAATGTTCTCCGCGAGACGCTTCTTGCCGCTACGGGTAACATTGTTTATAAATTGAGTCACCAAAGCGCTGTTAAACTTCGGGTCCGCCGTAATTTCACGTTTTTCTGCATTTCTTCTTCTGGACATAATCTATTCCTATTTGGCCTTCGGCCTCTTGACGCCGTACTTGGAACGGCTGCGTTTACGGTTCTGAACACCCTGCGTATCGAGAGCGCCGCGGATGATGTGGTAGCGTACGCCGGGAACGTCTTTAACGCGGCCGCCCCTGATGAGCACAATGGAGTGCTCCTGCAGGTTATGCCCCTCGCCAGGAATATAGGCGTTTACTTCCATATGGTTGGTCAGGCGCACGCGGGCCACCTTGCGAAGCGCCGAATTCGGCTTTTTAGGCGTGGTTGTGAACACACGGGTACAGACACCGCGCCGCTGCGGACAACTATGCAACGCCGGCGACTTGCTCCGGTTTTCGAGGGCCTCACGCCCCTTTCTGATTAACTGACTAATCGTTGGCACTACTGACTCCTCCATCTATCGGGGCGGCAAAGCGCCCCCCATAGGGTAAAAATTAGCCGTCTTAAATATAAAAGACAGTCCTATAATATAATACATTCAAAACAAATTTACAAGCATTTTGTGTTTTTTTTGCATTTTTTTAAAAATAAAGCAAAAAAAACATCAAAATTCGATAAAATCGTCACTGGTTTCATGCTCAGTAACCTCTACTATGTCGGTCTCGAGGTCTTTCACCTTGAGTTTCCGGTACATACGCGACCCTGTACCCGCCGGGATCAGGTTGCCCATAATCAGGTTCTCCTTGAGGCCGGAGAGGGTGTCTATCTTGCCCTCAACCGCAGCCTTAGAGAGGACTTTTGTGGTCTCCTGGAACGACGCGGCGCTCAGGAACGACTCGGTCGTGAGCGACGCCTTCGTGATACCCAAAAGCAGCGGCGTGAATGTCGCCGACTCGCCACCCTCGGAAACCACCAGTTCGTTGGCCTTGCGCAACTCCTTGCGGTCGACATCGTCCCCCTCAAGGAAATCGGTGCTGCCCGACTCCTTGATGCGCACCTTGCGCAGCATCTGCGACACGATAACCTCAACGTGCTTGTCGTTGATGGTCACGCCCTGCAGACGGTAGACCGCCTGAATCTCGTTGAGCATATACTCCTGAACGGCGTTCTCTCCGAGGATGCGCAGGATATCGTGCGGGTCAATAGCGCCCTCGCATAGACGGTCGCCGGCCTTGACCCTGTCGCCCTCGTGGACGCGCAGGTGTTTGCCGAGCGGTATAAGGTACTCCCTCGTCCCGCCGTATTCATCCTTAACAATGAGTTTGCGGTTGCCGCGCTCGGTATCACCAAACGATACGGAACCGTCAATTTCCGAGACGACCGCCGAATCCTTGGGCCTGCGCGCCTCAAACAGTTCCGCGACCCTGGGCAAACCGCCTGTAATGTCCCGGCTCTTCGCGCCGCTCTCACGCGGAATCTTCGCCAAAATGGCGCCGGCCTCAACCGCGTCCCCATCCTTCACCTGCAGGAAGCTGCCCGCCGGTACGGAGAGGCTGGCTACGCGCGTTTCGCCATCGTAAACCAGAATGCTGGGGTTCAGCTTGCGCTCCTTGTGCTCAATGACGACAAAGTTCGTAACACCCGAACGCTCATCGTCGCGCTCCTCGAATGTTTCATCCTCAATGAGGTCCGAGAACCTGACGGTGCCCGCCTGCGGCGTGAGGATAACGTTATTATAGGGGTCCCAGGTAAACAGATGGTCCCCCTTCTTCTCTATGGGATTGTAGGTAACCTTGTCACCGTCGGCAATCTTGAGGATTGCGCCGTATGGGATATCGTAGCGGTTACGCTCGCGTTCGGCGTCATCCAAAACCACAACCACGCCATCACGGCTCATTACAACATTGCTGTCGATAACCTTATTGTCAACCTCGCGCTTCGCGACCACAGTCTCAACATTTATCAACTTGACAGTACCGTTGATTCTGGCCATCTCGTAAGACTTGCCGACGAGGCGCGACGACGTACCGCCGATGTGGAACGTACGGAGCGTGAGCTGCGTACCCGGCTCGCCAATGCTCTGCGCGGCCATGATGCCGACCGCTTCGCCTATATCAACCCGTTTGCCGGTGGCAAGGTTGCGCCCGTAGCAAAGCTGGCAGACGCCGAATTCCGATTCGCAGGTGAGAACCGATCGGTTCATAACGGATTCGATGCCGGCCGATTCAATACGCTTCGCCAACGTCTCGTCAAGCAGCGTATTCGCGGGGCAAATCACCTCTTCACTGACAGGATCGTACACATCCTCCAGCGTAACGCGGCCGAGCAGACGCGACGCGAGCGGCGCAATAACATCGTCTCCCTCTTTGAGCGCCTCTATGTAGATGCCCTTCGAGGTGCCGCAATCGATTTCGGAGATAACAACGTCCTGCACTACGTCAACAAGGCGGCGCGTGAGATAGCCGGCGTCGGCGGTTTTCAGCGCCGTATCCGCCAGGCCCTTTCGCGCACCGTGCGTGGAGATAAAATACTCAAGAACCGTCAGGCCGTCCTTAAAGCAGGAGATGATCGGGTTCTCGATGATTTCACCGACGGCGCCGGTGATCTTCTTCTGCGGTTTCTGCATGAGGCCGCGCATACCGGCAAGCTGCTTGATCTGGTCCTTGCTGCCCCTGGCCTGCGAATCCATCATAATATAAACCGGATTAAACCCGCCCCTGTCAAGTTCAAGGCACTCGTACATCTTATCGGCGATCTGGTTGGTCGTATGCGTCCACAAGTCGATCAGTTTGTTATACCGCTCGCCCTCGGTGATGATGCCGCGGTCGTACAGTTTCCTGATGTGGTCAACGGTCTCATTCGACTTGTCGATGATCTCCTTCTTCTCTTCGGGGATGACCAGGTCATCGGCGCCGAACGTGATCCCGGCCCGGGTCGCGTACTCATACCCCAGCGCTTTAATACTGTCGAGAAAGACGCAGGTCGCCTTGGTCCCCGTAGCGTCATATACGCGTTGTATCAGCTGCTGGACACGCTTCTTGTTAAGCAGATCGTTCACAAACCCGATCTCATCGGGAACAACGGCATTGAAAACAACGCGGCCCGGAGTCGTTTCGATGAGCTGGCCCTTGTGACGCAATTTGATTTTTGCGTGTATGTCAAGCTGCTTGTCGGCAAGGGCGTGCTGCACCTCGGCGGCATCGCTGAAGGCGCGCCCCTGACCCTTGCGGTCCGGCGACATCTTCGTCAAATAGTAGATGCCGAGAACGATGTCCTGCGTAGGCGTCATTACCGGGTGGCCCGACGCGGGGCTTAACAAATTGTTCGCCGAGAGCATAAGAAAACGGCACTCAAGCTGCGACTCGAACGAGAGCGGAACGTGCACGGCCATTTGGTCGCCGTCAAAGTCGGCGTTGAAAGCCGAGCAGACGAGCGGGTGCAGACGGATCGCCTTTCCTTCTACAAGTACAGGAAAAAATGCCTGAATACCGAGGCGGTGAAGCGTAGGGGCGCGGTTGAGCAGTACGGGGTGATCCTTGATTACCTCCTCAAGAATATCCCAAACCTCAGGGCGTTCCTTCTCAACGAACTTCTTCGCGCTCTTGACCGTCTGTACCAGCCCCTTTTCCTCAAGTTTCTGAATGACGAAAGGCTTGAAAAGCTCAAGAGCCATAAGCTTGGGCAATCCGCACTGATGTATCTTCAGTTCCGGCCCGACAACGATGACGCTGCGGCCTGAATAGTCTACACGCTTACCGAGCAGGTTCTGACGGAAACGCCCCTGCTTGCCTTTCAACAGATCACTCAATGATTTTAATGGGCGCTTGCCCTCACCCTTAACCGAAAACGACCTGCGGCCGTTATCAAACAATGTATCGACAGCTTCCTGAAGCATCCTCATCTCGTTGCGGAGAATAACATCGGGAGCCTTGATCTCCAAAAGCTTCTTGAGGCGGTTGTTCCTGTTGATGACGCGGCGGTAAAGATCATTCAAGTCTGACGTCGCGAAACGTCCGCCTTCAAGCGGCACCAGCGGCCTGAGATCGGGCGGCAACACGGGCAGGACCTGCAAGACCATATTTCTGGGATCGTTTTTGGATCTGTTAAACGCTTCCGCGATACGCAGACGCTTAAGGTGCTCCTGACGCTTCTGCTCCGACAGTTCGTTCTTTATCTTCACGCGCAGGTCGTAAACCAGTTCCTCTACGTCAAGCGAGCCCAAAAGCTCAAGTATGGCCTTGCCGCCCATCTGCGCGTCGAACTGCTTGCCCTGATCCTGCAACTCGAAGTACTCATCTTCGGTTAAAAGCTGGCCGCGCTTCAAATTTGTGTTGCCGGCATCTATAACCACGTAAGACTCGTAGTAAATAATGCGCTCAAGCGTAGTGCTCTGCAGGTTTAAAAGGTTGCTGATATGCGACGGGACGCTCTTCAGAAACCAGATGTGAACAATGGGCACCGCAAGCTCAATGTGGCCCATGCGCTCGCGCCTGACCTTTGAGTGCGTTACCTCAACACCGCAACGATCGCACACCACGCCCCTGTAGCGGATGCGCTTGTACTTGCCGCAGTTACACTCCCAGTTACGGACCGGGCCGAATATCTTTTCACAAAACAAGCCATCCCGCTCCGGCTTAAATGAGCGGTAATTGATGGTCTCCGGCTTTGTAACCTCGCCATAAGACCAGTTACGGATGGTTTCGTGGGACGCGAGCTTAATCGAAACGCCCGTGATCTCCTGCGTCTTTCTGTCTAACTGACCCATTTCCGACATTTTTACACCCCCCCATCCTCTTCGAGAACCCAGTCAAAGTCAAGCGCGAGCGCCTTGATCTCCCTTACCAAAACCTTGAACGACTCCGGTATACCGGCGGGCGGGGCGTTTTCCCCCTTGACAATCGCCTCGTATATCTTCGAGCGTCCGGTCAGGTCATCGCTCTTGACCGTCAAAATCTGCTGCAGCGTGTACGCCGCGCCGTAAGCCTCAAGCGCCCACACCTCCATTTCGCCGAAACGCTGGCCGCCAAACTGCGACTTGCCGCCAAGGGGCTGCTGCGTAACGAGCGAATAGGGGCCTATAGAACGCGCGTGAATCTTGTCGTCAACCAAATGGCAGAGCTTCATCATGTATATGGGACCCACCGTGACCTCGTGGTCAAATGGCTCACCGGTGCGGCCGTCCCTGAGCTGGATTTTTCCGCTCTCCGGAAGATTCGCTTTCTTCAGCTGCTCCACCACATCCTCATAACTCGCGCCGTCAAATACCGGCGTGGCGATCGTCTCGCCGAGCTTCGCGGCCGCCCACCCCATGTGCGTCTCCAGAATCTGGCCGACATTCATTCGGGAAGGAACACCCAGCGGATTGAGAATGATATCTATAGGCGTGCCATCGGGCAGGTACGGCAGCTCCTCAACGGGGAGTATCTTCGATATAACGCCCTTGTTGCCGTGGCGGCCGGCCATCTTGTCGCCGACCGAGAGCTTGCGCTTCTTGGCTACATAAATCTTTACCAGCTGGAGAACACCTGGCTTAAGCTCGTCGCCGCGAACAACCTTGTCGATCTCCTTGTCAAGCTTGTCCTCTTTCTTGGCGATAAGGTCATTGGCCTTATAGAGCACCTCTTCGGCCAGCTTGCTCTTATCGGGCTCCTGACACAGGCCGTCCTTAAAGGATATCGCCATGAAATCAAGTTTGGCCAGATTCGTTTTCGTCCACTTCTTGCCGGCGGGAACAATCACTTCACCGGTGTGGGAGTTTGCGATCTCGCATGACACGGTATCGGTCAAAATCTCCACAAGGCGCTCAAGCCTTACCCTGCTTATCTCAAGTATCTCTCTCCCTATCTCTTCCTTGAGGTCATCGATGCGCTTTCTGTCTTTCTTTTTAGATCGCTTGTCGCGCTCCTTGCGGAAGTATACGCGCGTGTCGATAACCACGCCCTTGAGTCCGGGAGGGGCCTTGAGCGACGAATCGCGTACATCGCCGGCCTTGTCGCCGAAAATGGCCCTTAAAAGCCTCTCTTCGGGGGAAAGCTCGGTCTCGCCCTTGGGGGTTACTTTACCAACGAGAATGTCGCCGGGCTCCACCTCGGTGCCGATCCTTATAACGCCGCTCTCGTCGAGGTTGCGCAGAGCTTCGTCGCTCACGTTCGGTATCTCGCGCGTAAGCTCTTCGGGGCCGCGCTTGGTGTCACGCACTTCCGTTTCGAAAACCTCGATATGCACGGACGTATAAACGTCTTCGGCAACCAATTTTTCGGAGATGATGATCGCGTCTTCAAAATTATAGCCGCGCCACGGCATAAACGCCACCATCACGTTTCTTCCCAAAGCCAGCTCGCCCTTGCTCGTCGCGTGGCCGTCGGCCAAAACCGTTCCGGCCTCAACCTTCTGCCCCTGCTTGACGCAAACTTTCTGGTTGATTGTAGTGTCCTGATTCGACCGCTCGAACTTGACTAACTCGTACGAGTCGAACTCCGTCAGCCCGAGAATGTCATTGGCATCTCTGTCTGTCTTGCGGATAACGATTTTCGTCGCGTCAACTTTCTCTATTATACCGGCATTTTTGGCAATGATCATGCACCCGGAGTCGACGGCGGCGCGGCCCTCAAGGCCCGTACCCACAAAAGGGGCCTCGGTACAGAGCAGAGGCACGGCCTGACGCTGCATGTTCGAACCCATCAGAGCGCGGTTCGCATCATCGTGCTCAAGGAACGGGATCAGGCCGGCGGCAATGCTCACAAGCTGCATCGGCGACACGTCCATATAAGTCACCTCTTCGGGGGTAACCATCAAAAAGTCTCCCCTGTAGCGCGCAAAGAGCAGCTTTTCGGTAATCTTTCCTGTACCGTGATCGCGCGGCGTGTTGGCCTGTGCGATTATGTAGTTATCCTCCTGATTGGCCGTCAGATAATCTATCTGGCCGGTGATGACGCCGCCCTCGACCTTCTGGTACGGAGTCTCGATAAACCCGAATTCGTTGACATGCGCGAACGTGCTAAGCGACGCGATGAGGCCGATGTTCGGGCCTTCAGGCGTCTCGATGGGGCACAGGCGGCCATAGTGGGTATGGTGTACGTCGCGAACTTCAAAGCCGGCTCTCTCTCTTGTCAAACCGCCGGGACCCAGCGCGCTGACGCGGCGCTTGTGCGTAAGCTCGGAAAGCGGGTTCGTCTGATCCAGAAACTGCGAGAGCTGGCTGGAACCGAAGAACGCCTGCACCACTGTTGATACAGTTCTTGCGTTTATCAGGTCCTGCGGCGTGATATTTTCGGTGTCGCGCAGACTGAGACGCTCCCTTATCGTGCGGACCATTCTCGTAAGCCCCACCGTAAACTGAGCGGCCAGAAGCTCCCCCACAGAACGGACACGGCGGTTGCCGAGATGGTCGATATCGTCGATAAACCCGTCACCGGCGTTCAGTTTGATCATATACTTGTACGCCTCGACGAAATCTACGGGCGAGAGCGTGTTTATCCCTTCGCCGTCGGGATGAGTAACGTTAAGGCGCGTATTTACGCGGTAACGCCCCACGCTGCCGAGGTCGTAGCGCTTGTCGTCGAAGAACGCGCGCTGCACGAGGTTGCGGGCAACCTCCACTGTGGGCGGATCGCCAAGCCTCATAGTCGCGTATATATGGAACAAAGCCTCTTCTTCGTTCTTGGTCGGATCGACTTTCAGCGTTTCGAGGATGATCCTGTTTTCGTCGCTGTCCAAATCTCCGACCAAAACCTCGATCTCCTCTACGCCCTTTTCGGCCAGCTTCTTGAATTTATCTTCATTGATAACCTCGGACGCGTCCATGACAATCTCGCCGGTCTCCTCGTCAACAACCTCCCTGGCGAGTACGCGGCCCAAAATCGAACCGCCGCTGTTTTTGTCGACCTTTACAGTCTCTTTCTGGTAGAACAGGTTGATGATCTCGTTATTGGTAGAGTACCCGAGGGCGCGCAGAAGCACCGTTGCCGGCATCTTTTTGCGCCTGTCGATATTGACGGTAAGCACATCATCGACATCAAGCAGGATTTCCACCCACGACCCGCGCTGCGGGATGATCCTTGCCGTAAGCAGTTTTTTGCCGTTGAGGTGGACAACCTCATCGAAAGTTATACCGGGCGACCTGTGCAGCTGACTGACGATCACGCGCTCGGCGCCGTTTATCACGAACGTGCCACGCTCCGTCATCAGAGGGATCTCGCCGATGTAGACCTCGTTTGATATCTTTTCAACAAATTTTCTGGCCTCGCCCTCCGGCTCGTAAACGACAAGCGACATATCTACCTTGAGCGGCGCGGCGAAAGTCATTCCGCGCTCTTTGCACTCCCTCAGGTTGTATTTGGGAATACCGAGCTTGTAGCCGTCATACTGGAGTTCGTAATACCCCTTCACGTCGTTGACCGGAAAGAGGCTTTCGAACGCGCCGTGAAGCCCCTCTTTCTTGCGCAGACGCGGCGGCGTGTCCGGCTGAAGAAAGCCCTCGTAAGATTTGGTTTGAATCTCAAGAAGGTTCGGCAGATCCGTTACCCGCTTTATGCGAGAGTAACTTTTTCTATCTGTCATCAAATAGTCCTTTTTTATTTATGACTTAAAGTATCGCACTGAAATACAGTATTACCGCATTCCCCAATAAAGACACGGAAAGACACAGCACGCCCCGCAAGCGAAGCGCACTGTGTCGCCCTCCGAAACCATGCGCTATTACCCGCACAGTGCGTTACTTTATAACGACTTTTCCGCCGACTTCCTCAATCTTCTTCTTGATTGACTCAGCCTCATCCTTCGAGCAAGCCTCCTTGATCGGCTTAGGAGCGCCCTCAACCAGAGTCTTGGCTTCCGCAAGGCCCAGGCCGGTAATCTCGCGAACGACCTTGATGACCTTGATCTTCTCGGCGCCAAAGCTTTCGAGTATCGCGTCAAACTCGGTCTTCTCCTCTTCAGCGGCAGCGCCGCCGCCGCCTGCGGCGGGCATAGCGGCCATGGCCACAGGGGCCGCAGCCTTAACATCAAACTTTTCCTCAATCGCCTTGATCAGGTCAGAAAGCTCAAGCACGGTCATGTTACCGATTGCTTCTACGAATTGATCTTTTGTGAGAGTAGCCACAACTTACCTCCATTAATATGTAATTGTTAATTGTTTCGTTTTTTGCGTGACGCTCGCCATTATTGGCGTATCACCACCGTACAACCGCTTTTATTTTATGACGAAGACGCATCCGCTTGCCGGGCGTCATCATCGTACAATCAATACAAACTACGCGCCTTTTTTCTCCTTAACGGCCTCCAGCGTCCCGACAAACGTCGAGAGGATGCCGTTGAGCACGCCGGCCATATTGCCGATGGGCGCCTTCATCACACCCAACAGCTGCGCCAGAAGCACCTCGCGGCTCGGCAGATCCGCCAGTTTTTCCGCCTGCGCGCCGGTGAACGTAGACCCGTCCACATAAGCGGCCCTTAGCTCAAGGAGATCCTTGAGGTCCTTGCGGAAGTCGCGTAAAATTTTCGCAGGAACAGTGCTGTCTTTGGGCGCAACGGCAACCGCCGTAGGACCCTTGAAGTACGGGTTGAGGGTTTCTATACCCACCCGCTTGCACGCCTCCTTCGCCAACGTGTTTTTAACAACGATATACCGAACACCGCTCTTGCGCAGCTCATTACGCAGGCGCGTCACCACCTCGACCGTAATCTTGTGATTATCGGTGATGTAGATGCCGGCCGCGTTCTTGAACTCCCGCTCGAGGTCTTCGATTACCGCAGTTCTCTCCGCACGTGTTGACATTTTCCCACACCTTCTGATTGTTTATATTTCGCACCCTGTCACATCCGGCCAAAACATCTCTTAATGACAACGTATTGACAAAACGGCAAAGAGCATTAATTCAAAATTACCGCCGCCACTGCCTACAGCTTCAGGTCGTTGGGGTTGATCTTCAGCCCCTGGCCCATAGTGCTCGTAATGGTTACCTTCTTCAGGTACTGGCCCTTCGCCGTCGCGGGCTTTGCCTTGTTGACCGCGTCCATCAGGGCGCGGGCATTGTCAAGCAGTTTCTGAACGTCAAACGAGAGCTTGCCTATGGGGGCGTGTATGACCGCGCCCTTGTCTACGCGAAACTCCGCCTTACCCTTCTTGAGCTCTTTAACAGCCTTGCCGACATCCATAGTAACCGTACCCACTTTGGGGTTCGGCATAAGCCCCCTCGTACCGAGGATCTTACCGAGCTTTCCGACGACCTTCATCATGTCGGGCGTCGCGACGACCGCGTCGAAATCGAGCCAGCCGCCCTGAATCTTCTCGGCGATATCGTCGCCGCCGGTGTAATCGGCGCCCGCCTCCTTCGCCTCCGCCTCCTTTTCGCCCTGCGCGAATACGAGGACGCGGACCGTTTTGCCCAAACCGTGCGGCAGAACAGCTGCGCCGCGGACAGCCTGGTCGCTCTTGCGGGGGTCTACGCCAAGGCGAATCGCCATCTCAACCGTCTCATCGAACTTGACGGTCGAATTGGCCTTGAGGAACTCAACCGCCTCGACGGCGCCGTACTCTTTAAGCTTGTCTACCTTCGCGTATGCCGCGTTGTATTTCTTACCATGTTTCATTTCTATATTACTCCATAAGCAATAATTATCGGTTATTCCCGGTTACAGATTGCGCGCCGCCGGTTTATTATTCGGTATTGATGCCCTTGACAACATCAGCACCGCATTTTATCCGTATTGACAGTGCCGCCAACGCACCGCCCATACATTCCCGTCAACCGCCTGTTACCGCGCGGGGGCAACTTGCCGCCCGTTAATCTATCGTAACGCCCATGCTGCGAGCGGTCCCGGCAATGATATTCATAGCCGCTTCCACGCTTGCCGCATTGAGGTCCGCCATCTTCATCTCTGCGATCTTCTTCAGCTGCGCTTTGGACATCGAGCCGACTTTCTCCTTATTGGGAACGCCGGAACCCTTGTCCTTGCCGATCTCTTTCATAATGAGGACGGCCGCAGGCGGCGTCTTTGTTATGAAAGTGAAAGAGCGGTCGGAGTAGACCGTGATGATGACCGGAATCGTCATACCGCCGGAGTCCTTGGTCTTGGCGTTGAACGCCTTACAGAACTCCATGATATTGACACCCTGCTGGCCGAGCGCAGGGCCAACCGGCGGAGCCGGTGTAGCGGCGCCGCCCGTTATCTGCAATTTAACCTGTCCTACTACTTTTTTAGCCACCTTACAAGCTCCTTTTCTACCAAACCGACGCATCCCTCTTCCGGGACACGAAAATATCATTACATACCAACCGGCGCCCTTGACAACACCGGTACCACAACAGCACCAAACCATCCCAACCTGTTAACGCCGTCGGCATCACCGGTTCTTATATCTTAACTGACGCCCTTGACAACATCAGAGATTTTCAAAGATTTTCAAATTTATCAGCTAATAGGCGCAACGTGCACGAAATCGACCTCAACAGGCGTTGACCTGCCGAATACGCTGACCATAACGTTGACCTTGCCCTTTTCGGGGTAGACCTTGTCGACCACGCCGTCGAAGTCCTTGAACGGCCCCTCTTTAATCTTAACCGCGTCGCCTACCTCGAAAGGCACCTCGGACACAGGCGACCGCGGGCCCTTATCGGCCGTCTGACCCAAAATCCTGCGCGCTTCATCTTCGCGCAGCGGCTGCGGCTTCTGCCCGCCCACAAAACCGGTAACGCCGGCAGCGGCAGTCACTAAGTGCATGGTCTCCCGCGTAAGCGCCATCTCTATAAGCACATATGACGGGAAGAACTTGCGCGTGGTCTTGACCTTCTTGCCGTTCTTCACCTGCACAACATCCTGCGTGGGCATAAGGACCGTCTTTATCTGCTCGCCATACTCACCCGAATCGATAATTCCGTTCAGATAGTCAAAGACTTTGGTCTCCTGACCTGAGTAGGTATGCACCACATACCACCTGAGTTCTGCGGTATTTTCGCTTGCCGCCATCTGTTACCGCGCCCCCAAAAACAGGCCCATCACAAACTGAAGGCCCAAATCACACCCATAGATGTATGCCGCCATCACTATGCTCAGGCAGATAACAAGGGTGGTCGCACCCGTCACATCCTTCTGCGTAGGCCAGTTGACCTTGATCATCTCGGCCTTAACATCCTTCAAATACTGAACCATCTTATTCATAATAGATTCCCATTATCTACAGGCCCGGAGGGAGTCGAACCCCCAGCCCTCGGTTTTGGAGACCGATGCTCTGCCAATTGAGCTACGGACCTATGATTATTTCGACTCTTTGTGCGGAGTCCTCTTCCGCTCAAAGGGACAAAACTTTATAAATTCCACGCGAGCGGAATGCTTGCGCTTATTTTTGGTCGTTTCATAGTTACGCTGCTTGCACGATGTACACTCAAGCGTAATTCTCTCTCTGGGCATAATACCACGTCCGCTTCATTAATTGTTTTGTGTGTTGCGGATAAACATTGCGGGCGCACCCGCCGCGAATCCGCGCATACACGTTATTATTATCTCCGTACCGCCTGACGAATACACCAATACATCCGCACATCCAGATTAAGGATGAGCGCACGGCTAACGTGCGCCCATCCCACTTATTCAATATTGCCGATTACGCAATGATATCCGTAACAACGCCGGCACCGATGGTACGGCCGCCCTCACGGATAGCGAACTTAAGCCCCTTGTCCATAGCTACGGGGGCGATAAGCTCGACTATGATCTCGGCATTGTCGCCGGGCATAACCATCTCCACGCCTTCGGCCAGCTTAATAGCGCCGGTCACGTCCGTAGTACGGAAGTAGAACTGCGGGCGGTAGTCGCTGTAGAAAGGCTTGTGGCGGCCGCCTTCGTCTTTGGTAAGCACGACCACCTCGGCCTTGAACTTCTTGTGCGGGGTGATGGTGCCGGGCTTGGCCAGAACCATACCGCGCTCGATCTCGTTCTTGTCCATGCCGCGCAGGAGCATACCGATGTTGTCGCCGGCCTCCGCCTTTTCCATCAGCTTGCGGAACATTTCGACGCCAGTTACAACCGTCTTCTTGCGCTCTTCGCTCAGACCTACGCGCTCAACCTCGTCGCCGACCTTGACCGTACCGCGCTCTACGCGGCCCGTGGCAACCGTGCCGCGGCCGGTGATCGAGAATACGTCTTCGACCGACATGAGGAAGGGCTTGTCGACTTCGCGCTCCGGAGTGGGGACATAGCTGTCAACGGCGGCCATGAGGTCGAGTATGCACTGCGCCTTGGCGGGATCCTCAGGGTTCGTGAGGGCGCCAATGGCGCTGCCGCGAACGATGGGGGTCTTGTCGCCGGGGAAATCGTACTTGTCGAGGAGTTCGCGGACTTCCATTTCAACGAGGTCAAGCAGTTCGGGGTCGTCGACCACGTCTACCTTATTAAGGAATACTACGATATAGGGAACGCCTACCTGACGGGCGAGCAGGATGTGCTCCTTCGTCTGAGGCATCGGGCCGTCGGCGGCGCTGACCACAAGGATCGCGCCGTCCATCTGGGCGGCGCCGGTAATCATGTTCTTGACATAGTCGGCGTGACCCGGACAGTCGACATGGGCGTAGTGGCGGTTCTCGGTCGCGTACTCGACGTGCGACGTCGCGATGGTGAGAATCTTGGTTTCGTCACGGCGGCCCTGAGATTCGGAAGCCTTGGCGACTGAGTCGTACGGTACGTAGTTGGCGAGGCCCTTTGTCGACATAACGCGCGTAATCGCGGCAGTCAGGGTGGTCTTGCCGTGGTCCACGTGACCTATTGTTCCTACGTTAACGTGCGGCTTACCGCCTCTATCGAACTTTTCTTTGGACATTTGTACCTCTCAGGATATGGTGAATTGTTATATTTTTATCGACATATTTTTCCATTACAGTTTTACGAAAATAATATATGGCACAAATCAAGTCAAGTTTTTTTGAGCCGAAAAAAATTTACATACCCGGCGATGGTCCACAAGCGCCGGATATCCGCGTTTTTCTCCCCAAAATACAGCCCAGGACGGGGCTCGAACCCGTGAACCTCATCCTTACCAAGGATGTGCTCTACCTGCTGAGCTACCTGGGCGACTTGCACTGTCCAAGCGGGCAATGAGACTCGAACTCACAACAGCCACCTTGGAAGGGTGGAGCTCTACCATTGAGCTATACCCGCATAATTTCGATATGGGCAGGGGTGGTTTCGAACCACCGTAGGCCGGAGCCAATGGATTTACAGTCCATCCCCTTTAACCACTCGGGCACCTACCCAAACCTTATTATATCTACTGCCGGCAGAGGGACTCAAACCCCCGACCCTCCGATTACAAGTCGGAAGCTCTATCAACTGAGCTATACCGGCGGAGATGACCAAAACCACCGCTTTACCGCGGATTACGGGAAAACTTATCAAAGATAATATATGGTACTGACGGAAGTCAATACTTTTTTTTAATTTTTTTTCAGGGGCCAAAATAACGGTTTTTGTAATCAGACTCTGCCGGTAGGGGTTTAAACCACCCCATCCGCCCCCAAAAAGCGGGTTATTTCGTTATTTTGTCCACAATACCGTACTTTTTCGCTTCGTCAGCGGACATGAAGTAGTCGCGGTCGGTGTCCTCGGCTATCTTATTAAGCGTCTGGCCTGTGTGCGCGGCGAGTATCTTGTTCAGGTTCTCCCGCGTGCGCAGCATCTCCTCAGCCTGAATCTGGATATCGCTGGCCGGGCCGTACATATTCCCGGAGATCAGCGGCTGGTGGATGAGCACCCGCGCGTGCGGCCAAGCGGACCTCTTGCCCTTGGCCCCAGCGCAGAGAAGCACCGCGCCCATGCTGGCCGCCTGCCCCATCACCACGGTCGAAATGTCGCTTTTCGCGCCGCACATGGCGTCATAGACCGCAAGCCCCGAAGAGATCACTCCGCCCGGACTGTTTATATATATTGTAATATCCCCGTCACCGGCCCCGTCGAGGAAGAGAATCTTCTTGACGATCTCTTCTGCGCTGCGGTCGTGCACCTCACCCCAAAGAAAAATCTGCCGGCGCGCGAGGAACTGCTCCTCCATCTCGGAACCCACAAGCGCGGCCTTCATGGTCGCCAGAAAGTCTGCGTTATTGCCTTTGGCCATCTGTACATCCCTATATTCATTATATATATGTGTAAACGCCGGCACACCCGTACCGATGTTTACACAATATAATAAATGGCAATGACGCAGTGCAAAAGAAAAAAAGTTTTTTACTCCATCTCCTCCCATACCCTCCTCGCATGCGTACACCCCTGCATCATATCCTGGACTAATATCGTGCGGTACACGAAGTTGCTCTTGCGCTCCAGCGAGTCTGTGAACTCCATAGAGAGAATATACGTAGTGCCGGGGGAGAAATTCTGGGTAGCTGACCATTTGCCCGTATTGGGGCTTACCCTCTGACTGTACTTTCGCAACCCCTCATCAAGGTACTCCGGCCGCGCCGTATAAACAATGTTGCCGACTATATGCCGGGTGCTGTTAATATCCTGCGGTATATTTACCGTTATTGTTGAATCCGCCGGAATCTGCGGGGACGAAAAGTGGATAAAACGCCACTTTATGACCCCAGACGCCATTTTTTTATTCAGCCTGTAGGCCAGCGCGTCAACAAAACACGGGCCTGACCCGCTTTCGGGCGGCCACTCCAGCGTTACCATGGGCATAACGGTGTCAATCTCGGCCACGGCAACCAGAACCTCGGTATCAGACCGGACATTCGCAACCCCCACCACAAGCCTGAGCGCCGCGGTATCGACGTATACGTACACCTCCGAGCCGTTGACCGTTACCCTGTCCAACCGCATATTCCGCTGCCCGCTGACATCGACGGTTATGGAAACCCCGCCGCCGTAGGGCACGGTAAACACCCGCTGCGGCAAAACCTCGGCCTCGCCGCCTTCCACATTCACGACGACGGTATAATCAGCGCTGATAACCGAAGTAAACCGCACAGACCGCCCCGGCGTCCTCCTGCCGGCAGTATCCTCCTGATAAACCGACACCGCAGTATTATGCCCGCCGCGGATAAACACCGATACGGTATCCTCAAGCGTTTTTATGACATCACCACCTATGTTCGTCAAGTCCCAGACCCAATAAACGCCTCTGTACCTCATCCCGCCGGCCCTGAAAGTATGGAAAGAACCGGTGTCGCTGACCGATACGCTGACGGGACTCACATCAATCTTCTCCTCGATCCGCACCAAAAACTCCTCCGCCAGCACAAAATCGCTCCCTTTCATGCCAACAAGCATACGCGCGGCGTGCGTGCCCGTGTCGGCGTAACTGAACGTCGCGGAGTAGTCCGGCGGGTAGAGCGGTATCAGCCCAAACCGCCCCAAATCTAAAGAAACCGCCTCAATATGCCTCAAATCCCCGGTACGCGGGAACGCCGTGAAGGTTACAGGATAGAGACAGTAATTGTTGAGCGCGTCGTCAATCCTCGTAACCATGTATGGAATCTCAATAGCGCTCAAAACGGTGGTATCGCAGCTGATCTCCATCTCACCGCCGATTATGGCAGTCAAACACACGGCCACCATGTCGTCAAAAAAAGCCGTGTCGGCGAATACAAGGGTGTCGGGCGGAGGGTCGTCGGGCAGGCCGTCGCCGGGGATTTTGGCGCAGCCGGCAGAAAAACCAAGGGACAAAAAAGACAACAGGGACAAAAATACAGATACTACAAAAAGCCGTTTGCAGAGAGAGTTCATCTTCTCCTCCTACTTGGAAAAAAGGTTTTGGTGATAATTTTGGGTAAAGCAAGGGTACGGCGGCAGCGGAAAAACTGCCGGTCGCGGGACTACGGTACGGTATAGAGATGTAAGAGAAGAACCTGAATCTTGTACTACGCAATCGCCAAGCCAGAATAGCAGGGCGCCGTGGGATTAGATCATATTAGATACAATACATCAATACTCCAGTAAACCAATACATCAATACGTCCAAATACATTCAAATGCATCAAATCAAAAAGTCAAAATCAAAATCAAAGTCAAAAACTTTAAAGTCAAAGTCAAATTCTATTTATGGGCGGGGGCTGTGCCCCCTTTTGACAGGGGGGCACAGCCCCCCCGCAACGCCCCCCTCTTTTCGCAAAGGCAAAATCAATGTCAACAGCATCATATATATCTATAATATATCTAAAAATAGTATAATTATCTTTGCGTGTCAATAGTTTTGTTATTTTTTCAGGGATTTTGTCATTAATTATCCCTCCCCTCCGGAACCACCAAATCCCCTATTCTATAATAATAGCACAAATTTATACACTTTGGCGTTGCCTTTTTGTATATTTAGTAAAATTTTAAGCGAGGGATGTATCCATGATTCAGGAAAAATACAGGGTGTTGCCGGGGCCGGAGGGGTTTGTGCCTGTGACCGCCGCGCTTATGGGCGCCGTGCTGCCGGACGCGGGCGGGGCGTTCGTGGAAGGGGGGATCGTCCCTGAAACCGACGCTTTGGGGCTGATTGCGGAGAAACTGGCCAACGCGAAGAGGCCGGCAATCTGTCCCGGACCATTGCTTATGTGGCAGTGGAACGACGCCGTAGCCCCAAAGGCCGCCGCCGTAAGGGAGTTGGCCGGGGCGTGCGGGGCGAAGATCTACCCGATGCCGGACTACAGGTCTAAGAGCCCGCGGATCAACCCGGAGATCGAAATCAGCGTCAACCACCCGAACATCACCATATTACATAATGACATAGACGTATGCCTGTTTGCGGGCGTACACTCCCACTACGCGAACTTCGCGCTGCGGATGATAAGGGGCGGCACGTCCTGCTACACGATCTGCCTCAGCGACTACGCAGCATCCGACGAGGCGATGATATCGCTGCGCGACATTGACGCCGCAAAAATCGCCGCCATCACCACAAAAATCAAATCATCGACAGGGAGGTCATAGAACATGGCCGTAGTTGTCAATCAGGAAATATGCACCGGTTGCGGCATCTGCATAAAGGCGTGCCCCGAACCAAACGTCATTAAGCGCGTTGACGGCGGCAAGAAAGCCACCATCAACAAAATGTTTTGCAAGATGTGCCTGTTGTGCGCGTCTGCCTGTCCCCCAAAAGCAATCACTTCAGAGGGTTGATATAATGTCGATAACTCATACAAATTCGAACGCCGCAGGTACGGCGTCCTGTCCTAAGCAGAAAGCGGTAAGCCCTGAAGAGCTGCTTCTTAATGCCACGCGCTCGCGCGCTTTCATGACCGGCAGCGAGGCGGTTGCCGAAGCCGTCAGGCGCGCCGGTGTCGACATGGCCATCGCATATCCCATCACGCCGCAGAGCGAGAGTATGCACCTTACAGGCGACCTTTACGCGCAGGGGTATATTAAGGATTACTACCGTGCTGAGAACGAGTTTGCGGTAATGGCCGCGGTACACGGGGCGTCGCTGGGCGGCGGGCGCGTGTTCACGGCTACAAGCGGGCCCGGTACGCTGCGCGCGATGGAGATGTTCCCGGTGTGGGCGGGCTCGCGCCAGCCAATCGTCTGCGCGTTCATGTGCAGGGGCGTCGCGCTGCCGCCGTCCATACAGCCGGAGAATATCGAAATGGCCTTTCTGCTTGACACGGGGATGATAATGCTCCACGCCGAGAACGCGCAGGACTTTTTCGACTTCATCCTCGCCGGGTACGCTATCGCGGAGCAACCGGAGGTCCACATTCCCGTGGGAGTCTTCGCGGACGGATTTTTCGTAACTCACACGCGCGAAGTCATTATGCTGCCGCCTGATGATATCAAACTTGATGAATACAATCCCGACATCGCGCCGATACCGCCGTTTGATACTGAGCACGCGCCTATACGCATGGTGAGGGACCCGCTGCTCAACAAGTGCAACTTCGTCTCTTACGCCGCAAGCGCGAGCTGGCATCAGGAGGTTTTGGCCGCCGCCGAACGCGCGCGCAAACATATCAACAAATATATGGGCGGACTGATCGAAGTCGAAAACCCAGACGCTGATATAATGATAGTAGCATCCGGTACGGCGGTATCCCAAAGCCGCGAAGCCATAAGAACTATGGCGGAGCGGGACGGGATCAGGATCGGCCTCGTCAAGGTAAAATCCGTCCGCCCCTTCCCGGCTGCCGAAATAGCGCAGGCCACCGCCCACGCGTCAGCAATCATCATCCCCGAATTCAACGCCGGCGGGTGGCTGGCTCGCGATATTATGGGAACGATAGACAACAACAGCCGCGTCATAGCCGAACCAAGGGTGTTTGGCGGGATGTCGATGCCGGAGGAGATTATTATTGAGGTTGTTAAGAAGGCAAAAGGGATTAAGTAATAGTAAAGAAATCAGTTTGGGGTGTGGAGTTGGAAAACATTAATACAGGATATGCGATATGTCTAAGAGTATTATAACGCCGGCTAAAGAGTTTGAGGATGTGTTGACACCTGATTATAAGGACCTGGTTGATAACGGGCCCTATAACAGATCAACGCCTGTTACGGTTGATGATCTCGGCAGTTTTCGTGAGATTACCGAGCCGCACCCGCACTGCGCCGGATGCGGCGTGGCGCTGGGGATACGGTTGGGGCTTGCAAGCCTGCCGGCGCCGGAGGACACTATAATCATCGGCACGCCCGGCTGCGCCTACTTCGCGCTCACGCAGTCTGCCGTCCCCTACTCCTGTACCGCGTTCGGCAACCAGAACTCGGTAGCCACCGGCCTCAAAAGGATGCTCAGGGTCCGCCACCCGGACAAGGTCAAGGATGTGCTGGTAATGGTGGGCGACGGCGGCGTGGCGGACATCGGCCTCGACTACACGCTGCACTCGTGGTTCCGCAGGGAGAACATCGCAACGGTAATGCTTGACAACGAGGTATACGGCAACACGGGCGGGCAGGAGAGCGGGATGACGGTGCAGGGGGCGGTTCTGAATATGGCGCCTACGGGCAAAAAATTCCCGAAAATTCCCGTATTCGAACTGTCTAAAACATCAGGCTGCGTCTACGCCGTCAAAACAACGGTTGCAAGCCCCAAAAAGGTGGGGACGGCGATCAGGAGGGCGATATTGACAGCGCGAGAGGTTGGGCCTTCGTATGTGCAAATCTACACACCCTGCCCTACAAACCTGAAATTCTCGCCCGACAAGTCGCTTGAGTACGCCAAAGAAGTGGAAAAAACGTACTACCGGTACGAAGAATACATAACTGAGGAAGCGTCGGAGTATCTTCGCGGTATCGGGGAGTTGAAGTGTTGTTGATTTGTATAAGGCGCCTGTTATATAATCATCCGTGCGGTTTATTGCGTGATATCAGGCGCTTACGATAAGATTGTACAACTTTTTCAACGCCACACCACGATGACTGATACGGTTCTTGTCCTCCGAGTCAATCTGCGCGAATGTTTTATCAAAACCGTCCGGTATAAATAATGGATCATATCCAAAACCCCTATCGCCGGCGATCTTATCAATAATCCTACCCTCGCAGGTTCCCTCTGCGGTCAAATATGTATCGGCGCCTGTCCTCAAAACCAATACGCATTTGAATCTGGCGGTGCGGCGGCCTTCGGGGACATCCCTCAATTCATGCAACAGCTTTTCATTATTACGTGACGCAGTCGCCCCGTTTCCGCTGTACCTTGCGCTGATAACGCCGGGCGCGCCGCCCAATGCATCCACCTCAAGCCCGGAATCATCCGCAAGCGCCCATACGCCGCTTGTATTCCCGTACACCCAGTCGGCCTTGATCTTCGCGTTATCATAAAACGTAGACCCCGTCTCGGCGATATCGGGAACCGGGTTCCAGTGGTCGGCGAGGCTTGACACGGCGATATCCAGCCCAGCGAACATCTCGCGGAACTCCTTTACCTTGCCGGCGTTGCCCGTGGCGATTATTATCTCCGTCATTATAAAATCCTTATACGACGATATTCACTAATTTGCCGCGGACAACAATCACCTTGCGAACCGGCTTCCCATCCACAAGCGGCTTTATCTTCTCATGCGACAGCGCGGTTGCCTTCAATTCTTCCTCCGCCGCGTCGTGCGCGGCCATAAATTCCGCGCGGAGCTTGCCGTTTACCTGCACGACAACCGTGACCTCGCTGTCCTGCGTCATCGCCTCGTCCCACGCCGGCCATGGCGCATTTACGATGAACCCCTTTTCGCCGAGCATCTCCCACAATTCATCGCCGACATGAGGGGCATAGGGGCTGACCAACTTGACGAATGCCAACAAATCCTCTTTAGACGCGCCGTTTGTGCCAAGCTCGTTGACGAACTCCATCATGGCGGCTATGGCGGTGTTGAACTTCATCGCCTCCAAATCGCCCGACACCTTTTTGATTGTCTTGTGGCGGACGCGGATATTCTTATCATCCCCTACCCCGCCCTTCTCAACAAATTCATCAACCAACCGGTACAATCTGCGCAAAAACCTGCTGCATCCCTCAATCGCCCTGGGATCCCACGGTTTGGGCAGCTCAAACTCGCCCATAAACATCTCGTAGAGGCGTAAGACATCCGCACCATATTTAGCTACCACTTCGTCGGGATTGACGCCGTTGAGCTTCGACTTGGCCATTTTTTCTACCTCGACCTTCAACATCTCTCCCGTTGATTTCAGGTACGCAACGCCTTCCTTAAATTCGACCTCGGAGAATTCGTGGTACTTGCCGGCCTGATCCGTATATGTCGATGACAGCACTATCCCCTGATGCCGCAATTTCTTAAACGGCTCTTTTGTAGACACATGCCCCAAATCATACAGCACTTTGTGCCAGAAGCGAGCGTACAACAAATGGAGGACGGCGTGCTCCGCTCCGCCTACGTATAAATCGACATTCATCCACTGCTTCTCCACCTCTTTGCTCCACGGCTCCGTTTTATTTTTCGGGTCGAGATAGCGCAGATAATACCAGCACGACCCCGCCCACTGCGGCATCGTGTTCGTCTCGCGCTTCGATGGCGCGCCGCACTGCGGGCAGGCCGTCTTTACCCACTCGTCTATGTTGGCCAGCGGCGATTCGCCGGTGCCCGACGGTTCGTATCTATCAACCTCCGGGAGCATTACCGGCAGCTGGTCTTCGGGAACGGGAACGGTGCCGCAGGCCGGGCAATGGATAATGGGAATCGGCTCGCCCCAATAACGCTGCCTTGAAAAAATCCAATCCCTCAACTTATAGCTGACCGCCGCCTTGCCGCAATTCTTCTCCTCAAGCCACACGTTCATCCTGCGCTTCGCGTCATCCGTTGATAATCCGTTAATGAAATCGGAATTAACACTTATCCCCTTAGCCGTAAACGCCTTGCCGTCGTCAATCTTACCACCGTCAGCCGGGCCGACCACTTGCTTGATGGGAAGATTGAACCTGACCGCGAACTCATAGTCCCTGTCGTCGTGCGCGGGGACGGACATTATCGCACCTGTCCCATATCCGGCGAGGACATAATCAGCTATCCATACAGGTATCAGCTCCCCGTTAACCGGATTCTTCGCCATAGCCCCGGTAAACACGCCTGTCTTATCCTTAGACAATTCCGCGCGCTCAAGGTCGCTCTTCATGCGGGCGGCCTCCTGATATTTTTTTACGGCTGCGGCCTGATCATTCGTAGTGATCTCCGCGACAAGCGCATGCTCCGGCGCCAGCACCATATACGTCGCGCCGAACAGCGTGTCAGGCCTCGTCGTAAAAACTTTTATCTCCTTGCCGTCCGCACTGCCGCCGGCCACACGGAATATCACCTCCGCGCCCTCCGACCTGCCGATCCAGTTGCGCTGCATCATCAGCGTGGATTCCGGCCAGTCGACCTCCGCCAAATCCTCCAATAATCTATCGGCGTACGCGGTGATCCTGAATATCCACTGGCGCAAATCCTTCCGTTCAACCTGCGTGCCGCAGCGCTCGCACTTACCGCCAATCACCTCCTCGTTCGCGAGGCCGGTCTTGCAGGACGAGCACCAGTTGATCGGCATTACGCCCTCGTAGGCGAGGCCCTTCTTGTATAGCTGGACGAATATCCACTGCGTCCACCTGTAATAATCGGGGTCGGTAGTGTTGATCTCGCGGTCCCAGTCATAAGCGAACCCTATCGAGTTGATTTGGCGAGTAAAGCTCGCGACGGCCTTCTCGGTGGTTTCGCGCGGGCGGATGCCGGTCTTTATCGCGTAGTTCTCGGCGGGCAGGCCAAAGGCGTCCCAACCCATCGGGTGGAGGACGTTGTAACCCTGCATACGCTTCCAACGGGTGATAATATCCGTTGCCGTGTAACCCTCGCAGTGGCCTACGTGCAGGCCGGAACCTGACGGGTACGGGAACATATCAAGAGCGTAGAATTTTGGTTTGGACGGGTCGAAGTCGGTTTTGTAGAGTTTCGCCCCGCGCCAGCGGTCCTGCCACTTTTTTTCTATTTCAGACGGTACATAGTTATTATTGGACATTATTGCTCCTTAATCCATATTATCCCTGAAATACTCAATAGTTTTCATCAATCCATCCCTCAACGGCACCTTCGGTTCCCAGCCTAATTTTTCTTTTGCCAGGGTGATGTCGGGCTGGCGCTGCCTGGGGTCGTCGGAGGGCAGGGGTTGATACATTATTTTTGATCTGCTGCCTGTCAGCCCAATTACTTCCTCGGCTAATTGCTTTATAGTAAATTCGCCGGGATTGCCGATGTTTACCGGGCCTGTGAGGCCGTCGGTATTCATCAGTCGCATCATCCCGTCAATCAAATCATCCGCATAGCAGAATGATCTGGTTTGGGAGCCGTCCCCATATATGGTTATGTCCTCCCCTTTTAACGCCTGAACGATGAAGTTTGACACTACGCGGCCATCGTTTGGGTGCATCCTCGGGCCGTAGGTGTTAAATATCCGCATTACCCTTATGTCAACATTGTTCTGGCGGTGGTAATCGAAGAACAGGGTCTCCGCAACTCGCTTTCCCTCATCATAACAGGAGCGGATGCCTATGGGATTTACGTTGCCCCAATACGCCTCCCTTTGCGGATGTTCATGGGGGTCGCCGTAGACCTCCGATGTTGACGCCTGCAACACCCTTGCCTTCACGCGCTTTGCAAGGCCCAGCACGATTATCGCTCCCATTACCGATGTTTTTATAGTCTTAACGGGATTATATTGATAGTGTACGGGCGAGGCCGGGCAGGCGAGGTTGTAAATCTGGTCCACCTCCAAATACACCGGCATGGTTATGTCGTGCCGCATCAACTCGAAGTTGTGGAGGTCCATAAGCCGCTCCACGTTCCTTTTACGCCCGGTGAAGTAGTTGTCGAGGCAGATGACATCGTGCCCCTGGCCCACTAACTGTTCGCACAGGTGCGAGCCCAGAAAACCCGCGCCGCCGGTTACCAGAATACGCATCGTTTTCATCATACTTCCTTTATCTCCACATCTTCCATTAATTGCCAGACCTCTTCCCGGGTGATTATGCCAGGCCCCTCGTGCATGCTCTTAGACGACCCGCAGGCTACCGCCATCCGGCAGGTATCCGCAAACGAGAACTCCCGCTCCTGCGCTACCAACACCCCGGCCACCAGCGCGTCGCCGCAGCCTACCGTGTCTACCACCTTCACGTCCGGTGGCGAGCAGAGCAGGCACTCGTTCCCGCGCACCGCTATCAGGCCGTCGCTGCCGAGCGAGATGAATACGTAGTCTATGCCCATGTCTATAAACCGCTTGGCGCAGAGGGCTATATGGTGGACGCCCTTTATCTCCTGATCGAAAAACTCGCCGAGTTCCTCAAGGTTGGGCTTTATGACCTGCGGCGCCGCCAACATCCCCTTCTTGAGCGCCTTGCCCCTCGTATCCAAAAGGCAGCTGCCGCCCTTGTACTTGCACTCGGTTATTATGCGCGAGTAGGCATCGTCGTCGAAACCGCCGGGGAGGCTGCCGCTGAAACACCAGCGCCCGCCGGCCTCCGCGCACCCCGCAAGAAAGCCCAAAAACTCCTCCTGCAGCGTAATCGGCAGCTGCGCCGACGCGCTGTTTACATGCGTAACGCAGTTGGTCTGCGGGTCGGCCAGCGTGACATTCACCCGCGCGCTTCCCGATGTTTCATACAAGAGCGGTGTGATACCCTGATCGTTGATAAACGTTTCGAAGCGGTGGAAGTCGTTTTTGGGGATAAGCCCTGCGACCGCCACCTCCTCGCCCAGCGTACGAACCACCCGGGCCACGTTGAGCCCCTTCCCGGAGGGGACGGAGTGAGACGGGGCGTCAAGCCGCGTAGACCCAAGCTCAAACCCGTCAAGGCGGTACGTCACGTCCAAAGCGGGATTAAAAACAGTGCAAACTATCAAAAAAATACCTCACCCGGCGATAAATGGATACATTTACAGAACATAAATATAATATATGTATCGGCCCCGAAGGTGATTTTGATTTTTTGAATTTAATCTTTTGACTTTGAGCATCACATTGAATTATATTAGAGCATAGTACCACCGTATCACCGACAAAAGACTCTTACAAGGAGAGACGATTGTGGCAATCGTAACCCCCGAAAAATTTAAAGGCAAAGAGGCGTTTTACGAGAAAATGCTGCGGCTTTTCGCCAGCAGTCTGCCGGAGAGCTGGCCCAGTTTTGATGCCGCCGCTGCGGACCTTGAGAATATTAAGGTTCAAGTCCACACTATAAAGGGCACCGCCGGCAACCTCGATGTGACGGAGGTACACCAGTGCGCCCTCCAGTTCGAGGCCTCGGTGCGCAACGGCCAGCCGGACAAGTTTCTCTACGCCATGTTCGTAGACGCCTGCAACGACCTGAAAACGTCGCTGCCGCCGCCGGAATGACGAGGCGTAATATATAGCCACGCTGGCGGATATGCCGCCACGCCCGTACCTACTTGCGCAACCCGCCCATAAACCGCCCCCAGTCGAAAAGCGGCCCCGGATCGGGCTTGGCGTCGGCGCGCAGTTTCATATCCACAGCCCGCTTCCCGGCTATCTGGTCGTGGCCGACATAGGTCATTTTCTTGCTGCGTCGCTTTTCGATATCTTTGCAAAGTTCGGCAAGCGAATTATATTGCGCATCTGTGAACCCCGACTTAGCCGTCGCCATTAACTCAATGCCTATGGCGAATTCGTTGGCCCCCTTGCGGTTGTCCGGCTCCGGCATGATGCTCGCGCCGGCGTGCCAGGCCCTCATCTCCTCGGGGACGAGGCGCCGGATATTGCCCTCGCGGTCTATCAGATAATGGGCGCTGACGCCGTAGTCGCAGAATATCTTGAGGAGCTGCCCCAGATCGTAGGGCTTGCCCGGCGTGACGTTCACCGCGCTCATGTAGTGGACGACCACCGTATCGACCACCCCGCCGGCGCGCTGGTCCCAAAGGTGCCGCTTCCCGGCAGCCTTAATAAGGGCGCCCACCGTCGATCCGCCAACCGCAAAACCGTTGCCGTCGTCAAGAATACATTCGTCTATTTTCATAGTCCCCCCGCGCCCCCCCGTAAAAAGAATTTGCTTATTACTATAGTAATATGGTAATTTTATCTGATGATTCCAAATTTATGCCAAAAAAATAAATCGGTGCTGATCACCGGCGCGGCGGACAGGCTGGGGTTAGAGATGGCCAAAGAGTGCCTCGAACTCGGTTACCACGCCGTCATCCACTACAGAACATCCGCGGAACCGGCCAAATCCGTCTTCGGGGAGGACAGGCGCGTCACCTTCACTCAGGCTGATTTGACGGAATCGCCCGACAACCCGAAAAAACTGATGGACGGCGTCCGCAGGCTGTCAATACCGCCGTTAGAGGGACTTGTCAACAACGCCTCGGCCTTTGAGCCGGGAAATATGTCGGAGCCGGCCCATTTTTGCGACCTTTTGGCGATAAACGCCCTCATCCCGCTCAAACTCTCCGCCGAATTCGCCAAATCCGCAAAATCCGGCTGGATAATCAATATCACCGACGCGCACACCCGCCCCAAAAGCAAAAAATACCAGAATTACCGCACCTCGAAGCGGTTTCTCGACCAAATCACCGAACAGCTGGCGTTCCTGTACGCCCCGTCGATCCGCGTCAACGCCATCGCCCCGGGGGCGGTCCTGCCGGGCGGGGATGACAGGTCTATGCGGCAATTCGAGGATTTGTCAAGGTCGATACCGATGGGCAGGACCGGGTCGCCGGGTGACATCCGCAAGGCCCTGCGGTTTCTGATCGAGAACGACTACATCACCGGCGCGGTCATCCCGGCAGACGGGGGCTTGCACTTGTGAGCGGCATAATGTATATTGTCCATACGACATCCGTGATGCCGTCGAACAGTGCAGGTATAATATTTAATCGTGGAATCCATAAAAAGGCGGTTTAACTGATGGCTATACCGAAAAAAATACATTATTGCTGGTTAAGCAAAGACAAAATGGCTGATAATTATATAAAATGCATCGACAGCTGGAAAAGAATAATGCCCGATTACGAACTTGTCTTATGGGACAGCGGTAAATTTGACATTGACTCCGTACCTTTTGTTAAGGAGGCAGTCTCAGTGAAAAAATGGGCATTTGCTGCGGATTACATCAGGCTGCACGCGGTTTACACGGAAGGCGGAATTTATCTTGATTCCGATGTTCTGGTTTTGAAAAATTTTGACGAATTTTTGAAATATGATTTTTTTACGTCTCTGGAATTTGAAGACAAAAATAACGATCTCAGCCAATATGAAAATTGGACAAATAATTTGGATAATATCTCCCCTGTAAAACGCTGCGGATTTCAAGCGGGAATCTTTGGAGCGGTCAGAGAACACCCATACATAAAAGATTGTATGGAATGGTATAAAAACAACAGTTTTTTCCTGCCTGACGGAGAAATGCGCGATTTAAATAATGTAAAATCCCCCGATGTCATGGCGGCAATCGCGCAAAAATACGGATTTAAGTATAAACACGGAGAACAAAAGCTTGATGGCAATATGATAATATTTGACACAAAAGTTTTTTGCCATACAGTTAAAAACGCCGCCAAAGGCGTATACGCGATTCATTGGGGAGAAGCAGGCTGGTTTAAGCCGGCAAAACGTTTCAAGATAAAAATGAAGCAAACAAAAATTTATCGCATACTTCGTATGCTTACGAAAAAAAAACCGGTCCCTACGCTTGACGAAGTTATAGCTAACGGACTGTAATTTAACCTTTTGGGAAATTATATTAAGTTATGGGTGCGCGATTACCCTATTCTTCAAAAAAACATTCTGTCAATTGCTTTGCAACTCGCGAAGAAGAATTATTTTCCGACACATTTTCCCGGCATTTTTCGCCCAAACTCAAAAGGTCGTTGTAACGCCCCTCATATTTCTCCCGGATTTCAGCTATTTGCCTTTTCAAATTTTCTTTGTGTTCTATTTGGTTTTGATAAGAATAAGCAAAAAACGAATTTTTGTCCTTTATATCGGCAAGCGTTCCCGTCTCAGCTGAAATCACAGAACGTCCGTAGGAAAACGCCAATATTGTAGCGCCGCTGTTAAGTGAAGAATCTAAATTATACGGCAAAACAAAAAGATGGCAATTTGACGTAATTTGCGGGATTTCTGCATCTTTTACAAATCGGAAATCTGTTTTTATCTTGTTGTTGCCGGCAATTAAGCCTTTAAGATATTTTGCGTATTTTCCTGAACGGCACCTTCCTGTTATGAGCAATTCCACATCGTCAAAACCCAATTCATTTATTGCGGAAATCAGTAATTCTATATTTTTATATTTTTTTACCGCGCCAAAAAAGCACAGCGACAGTTTATTGTTTTGCAAAGAATTTTCAGACCTTTCACTTCCATACGCCCCTATGTAATTCGGATGCGGAACATAAACGACTTTACTCAAAACTACAGGATTTCCGCCGCTGATTTCTTTAATTATTTCTATGGTTTCGCTGCTGTGAATTATGATTTTGTACGACAGATCAGCCATCGTTTTCATAAATTCTTTCGCTTTTGAGACGTCTTTTGCCGCATGCGGAATTTTATTGTGCAAATTCCAGATAATTTTCTTTCCGCCTGCGGCATATTTTTTAATTTTTGACAAAACTACCGGTTTTTTATAACGATTTTCTATCCAGTGATACCATATAAAATCCGCGTATTTGGCGTGTTTCAGCGGAATCGGCATTATATTTATACTATGACAAGCCTCCTTCATTAAACCTATGTACGCGTTATAACGCGAATTAAACGGCTTCATGCCGCACAACGTTTTATTTTTGCCGGCAGAGGCATATAAAAATTTTGCGGGAAGAACAATTTTAAGGATATTTTTAATAATTTTTTTCATTTCTTTTTTCTCTTTGGCTCGGCGGAGAAATCGTCTGCATATAAATCGCTGACAGTATTTTCTATTTTTCCGCTGTCGTCCACCATACAAAAGCGCGTGTTCTTACCCATATAGCTTGCCCAAAGCGAAAACGTACTGAGGGGGCCGATAAGATAATCGCACATCGACATTATCAGATGGTCAATATACCAGTTTTCCTTTGAAACAAGCAATTTGCCGCTGTCCTTAAATTTGACGTCGTCATTTGAAAATATTATAAATATCTGATTTTTTGCCGTCTCTTTTGACAGTTTTTGCGAAAAATCGTCCATGTATTTCTCATAAACCTCATCGCTGAAATAATATTTTCCGCCGCGCCATTTTTTGTAATCGCCGCGCCGTATGTGTATTCCTATCAGTACATTTTCCCCTTGTTTAAGCTTGGTTATTTTTTTATAAAAATCGTTATTTTCATAAAATTCCGGCTTCAATGAATATTTTTTTATTAATTCATCGCGATGTTTTTCTATCAAATGCGGAACTCTGAAACACCAGCCGCCGGTAAAAACAATAAAGTTTTTTTCAAACGCGCCCAAAAGAAGTTTTTCGCAATCTTTGTCTTTTCGGATAAGGTCTCTATTAAAAATAATATATTTTATAACCCCAAACAAAGAAACTAACCAGGCAACCGTGAAGTATTTCTTCACAAAACTGGCATTGCGAAACATGCCGAATAGCAGGTTTTTGCACAAAAACTTTATTTCCGGCCTTATCTCTGCCGGGCAGGGCGCCAAATAATAATCAGTATGTTTCAAAGTGGGATTGCGGTATTCAATTCCATGCTCCAGGCAAAACGCATGAAAATTTAAATTAAGAAGCAGCCTGTTGCTGTGCTGCCCTTTTGGAAGTATCAAAAACAATTTTTTATTTCTGATATTTTTCTCAAACAAATTTCTGGTTTGTGATGTTTCGCAAATATCCGTTTCAAATTTTACAGGATAACTTTCGCAAAATTCCGCATTAAATCCGCTGGAAGAAGGGCCGCAATGAACTCCGCTTCCGTCCATTCCGATATTTCGCACAAACGTTCTTTTTGAATTCAAACACAAGCCGCCGTTAAAGAATATGGTACTGTACCAAAAAGCCGCCCAGGTGTTCCTTCTGCCCGTAATATTGGATTTAATCTGCCGAAAATATCCGGATTTGCTTTTGTATGTAAATTCACTGATTTCACTTCGTTTGATTCGCGCTAAAACAGCTTTCGGATCTTTCTCAAAAAACTTCCATCTGTCCGCCCAAGTCGCCCATCCCCAACAATTCATGTGTTTTGTAAAAAACGTATCGCTCTCGATTTTTTCATAAAATTTTTGCGCATACCCGGAAATATGCCAGACTTTCGGTTCGTTTTCGTAAAAATTCAGCGCGTCGTTCATATATTGCAGGAAAAAAGGCGATACGGCAATATCGTCTTCAAGTACGATAACTTTCCCGTGTTTTTCTGCTATTTCGGTTACGCCGCTTATTATACTTTCCGCCAGACCCTTGTTTTTGTCCGATTCGAAAACAATTACCTCTTTACACCATTTGCCCTGCCTTACAACATTTCGCGTTTCCATAACGAGCTTTTTTTCATCTTCACCGCAATTGTCCTTATACCCATCGCAAAAAACATAAAGAATACTCTCGCTTGCAAGCGCGTTGCTTTTAAGCGCCTGCAACGTCTGAAGACAATGCTGCGGACGGTTATACGCGAACAACACTATCGGAGCCAAATTTTGCGCCACTTTTCTTTCCTTTTATAAAGTTATCGCCGCAAAGACAACATATTCCGCACTTCTCAAAAACCTTTACCGCGCAATTCATCTGATAATATTTTCAGTAAATTCGCTTTATACTTTGGATATGAATAGTTTTCCCACATATCTTTTTTTGCCTTTAACGACTTTTCATACAGTTCTTCTTCCGTTAGTTTCAACACTTCGTCAATTTTCCCGCAAACAACATTTTTTTCAATATCCTCGAAAACATAACCGTATTTTTCCACATCCAAGCCCGATGATGAGCTAACAACGGGGATTAAACCTCCGTTAGCCATTACTGCTATAACAGAGCCGGGCTGCCCTTCCGCAACCGATGGGTGCACTACAAAAGCGCATTTGTTCATTATTTCCCTAAAAGCGCCGGAGGCTACATTAACAAACCCGTGGTCTATAATATTATCTGATTTGTCTATTATCGGCTGGTAATAATCAAAAAACTTTTTTTCCTTTCTTGAGGCTCCGCCTATATGCAGAAAGATATCGTTTCTTTGCGAAAAAATATCAATCAAAATATCCAATCCCTTATGCAGGGTTCCACCGGAGCCAAACCATAAAAAATGCTTTCGCGCCTCTTTGAAGTTTTTTTGCGATAAATCTATGTCATAAGAATCGTAATAAAAATTGTTTAACGTGCGAATATTAATATCGGGATTAATCTCTAAATAAGTGTCTGCCATAAACTGATTTCCCAGACATACATTTAAATCGGGCATAACAGATTGCAGCGTCAAAAGGTCGCCATGAAGCCTTGCCGCCTGCGGGATTATTTTACCTGTTTCTTTTTGAAATTTTAAAACCTTAAGCGCGGAACGTTTATTCCAATAAAAAGAGCACGCGCCCGTAGAATAATAAATTTTCCTTATTTTTTCCGCACAATCCGAATAAAAAGCGCCTTCCAGCGCTTTTCCCAAACCATAAACGACATCGTAATTGCCGTAATCTATTTTGGCTTTGCGCGTGTATTTTATAACATCCACCCTGTATCCGAGTTCATGGAAATTTTCAGCGGCGGTGAAACATTCCATATAATTTGTATGCCTTTTGCTGATACCGCGAACAAACGGCGTTGTTATATAGGAAATCAACACTCTTTTGGTAAATTTTGTATTAAATACATTTTTTACAATTTTAGGCACAGTAATTCTATACATAAACCGCCGAAAACCGCTTACTACCTGAATTCGTTTTTCTGATGTTTCTTTGACTACAGGCATATTTTCTCCAATTTTACCTTTCCCGTAAAACCTATTTTTCAAATCCCGATTTCTCCGGTAAAATAGCGTCAAATGATTTTTTTACGTTTTCCATTACCTGCGTGTAATTGCGGATATGCACATTGTCGTTAATACACACAAGCTTGTACGACTGACTCCTGATAGCCGCGATCGCCTGCTTCGACTTTATTAGAAGCGGGAACATCTTCGTATCCGTATATGTATTATAGGGTTCAAAATTACCTATGCAGATCTGCCACGTGCGAATAAGTTCAGGGGTCAGATCCGCCACAGAGCGAAAACGGTGCGACGAGGTCTCCAACAGTTCATCCTCAGCGGCGGCCCAAATATTCTCAAACGTACTTTTCAAATACGGCTGCGCGTTGTGCGGCGTGCGCAGGCACACGAATTTACCGTAAGGCTTCAGGATATAATTCCATCGCGCCTTCGTCCCGTAACCCTTAAAAAACCACTTGTCATGAAAGCGCCTCATTACATCCCGCTTGTCAAAATGTTTGTTGATGAGCCGGATGTTATTCCTTATCCTCTTCCCCCACTGCGACAATCCGTCATTAATACGGAACGCGGCTATGTCGCAAGGCAGGCCATCCCTGAAGAATCTGTCAGGCGATACGTGGTTAGTGATGAAAAAATCATCATTAAAATAAACAAAGCGCTCCGACAGCCCCGGTATCTTATGCAGATGCATCTCCAAAGAACTCGAATTAAAACAAGGCAGGAACCGCTTGGGGATATAATCCTCATGGTTGACAAGACTGATCTTGGGATTATTAACATTGAGCCACTCCGGCCTCTGCCCGCAGGTGATAAAATGTATCTTGCGCACCCAAGGCGCGAACTTCTCCACGCCCCTAAACCAATACTTCAGAAAACCGTAATCCCTGAAGCGAGCCTCAGACACCTCGTTCTTTGAGTTGTCTATCCCCCCCGCGTACCGCGCGAACTCCTCCCTCCACGCCGGATCGGCCATGTCTACCCACGTTACCGCGAAGTCTATATTTTCCATATTTTAATCCCGAACCGTCCCAATTTATTTTTATGTACAATAAAATACCATTTGCGCGGCGTCATAGTATATATTTTGATAATCGGAGACCGAAACCAGAAAAAAGGAAAACGGGATATCGGGGATGAAAAAAGCGCTAATTACGGGGATAACCGGCCAGGACGGCAGTTTTTTGGCCGAATTTCTGCTCGAAAAGGGGTATGAGGTACACGGAATGCTCCGCCGCTCGTCGTCGTTCAACACAGGCCGTATCGAGCACCTCTACCTCGACGACTGGGTCCGCGACATGCACCACAGCCGCGCGGTCAACCTCCACTACGGCGACATGACCGACTCCAGCTCGCTCATCCGCATACTTAGGCTCGCCCAGCCCGACGAAATCTACAACCTTGCCGCGCAGAGCCACGTCAAGGTCTCCTTCGACGTACCCGAATACACCGCCGAAACCGACGCGGTGGGGACGCTGCGGCTGCTTGAGGCGGTCCGCATACTCGGCATGGAGAAAAAAGTGAAGATATACCAGGCCTCCACCTCCGAGCTGTACGGCAAGGTGCAGGAGGTCCCCCAGAAAGAAACCACCCCGTTCTACCCGCGCTCCCCCTACGGCGCGGCGAAACTGTACGGGTTCTGGATAACCAAAAATTACCGCGAAAGCTACGGGATGTTCGCGGTCAACGGCATCCTGTTCAACCACGAATCGGAACGCCGCGGCGAAACCTTCGTGACAAGAAAGATCACCCTCGCCGCCGCCCGGATAGCCCACGGGCTGCAAGAAAAACTCTACCTCGGCAACCTCCACGCCATGCGCGACTGGGGCTACGCCAAAGACTATATAGAGTGCATGTGGCTTATGCTCCAACACAAAGACCCGGAGGACTTCGTAATCGCGACCGGGGAGTACCACTCCGTAAGGGAGTTCGCCGAACTGACGTTCGCCGGGGCGGGGATCAATTTGAAATGGGAGGGCGCGGGGATCGATGAAAAGGGTATCGATACCGCCACGGGGAAAATCCTCGTAGAAGTAGACCCCAAATACTTCCGGCCCGCCGAGGTAGAGCAGCTGCTGGGCGACCCGGCAAAGGCGAAATCGCTGCTCGGATGGAACCCGTGCAAAACACCGTTCAAAGAGCTGGTAAGGATAATGATCGAACACGATATGCAATACGTTAAACAAGCCTCTGGGGCGGTAAGGCGCAATGGATAAGAATTCAAAAATCTATATAGCCGGGCATAACGGGCTGGTCGGCTCCGCCATACGCAATAACCTCTCCGCAAAAGGCTACAGCAACATCGTCGGCAAAAGCCATCGGGAACTGGACCTGCTCGACAACACAGCCGTACGCGGATTCTTTGACGACGAACGGCCCGACTACGTGATCCTCGCGGCGGCAAGGGTCGGCGGGATCATGGCGAACAATACCTACCGCGCCGACTTTATCTACGAAAACCTGCAAATACAGCAAAACGTCATACTCGAATCTTTCCGCCGCAGCGTAAAGAAACTGCTGTTCCTCGGCAGCACATGCATCTACCCCAAAAACGCGCCGCAACCTATAAGGGAAGATTCTTTGCTGACAGGCGAACTGGAATACACCAACGAACCTTACGCAATCGCGAAAATAGCCGGGCTAAAAATGTGCGAGAGCTTCAATCTGCAATACGGCACTAACTACATCGCCGTCATGCCCACTAATTTGTATGGACCGAGGGATAATTTTCATTTGGAAAACAGCCACGTCATCCCCGGAATAATGCGAAAAATATTCTTAGCGAAATGTTTGATGGACGGGGATACCGCAAGCATCCGCCAAGATTTATCCACCCGCCCCATAAACAATATCGACGGCAACGCATCTGATGATAAACTGATTTCCGCCCTGTCAAACTACGGTATTTACGATAACAGGGTCGAACTGTGGGGAACCGGAAACGCCCTGCGCGAATTTCTCTGGAGCGAAGACATGGCCGACGCCTGCGTCCACATCTTAGAGCGGATTGATTTCAAAGACATCACCGCATCAATACCCAACAATAAAAAAGAAATACGCAATTGCCACATCAACATCGGCACCGGCAAGGAGATATCCATCAAAAACCTGGCTGATACCGTTGCAAAGATTGTTGATTACCAAGGCAAAATAAAATTCGACCCCTCAAAACCCGACGGGACAATGCGGAAACTGACGGATGTAAGCAAATTGCATGGGTTGGGATGGCATCATCAGGTGGAAATTGAGGATGGCCTGGGGCGGCTTTACCGGTGGTATTTGTCTCAATAATATCGTGTCGTTTCATCTCTGTTTAAATACATATTATGGGCATAGCAGGGTTCAAGGGGATTTCTCAAAAAATGGTTTTTGTAAAAAATTTGCGCTGTTCGCGCGCAATATTTATATTTATAGCATGAAAAAATCAAATTTGGACATAAGGATGGCCGGTTTGGGCGGGCAGGGGGTGGTGACTGCGGCGCATATTTTGGGTACTGCGGTCGTGGCTGCCGGGAAGTACGCGGTGGTGAACCCGTTTTTCGGCGCGGAGAAGCGCTTGGCCCCTACGGAAAGCTATGTGCGCATATCGGCGGAAAAGATTTACGACCGCGGGGAGGTCATGTACCCGAACATCATAATGGTATTCGCCCCGCAGGTGATAACAGTCGGCAAGTCGCACACGCTGCCCTTTTACGCCGGGCTGAGGGAGGGCGGTATGATCCTCGTCAACTCGGCGGAGCCGATCATCTCCGAGAAAGACCGCGCGGCCATAGACAATTTAGGGGTAAAAGTCGCCTACGTCCCCGCCACAAAATTGGCCGTTGATTTTACGGGAACCGACCTCTCCATGAACATGACGATGCTCGGCGCGCTGTGCGGCATGGACGACACCCTCGTAGACCTGAACGCGGTAATGACGGCAGTAGACGAGCGCTTCAGCGGCAAGACAAAAATAGTAGCCTCCGGCACCTCCGCCGCCCTCGACGACGCGATAAAGAGCAAATTCGAAAAAATGGGAGCAATGATAGAAAAAAACCGCACAGCAATCAACAAAGCATACGAATACGCCAAAAATTGTTGATCCTGACTCAAATATTGATTTTAAGACATCGGGCGCGATAAATCGCGCCCCTACCGCACAACCCCAATCTTGCCCTGCCCCACAGACCTCCCATCAACCTCCACCCTCCAAAACAGCACCTGCGAAGCGGTTTTTATATCCGTATTAACCGACGTCCGCGCCCCATCAACCACCATGCTCTTAACCACCCGCCCACGGCTGTCAAAAATCTTCAATCTTGCCGATGATACCCCACCCAAATTATATCTCAACACCCCACTCCTGTCCATACGTAACCATCCCGGCGCTCCCCCGCGCCCAGCCGCCTTAACAACTCCGGCAGACCCGCCGTCACCCTCCTCCCCATACCACTTCATAGACCGCGGCGCCGTAACTTCTGCCGGCGGCTGCGTACGGTTCCCGCCGAACTGGGCTTGACCTATCATGCCCGCATCTACAAGCCCGTAGTAAACGCCGCTCGTAGCGGTAACGGCGTACACCTCGCCGTCGCCCAAAAGCTGCGCAGTCCCAGAGATGTTTATCGCCGCGTCAATCCAGCACGTCCCGCCAACCCGCGCGCTGCCGGAGATCCTTGCGTTGGAATTGTTGATATTCGGCGCCCCGTCTACACGCACGTCGCCGCTAATCTGGGCGTTGTAGATGTTCGCCCCCTCGGCGATAACCGCCCTGTCACCCACCGTACCGCCGGCGACCATAGCATTGTCTTTCACGACGGCGCTGCCGCTGACCCGCGCGTTCCCCTTGACGACCGCGCGCCCCTCTACGCGGGCGTTGCCTTCCACCCGCGCTGTTCCGAGCACACGCGCGTTTTTGCCGACGTAAGCCGTGGCGTCTACGGTCGCGCCGGTCTGCACAAAGCCGCCGCCGTTAGCGTGAAAGCCGCCCGCGGGGTTGGTCAGCGCCTGAAACCCTTCCGGCTTCGCGCCGTCTACCTGCACCATGTACGGGAACCTGTATATCGTGTAGTCGAACTGGTCCCAGCTGATACGGTGGTGGATCGTCGGGGTAGCCGCAACGACCAGGTAGAGCTGCGTCTCTCCGCTTTGCATATCTATGGAGACGTTGGGGTTGCCGTCCGACGCCCTCATGAGGCCGCTGTACCGCGCGGTCACCGTGCCCGTGGCGGACGCGGCGTTGCCCGTAACCGCAACGAGGCCGTAGCGCCAGTCGCTGCCCGGATTATCCGGCAAGTTTGCGGCGGCGGGTTCGAGGTTGAGGCTTTTTGTATAATTGGGGATGTTGTTTTTAGTTTGCACGTCGCCCCGAAAGCGCACAGTTACAATGCCGGCAGACGAATCCGGATACAGGCGAATTATGTTGTATGCGTAGCGCTGCGGCGCCACGGCGAACGGCGACACGAAGCGCCCGTTCGCGCCGTCTGTGCTGTCGAGCGCTTCAAGGTATGTGTATCTGGGGCGCTTGAACATTTCGTCCGGATTGCCAAGGCCCTTGTTGAACGCAGCGCGGAATTGGGCGGACCCGCGGTTGGCGTAGGCGGCGACGGGGTGCCTGGAATTTTGGTTGATGTCCCAGATCACCGACTTCATCGCGAAGTCTCCGAACATATCGTTAAACTCGCTTTGGCTCATGCTGTTGCGGCGCATCAGCTCCGACATGGGGTCGTGGTTGGAGATATTTGAACCGGGCGGGAGCCATAGGTCGTTTACGGCTTTGACGCCCATTTGGTGTATGACGTACTCGAAGAACTGCCAGTTGCAGTAGCGGTTGCGCGTACTGCCGAGGTAGCGGTTCGACATGCGCGTGTACATCTCGGCGCAGTAGTGGATTTCGCCCGGATAGACAACGTGCGGCATCAGGTTGGCGTGGGACTCGAAAAACCATCCCCTGAAGTTTGTGCCGGAATTGGTAACGCCGCCGCCCATGCCGCCTGCCATAGACTGTAAGCCGTGCATAAACTCGTGCGCGAGCGCCCACTTGTCCGAGACCGCGCCGGATGAGAGCCACATACCGGGCGCCAGCGGGTTGCCGATGGTCCCGCCGAACGCATGGCCTTCGCTGCAGGTTGTGGTGCCGCCGCAGCATCTCCCCGAACCGCACTGGCTGTTGGGCGCGTTTGTGCAGTTGCTGCCGTTGCGCAGGACGTAAACGCCCATCTTATACTTTGCGGCGCTCGCGGCGTAGGGCGGCGGAAAGCCGTCGCGGTGGACGTAGGTGTCGTAGATATTCTCAAGCTCGTTCAGCGCGGTACGGGCCTGCGCGTCGGTGAGTCCGGCGCAGTCACCGGCGTCTTTGCTGAACCAGACTGTGAACCGGTTGGAATTGAGTGAATCCTGCCAGCGGTGGTCCCCGTCCTGATTGGCCCGCATCAGAAAGACTTCCGCCGTATTCTGCGCGAACGCGGCGGCGGGCAGCAACAACGCGGCGGCTAACGCGCTTATTACGAGATTTGCCGTTTTTTCAGCCATTAATATACCCCCGGTTTGGATAATGGATATTACCGCGGACGGTCGTCCCCCGATATTATTCGATTAAAAATTATACCTGCACCGCCCTGCAACTGCACGACAGCCGTGATGGTGCAGGTATAATATCTAATCGTGATATATATAATATAGTGAATGTACGGCGGATTTGCCAAAATTTTTGCTAAACTAGATACTTTGATTTGGGCGCGGAATTATGTATTTTTGCATTATGTACGATTATCTCCTTGTCGGCGCCGGGCTGTTCTCGGCAACAGCGGCAAATGTATTGACGGAACGCGGGAAACGGTGCCTTGTCATCGACCGCCGTGGGCATATTGCCGGGAACTGCCATACACGGGTGCAGGACGGTATCAATATCCACGCTTACGGGGCGCATATTTTTCATACGGATAACAGAGGCGTTTGGGAGTTCGTCAACAGCTTCGCCGGGTTTAACAATTTTATAAACTCCCCCATCGCGATTTTTAACGGGCGCATATACAACCTGCCGTTCAACATGAATACGTTTTGCAGGATATGGGACGATGTCGTTACACCGGCACAGGCGCGGGAACGGATCGCGGAACAGGCGACGGAGATTAAAGGGTGCCCACAGAATCTTGAGGAACAGGCGGTATCGCTGGCCGGCAGGGATATCTATGAGGTGTTGATAAAGGGGTATACGGAAAAGCAGTGGGGGCGGAAGTGCGTTGATTTGCCGGCATCGATTATCACAAGGGTTCCCATCCGTTTTGTTTATGATAACAATTATTATGACGACAGGTATCAGGGCATCCCCGGAGGCGGGTATACGGGGATGATCGAGAAGATGCTCGCTGATACCGAAGTCCGTTTGAGCTGTGATTATTTTGCGGACAGGGCCGCGCTTGATAACTGCGCGGACAAGATTATTTTTACGGGGATGATAGACGAGTTCTTCGGGCACAGGTTCGGAAAACTTGAGTACAGAACGCTGCGGTTTGAGCATGAGGCTTTGGATATTTCTGATTATCAGGGCAACGCCGTGGTCAACTATACGGATTCGGAGACGCCGTATACGAGGATCATTGAGCACAAGCATTTTGAATTCGGGAAGCAGCCGTCTACAATCATCACCAAAGAGTTCCCCTCGGAGTACGTTTCCGGGTGCGAGCCTTATTATCCGGTTAATGATGAGGCCAATACATCGCTCTATAATAAGTATGATGATCTCGCAAAATCTCAGGCCAAAGTAATTTTTGGGGGACGTTTGGGGACGTACAGGTATTTGGACATGGATGATACGGTCGAGGCGGCGTTATTGCTGGCGGACAGGCTGACAGGCGGCAGGATGCCGTACCCGTATGGCAATGGTTGATTTTACATATCAACGTATAACTGCTCTAACCTTTTTACTTCAATGTCAATATCATACCCGGCTTTACCAATGGCCTGCGACATATCACCTGTCTTACGCATTGCCGCGCATTCCAGCGCCGTCTCCGCCCATATCTCCGGCGAATCTTTCAAGCTGCGCCACTTCACCTGGCCGACGATATCCATCTGCTTTGATATAGTGTCCGACGCGATGACGAAGAGGCCGCTGCTCTGCGCTTCCGTACCGACCATGCTTAAACCTTCAAAGAAGGAGGGCAGGACGAATACATCCATCGCCGAGTAAAGGTCCTGTATCCTCGGTGATATTCCGTAGAATACGACCCTGTCGGCAAGGCCGTATTTATCGGCCAGTCTGCGTATTTCCGTTTCCATGTGCCCTACGCCGACCAAAAGCATTTTTGCCGTCTTGTGTTTTTGGGCGATACGGCTGAATATCTCTATAAGGAACGGATGATTCTTCGCCTCGGCGAATCTGCCTACATGGCCTATCAGCGGGGTGTCGCCATCAATTTTTAACTCCGCCCTGATTTTTTTTCTCGCGTTTGGATCATACGAAAACTTTTTGACGTCAACGGCATTGCGGATCAGTACACTCCTATTTCTCCGCCCGAACATGAACCGGCCGGCCTGATCCGAACATATAAAAAAGTGTGTGGCGAAGAGGGGAATTAATATTCTGTTGATATAGTGCAAGATATATTTATGCAGCCCGACTGTCCCCGTATTATGCGAATGCGCGGCAATCCGTTGGCATCCGGCGAGCTTCGCTATTATCAGCGGGAGGATATTGGCGGCGGAGAGCATATTGTAGTGGAGGATATCTGTTTTTTCGCGCTTGATAATCTTCATCAACGTGCGCACGTACCCGACAGGATTTTTTTTGACGTTGGGCAGCTTGTACATCCGGCAGCCCATTTTTTCGTATTCGTCCTGATAGACAATTTTGTCGTGCATACTGGCAAACGCGAATTCAAGGTTATCGTTATTTATGCGGCTGATGTAGTCGTATATCACCTGTTCGACACCGCCCATAGCGTCGTGTATGCCCATTATCAGGATTTTTTTCGCCATATCAGCGCATCCCCTTTAATTTCAGCCTGATGTTCCTCAACAAATTAAATATGCCGACATAAAATTCTCCCAGACCGCCCGATATTACGTACATCGGGAGAATAATTCTTTCGGGATAGCGTATTTCGTACTTTATCCCGCAAGGGGCGAAGTAATCATTATAGAATGTGCCGGCCTCGTCTCTGCCGATATTCTTTTTTACGCAGATATATGACAATATGCCGTCCTTGAGCATCCTGCGCAGAAATACATCCTTAACGCGCCCGTCCTCAAGCATTTTCTTTTTATCGAGATACCCGTACATCCACAGATAGCACGCTATGGGCGGATACTCCCGCCACGGCATATCCTTAAACGCCTTCTGCCTCGTCGTTATCCCTGCCGTCCTGCGGTCGTACGTGTAGACTGCCTGATTGACGCCAGCGATCTTCTCACGCTTTATCCCAGAAAATATCTGCGCGTTGATAATTAAATCTTCACCATAGCTCAACGCGGGGATATACATGTCATACCCATATATCTCCCGCCTGTAAATCTTGCCGCATACGCCGTTATTCAGGGATAAAAAGACGTATTCAAGCGGATTCGTGAAATCGGTGATATCCTCATAAATCGTCTCACGTTTTTTGAACAGGAATTTGATATTGCCACAAACGATATCCGCCCCCGTCTCCCGCTGTTTATCATACAGGATTAAAACGGCATCAGCCGGTATCATATCATCGCTGTCAACAAACATTAAAAATTCACCCGCCGATGCCTTAACCCCCGCATCACGCGCCCGCGCGGTCCCGGCATTTTCCTGATGGATAACCTTAATCCGCTTATCCATCTCCGCATAATCATTACATATAGACAGACAGTTATCCGGTGACCCGTCATCAACCACAACGCACTCAAAATCCTCAAACGTCTGCGCCAGAATACTGTCGAGGCATCGGCGCAGGTATTTTTCCGTTTCGCAGACAGGTACTATGATGGAGACGGCCGGCATATCGCCCCCCTGTGTTTTGTTATGCGGTATTTAACTATCTCCCAGCTTGTAAAAAACAGTATTAATACGTCTGCTGCCGGCCCGCCTCTGTAAAATTCGGGTCTTTGCAGCAGCATCATGATTATGGAGAGGTATATGAGAAACCTTTTTCTGTCGACGATTCCGCACACCGCGAAGAAACTCAGGTAGAAGTAGTAGAGCCAGGCTACGAATATCCCGAACTTCAGCGCCGGCGCCAGCGGGTTTTCACCGTAGCCCCACTCCTTATCCATTAACGTAAGTCCGGCGTCGTCCCGCGGCATACCCCATATCAGTACCGCCCGGTCCTGTTTGACAATATCCATCGCGTTGCCGAACAGGTACGCTCTGTTGTTCCCTTCAAAGGCACCTGTTCGCTGGTTGATCGTGAATCTGGAGAACAAAAGGTTGTTCACCGGTTCCCTTACCGGCAGATACGCCAGAAACATCATCGTGAGAACTGCGGCGGCATAAACGGTGAACATTTTATTCATTTTGTATGTGAGGGCCAAATGGCAGACGAAAAGTACGAAAATCATTATGTGGATCATGCTAAACGTGATATTTCCCAACAGAAGCAGCGTAAACGTCATTGCGTTGCCGCGCCTCGCAAAGACCCTCAGAAAACAGAGTGTGCAAATAACAAATGAGAACGCGCCTGGTTCCTCGTATATACCCTGCGGACGGATGATGTTACCGAATATACCGTTCTCTACCGCACCGGTCGTCAGATACCAGTAATACGTCCGCCCCTCCTCCGTAAGCCCGGTCAGCAACGGTGGGCGACCTGTGAAAGCGTAGAGAAAACCTATTACGGAGAAAACAAGCATCACCAGTGTAAAGGCTGTTGCGACAGTAATGAGCGGCTGCAGGTATTTCTTTTTATAGAACAGGAAGAACATATAGACTAAATAAAAACCGGCGAACTCATTCACTAACAGATACGAAGTATGGTGATACACGGTCGGGATCAGCGAGAGCAGTACAAACACAAACGATATCAGCAGCAATCCTCTGTTTATCTTCACGCTCCCCCGCCGCAGCGCCTGAAGCAGCGCATAAACGGTTAGAACCGTGACTATGAACAGCCTGACACCGTTGGCCATCGCCCCGGAGAGCGGGACTATCGCGTAGACGGTCGGCGCGAAGAGCAGGAAACAGTAGAAAAAAAGCGACGCCACGTAGAACTTGTCGAACGCGTTCAGCCTCTCCGGCTCGAAAATGGCGTTCAGGCGCGGCTCCATTTATTTCATTCTCCTGTTACGCAACACCTTTTCCAGCCGATATCCGACCTTATCAATTTTACTTCTTAGTGACGCCATACTGAAAAAATAAAATACGCGCAGCCAAACGGGAAAGAGTTTTTTTATCACTATCTTCCGCTCGGCCTTTTGTATATACCAAAATCTGGCGTCGTTGCTCATACCGCCATCCTGATTTATCGCTAATACCACAGGGATGTGCCTGTATGACGCTTTGTTTTTGCATATTGCTGTCGTGTAGTATTCCCAGTCGGAGACTATCCTGTAATCCGTCTTGTATCCATTCGTTGATAACAGAAGATTTGTTTTGATGAGCATATTCTGGTGCGGCAGGATGCCGTATTGCAGGTCGGGCGGACGTATTGTATTGCCGAACTTACGAATAACGCGTTTTCCGTTCTCCTTTTCCAGCATCATATCGCCATAGACGATATCCTCGTCAAAATCAACTTCAAAAATTTTATTCAGTGATGAGGATTCACACAGATAATCTCCGGAGTTCAGAAAATAGCAATATTCCCCGCGAGCCCTGGCAATCCCCTTATTCATCCCAAAATAGACCCCGCCGTCCTTCTCACTGCACCAGAACGTAATTTTGGCGAATTTGCCGACATATTCCCTGATAACATCCGCGCTGCCGTCCGTCGATCCGCCGTCTATTATTATCCACTCGTAATCATCCCACGCCTGTGCAACAACGCTCTCGGCGGTTTTTATGAAGCCAACGTTATTGTTCAGGTTTACGGTGATTATCGAGAGTTTGGGCATTATCTCATCGCCTTTTCATAAACATCAATATATCTTTCAACTATAATGCCATAATCATATCCGCTGCGTGCTTTTTCCCGCGCGTTTTTTGATAATATTTTCGGATTTTCGCTATTCAGCACCCAATCTATACCGTCCGCCAAATCTTCTGTATCAAACGGGTGTGCAAGATAGCCGTTTTCCCTGTGGTCAATTATATCAAGCAATCCACCTGTCCCAAACGCGACAACCGGTGTCCCGCAGGAGAGTGATTCAGATGCGGTCTGACCAAACGCTTCCCGTCTGCTTGGAACAACCATCACGTCGCAGGCGCTGTATAATGACGCCAAACTGACATCGTCATTCAGATGTCCGACATAACGGATTTTGTGCGGCAAGTCCGGCTTGTTTAAAGGTTCACTCGCGCCGAAAACGACGCACTCAATATTTTGCGATGATATTTTTTTCAAAGCTCCTGTCAACAGATCATGCCCCTTATACGGCGTTGCCGCGACATTAAGGGCGCCAAAAAGTATCAATTTTTTGTCGACAGGCAAATTCCACATCGATCTGGCAGTCATCTTGTCAATCGGCTTAAAGACAGTGGTATCTAACGGATTTGGCAGACAGATGATATTTTTATCCGCAAACACAGCGCTTCTCTTCGCGCACTCCGCCAGCCATTCACTGACGCCTATTACAGTCATATCATTAATTTTGGCGAATGTCTTCTTTTTTCGTTCGAATACCTTCCGGCTCAGGTCCTTATTGATATTACTGCCGAGGATGCCGCAACCGCCGCATCCTCGGGTATATTTGTCGCACATCGTATCACCATCGCTCCCATCGACATCACACGCGTAGTGACATCCGCCGGTAAATGCCCACATATCCGGCAATCTCCACACAATCGGCGCGTTGATCTCCGCCAAATCCTCAACCGCGATCATTCCGTCGCAAATCCAGCACAGGTGAACGACATCGGGGTTGATGGAGTTAATCGCGTTGACGAGCTTTTTATTCCTTACTTGCGCCGGGGAGAACTTGCCCCAGATATTTTTCTTTGTCTTCATATATCGTAATATCGGCAACCGATCACAGATTGACCGCACATTCATCAATGCCTTATCAACTCTGCCATCGACTAATGTAATGACGCTGTTTGCGTCACTCTGTTTACGCACCACGAGCATTTTGGCATCAACCCCGTTTCGCACCAGCGCCTCGTTCAGCCGAAATGTCGCCCGCGCGGCGCCGCCGGTAATATCGTAGGTGTTGAGCATCAGTATCTTCATCGGTCACTATACCAAGGCATCTTTACTGGCCGGCGCAAAATTTATTCGTTCTTCCTCTATCACAAGCGGCCGGTTCATGAGCCTCAGCCTGGTGTTTATGGCCATTATGTACTCGCCTATAAACCCTATAAAAAACAGCTGCATGGAACCTATAAAGAATACTCCGATGACCATAGGAGCCATACCTACCGAAAAGCTGTCCCAGTAGAGCAGCTTGTAGACCAGATACACCATGGATATAAGGAATGTCAGGCCGCCCATTAGAAAACCTGTTATCGTGGCGAATCTGAGGCCGGTTTTTGTGTAGGTAGTAAAACTGAACATTGCCAGATCGTAAAGCGTATACCAGTTGTTTTTTGTCTTTCCAGCTCTCCGCTTTGCCTGCTCGTAGTTGATCTCCTTACGCCGGAAACCGAGTTCGGCGACTATACCCCGGAGGAATGGTTGCGGGTCCTGCAGATTCCTCATCACCTCCACAAACGATTTATCGTAAAGCCCAAACCCGGTAAAGTGTTCGATCTGCTCGATGCTCGACATCTTTTTTATGGCCTTGTAGTAACAGGTCCGTATAAACCGCATCAGCCTGTTTTCCCGGCTCTTTGCCTTGATACAGGAGACGATCTTGTACCCTTTTTCCCACTCTTCCACCAGTTTAGGGATAAGTTCGATCGGGTCCTGAAAATCTGCGCACATCAGGATAACGCAGTCGCCGGCCGTCTGACACATACCGTGGTATGGGGAGTTGTTCTGCCCGAAATTTTTGGCGTTAAAAATCGCCTTGATCCGCAGATTCCCCCTGCACAGCTCCCGCAACAACGGCTTTGTGTTGTCTACAGAGCAGTTATCAATAAACACGATCTCGTAGTCGTAAGACGCGAGTCTGGCCTCAAAGAGTTTGATAATCTCGCCGCTGAGAGGAACGACGTTGTCCTCCTCGTTATAGCACGGTACAAGAATACTGATCTTTTTCATTCGATTTTTCCCCATCACGTTTTGGCGTCTTAAACGCCCACTTCTTATTTAGAATATAATTTAACGGTACGGTAACCGGCAATACTAAAAACGGTGCGATGTATTTTGATATTCCTGATACATCAATAAAAACATACAACAACAGAGTGGAAACAACAAATCCGCTGAACGCATAAGACGCGTAGGTCTTCATCAGCGCGTGTATAAGGTTGCGGCTGCCGCCTGTCTCATCCTTAAATACAAACTTGTGACTCCAGAAAAACGAATTGGCTACGCTGATTATAAAGGCCGCGATGTTCGCTGCAATGTAGTGAACGCCGAGATACACGAGCAGCACGTAAATGATATATGATATCAGCGTGTTGGAGAGCCCCACCACGCAGAACTTGAAAAACTGGAGTATTGTGCCGTTGAGATGTTTCATTTGGCGGTGATTATCCTCCCTATCCCGTCTTCAAACAAAACCTCCGGCCTCCAGCCGGTGTCGGCGGTCAATTCCGAAATATCGGCGCATAAGTACATGGGCTGGTGCGGATAATAATCCTTCTTGCCGAACAGCAGCGCCCCGTCCGGTTTGACGACACTCTTCAACGACTCAAGGTACTCCGACAAACGCCTTGCTGACCCGGAGCCGAGCGGGTATGTTTTACCGTCGACACCGCGGTCCCCAAGAGCGAGCAGCGCTCCGGCGGCATCATCGCAATAGAGATAATCCCACATCTGCTCGCATCTGGTAAGTTCGGGCGAACGTCCGGCCAGAAGTTCGTTTATCGCGTACATGATCAGCGTTTGCGCCCCGTCAAGCGGGCCAAATACGCTCAGTATCCGTACCCAGTTGAATTGCATATCAATTTGAGAACAGAGCAGCCGGCTTAACTTGCCAGCGGTGTACTTTGCTATCCCGTAGCCGCTTGACGGATTAACCGGCGTGTCGGGACACAACCGTTCGGTAACAACGCCGTATTCCGCCTGCGATCCCGCCCCTACAAACTTTTTGCACCCCAAACGCTTGGCCAGACGAACCGCGTCTAAGGTGTATTGGATATTTTTTAACTGTATGTCGACATCATCCCGCAACGCACCTGATGTCTTATCCCATGCAAGATGGAAGAATACATCGTAATCAGCGACCAAATTTAAATTTGGATACTCATCAATACCGCAATACTCAACTTTTATCAAGCCGGATTTCGGCAGATTACCCAGCCGGCCGGAATCTTTTCTGACGATGCAGAGAATCTCAATTCCCGCCGATGCCGCGCACTTTGCAAGCGCCGCGCCGATCATCCCTGTAGCGCCGGTTATGACAATCTTTCGCATCAACGTCTACTCCCGGCTTTCAGTAAAAATTCGTGCAGCGCCCCCACGTCCTCAAACATATAGTCGCTGCAATCCGCCAGCTCTTCTTTAGTCCCCGCGCCCCATAACACGCCAATCGCCGTTATGCCGTTACTTTTGGCCGCGAGGCAGTCCCCCTTAACATCACCTATACCTGCAAATGATGATTTATCCCCGCCAACCCCGGCAATCAATCCGGCAAAAAGTTCCGCTTTCGATTTTCTCTGCTCTACACGCGGATACTGCGCCGTCAGGGACGCTATTTTTTTATCCCACCCCAATTTCCTTACAATCCTTTCAGATGCCGGATTCGGTTTGTTGGTAATGATGTAGTGGGTAAAATTGACGGAATCGGAAATAATCTCCTCTATCCCATCAAACGGCACGGTAGCTGGAAAACCTGAGTTATCGTACAACCTCCTGTAATTTGCCACTACCTCGGCTATCTTCTCCTCCGTCAGCATTCCCGGCGGGAAAGCCTCCTTAAGCATAATATCTATCGGCGGCCCTATCCTTACAGGCTTTATCTTGTCGTCAACATTCACAGACGCTTCCTTCAGCGACAGATCGAGATAATCCAAAATATCCGCAGCGGAATCGGCAAGCGTACCGTCCAGATCCCAAATAATATTTAGCATCAGAGATACCTCATTGGCGTTATGGATGATATCCGCGTTGATTGAGACAAGTTTTACAACTCCTTACAGCCATTATTTCAGGCATCTATTCGTCCAAAGGTTTTATAAGCATATTTCGGTAAAACTCATCCCTGGCCAAAAACGGGAACATATCTTCTAACGGCTTGGAGACAATAGTCCCGTCCGGCTTGGTATACGACGACACAGTCGGAAGAATTTGCTGGTTGGGATCGCACATAACCTCGCATATAACCGGAGCGTCATTCGAAAAAACTTCCCTGAAGACGCCTTTCAATTCCCCGCTCTTCTCAACCCTGCAATAATTGATGTTGTAGGCACCGGCTATTTTCTTCAGGTCCGGGAAACTGACTCCTGATTCCCTGTTGGAGCCGATATACCTGCCGTTAAAGAATTTGTCCTGAGTTGACTTGATGGAAAGATACCCATCGTTATTCCATACGAAGATCTTTATCGGCAGCTGATAATGGACGATCGTTTGCAGTTCCTGTATATTCATCTGCAGAGAGCCGTCGCCGGTAATGCAGATGACCGGACATTTACCGCCGGCGAGACTGATTCCCATGCTTCCAGGCAAACTGTACCCCATCTCACCCTGCGCGCTGGATGTAAAATATCTTTGTCCTTCTCTCAGTGTGATTGCCTGCGGGACAACGTACGAGGTAGAGCCGGAATCGGTAACGACCGGGATATTTTGCGGCATATTTTCCGACATCTGCGCCACGAAATCGTACAGGTTTAATCCGTTGCCGTCGTCTTTATATTCCGGCGACACACGGGGATATTTCTCTTTAAGCGCTGAACAGTACGTCCGCCATGATTCATCTATGTTAAGGTTAAGTTTGGCGGCGTTTAGCTGCTTCAAAAAGGCGGATACGTCCGCGTTAATAAAAACATCTATCGCTACCGTATTCTTACTGTGTTCCACCGGATCAATATCAACAACAATCTTTTTGGCTTCACGCGCAAATGTATGGTATTCATGCCCGGTGGAACTTACACTCAATCTGCTTCCGAGTACCAGCAGCAGGTCGGTGTTTTGTACGGCCATGTTGGCCGCGCGCTGCCCCTTGTTGCCGATGAGGCCGATATTTTGCGGATGATCGGACGAGAGTATGTTTATCCCCAGACGCGAATAAACGACCGGGATGTTGTACCGCTCAATAAAAATTTTAAAATCTGAGACAGAACCGGATAACAAGATGCCGTTCCCTGCTATAATCAGAGGCCTCTCAGCGCGGCTCAGATGTTCTCCAACTTTCCGCAATTCATCCACCAGCACCTCTGTTTTGTAATTCTCCCTTACCGTATTACAATCCCATCTTTCCAAAGAGTTCGCGTCAACACCGGCGCTTTGAACGTCTAAGGGGACTTCTATCCACACCGGCCCCGGTCGGCCGCTACGCGCGTAGTGGAACGCTTTATCCATCTCAATCGCAATGTCTTCCGGTTTGCTAACTGTTGCCGCATATTTGGTGATGGAATGTACAATGGGAATGATATCAACTTCCTGTACGCCGAACTGGCGCAGTGGAAGCCCGGAATTTCTGATGGTCTCCTTACGCTTCGCCTGCCCGGAAATAAATACGCAGGGGACACTGTCCTGCCACGCTCCGAGCAGCGGCGTAATAGCGTTTGTGGAGCCGCACCCGCTGGTAACAAAGGCCACTCCCACTCCGTTTTTATATTTGGAATATGACTCGGCGGCCATTCCGGCCGCCTGCTCATGATGGGTGCATACCACTTTTATTTTATCGTTTTGGGCCAGCCCGTCTGAGAGGAACATCATGCCGCCGCCGGACACCATAAAAACGGTATCAATCCCTTTTTGGGAGATATAATTCGCGATATAGTCAGCTACCCGTTCCATAATCAGCCTATTTCAAAACCTGTTTAAGGATATTTACGTCCCGCTCGCAATCAACGGGAATCCACATACCCAAATGTTTGCAGCTATTGAGCTGTTTCATCTTAACCAGTTCTTCGAATACCTCATTCTCAAACGTGCAATTCGCGTCTTTTGTAAGGCTCGCTAGCGAAAAAACATTTTTGCTCATGAAATAAAAGCCGCCGTTTATGAAATCTCTCTCCAATACCGGCTTTGAGGCGAAGCCGCGGACGGATGTGTCGTTGTCGACTAAACCAAGAATACGGAATCTTGTCGGATTATTTACGGCCAGCAGCGTCGCCGTTTTCCCGGACCTGATGTGAGCGTCCAGCGCTTTATCAAGATCAACATTGGAGTAGGTATCGGCGTATGTAAGTGCAATAAGCGGATTGTCCTTTACCATATCGGCGATTTGGGCAATTCTTGACCCGGTACGGTTTTCAACACCGGTGTCTACAACCGTTATTTCGGCGTTGGGATGATAATTCTTTACAAATCCGGTTATCATCTCCCCGCCTTTGCCGGCGCAAAGAATAAATTTTTGGTATCCGAACTTAATGTAATGCTCGATAATGTATTGCAGCATGGGCTTTCCATGTATGCAGATCATGGCCTTGGGAATATTTTCACCGTTCTCCCCTAAGGGAACTCCATTTCCGCCAGCCAAAATAACTACGGGTATATTTGATTTGTTTTTCATATCATTCTCATTTAAGCAAAGTTAAATTGGTTAACATTTTTTCGTTCAAAATTTTAACAATTTTTTCGACAACTCCTGGAACGCCCGCAGCGTAGTTGATAAAGCTTCCGTCCTGCTTGCGCTCGATGTATATCTGCGCCCCAGCGTGGCGCGCGATGGCAAGCGCAGCCGCCACGTCCCAGATACGGTTGTTTATGCCGTACGCGGATTGCAACTGGCCAGCCGCTACGTAACAGATATTCATGGCCGCAGAGCCGGTTCGCAGGCACCCGCGAGTACTATCGTTGACTGCGCCGAATATTTCGTATTCCAGCTGACGGTTTTCGCCATACGCTTTTCCGGAAAACGCGCATGCGTTGAGCGACTCTTCGAATTTGGTGGGTTTTACCGTGAGCATCTTATTGTTCACGTACGCCCGGTCGTTAAACGAAAAATAGAGCATCTCCTGCGCGGGTACGGCAACCACACCCAACTCAAACTTTGCCTTGTCCATCAACCCAAGCGAAACGCAGTAGAACGGAATACCGGCGACCATATTGGTCGTTCCGTCTATAGGATCAATCGCCCATACGGTATCATTGTTCCAATCCACTTCCTGACCGGCGGCAAACGACTCCTCGCCTACAACCTTATGCGGGGATCCGCGCAGTATCTCTTTTATATCGCGCTCTATCTCGATATCTATACCGGTAACTATATCGCGCAGCGATTCCTTGGTTTGAACAAGAAGATCGTTCTTCTTCCGGTCAAGAACCTCTAATCCGGCCGACACCGATTTCATCGCCATATTAAACTCTTCTAACCATCTCATTCGGTTTTATCCTTATGTTTTTTTATCAAGGTTTCCAAGTGTTCGACGATAGACGCGAACCGGTTTTCCAAAATCATCTCCAGCGCTTCGCCCTTGCGCAGCCCGAGGATATACGTAAGGAGCACGGGCGGCGGTACGACTTTGCGCATATGCAGCAGATGGTGGTCGAAATCTTCCTTGTTGTCAAAAAGTATGGCGCTTACAATCCCCAACAGGATATTCGACGGAACGAAACCCAACGCCAGACACATTTGCGCGGCTCCAATCAGGCGGCCCTCCAAATCTAATTTTCGCAGCGGTTCGCGCGCAACGCGGGCAATCGGATCGCAGAGCAAAACATTCGAGAAGCGCGCTATCTCCTTATCGGCGTACCACTCTAAAAAATCGTGGGGTATTTCCCACTTGAGTTTAAGCGCGGTCAGCATTTCGTTCATTGCGCCAACCACTATCTCGCGTATCTCTGGATACAGCATTGCGTCGTGCAGGTATTTGACCCCGGCCAGCGCACCCAGATACGCGGCTATGCAGTGTGGCGTGTTATGCAAAAAGAGTTTTGCCGCCCAGTGTTTGTTAAGCAGCTCATTTTCGGAGCAAAACGAGATATCGCCATCTATAGCGCCCGCCCTTTCATCTACGTGCAATACGCCGTCTTCGGAGTGTATTGCCATCGCGTCGCGCAGTATATTTTCAGCGGACGCCGAGTTAGACGTAATCACATCTGGAATGGCGAAGTAGACATTACCGCTGTTTATAACCGACTTTACCTCGTTAACAGTCAGCGGGTCGTTCTCGCACAAAACTATAGGACACTTAACTCCGCGCAGGCGCTCGGCGGCTCTGGCGCAGTTGCGGGGCCCCACCGCCATAAAGACCGCCGCCGGATTGCCGCATTGCGAAATGTCGAACTCATCCATCAAATATGCTTTTTCGGCCGGAACATATTTTTCTTCCAATACGCCGTTGCGGGCACGGAACGTGGTATACCCTTTGTTCGCCCTGAGTGCGCCGACAATCCGCTCATTAGTATCAACGAACACCGGTTCGTGTTTATCCAAATTAAATATCCACGGCAGAAACCCTCTCCCGATAGCCCCCGCGCCAACAATAATTATCTGACTGATTTTTTTATCCATACCCTCTACAATATCTCCCCGAACTGCCATGGAACGAACTCTTCCGATCCCATTCGCTGTTCTTCACCTTTAGTTTGTTTGCCGTTTGCGACAGAAATGATTTCTCTGTAAATATCCGCACCGGCCTCCTCAATCGATCCGCCCCGCAAGATAACGCCCGCGTCAAAGTCCATATCGCCGGAGAGCCGGTTTTTCATTTCGCTGTTTGTGCTTATCTTTACGGTAGGGGCTATGGACGCGTTGAACAGCGAACCCCTGCCGGTTGTAAAAGCGACAATATTGCAGCCGCCGGCGACCAGCCCGGTAACGGAAACAGGATCGAAGCCCGGCGTATCCATAAACATCAACCCGCTTTGCTCTATCCTCTCAGCGTAATTCAGAACTTTTTGGATGGGCGCGCGGCCGGCTTTCGCGACCGCCCCCAAACTTTTTTCTAAAATCGTACTTATGCCGCCCTCCATGTTACCCTTAGAGAGATTGTCGTTCATTTCGACACGATGATGCGACGCGTACTCGGCCCACCAACCAACAATCCCTCTCAACTTTTCCTTATCTTCGCTCTTCACGCAGCGGCTGATCAGATACTCTTCCGCTCCGTTACACTCAGGCGTTTCGGCCAATACCGCTACACCGTTTTTAGACACTAATATATCTGAGGCGATGCCCAGCGCTGGATTGGCGGTAAGCCCGGAAAAAGCGTCGCTGCCGCCGCAGTTTAATCCCAGCGTCAAATGCTCTACCGAAACTTCCTCACGCTCAAACACCGGTAATGCGTCTAACAGTTCATTTATAATATTAACGCCGTAATCAACAGCTTTCTTTGTCCCGCCTGTATCCTGAATATTAAAACTGCGAACGTTTTTCTGATGCTGTTCCGGAATTTTTTCCAAGACGCTTTTTATATTTACAGTCTCGCAACCCAGCCCGACAACCACAGCTGCAACGACATTGGGATGGTCAATCCACCCCGCGATCGTCTCGCAAATCACGTGGTGGCTCCTGCTGTTGAACGCCTGCGCGCAACCGCCGCCATATGTAACCGGAACGACGCCGTCTATGTTCTTTGCGTTTGCGCCGTCCTCAAAAAACCGGGTGATCTTCTTGACAACCGCTGCCGAGCAGTTCACCGGCGATACGACCGCGATATAGTTGCGCGTCCCGACCCGGCCATTTGCGCGCGGATAACCGAAAAACATACCGGGCAAGGCCTCGAAACCACCGGCGCTTTGTACGGAATTATCGATAGAGAACGTATTGGATTCTCCAATATACCGTATCTCATCCACATGTACGTGCTCGCCTGCGGCGATGCCTCGCCTGGCAATACCAATAGACTGCCCGTATTTCAGAACTGGCGCGCCCTCCCGAATCTCACGCAATGCAAACTTGTGGCCGAATCGGATATCATCACGCAGAACAACATCACCGCCATCAACCTGTAATACGGCCCCTTTGGGCAGGCAATCAAACGCGGCAACGCCAACATTATCACGCGATGATAATAACATAAAGTCATAATTGACGTTTGATTTTGCCACAGCAGCCCCACATGATAAAACCGTTTAATTTTACAGCCGCCGGCGATTTTCCGTCACGCAGCGTTTGCATATCAGCCAGCATCACTCCTAAATATAATTTACGCCGTTTCGGCACGCAAATATATTTAAATCCGGCGGCTACCTAAAATTCAGCCCAATACTTCCCGCATCGTCCCTGCCATCTTATCAACCATCTCGTCCGTCATACCCGGATACACGCCTGTCCAAAAAGTATCATTCATAATACGGTCGGTTTCGTTCAGCGTTCCAACAATACGGTAACCGCTGCCGGATCCGCGCAGTTCGTCAAAACACGGGTGCTTGACGAGGTTTCCGGCGAACAGCATACGGGTCTGGATGTTTTTGCTTTCGATATGGCGGACTAACGCGTTGCGATCGACACCGGGCCGGCACGTTATCAGAAATCCAAACCAGCTTGGGTCTGAATTGGGCGCGGGTTCGGGGAGGATCAGCTTGTCCTTCATATTGGTCAACCCGTCATACAGCCGTTTCCAGTTATGCTTGCGCTTTTCCACAAACGACGGGAACTTCTCAAGCTGCGCGCAGCCTACAGCGGCCTGCATATCGGTCGCTTTCAGGTTATATCCGAAATGACTGTATACATACTTATGGTCATACCCAAACGGAAGCTCTCCGAATTGCCTGTTGAACCGGTGCCCGCAAAGATTATCAACGCCGGAGGGGCAGACGCAGTCCCTCCCCCAGTCCCTCATAGACCGGATGACCTTGTGCAGCAGTGGGTCGGATGTGTAAACGGCCCCGCCCTCGCCCATCGTCATGTGGTGCGGGGGGTAGAAACTGGATGTGCCGATATCACCTATAGCCCCGGTAAGTTTTTTCGTTCCGTTGATTGTATACGTTGACCCAAGCGCGTCGCAGTTATCCTCAACAAGCCATAGCTTGTTAGCATCGCAGAATGTTTTGACGGATTGCAGGTCGAAAGGATTTCCCAAAGTATGCGCGAGCATTACCGCCTTTGTTTTTGAGGATAACGCCTTTTCCAACATCGATACATCAATATTATACTGGGGGATAGTTACATCGACAAACACCGGTATCGCGCCATATTGCAGGACGGGAGTGACGGTTGTAGGAAACCCAGCCGCTACTGTGATCACCTCGTCGCCGCGCCTTATCGCCCTGTCCCCCAAAAGCGGCGACGTCAACGCCATAAACGCTAAGAGATTTGCGGATGATCCTGAATTGACAAGAGAGCAAAACGGTACATTGAGATAATCCGCCAGCTGTTTTTCGAATTGATCGGTATACCGCCCGGATGTCAGCCAGAATTCTAACGAGCTGTCTACAAGATTCATCATTTCACGCTCGTCAAACACGCGGGAGGCGTACGGTATGCGGTCGCCGTCCCTGTAGGGCGGTTTTTGCATAAACGTATTGTGATACTCCTTAACGCTGTCAAGGATATGCCTGACGGCCTGCTCTTTTGTCATCGATTCAAACATTATATCCTCTCATCCGGCGTAACGGGCGGCCGAGGGCGGCCGTCACTGCGGTTAATTTCTGTTATATCAAAATATCCCTGCAAACCTAATTTTACTTTATATCAAAATATTCCTGTATCTGGCGGTCAACACAGGCTATTCGCTCTTCATCGGTACCAACTTTCGCGAATTCTACGACCTTTTCAACCGCAGTCTTTATGTCCCAGCGCGGTTTCCATCCCAATACCGATTTTGCCTTCGAGCAGTTGAGCTTCAAAAAATTCGCCTCGTGCGGGCCGCCGTCGCCCTGAACGCGCCACGCGGCGTTATCACCCCACGCATCGCAGAATAATTTAACAAGCTGCTCGTTGGTGACGCAGCTCTCATCATCAGGGCCGAAATTGTACGCACCCTCAAACGATTTATCATTGTACTGCTTCTCCGCCAGCAGCAAATATCCGTACAGGCACTCCAATACATGCTGATAAGGCCGCGTCGACTGCGGATTCCGTACCGTTACCTCTCTCCCCGCCTCCATCGCCCGCACACAATCCGGTATAATCCTGTCTTCCGCGTAATCGCCGCCGCCTATCACATTGCCCGAACGCGCCGTCGATATCGCTGCGGATCCATCCTCGTAAAAAAAGGACTTGCGGTAGCTGTACGTCACTAACTCGCTGCAAGACTTGCTGTTTGAATACGGGTCATACCCGCATAAATTCTCATCTTCCCTGTACCCCTCATGCCGCTCTTTGTTCTCGTACACCTTATCGGTCGTTACGTTGACAAACGACCTTACCGAACGCCTCTCCCGCACCGCTTCGAGCGCGTTCACCGTCCCCATGATGTTGGTCTCGTACGTATGGTGCGGTTCCTTGTACGACTGGCGGACGAGGGGCTGGGCGGCCATATGGAATATGACCTCCGGCTCGGTCTCCCATAGCGCACCGGATATATTGCTTTCGTTCCGGATGTCGCAGCAGTACCACGCTACGCCGCAACTTGCCCCCCCCATCATCTCAAACAGCGACGGTACAGTAGGCGGCTTCAGGGAAAAACCCGTTACCTTCGCCCCCGCCCGCAGCAGTATCCGGCCCAACCACGCGCCTTTGAAGCCGGTGTGTCCGGTTATAAGCACTTTTTTATCTTTGTAGAAGTCAAGCATCATTTTTCCCAATGCGCCCACGGCGCGGCTTTGGCCGTCCACATGGCCGTCAACTGGTTTTTGTCGAGCAGCGTGTCCATCGCCCGCCAGAAGCCCAAATGCTTGTAGGCGTTGAATTGCCCGGCGGCGGCAAGGGCCTCAAACGGCTTGCGCTCCAGCACCGTGGCGTCGCCCTCATCCAAATAATCGAACACCTTGGGCTCCATCACAAAAAAGCCGCCGCTTACCCACGCCCCGTCGCCGTGGCCATCGCCGTCCGGCTTCTCGCAGAAGGCCTCGACCGCGTCGCCGGCGCCGCCTATCCTCATCACGCCGAACCGCCCGCCGGGCCGCACCGCGGTCACCGTCGCCAGCTTCCCGGACGCCTCGTGGCACCTGATGAGCTCCGGGATGTCGACATCGCTCACCCCGTCGCCGTAGGTCAGCATGAACCTCTCGCTGCCAATGAACTCCTTCGCCCGCAGGAGCCGCCCACCGGTCATGGTGTCCGGCCCCGTGTAGAGCAGCGTCACCCGCCAGGGCTCGGTCCTCACGTTATGGTACTCCACGGAGTTGCCGGCCATGTCTATGGTCATGTCGGAGTAGCGGGAGTAGTAGTTTATGAAGAAATCCTTGATTACGTGCGACTTGTAGCCCGTGAGAACCACGAAGTCGTTGAACCCCCAGTACGAGTATATCTTCATGATATGCCAGAGGATGGGTTTGCCGCCAATCTCCACCATGGGCTTGGGGCGAAGCTCCGTCTCCTCGGAGAGGCGGGTACCGAGCCCGCCGGCTAAAATTACTGCTTTCATCAGACAACCTCCCAATATAAAATATTATATGTTGACACATTTTTGCAAGGATGCGCCCATTTTTGTATTTTTATTCCATGATGCGCTTTATAATCGATACCTCCGGACCCGCCGATTTCAATATGGCCGCCGACCTGTACCTGCTTGAGCGGGGTACGGGCGTTACCGTGCGGTTTTACTCGTGGGCGCGGCCATCCATCACCCTGGGGTATATGCAGGCGGCGGACAGGGAGATGGACCCGGAGGCGGTGCGGGCAAGCGGGATTGACTGGGTCAGGCGGCCCACCGGCGGGCGGGCAATACTCCACGACGGCGACCTCACCTACTCCTGCGCGTTTCCCCGGAGCGTGAAGGAAATGGGCGGATCAATCACCGAAACGTACCGGCTGATATCAAAATGTTTGATGGACGGGCTTGACAGGGCATCAATCAAATGTATATCACATGATTCTGATAGTGACCTGAAAGGTATCGGGCGGGAGGCCAAGCTGCCCTGCTTTTTGGCCCCGAACCGGGACGAGATTATGGTCAACGGAAAGAAATTGGTCGGGTCGGCGCAGAAGAGGGCAGCGGGCGCGGTTTTGCAGCACGGGTCAATACCAATCACAAACGCTTTCCGGCAGCTTCCGAGATACCTGAGGATTGACGAAGCGGAGAGGGATAAGCAAATCAACCTGTTAATCGAAAAAAGCTGCTGCGTTGATGAACTGATATCCGGCGCAACGTTTGAATCTCTGGCCGCGTGTCTGCAGGAGGGATTTTCGGCCATCCTGCCGTTTGAATTTGAGGTGATACCGTGGACTCCGCAAGAGAAGGAGGATATCAACAGTATCTTGCGGAGTGACGAATTTATCGCCCGGTATAAATCAAATGCCTGTATCAACTGACAACAGGTTATTTTACCAGCCCCTTGATTACCTCCAGCACCCTGTCCGCCGCCTTAGACGATTCCGCCTTGCTCATAGCATCAATACACTCATTCCGCTGATCATAAAATTGGCGCACGGTATCGGCAAGGATAGCCCCGGTAATGCCGTCCTGCAAAAGTATCTTCGCGTACCCCTGCTTCTCGAACGACTGCGCGTTGAGTATCTGGTCCCCACGGCTCGCGGCGGTTCCAAGCGGTATCAATAATGCCGGCTTGCGCAGCGCGAGGAGCTCGAACAGCGTCGTCGCGCCCGACCGCGATATCACCATATCCGCCATAGCGAAAACATCCGGCAGTTCTTCATTAATATATTCGAACTGGCAATATCCCGGCCTGCTCCCCGGCGCTTTCCCCCCAGAACCGCAGATGTGGCAGACGTTGAAATCCTCAAGCAATTTATCAAGCCCGCCGCGAACGGCTTCGTTTATCGCCTGCGCGCCGAGGCTGCCGCCTATCACCATTACAACCGGCTTATCGTCACTAAATCCACACAACTCTTTCCCCCGCCGGGCATCCCCCATAAACAGCTCATCCCGAACAGGCAGCCCCGTACCCTCACGCTTGGCGGGCGGCAAATACGTTTCCGTTTCCGGAAAGCTGTAACAGATTTTTTTCGCGAACCGCATTGATAATTTATTCGCAAGCCCCGGAGTTATGTCGGACTCGTGGATGACTACGGGGATGCCGAAGCACCATGCCGCCCAGACCACCGGGCAGGAGACGAAACCGCCCTTGCTGAAGATTATTGACGGGCGGAGTTTCAGCATCAGCACTAAGGATTGGAGTAATCCGAATGTTATTCTGAACAGGTCGGTAAAGTTTTTGAGGTCAAAGTAGCGGCGGAGCTTTCCCGCGCTGATGCAGTGGTAGGGCAGGCCGGTTTTCTCTATCAGGCCGCGCTCCATGCCTTTGCGTGTTCCTACGTAATGGATTTCGAATCCCTGGGCTTTCAGGCCGGGGATAAGAGCTATGTTCGGGGTAACGTGGCCTGCTGTCCCGCCGCCTGTCAGTAATATTTTTTTTGTTTTCATTATCCGTACCTGTCCTTATCAATTTATATTTTCTTAAAGACGATTGTAGCGTTTTGCCCACCGAAACCGAAACTGTTCGTCATCGCGGCGTTGATGTTTTTCTCTACTGCCTTACCTAATGTCAGGTCGACACGGACATCTAAGACCGGGTCGATGTTGACGGTGTTGATTGTGGGGGGGATCATTCCCTTGTGTATTGACAGGACGGTAATTGCCGACTCAAGTGCGCCTGTCCCTCCCAATAAATGTCCGGTCATTGACTTTGTTCCGCTTACGTGCAGCGTGTCTAATGAATTTTTGAAGAGGCGCTGGACTGCGCCTATCTCAGGGCCATCACCTGCCGGGGTTGATGTGGCGTGGAGGTTGATGTAGCCTATCTCTTCGGGATTGATTTCGGCGTCATCCAGTGCCAGGGCCATCGCCTTTTCCACCGATGTCCCGTCGGGGTGGGGCAGGGTCGAGTGGAAAGCGTCGGCGGTCATCCCACCGCCGCATAGTTCCGCGTAGATGCGCGCCCCTCTTGACTGGGCGTGGTCGAGCGATTCTATTATGAGGGCGGCGGCGCCTTCGCCGAGGACGAAGCCGTCTCGGTCCCTGTCGAACGGGCGGGAGGCCGTGGCCGGGTCGTCGTTTCGCTCAGAGAGGGCCCTTAGCGCGCCAAAGCCGCCTACGCCGGTTACGTTTATGGGCGCTTCCGACCCGCCGGCTATTATCACGTCGGCCTTGCCGAGCCTTATCAGGTTCATCGCGTCTATGAGCGCGTGGGACGACGACGCGCAGGCGGAGACCGTGGCGTAATTCATCCCCCGCAGATCGTACTTGACGGCAATTGCCCCCGCGGCTATGTTGGCTATCATCTTGGGCACCATAAACGGCGAGAAGCGCGGCTTGGCGCTGCCGGACCGTGCGTACTTTACCAGCTCGTCCTGCAGGGTGTTTATCCCGCCGATGCCGGATGCGAATATTACCCCCCAGCGGAACGGGTCGCGGTCGCACCCGCACCAGTTAAGCGCGGCATCGTCCCACGCCTGCGCGGCGGCGGACATGGCGTACTGGGTATAGAGGTCCATGGTTTTGGCCTCTTTGGCGTCTAAGTATTTGAGCGGGTCAAACCCCTTTACCTCGCAGGCGAAGCGCGTTTTGAACTCGGAGCAGTCGAACCGCGTAATAGGCGCGGCGGCGCCCCGGCCCGCCAGAAGGGCGCTCCAAGCCTCTTTTAGAGTGTTCCCCACGGGCGATATAACCCCCATCCCCGTTACCGCAACCCTGTTCAATTCCCTCATAATGCTCCCCAGCCGCGTTACCGGACTGCCGAAAAACGAACCGTCGTCCACAACCGCCGCCTTAATGTTTATAAATCATTAATAATAAAAATAATTTCAGCGGCGGCATGATGTATATTATTTATATGGATAGAAATATTTTTGAGGATACGCCTCACGACGAATCGGAGCGCCAGCTCTACATCCACCAGAAGCTGGACATCATCGGCCAGCTCGCCGGTGGCATTTCCCATAATTTCAACAACCAGCTGACCGGCATTATGGGATTCGCGAACCTCATAAACATGAGGTCGGAAGACGAAAATATCAAGCGGTTCGCCGAGGAGATTCTTGAAATCTGCCGGAAGGCCGGCGAAATGGTGCGGGAACTCTTAACGTTCGCGCGCTACAAACCCATAGCCACTACCGGCACCGACGTGCACCACGTCATACTGTCTATCATCAGCCTGCTCTCGAACAGTATAGACAAGCGGATTATCATAAAGCAGGACCTTGAGGCGGAGCGCTGCGTAGTGCTGGCCGACGCGGTGCAGTTGCAGAGCGTACTGCTTAACCTCGCGCTGAACTCTAAAGACGCGATGCCCAAGGGGGGCGACATCGTCTTCGCGACAAAATTTGTAGACGCCGCCAACATCGGCGAATGCGCAAACTCAAGGGACATAGACCCAGCCACCGCACCCAACGGCGTCATCCGCATAGAGGTCTCCGATACCGGCTGCGGCTTCGGCAACGATGTGAAGTCCCACCTTTTCGAGCCGTTCTTCACCACAAAAGAGCGCGGGCACGTGGGGCTTGGGCTGTCGGCGGCGTACCGCTTTGTCAAATCGATGCACGGAACTATCGACGTGTACAGCGTAGCGGGCAAGGGGACATCCGTAGTCGTAATGCTGCCTATACACGTCAATGAGGCGGCCGAGGCGCCAGCTATCCCCAAAGGGGAGGAAAAAACCGCTGCGCCAAAGAAAAGCGGCGGCACAATACTGCTGGTCGACGACGACAAGGGCATCCGCGACACCATATCGGCCTTCCTGCGGAACACCGGCTACAGCGTGTTCACCGCCGAAGACGGCCTCGACGCCGTGGAAAAGTACACCGGCACTTACAAAAACATCGACATGGTGATAATGGACATGGTCATGCCTCGGTTAGACGGCAAAGGGGCGTTCATAAAAATGAAAGAGATCAACCCGTCCGTAACCGCCATCGGCATAACCGGATTCACGCAGCACTCCGTAGAAGAAATGACAATGCTGGGGATGAAGCGTGTGCTGCACAAGCCGTTCGCTTTTGAGGAGCTGTCTAAGGTAGTGGCCGCGTATATCTAACAGGGCTTTGAGCCTATGCCCTTAACCTCAGATATAAACTCGCCTATGTCCTTGAATTTTTTGTAGACGGATGCGAACCTGATGTAGGCTACCTCGTCGAGCTCGTAGAGTTCCGTCATTACCATCTTCCCGATATCGGTGCTGGGGACCTCCATTTTGCCCATCCCCTCAATCTTATTTTCTATTTTATCGACAATGCTCTCGATCTTCTTTTGGCCGATGGGGCGTTTTTTGCAGGCGGAGTCTATGCCGTGCATCAGCTTTTGGCGGTCATAGGGCTCGCGGCGCTGGTCGTTTTTTATTATGGTCATGGAGACGTTTTCTATATATTCGTATGTGGTAAAGCGGCGCGAGCAGTCGAGGCACTCGCGGCGGCGGCGCACGGCGCGCCCCTCCTTGCTGGTCCGCGAATCTACTACCCGGTCTTCCTCATGCCCGCAATGTGGACAACGCATCTGTAAAACGCCTCCTGATAATTTTTGCTGATACCTCCGGCATCAACATAAAAACATTACATCCGTTCAAAACTCAACCCTTAAAGTAAGCGCCGACCCGCTAAGTTCCGGCATAAACGCCGACTCGAACCGCACGCCCGACGACAAACCCTTCCTGTGGAACACCCGCAGGTCTACTGCCGAGACTATCCTGTTCGCCACCATCGCGCCTATGAAGAACGATGACGCTACGCGCATATCACGCGCTTTCTGGCGCAGGCCGTTGTACTCGTCCCTGTGGCTCTCGTCGGCCCAGCGCCACCAGCTCTGCGGATCCAAAAACTGGTCCTTCGCCTCGCCGCGAGACAGCTCAATAATCTCGTTGAACTCCGCCGCGTCCATAAACCGCCCCACGTGGCGCCAGTACGCCTCGCCCTCCGCCGGTTTCTCTATCCCCGCCGCCATCGCGGCAAACGAACGCGCGTGGTTCTCACGCTGATCCGCCAGCCCGTAGCACACAACCGCCCCAAAGAGCGAGGCGATATCAACGGAGAGATACACCCACGCACTCGCTGGCTTGTCAATATAATAGTGCCCCATCCCCGGCAGCACGGCGGAGAGGCCCATCGCCAAATTGACGCTGCGCTGCCCGTCAACGTTCACATCGAACAGGTTGACCTCGCCGGTAACGATCTCGTCCTCCACGATCACCTGCGCTGAAAGCGGAAACACCAGCGCCGCAAGCAGAATCATCCCCGCGAAAAAAGTTACTGTCCTTACGCCGCGCATAATCAAAACCTCACCTTAAGCGCAAGCCCCGCAGAGACCTCCGAGCCGGTAAACACGTACTGCTGCTCAACCGACAGCCTGTTCCACACGCTGCCGTCGTTCCCCAGCAGCTTTGCGTTGTAGGCCCGCGCGGTAAAGCCCGCGTCTATCGCGCTCCCTATGTGGTTGACCAGCAAAACATAGAGCATATAGTTGACGGCGTCGTGGTACGAGTTGGCGTCATTCACCATTGAGTTGTACTTTACCTGATTGTTCGAGTTGCCAAGCAGCGGCCCGTCGAACACACTATTGCCGTTTTTGTCGACCACCCGCGTTATGAGGTAGAACTGGGCGGGCATCTCCGGATTAAACGGAATGTAACTGCTGCCGTCGCCCGCGGTGATGGTGTCGGCACCCGACAGTATCACCTCTATAGCGGGGTCGTTATCTTTCCAGCCTGGGGCATAGATGTAGTTGCGGATGCTCTCGTAGAAATACGCCTGCTTCCCCTCCGCCGCGCCGTAAAAGTCCCCACCTTCGTGGTGATAATACGGGTAGTACGTCAGGTCCTCTATGCCGCGCTCCTCAAACTCATGCAGCAGGCGCGTTTCGTAGGCCTTTAACTTGTCGATGTCGAAATGGTCATCCGCAAACTTGTGGGCATCGCGCTTTTTGGATTTGCCGACCGAGTTGAGGTACGCCGCAACGCCTATAACCGCAACCTCGGCAGCGACAAACCCGCCGGCCTTGACGTAGTTGCGCGAGTACGCCTGCCCAAGCCCCGGCACAAGCAGCGAGAGGAGCATGGCCAGGCGCGGCGAGCGGTACTCTTTCAGATTTTGCGCGAAGTTGATCGTCCGGCCATCCTCTATAACCACGGGGCCGGCTTCAACCGGCGCGGCATCGGCAACAGGGGGCGGGCCGCGGCGGCCGCCGTACGCGGCATGGGCAGCGGTTTCCGCAGATACCGGCTCGGCGCCGTCTGCTGATGTTGTGATTTTATCACCGGTATGTTGATCCTCCGCATTTGTTGACGCCGATGCCGACGGAGCGTGGTCTTTGGCAACCGGTTTCTCTTCCGTCAACAGGTCATCCCCGTGATCCTCGGCAAGCAGCGCGTCAATGTCAAGACCTCTCTGCACGGGCGCAACGGTATCAACCGCTGATGTACTGTCAGCGGCAGCGGCTTTGTCATGGGCGGCAGAATTCTTGCCGGCGGCCGCGGTTTTATTAACGGCGGCTGAATCCTTGCTTGCAGCCTTAGCGGCAGGCTCCTTTGCGTGCGCGCCCTGAGCTAACGCCGCAGAGAACACGGCTGCGGCCGACAGCAGAAACGCCATCAACACCATAACACGACGATAATTCATTCCACCCTCCGTCATACTTGTATCCTACAATCCCAAAACATCTTTCATTGTATACTGCCCCGCAGGCTTCCCCGCTATCCACTTAGCGGCTGCCACTGCCCCGCGCGCGAAAATGCCTCGGTTGTGGGCCATATGGCGTAACTCAATACGCTCGCCTATCCCCGCGAACAGCACGGTGTGGTCGCCTGTTATGTCTCCGCCGCGTACGGCGTGCATGCCGATCTCAAGAGGCGGGCGCGTGCCCGGAGCCATGCCGCTGCGGCCGTCAACAACAACGCTGCCGTAAGTCTGCCCAATCGCCTTAGCCGCGACTTCGCCCAAAGTGCGGGCGGTGCCGCTGGGGGAATCTTTCTTGAAGCGGTGATGCGCCTCAATGATCTCAATGTCAAACATCCCGCCCAATTTTCCGGCAACCATCTCAGTAAGCGAGAAGAGCAGGTTGACGCCGAGGCTCATGTTGGAGCTTACGATAATGGGAACCGACAATGCGGCCTTCGCGGCAAGCTCATGGTCGCTCTTGTCAAGGCCGGTGGTACAGACGACCATCGGCAGGTTCGTGCCGGCGGCCTTAAGCAGGTTCGAGCGGGTCGACTGGACGGAGGAGAAGTCGATAACCACGGCGCTCTTCGCGCCGGTCTCCTCTATGGACGGGCAGAGCTTAACGCCGCCTAAGTCCATGCCGACGCACGCGCCGTACTCCTGCCCCATCTTCGGGTGCTCAGGGTACTCAACGCAGCCGGCAAGGCAGGCGTCCGGATCCTCCGCTATCACTCTGGCGATCTCGATTCCCATCCTGCCAAGCGCGCCTACCATAATAATGTCTGTTGACATACGGTATCCCTATCTTTTTGCCTGCTTATTGATGACATACCTCATAGTTATACGGGATATGCCGAATTACAATTTACAGATTCATACAAACCTGCACCGTCCGGCAACATCACGGCTGTCGTGCAATTGCAAGGCGGTGCGGGTATAGTATTTAATCGTTTTTTTCAATAAATATTTGCGTTACTTCGCTTTCAGTTTTTCTTCTAAACTAATTATTGTCAACAGCGCCTCAAGAGCGCTTTTATTCGACTCACGAGCCGCTATCCGGCCCTGAGGGCTAAGCGACTTTTGCATATCATCAAGCGCTTTTTTAGCTACTCCCAGCCATTCCAGCTTCTCCTCCTCCAAAAAGCCGGCCATAAGCTCGGTATCTTCCATTACGAGGCTCAAGAACTTTTCTCTTTCCTTTCGCTCTTTCTCGTGCCTCTCCACCCTCTCCGCTCTCTCCGCCTCGTGCGTCCTCTTAATTTCAGAATACCTTGGGTTAACATCTGCGCTATTCATATTATCTCCCTTGTTTTTAATATCTTGAATCCTGACTTTCGCATCAATATAAGCAGCTTACCTGTACGTCTTCCAAACCGCCATCAGCTTATCCATCGTCGCGTCTGATAACGGCGCGAGCGGGAGGCGGACCGGGCCGGCGGCGAGGCCCATTTCATTCATACATGCCTTGACCGGCACAGGATTCGTATCAATGAAGACGATTTGCGACAGCGGCAGCAGTTCCTCGTGCAATTTCAACGCGCCGGCGTGGTCGCCCTTTAGGTACAAATCGACCATCCTGCTCATTTTGGCGGGGACGATGTTGCCGATAACCGACACGATACCGGCGCCTCCGCAGGCCATTACCGGCAGCGTCATCCCGTCATCGCCGGACAGCACGGTGATCCTTCCGGCTACGCGGCGGTGTATATCGGATATCTGGGTGATGTTGCCGCTTGCCTCCTTGACCGCGGCGACCTGCGGGATATCGCAGAGCCGCTCCACCGTCTCCGGCAGCATATTGACGCCCGTCCGCCCCGGAACATTGTACACGAGCATGGGGATATCGACCTCGGCGATAGCCTTGAAGTGCCTGTACAGCCCCTCCTGCGACGGCTTGTTGTAATACGGGGTGATGGTCATAATAGCGTCGGCGCCGGCCTTTTTGGCGAATTTGGACGCCTCGATAGCCTCGGCAGTGTTGTTGGACCCCGCCCCGGCAACCACCTGTATGCGCCCGGCGGCCTGCTCAATGGCGATCTCGATCACCCGCTTGTGCTCATCCCAGGACAGTGTAGCGCTCTCCCCCGTAGTGCCGCAAGGCACAACCCCGGCAACCCCATTGGCAGCCAAAAAATCAATATTAGCCCGCAGCCCGGCCTCATCCAAGCTCCCATCGCCCTTAAAAGGCGTAACAACGGCCACATAACACCCGCGAAACTCAATTTTTCCACCCATTTAAGCGCCCTCCCCAAAAATGTGTCCATATTCGATACAATTACATAATCTATATAATATAATAAAATGGGATGATGGAGGGATAATTTATTATAAAAAAAGGGCGGGTTTAAAACCCGCCCCTGCGCAATGTTAACCGGTATCAATCAACATCCATCAACACAACGATTAATTTTCCTCTTTTACTACCCAGACTTTCAACTTAGCCTCAACGCCCTTGTGCAGTTCAATGTTCACAGTATAAACACCAAGCTGCTTTATGGGCTCTTCGAGCAGGACCTGCCGCTTCTCCACGGCAAACCCCTCTTTTTTCAGGAACTCCGCGATGTCGAGCGCCGAGACCGACCCGTAGATCTGGTCCGCCTCGCCGACCTTGACCGCGATGGTGCACGGCAACTGCTCGATTTTACCGAGCAGGCCGCGGGCCTCCTCAACAAGCTTGGCCTCCCGCTTCTCGTTGGCGCGCTTGGAGTCGGCCACGAGCTTCTTGTTCCCCTCGGTCGCGAGCACCGCCACGCCGTTGGGAATCAGGAAGTTGCGGGCGTACCCGTCCTTAACGGTAACGATCTCCATCGCCTTGCCGAGCTTTCCGAAATCTTTCTTGAGTACTACTTCCATTTTATATCTCCTTAATCACCTTTGTCTGTTATTATTTCATGTTCTCGGCAACAAACGCCAAGAGCCCCAGGTGCCTCGCGCGCTTTACCGCAGTCGCCAGGAGCCTCTGATTTTTCGCGCTGACCCCCGACAGGCGCCTCGGAACGATCTTGCCGCGCTCCGTTACGAACTTGCCGATGATCTTGATATCCTTGTAGTCAGGCGCCACCTTGTTCTGCTCGAACCAGCAGACTTTCCTTGTCCTTCTTTTTGTGAATGCCATATAAAAAATTCTCCTGTTCTATTTTTATTTTACGATGATACGCGAATGAAACAAACAGCGTTTTTTCCATCCGTCGCTGCGGGCGGCCGGGACGGCCCGCCCCTGCATCGTCCCATTATTCACTGCCATGCCAACAAAACGTTTACCGAGATTATTCCCGATCATCGCGATCGTCGCGGTCGTCCCGGTCCATGTCATCGCCGTCTTCGGCGCCTTCGGCCCTTTCAAGCTCAACCTTCTCCTTGCGTACGGCGAACGCCGCGCGCGCGGCCTCGTTCTTCAGGTCGCGGACGACCGTCAGGTGGCGCAGGATGGCCTCGTTGAGCTTGACGTGCTTCTCGAACGCGGCAGGCACGCCGCCCTCGGCCCTGTAGTTGAAGATCACGTAGTGGCCGATCTTCTTCTTGTTGATGGTGTAAGCCAGCGGGCGCTTGCCCCACACATCCGCGCTTTCATACTCAGCGTTGGCCTTGAAGAAATCCTCAAGCTGCTGCTGCTCCCTCTGGATCGCGTCGTCGGCAAGCGTACCGTCGATCACAACCGCAGTCTCGTAGGGTCGAATCACTTTTACTACCTCCTGTGGACATTTGGCCCCGAAATCATAATATCATTTTTGTTGATACTACGCTTAGGAGCAGGTTAATTATTGATACATATATTGCAGGCGCGATAAATAGCGCCCCTGCTAAATTTTTACGGCATTATTGCACGGTAAGCGGCATAATTATCAATTATACCTGTTCATCGCGTTGTCAATGCCATTCTCTATCATAAAATCAACGGCGTCCGCCGCGATTTTGATGACATTGCCAACCTCTTCGCGCTCGCTGTCTTCAAAGCGTCCGAGGACAAAATCTATTATGCTGATCCCTGCCGGTAATGGTCCGATACCTACGCGCAATCGAGGATAGTCTGATCCTATTGCCGCTGATATGGACTTGAGGCCGTTGTGCCCGCCGGGAGACCCGTCCTTGCGGATGCGGAGTTTCCCCAGAGGGATGTTGAAATCATCAACGACTACAAGGCAGTCGGACGGTGTCAATCCATATTTACGGATCAGAGCGCCGACGGCATCACCGGATAAATTCATGTACGTGAGCGGCTTGACGAAGAGCGCGGGCAATTTGGCCGGGCCGCACATCATCAGGCGGCATTCGGCTTCGCACATCTCCGTTGGCGGGGATACCAGCGTATCTACGGCGCACAAGCGGTCGATTACTTCGAAGCCTATGTTGTGCCGGGTGCCGGCGTATTTGCCGCCGGGGTTGCCGAGCCCGAATATAAGCAATTCGGGTTTGGCCTCCGGCTCACGTTTTCCAAAGAGCCAATCTAAAATTCCCAACGGTTTTAACCGCCTTCCGCCTTACATCCTGCGATACGGATTATTTCTTGCCGCCGGCCGGTTTTGCCGCCGCCGCTGCCGGTTTGGCTGCCGCCGCCGGGGCCGCAGCCGTTGCCGCCGCTCCCTCTTCCGCCGGCTTCGCCACCGCCTCGCGCGTCGGGTGCGTTACCACCGCGAGCACGTCTTCGGGCGCGTGCTTGAATGTGATGTTCGGGATCGATATGTCGCGCACGTGTATCGAGTCGCCGATACGGAGCGCCGATACGTCGATCGTAATCTTCTCCGGTATGTCCGCCGGGAAGCACTCGACCTTCACGGCCTTAAGCGGGTGGCCGAGCACACCGTTGTCGTCCTTGACGCCTATGGAGACGCCCGCGAATTCGAGGTGCACGTCTACCGTTACCTTCTCCTTCATGTTCACGTGCATGAAGTCGAGGTTGAAATAGACATCGTCTTTGAGGACCTTGCGCTGGATCTGGCGGATGACCGCGATGGAGTCTGCCCCCAGGCCGAGGTCGAACAGGTGGGAAGTCTTCCTGCCCCGCACCACCGTCGAAAAATCCTTGTGGGGAACCTCGATGCTTTTGGGCTCAAGGCCGTGCCCGTAGTACACAGCGGGAATCCACCCCTGCGCGCGCGCCTTGCGGGTGTAGGACTTGCCGGACCCCGTCCGCTCACGTGCCTGCAACTTAATAATTTCCACTTTCACTGCCTCCTAAAAACAAAACACGTTTTGTATTAATACATATATATAATTCCCAAAAACTCCACACTCCAAACTAAAAACCCATCAAGTGGCAGGGGCGGAAGGATTCGAACCTCCGAATGTCAGAACCAAAATCTGATGTCTTAGCCGCTTGACGACGCCCCCGCAAAACCTGCGCCATAGGGATAATCAATAAAATATACATCACGGAGAACAAAAATGCAAATTTTTTTTGGGATAATGTTTGCCGTGGAACCGCCTTAGGCCCCAAAAGCCCTTTTCCGCGCCGCCTACCGCTTGATAAAGACCCCCCCGCCCGCCGGCCCTGCCGCCATCGGGCACACCTCCACCCCCGTAACCTTAGCCAGCGGCGGGCCCTCGCGCAGACGCCCTATCAGGGCGTCTATGGCCCCCTTTTCCCCAAACGCCTCAAGCTCCACGTCCCCGTCCGTAAGATTCTGCACCCAGCCGGTAAGGCCGAGCGACTCGGCGACATCACGGGTGAAGTACCTGTACCCCACCCCCTGAACCCGCCCGCTCACGACGATATGGTACCGCCGCGCCTCCGCTTCCCCGCCGCCGGATTTAGCCGCCTCTCCCACGCTATACCTCCAAACGTTCGCCGTATATGCAAATTTTGACGGACATCAAGCCCCGCCCCCCTACCTGCGAGCGAAAAAGTTCATGATCACCGTAAGCACGACGCTGAGCAGTATCGACGTCGCGACCGGGATGTAAATCTTGAAACGGCCGCCGCCGATCTGGACGTCGCCGGGCAGGCGGCCCAGCGGTATCTTGTCGGACAGCATGAAAATCAGGCCGATGACCACTATCACCGTGCCCGCTATTACCAAAAATTTTCCCGGCTCCGCCCAATTCATACTCTAATCTCCCTGCCCTTCATTGTCAAACAGGTCCACAGCGGCAGCCGCGTGGCCCTGCGACGGGGTTTTGTTGAAATATTTGTACGTTTTCATTGTCACCTCGCGCCCGCGGGGCGTGCGCTTGAGGAACCCCGACTGTATGAGGAACGGCTCGTAAACCTCCTCAATAGTGTCCGGCTCCTCCCCAACCACAACCGCGACGGTGCCCAAACCCACCGGGCCGCCGCCGTAATGCTCTATTATAGACAACAGGATATTCCTGTCCATCTCATCCAGCCCAAGCGAATCAACCCCCAACAGCGACAGGGTTTTGTTGACGATATCGACCGTAACCGTCCCGTCCCCCCTGACCTCCGCGACATCCCGGCACCGCCTCAGCAGCCGATTTGCAATCCTCGGCGTACCGCGCGCCCTCTTCCCCAGCGCCAGCGCCGCCGCCGGGTCGCAATCTACATTAAGGAGCGACGCCGACCGGATTATCACCTTCTGCAGCTCCTCCGGCGTGTAGTAGGCCAGCCGGCACACATAGCCGAAACGCGCGTGCATGGGCGACGTAAGCATCCCCGCCCGCGTGGTCGCGCCTACAAGCGTAAACGGCTTAAGGTTGAGGCGGATAGACCGCGCCGCCGGGCCGTCGCCTATCGTTATGTCAAACACAAAATCCTCCATCGCCGGGTACAAAGACTCCTCGACTACGCGGTTCAGGCGGTGGATCTCGTCAATAAACAAAATCTCGCGCTCAGACAAATTCGTCAAATTCCCGGCAAGGTCGCCCTTCTTCTCAAGAACGGGGCCGGAGGTCGTATGGATGCCCACGCCAAGCTCGCCGGCAAGGATGCGTGAAAGCGTCGTCTTGCCAAGCCCCGGCGGGCCGCAGAAGAGGACATGGTCAAGCGCCTCGCCGCGCTTCCGGGCCGCCTCCACGAATATCCGCAGGTTCTCCTTTATGGCCTCCTGACCTACAAAATCGGAAAAACGCTCCGGGCGGAGAGCGTTATCGAACTGCTCTTCGTCGGAGCCGGATTTGCCGGCCGATACGATTCTGTCTTCGTCGCGGTCCATCATATCACCTGCAGCGCCATGCGTATCCACTCCTCAACGGGAGCGTCCGCCCCTATCTCCTGCTCCACACGCGCTATCGCCTTGACCACCTGCTTGTCATTATACCCCAAAGATATCATCGCCGCGAACGCCTCGTCCCTGTGTTTCGGGGCTTTGCCTGATTTTTTGGACGGGGACGGCTGCAACTGCCCGGCGGATGTCGCGTATACCTTGAACTTGTCCTTAAGCTCCAGCACCATCCGCTCCGCCGTCTTAGGGCCCACGCCGGATATCTTCTTCAGCCCCGCCACGTTGCCGGTGTTGACGTACGCCACCAGATTATCCACCGATACCCCCGACAATATCCCCATAGCTACGGAGGGGCCTATCGAGTTGACGGTGATGAGATGGCGGAATATCTCGCGCTCCGTCGCGGATGAAAATCCGTACAGCGTAACGCTGTTGTCATGCCCGCTGACGTTGTAATGGATCAACACCTTAACTTCCTTGCCCGGCTCCGGCAATTTTTCATACGTGGATATGGGGATCGTCACCGCATACCCCACCCCAGACGCCTCAATGGTGACGTGCGCCAGCTCTTTGTCTGTAAGGATGCCGCGGATGTGGTCTATCATTTTATTGCAGCCCGCCCCATATTGTGAAAATCGCACATCGCCACGGCCAGCGCGTCGTAAGCGTCCTGCCGCAGCTTGCCGGCCGGCGGCTTGAGCAGCATCTTGACCATATACTCGACCTGATCCTTATCCGCGTTCCCGTTGCCCGTAACCGATTTCTTTATTTCGCGCGGGCTGTACTCCGAAACCTCGCACCCGCGCTGCGCCGCCGCCAGCATCGCCACACCGCGGGCGTGGCCGAGAACAAGCGTCGTATGCACGTTCTTGCCGTAAAACGCCTCCTCGACAGATACGCGGTCCGGCGAGTGTTCATCTATCTTCGCGCAAACGCCGTCGTATATAATATTCAGGCGCCTGTGCAGCGGCTGCGACGTATCGGTAACTATCACCCCACAATCAACCCACGACACCGTATTGCCGGCGGCCCTGATAACGCCGTACCCCGTTACCGCGGTACCTGGGTCAATTCCCAGAATAACCATCAGCTCAGGTCGAACCCGGCGTATACGTGCTGCGTGTCGTCGAGGTCGTCCAGCGCGTCCACCAGCTTCATCACCTTCGAGCCGCTGTCCTCCGTGAGCATTATCGGGTTGTCGACCACCTTAGTGATCTCCGCCGACGACGGCTCAAGCTTTGCGTTGACCAGCGCCTCGCGGACCGCGTCGAACGTGTCGACCGTCGTTGTAATCTCGTACTCCTCGCCCTCCGACGACATATCGTCTGCGCCGGCCTCCAGCACGAGCTCCATAATTTCGTCTTCGCCCATCGCGTCCTTTGGCACGGTGATTATGCCCTTGGTGTTGAACATCCTGGCCACGCAATTCGTCTGGCCGAGGTTCCCGCCGTACTTGGTGAGCAGGTGGCGGACCTCCGCGACTATGCGGTTGCGGTTGTCGGTCACGACCTCTATGAGGATCGCCACGCCGCCGGGCCCGTACCCCTCAAACGTGATCTCCTCGTAGTTGACGCCGTCAAGCTGGCCTGTCCCCTTCTGGATGGCCGACTCGATGTTCTTGTTGGGCATATTGGCCCCGCGGGCAGCCGAGATCGCGGTGCGCAGGCGCGGGTTGGAGGTCGGATCGCCGCCGCCCATGCGGGCCGCGATCGTGATCTCACGGATGAAGCGATTGAAGAGCTTGCCCCGGGCGGCGTCGGCCTTGCCCTTAGCCCTCTTGATTGTCGCCCATTTAGAGTGTCCTGACATAGATAGTTACCTCTATTTGGATTGGTTTATGGTGATTTTGACGTTACCTGTTCACTATTACTTAATCCTTCCAATACCGCAACATCCCAAAATAATATATGCGCACCGTATTAGGGCTGTTTTTCTTCCAATTCTTCTACACTTACCTTCTCTATCCCCGGCAAATGCACCCCAAGCAGCGTTTCGGCTACGGTTTCGAAGTTTGGGGTTATGTCGGAGACTAAGAATTTGCTTGATTGCAGGCCGTTTACGTCGTCGCCGGTTGTCATTTTCATTGCCTGGAGGATATTTTGGGCCTCCTTGGCCGTCCAGAGGGCGCTGTCTACCAACTGGATTCTGTTGCCTACAGTGCTCTGGATTACCTCCATGAGGATCGGGTAGTGGGTGCAGCCCAGTATCATGCAGTCTATCCCCAAATCTACCATCTCGTAGAGGTAGTGCCTTACCACCATTTGGGTTATTTCGTTCTCTATTAGGCCCTCCTCTACCAATGGCACGAATAGGGGGCATGGCTTACAGTAGACTTTTATGCCGGGGTCGATGTTGTTGATCGCCCTGGCGTATGAGCCGGAGCGGACCGTCGCAGCGGTGCCTATCACCCCTACCCTCTTCTCGGCGCTGCGCAGCACCGCGGCGCGGGCGCCCGGCAGAACCACGCCTATAACCGGGATATCCTTTATGTGCGTCTGCAGGTAGTCCATGGCTACCGACGAGACCGTGTTGCAGGCCACTATCAGCATCTTGACGTCCTTGTCCATCAGCACTTTGGCGTCCTGCAGGCCGAACCGGCGGATGGTCTCCTCCGACTTGCCGCCGTAGGGGACGCGGGCGGTGTCGCCAAGGTAGATTATGCGCTCGTTGGGCATCAGCCTGAATATCTCTTTGGCCACCGTAAGCCCGCCCAGCCCGGAATCAAATACGCCTATCGGCCTGTTATCGTTCATGGTATTAGCCCGCCTCCCGCATAAGATGACATTTTACTGCCCCGTCTCCACCTGTTTCTTAAACTGCAAAATCGCCTCGTTTAGCGCCGCCGCCTGCTGGAACTGGATACGCTTGTCGGAGATCAGCGTCTCCTCCTCGCTGTTCGAGATGAACCCAACCTCCACCAGCACCGACGGCATCAGCGCGCCGTTGAGTACCCAAAAGTTCGCCTGCCCCACGCCGAGCTGCTGACGCGGGATCTTCTTTATATTGGCGCCGAGCGACTGCTCTATCACTATGGAAAGCTCCTGGCTCTCCCGCAAAAACTCCGCCCCGGCGAGGCTGTTAAGCACGTCGTTCAGACCGGTGTACTTCTTCTGGGCATCCTTGTCCTCAAACTCGATAACAGCGTTTTCGCGCATCGCCGCCATCTTGTCAGTCTCGTTTTTAGCATCCGAGAGGAAATACACCTTGTACCCCCTTACGGCATCCCGCCTCTTCTTATCACCGGCTATCGCGTTGGCGTGGATGCTCACGAAAATGTCGGCTTTCTTGTCGTTGGCGAACTTAGTCCGGTTGCTCAGGGGGATGAATACGTCCTTGTCCCGCGTCATAAAAACCCTAAGCCCCGCCTTCTCAAGCATCTTGCGCAGCTCAAGCCCAATGCCCAGCACCACATCCTTCTCCAAAACGCCCGTGGGGCCGACAGCGCCGGGGTCGCGGCCGCCGTGGCCGGGGTCTATCACCACCGTGCGTATACCAAAAATATCGAGCTGGGCCTGCGGCGAGGCCGCGGCGGGGCGCTTCTGCTCAATCCTCGGCCTTATGGCGACCATCAGCGTGCGCGTCGCGCGGTTGTAGTCTACGTGCGGCGTCTCTATCTGATTGTTCAATACGAGGGATATCTGCGCCGACCCGTCATACTGCACGGTAAACGCCGAATCTATGATGCCGGCGCGCAGCCTGCGCCGAACCGCGTCGGGGGCAAGCTTGCCGCCGTTGAAGTTTATCAAAAGGTTCGGATGGAAGTAGGTAACCTCAAACGGGAGCGAATCGGCCAGAACGACCGTGGCGACCGTGCCGTTCTGCTTGGCCTCGGTGGTCACCGACAAAATGTTGTGCGCGAGCGTGTTGACGGTAATGACGGACGCCTTGCCGTCCCAGCTTATCCCCCCCGGATGCCGCGCGTTCAACGCGCTTACAAGGGCGGCAGCGGGCAGATACAGCGCCGCCCCCCTGACCTGCGGCGGATGCGGGGTGGGGACGAAAGCCGTATCAACCGCGTAAAAATGGTTATCGCGAATAAAAGATACCCGGCCCCGGCTGCTCGTAAAGACCAGCTTTCCGGAAGATACGCCCTGAGACTGCCCAAACCCGGCCAGACGGGCGACATCGGGTATGGAGACCCACACCATACCGCCCTGTTCAAAATATGGCACGGCGACGGACTTGCCGTCGGGGACAGTGCGGACAGTAACGCCCGCTCCCGCGGCAAATACCGCCAGAAACACCAGCATAAACGTGAATTGTAACCTGTTGCCCCCCATAACCCCTACCTCTTCTTTACAAGCTGAGCGATTTTCTTCTTCGCTTCCTGCTCGGCGATCTTCTGCCGCTTGTCGTACTTCTTGCGCCCGCGGCAAAGCCCAAGCTCAACCTTTACCCACTGCTCCTTAAAGTATACCGCCAGCGGCACAAGCGCCAGATGCTTGCGCTCCACCTCGGCGCTTAGATACACGACCTGCTTTTTGTGCAGCAGCAGCTTGCGCCGCCTCATGGGCTCAGGGGTATACGCCCCCCCGCGCTCGTAGCCGCTTATGTGGAGATGCTGCACGTACATCTCGCCCCCAACGCACGTGGCGTAGCTGTCGGCAAGGCTTATGCGCCCCGCGCGTATAGACTTGACCTCGGCACCAGTAAGCATTATGCCCGCCTCAACCTTCTCTATGACCTCGTAGTCGTGGTAGGCCTTGTTATTTTTCGCCGCGATCTTCATACCACCTAAAAATAATAAAATGTAGAACAAAATGCCGAGGATTTATTATATTATCTATATACCATAATACTAACGTCCGCCGAAAAGGAGCAAAAAAGATGTCCAAAAAGACCCTCCAGCGCACCGTAATGATTATGGCCTGCGCAGCCGCCTTTACGCTCGTGCACGCCCAGTTCTCATGGGAATCCCCGGAGCCGGAAAGCCCGCCGGCGTGGTCGCCGTCGTACGAAGAGACGCCGGAAACAGGCAGTTCAGACGACTCCCCCTACAATATCGGGTCGTCCTACTCCCCGTCAGGCGACGACCAAAGCGGCGCGGCAACCGAGCCAAAAACCGCCCAACAGCCCAAAGCCCAAAGGGAGAGAGCGTCTAAATCACGCCCCTCCGGCACCCCGTCCGCGTTCGCCGGCCCCCAAAAATCCTGCCCGGTCTGCACCAGCGTGCGGCTGAAAGGGAACCTGTACGCCGAATACAGCGGCAAAAAAATCCACGTATGCTGCGCGGCGTGCATAGACAGGGTAAGGCGGAATCCCGCCCCGTTCGCGGCAAAATTGGAGAAGCGCGGGGAGCAACTGGCTGGGATGTGACGTACATAATACAAGATAAAAGGGAGCGAGCCGTCAGGCCACTCCCTTTATAATATGCTTACCCCATTTATAATACGCTTACCCCAACAGATTGATAGTCTGGCCGATAACGCTGTTCTGCACACGGGTTGCCTGAGCGTTGGCCGAGTAGGTGTTCCGCTGGGTTGCCATATCGGCCATATCGCGCGCGAGGTCGGGCGGTTCGGCGCCGGCGGCATAGGCCTCGGTGCCTGTGCCTACGGTCTGAGACGGCTGGGCGGCAGTAGTCGCGGTGGTGCCGGTCGTCGTGGACTCAAAAGTGTCCTGCTGCGGCGCGGCTGTAGCCTGCGCGGGGGCGGTTTCGGCCTGCTGGAGGCGCCGGGCCTCAAAACCCTGCGTATTGACGTTCGCCACATTGTTGGCGACATTGTCCATACGCAACTGAGCCGCGTTCATTCCTGATACCGGGGCGGAAATGTTCATAATTGACTCCTTTAAATGGGTCGGGATAAATACGGCCCTATACTATAAATATAGTACAATTTAGAGTGAAAATCAAGAATTTCACAAAAAAAAGCAAAAATCATTGCCAACCGGGCCGGAAACGGCAAAATCTACGCCCCAACGGCGCTGTGCATCAGCCCCGCCCGTAAACCGGCGACGATTCGGCTACGGCAAGTTCCCCTGCGCTTCTGCCGCGCAGACAGTCGGCATACGGGGCAGCAGCCATATACCTGCCGCTCCTGCCGCGGCTGAAATCCTCCTCCGTCAGAACCGGCGGCGGCGGCAACGCCTCTACCGTTTCAAATATCCCCGGACCGTACAGGTAATCCTCCCCGGAATCATCCAGTATCCTGTAAAGACCCCTCTCAACAGAAATAACCTCGTATACCCCGCCGTCTGTAAGGTCATCCAAGGATAATACCACCCACCGCCCTCCCTCTGAAGGGTCCCAATCCGCCGGAGGGGCGGGGATATCGACCAGATTTTTTAAGTATCGAACTTTCAACCGAGCACCCTCTTAAATATAATATAATCCAAATCCCAATTTTCACGGATTTTCTGCCAACGACTTTCCCTCCATCCCATCAACCCGCCTTGATCAATTTCCCAATAATATCATTAACGCTGACCCCCTCTACATCACCGTGGAAGGATAAAACCAGCCGGTGGCGCAGGACGGGGTAGGCGGCGCGGTGGATGTCTTTTACGTCCGGGGCGGGACGGCCGTCCAACAAGGCGAAGGCTCTGGCGGCGAGGACGAGGAACTGCGATGCTCTGGGGCCGGCGCCCCACGTCAGGTATTTGCGGACATCCTCCGGGCACTCCCTCTCCGCAGGGCGCGTCGCGCGGACAAGCTTCACGGCGGCGGATACGACAGAGTCGGCGGCGGGGACGCGCTTCACCAAATCCCTGAAGGCGGCTATCTGCTCCCGCGTAACCACCGGCTTGAGTTCCACATTCTGATAATCCGCCGTATTCCGGGCAATCAGCATCTCCGACTCGGCATCGGGATACCCCACCTGTATCGAAAACATGAACCGGTCCTGCTGCGCCTCCGGCAGCGGGTACGTGCCCTCCTGCTCTATCGGGTTCTGCGTCGCCAGCACCCAAAAGGGCCTCGGCAGCTGATGCGTCGTCCCCGACGACGTTACCTCCTGCTCCTGCATCGCCTGTAACAGCGCCGACTGCGTCTTGGGCGGCGTGCGGTTTATCTCGTCGGCCAGCACGATGTTGGCAAATATCGGCCCCTTCACAAAGTTGAACTCCCGCCGCCCGCTCCCCCGCTCCTCCATGAGTATCTCCGACCCCGTAATGTCAGACGGCATGAGGTCGGGCGTAAACTGGATGCGGTTGAACTCAAGGTCGAGACACCGGGAGAGGCTCTGCACAAGCATGGTCTTGGCAAGGCCGGGCACACCCGTCAGCAAGCAGTGGCCGCCGGCAAGGAAACAGGCGAGCAGGTCGTCTATAACATCAAGCTGCCCCACAATACGCCGCGAAATCTCGGCTTTAACAGACGCGACGACAGTACCCAGCTCGCGCGCAGTCTGCACATCATTATCAGCATTAACACCGGTAGTCATAAGCACCGCTTCTTTGTCAAGTATCGGAAATGATTGGTCAATACATTAAATTAAGTTAATGGAAGGATAAAAAGCAACTATCCGACACCAATTATCACAAATGCCCCACAGGCCGCCCGCCGGGAAACCGACAGCGGGGATCCGGGGCTGGCAGACGGGACGGGATTTTTTGGTAAATTGTTGATATTTAGGGTTCGGTAATGTATACTTATAGTATGAATAGGCGGACGGTGTGGGACGCTTTTGGTGGATTCTGTTGACTGATTGGGTTGGAGGCATTATATAATGGTGTTGGATATGATGACAACTACGCTTGCGATATTCGCGCCCGCCTGCGCCGCCGTTATGGTGTACGGCGGAGTTGGCATAATTGTGTTAAAGTGTTATGATAAGTCAGGCCACTTAACTCCTTGTAAATCAATAGGTTACGTGCCCCCCCCCCCCCCCCCCCCCCCCCCCCCCCCCAATTTGCATTTAAAGAGCCATACGAGGCTCATAGAGCCTCGTTATGCAAAAAACACCCATTTGAATACCCCCAAAAAACAAATGCCTTTAACGGGCCTCTGTGCGCGTTTTACGGGCATGTCCCCAAAGCAGAAATTATTGAATTTTTCACATATTACCAATTCAAAACAATGGAGGTTGCGGTATGGCTGCATCAATTCGTATGGTACGGGCAGGCAATAAGGCGCGTGAGCTTTTCAGCGTGTTGACGGCGGCGGTCTTTTCTGTGTCGGTATTGGCGGGAAACGCGTTTTCGCAAGAGACGGAGGCGCAGGTGCCGGTTATGGTAAACACAGTTGCCACCGTCAAGATTGACCCGCCTGCCGGCAACAATAAAGGCACGGGGGACGAAGGGAGCGTAACGGCCAACACTCAAAAGACGTTCAATATAAAACTCGTCAAAGACGGCACCTCGCCGATATCGCACCAAGCGCAGAAACAAGCCCGCGCCGGAGCGTGGGTCAGCCATAGCAGCGGTAACATTACCCTCAACTTAAACCCCCAGCAATACCAAAACGCGGAAATATCCCTGCATTCGGTAAACGGCAAGCGGGTACTAAGCGGCAAAGCGTCCGCCTCAAACGGGGCAAGTGGCATATCGCGCGCCAACATCCCGGCAGGAGTCTATCTGCTCTCGGTCAAGGGAACAAAAGGCAGTTCTTTCGCAAGCAAGCTGACTCACAACGGCGATAATTTGAATATTAACATCGCGTTTGCCGAAGATAACCCTTCGTTAAGAAAAAGCGCGAACGCAGACAACTACGGGGAGTGGATAATAACCGTTTCCGCGGCAGGGTACTTCTCTCAAACGCGCAGTTTCTCTCCCGCAGCTGGGTTGAACGCGCTTCAAAGCTTTACGTTGGTATCCGATAGCGGGGAAGATGGCAAATATTCACTAAGTATTACCCGCAACCCAACGGCAGGCGGCAAGGTGTTTGTTGGTAATGTTGAGTCTACCGCTACAACGCTCCACGACGCGGAGACGCAGGTAGCCGTAAGGGCGGAGGCGGCGGTGGGGTATGTATTCACGGGGTGGACGGGGACATTGACAAACGCAAACGCGACGCTCAATGTTAATATGCGTATGAACGTATCACTGACTGCTAATTTTGAGTATGTGGGGACACGAACGCTAACAATTAACAGAAATCCGGCGGTGGGTGGTGCGGTATTTGTTAATAACATCGAATCAACAGGGGTTACGACCCATACCACCGGTACGCAGGTAACAGTACGGGCGGCTGCAAATACAGGGTACATCTTTACAGGGTGGACGGGTGCGTCTACATCCACAAATACCACGATAACAGTTACAATGAGCAGCGCTTTAACGCTAACCGCGAATTTTGAGGAGGAGGGGGATGCAACCGGTACTTTTACAGATACGCGTGACAATAAAACTTACAAATGGGTCAAGATAGGCACTCAAACATGGATGGCGGAGAATCTCAATTTTTCAGCCCACTTATTAGGTAACAGTTGGTGTTATAATAGTTCACCCGACAGTTGCGCAAAATATGGCAGGTTGTATGATTGGGAAGCCACGATGGACGCTTGTCCGGCGGGATGGCATTTGCCTACACGTAGGGAGTGGAATAATTTGGTTACGGCAGCAGGTGGTAGTAGTGTCGCCGGCAGTAAATTGAAATCGACAAGCGGTTGGGATAGTTATATCGGCAGTACTGGCGGCAACGGTACGGACGAGTTTGGTTTTTCGGCCCTGCCTGCCGGCTACCGCGACACGGATGGCACCTTCGGCAACGCCGGCTGGATTGGCCGCTGGTGGAGCGCCACGGAGGACGGGAGCGGCATCGCGTACTTCCGGGGCATGTACTCGGACTTCGCCAACGTGTACGACTACAACGACGACGAGGGTTACGGGTTTTCGGCGCGGTGTATTCGTTGAGACTGAAGCGGCATGGCGTAGCCAAGCCGCCGGCCATAGCGGAGCAATGGCCGAGTTTTTGACTTTTTGTTTGTGTGTTATCTGTTGTCGCCGCACGGCGGTTACTAAATTATGAACTTTTGGACTACTGGAAGGTGGTGGAAATGGTGGTAGTCGGTGGGGTAGGGTAGTTGGTTGTACAATTAAACTGTGTATTATATCTTAATAACGCTTAAAAAGGAACAAGGAAATGCCTAATAAGTCAATAACATCCATTTCGGGTTATTTTGTTTGGGTCATGTCGTGTTATGATGATACGATCGCTAAACATTTATTTTTTAGAGGGCACAGCCAAGATGATTGGGAATTGCTCCCATCAGTTTTAAGGGGAGATCCAAAATACAATGAGAAAGAGATTTTGCTCGATTTCTGCAACTATGCGGATGCCCACGACATCTCGTATGACAGAATTTACGAAATCGACAAGCTGCTCGGCGAAATGCAGCATTATGGGTTACCAACAAGGTTGCTTGACTGGACAGTTAGCCCATTGGTGGCGTTATATCATGCGTGCTTGCCTGCTAGCGACAAGTCCAAAGATGGGATGGTTTATATGTTCAATCCGTGGAAATATACAAAAAAAAACGTTTTAGATCGTGAAAAGAAGTTACCCAATATACATCAGGTTCAGGTTTTGGCAAGGGCGCTGTTGGCGTACGATTGGGAAGAAAATGTTATATGCCAATACTTGGAAAAAATATTTGTGTCCGTTGAAAAAATTTTTGATAGTAAAATGAATTTGGAGCACCCCTACCCGTTAGTGTCTCCGTTTTCTAATGCCAGAAAGTTGCACCAACGGGGAACGTTTATGGTTTGGGGAAAATCGAAAGGGTGCTTAGAACAAAACCCGGATTATTGTACTTCCGTCTGCGTACCGCATAAACATAAGTCGGAAATATTAGACAAATTAAACAAATTATACATAAACGAATACACTGTTTATCCTGACTTCAAAGGCATGGCCGATATGGTAAAGACTCGTGGCGGGTTGTTTAACATAAAAAAGTTCCGCCCATCCCTGTCATAATCCCCTGCGTTCCTGTTTTTGTCTCCGCGTAATACCTTAATCTCGCGGAGGGATTTATCGTCGGGTGTGGATTAGTCGTCATTGGGGGTGGTTGGTTTCCGAATCACCACCTCCGTTTACCCCTCAACTCCGCCAAGTGGCACTGGTTACAGGGACTCTCCGGGTACCGGTTGGCGTAGGACTGCACATCCTTCCCCTCGCGCTCGTAGCTTTGGCTGGCGAAGTGCCGCATCTATGCTGTCACCCCCTTAATTTTCCCAAGCAACTCGCTCCCCCCCGCCCCGTCCTCCGGCGGGTCCCTGCGTAGCAGTCATCAAAAAACGCTTCCCGGTCTCCGTCCCCACCCTTGTATGCCGTTTGTTTAAAGACGCCGAATTTCGTCTTCTGTGAGCCCAGTCCACGAATTGACGGTAAAAATGTACAATATCAACCGGGGGCGCAATGTTGAGAAGTTAAAAAGTTGCACAACCCTCCGTCATTATAGTATATTTATAAGTATGGTGCACGAGTATCGGAAGGCGATGCCCTTGGAACAGGCCATCAGAAAAGCCGTCGTGGACTGTATAGACCAAAATGTGCTGAAAGAATTTTTACTCAAACACGAAGGAGAGTTGGTCAATATGCTGGTATCGGAATGGAACATGGAGACCGCCCTCGAAGTCCGCGAGGAAGAGGGTAGGACAGAAAAAGCGAAAGAAATCGCGAAAAAACTAAAAGAGTTGGGCAGACCAGTCGAAGAGATTGAGATTGCCACCGGCCTCACGGTCGACGACATCCTGCGCCTGTAACCGCCGTTCGCCCCACCGCCCCCACAGGCGGCCACAGCGCCCCGTGTCGGCGCGGAGCAATTCCGCGCGCCCTAATAAAATAGCGGCCGCTTATTTCCGCAAAATCGGTTTTAACTCTTCAAACACTGCTTTATTTTCCCGAAGCACGACATCGAACCACGGGGCCAAGATCTCTCTGGCCTCTTCGTCATTATAAAGTTCCTTTATTTTCTGCACTGTCGCGCTGTTCAGGCCCGGCCTCAGTCCCCGCCCTTGTATGCCGTTTGGTTAAAGACGCCGGATTTCGTCTTCTGTGAGCCCAGTCCACTTGGCGATAGCGCTTATGTCAGCACCATCGGCTTTCATGGCCTTGGCGGTTTCGGCCTTGCCTTCTTTCTTAGCCGCCCTAAGCCTCACCTTGTCGTCCATTTCCGCCAGCATGAGCAGTTCGTACTCGCGGCGGGTTTTGGGGTCCAGTTCGGAGTAGGCCTTCATAATGTCGGCGGCTTTTTTCAGTTCGGGGCTCATTTCCGCTATCATGTCCAATTCCTCCTTAGTTTCGGCGTTTAACAACTTCAGACAGCGCCACAAACCGCTGCCGTCGCTTTTTTCCGGCAATTTGGCCAGCTCCAGCGTGTGGACCTCGATCAGGTCTGTCAGCGCGATGCCGGTCTTCAGGTCGCAGAGCGTGAACCGGTGGTGGTACTCCGCGTCCTCCGGTATCAGCCCGCGCTCGGTTATCACCATGCCTATCACACGCCTGATTTCATCGTATCCGTCGCCGGAGAGCAGTTGGTCTTTTATCAGGCTTGAAATATAAAATACTATGCGCTCACGCATCTGCGCAACATCTCCGCGCTGAATTTCGATGTCTATGACCATCTTGGATTTTGTGACGACCTTTATGTCGAGGATCCCCATCTTTCCGCCGCGCTTGTCGGGAAGGACCTCGGAACTGGAAACAGTTAGTTCCTCGTACTCCTCGTCGGGAAGGTCCAGCACGCATCTGAGCAGGTACTCAAGCAGGTCCAAATTCTCCAGAAAGACTTTCTTGAAAACGATGTCATACTTGGCCGGGATGATCTCCGGCAGGCCGTTTTCAAACAGTTTTGCCGGGATTTCGTCCCGGACGTTGGTTTTGTCAGACATTGCGAATGTCCTTTCCTTAAAAAAGATTTATAAATTGACGCAAAGACGGGAGCAATCCCGGCAATACGATGTTAACGGCCGTTTTCAGGCATAAATCAGGTAATCCAGGAATTTTAACCGAGAGATTCGCAGCCATTTTTCAGACTGCCGGAGCCGTAGCCCCGTTTTAAACCGTGAGAGTACCGCTAAAAGTCTTCCAAATAAACCAATAAAAAGAAAATCCACAAATAGATTTTAATCTTCCGCCCCTTCATCTTGAATGCACACATAGCTGCCTGTTTTGCTAAAGAAATTTTGATAAATATGTGTTTTATTGGGCAGGTTCTCCGGCGGGTCTTCGCGAAATCGGAACGTGTGCGTTTTTTTGCTGATAATCATCTCCCAGTTATTTATTACGTTTGCGCCGAGTATGATATCGTCCTCATAATCGCCAGAGTAGTTCCCGGCAAATGCAACAACACGTTTCAGCAGAACGTTCCCAATCATCATTTTATCAATGGAAAACGCCTCAACTTCTACAGAACGAGCGCCCATTTTGTAGTTCGTTTTATGTCCCAAAGGCCGCCCGGTTTGCTCGGCGAGGTATCTTGGGATCATCGTATTGAAACAACCTGAGTCCCAAAGTATGGTGACATCTTCAAACCCGTTTTTTCGTATGTTGTAGATGCGCGCGCCGAATTTGTAGCGGTGCTCAAACTTCTTCGATAATTCCACTGTCGTATGGCTCATCATCTTTGGGCACATATCCTTTCATAAGGCGGGCGTTGCCATTAAACATATCCCACTTGATTTCCATCAGCGCATCGCGGTCTTCGGGGGTTCCGTCGCCGTAAGCTACTATATACCCCATATCCTCTGCGGGCGGGAAGTCCCTCTTATCGAGCAGAACCCACCGTCCGTCAAATTCGGAGGCAGCCTCTCGCTCATCAATTACACGCCTTTCCGTGGCCATAGTCACCATAGTACGGCCTCCTTCTCCGACAGTATTTTGGGGCTCATATACTTAAATATAATATAAAATATGCCATACAGCAAGAAAAAACGAACAAATCCCATTTTTCGGACTATTCCTCAATACTATATTATAGATTACACGATTAAATATTATTTCAGCAAAAAAAATGGGATTTCTCTATTGATGCAGCCTTAAAAAACCGTCGTGGAGGCGGTTATTTATGACGGCCCGGACTTTACCGTAATATCCTTAATACGTATGTGCATCCCCATAAGCAGTATCAGCCCCAGCGCGGTTATTATCACGTACTGTATTCCGTGGTACAGCACGACTGCGGCGCGGGCCTTGCCAGCCTCTACGCCCAGCACTGTCATCCCCTGCAGCAGCACCGCGTGCAGCGTGCCTACGCTGCCGGGGGCAAGTGGTATCGCCGCGCCGAAGGAGGCGAAGGCCTGGGCGAAAACGCTGTTTACGGCGCCGTTGGCCCCCAGCCATCCGGGCACGAGCGCTGTCAGCATAGCCGCGTAGCAGAGCGCTGTGGCAAACGAGAGCGCAACGACGCACGCCGCTTTGGCCGGGGAGAAGATCCAGCCGAGGCTTGATTCCAATTCCGCGCATATCTTCCCCGCCCGCGCCCTGAAGCGCGGGGGGATGATCCCGCCGAGCCGCATGAACACCGCCCTGAACACGCGCGGCATCAGCGCGTACAGCGTAAACATCCCAATCATCGCCACAAACGCCGCGAACGAGAGCCAGATCAGAACCGTTGCCACGGGGTGCACGCCGCGCAGGGCCGCCGCTATTTCCGGCGAGAGGAACACGGGGACAAACAGGAACGACAGGTATACGATTATGTCGAGCGCGCGCTCAAGCAGCAGGCCGCCGATGCTCACCGTTACCGGGTAGCCGCCGCGCCGCCACAGTAGAAGGACCCGCGCGGCCTCGCCGAGGCGCACGGGCAAAATGTTGTTTATCATGTACGAGATGGTGGTAATCGCGAAAAGCCCGCGCTTGCGCTTCGGCTGCCCGCCGTCCGGCAGCATTATCCCCAGCCTCGCGCCCCGCATCCACATCGACAGCACCGCCAGCACAACGCACGCGACGACCGCGGTGAGGTGTGTATTGGCGATCTCGGCGGCGAGCGTCTTAAATACCGCCTCGTCGCCGTCGCCGGTCTTGCGGAAGAACAGGTACAGGCCGAGCGCGGTAAGGAGCAGGCCGATTACGAAAGGCAGAAATTTGGAGCGCATCAGGCGATACCCCCACAACATTCGTTACCTGCGGGCAACAAATCCGCCGCATAATCAATACCCATAAACATTCCGCATTGCCTCCGGCGAGCCTTTACAGGTTCCGCGCTCCCATCACATAATATTGAACACAAGCCCGCAGTACAGTTTGGGAAAAAAGTTCGTGGACTTCTGCGGCATCCGCTCCCCGCCCTTCACCGTATCGTTTATCACACCTATGGAGACCGGCCTGATAAAGAATCCGCCGTAATAATCGTTCCCAGCCTCCGTCAGCTTCGCCGCGCCCGCGTCTGTGTCGTTCACATAGTGTACTATATCGTGCAAAACGTGCCCGTTGAGCGGCAACTGCAGTATGCCGCTTATTATTACGCAGTTTATCTTAGAGACATCAAGCCGCTTCCAGCTCGCCGACTGCTCCGGCAGCGTACCGGCCAGAAACTCCTCGCCACCCGCGTTCAGCCTGAGCCCGAACAGCTCTCTTGACGCGCAGTCCCAGAAAACGATTTCGGGCGCCCCCTCCCCGCTCGCGGCGAGCGCCTCATCCACGCGCTCCGGCGATGCCGGCCCCAAAAGCTCCATATCAAAGTAGCGCGCCAGTTCGTTCACCATGCTCTCGGCGACGCGCCCCTCGCCGGTCTTGCGCACAAGGCGGTGGAACGGGCGGATAACAAGGCCGGGGTCGGCGGTGGACACCAGCGTCATCATCACGTACGAGAGCGCGTCGTCCCCCCGGTCCCGCCAGAACCGCAGCGCGGTCTCGTAGCGGTGGTGTCCGTCGGCTATCAGAATACTGCGCTTCCTCATAAGCTGCGCAGCCCGGTCGATCTGTCCCGCGTCCGTGCACCGGTACAGCGTGTGGACGACGCCGTTATCGTCGGTGAACGTCCCCAAAAGCGGCGCGGCGTCGGCGATCTCGCTTATGAGCGCGTAGAACGCCCCGTCCTTGTCGGAGGCAAGGCCGAAGATCTGGCCGGTGTTGGCATTGGTCGTCTCCATGAGCTCGTAGCGGTCCTGCTTGGGCCCCGATAGCGTGTACTCGTGCGGTAAAACGACCTGCTCCTCAAAATCAACCAGTTTCACGAGGAGGGTGATGCCCGTGCGTTCGTGGGAGACAGGGACGCCGGACTGGGTGATCGTGAACCGCTGGCGGTATATGTATACGGAGTCGGCGTCGTCCTGCGCGATGATCCCCTTCTTCAACCACTCTTTCATGAACGCGGCGGCGCGGACGTGGCGAACCTTATTGGCGGTGTCGGCGGCCTCGCGGCGGTTCTGGGTTATGCGCACCACGTTGTTCGGGTGCTTGTCGTAGAGACGGTCCACCATCGGCTCGTCAATCATGTCGTACGGGGGGGCGCAGTGCCGACCCAGGTCGGAGGGGTCGGAAAGCGCGAAGCGGTATCCCTTAAATGCCTTTACATCAGCCATATCTATCCATCCCTTTCGTCAAAAAGATCTATGTGAGTTAAAATGTTATCGCAAAACGACTTACGGTGTATCCGGCACAGGCCGTTTTTTATGATCATCTCCCGGTGGAGCTTCGTCCCGTACCCCTTGTGCTTCGCGAACGCGTACTGCGGGTACCGGGCGTGATACTCCTCCATCATCCTGTCCCTCGTCACCTTCGCCAGTATGGACGCCGCGGCGATGGAGGCGCTTTTGGCGTCGCCGGAAACTATGGCCCGCTGGGACTCGCGCGGTATCCCGGGGATGCACTGATTTCCGTCGACCAACAGCAGGCCGTACTCACCCAGTTGTTCAAGCGCCCGCCTCATCGCCTGAAAAGTGGCCTGCAGTATGTTTATTTCGTCGATTTCCTCCGCTTCCGACACCCCTATGCCGTACGCGGCGGCGCCGGCTGTTATCTTGTCGTACAGGGCATCCCGCCGGCCGGCTGTCAATTTTTTGGAATCGTTGACGCCGCCGATCGGCTCATCGAGCCTGAGAACAACCGCTGCGGCAACAACCGGGCCGGCCAGCGGACCGCGGCCGGCCTCGTCCACGCCGGCAATCCTGACCGCCCCCTGCCGCGCAATCTCGATGTCGTGCCTGTACAAATCGCTCATACGCCGACCCTTTTCGCGCCCCCGCAGGCGCCGGATGCCTATAAAAAAAGGGGCAAAAAACGCCCCTTATTTTAATTATGCGGTCGGTCGGACTCGAACCGACACAGGCGTACGCCCACTACCCCCTCAAAGTAGCGTGTCTACCAATTCCACCACGACCGCGTTATATCGCTGCCAACCGTACGCCGTTACGGATGCGCCGGATCCACATCAATCAGATTTCCGTCCGGACCTATCCTCTTTATTACACCGCCCTCAATAATGTCGCCCTGAATTACCGGCATATTGGAGGACGGGGCGCCAAACTCTTCGGCCGCCGGCGCCTCTTCGGCGAAACCCGCGCCTGCCGACGGAATGGGCATAGGGGTAACGGCCTGCACACGCTCGGCCCTCCGCTGCATATCCGACTTGGGGACTGATCCCGAGCCGCCGGGGGCGACCACGGTCATTAAAATACATAGCGCCAAAAAGAAAGCGCCTATGCCGTAGGTCCCCTTGGTCAGGATATTGGCCGTGTCCTGGGTGCCAAGAAAGTTGTTGGCGCCGCTTAAACCGCCTATCGCGCCGGAGATGCCGCCGCCCTTGTCTGACTGGATTAAAATCAGCAGGCAGAGGACTAAGCAGGTCAGGATGAACAGGAATAACAAAATACCAAAAATCATGATACCACCAACTTTTTGTTAATATTAATAATAATTATAAGTCAATACCAATACATTACTTAGGCTGTACTATACCCGCAAAGTCCGCCGGTTTCAGCGCCGCGCCGCCTATCAGGCCGCCGTCTATGTCGCTAAGGGCCAGAAGGCCTTTGGCGTTGTCCGGCTTCATGCTGCCGCCGTATTGGATGCGCATTTTGTCGGCGGTGTCTTTACCGTACAGGCTCACCAATATATTCCTTATAAATACGTGCGCCTCGTTTGCCTGCTCCGGGGTGGCTGTTACGCCGGTGCCTATGGCCCAAACGGGCTCGTAGGCTATGGTGCATTTGGCCGCGTCGGACGCGCTTATGCCTTCAAAGGCGCCGCGGGTCTGGCCGTCTATTACCGCATCCATCTTGCCGCCGTTGCGTTCGTCGAGCGTTTCGCCCACGCATACTATGGGCAGGAGGCCGGCCGCGAGGACCGCTTTGGTCTTCTTGTTGACCGTTCCGTTGGTCTCGCCGAAGTATTGGCGCTGCTCGGAGTGACCTATAATTACATAGGTTACGCCTACGGACTTGAGCATATCACAGCTCACCTTGCCGGTGAACGCACCCTTGGCCTCCCAGTGCACGTCTTGGGCGCCGAGCTTCACATTAGATCCCTTTATGGCCTGCGAAACGGCTGACAGGTTGGTGTAGGGGGGGCAGACGGCCACATCTACATCACTTACGCCGCCTACGGCTTCCACCACGCCTTTAGCGAGGGCTACGGCCTCTTCGACCGTGGTGTTCATCTTCCAGTTACCCGCAATAAACTTTTTTCTCGACATTTCGCTCCCCATTCATAATTTATGAACCCGCGCCCCCCTTTTGGGGACGCGGGCCTGAAATTCACTCCAGTAATATAAAATACTATAGGGGTACAACCGATGTCAAGAAAAAAATACGTTATTCGTCTAAATAGGTATCCTCCTGCCCTTCGGCCTCGTAATAATCGGCATTTTCGGCCCGGCTGAGCTCCGCCTCGAAGGCATCCAGCACCTTGTCCTCAATAAGCTTCCTCGTCTCATTGTTGATCGGATGGAAGATATCCTGATACATACCGTTGCGCCGGCGCTTGCTCGGCATCGAGACAAAGTAGCCGTTTGAGCCGTTTATGACCCGCAGGCCCCGGACTACAAGGCAACTGTCTAACGTTATGCTGGCGAACGCCTTGAGCTTCTCCTCGTTGCGCAGCGAAATTCTGACTTCTGTGATCTCCATAACAAACCTCCCCCGCGATGGGCTTGTAAAGTTGTTTTTTATTATTTTTTTGACGTTAATGACAATATATATTCTATTTTTTCTCCGCGCTGAAAAAAGTTAAAAAAAGTTAATTATTTTTTTCCCCCCTTTTTTGGTACGGAGCCGTTCCTTCTATTATTTTATTATAACGGGGTCCGGACACCGGGCCGGCCGGCGGCGGTTTCAAGGCGGGTGCCGCCGGCGCCTTTATTAAGAAAATACCCGCCCACGGCTTACCCCCGCACAGCGCGCGGGCGGGTTAGACACTCAGCCGGCATGGCGTTCACGCCGCGTATTGCGGCAATGCCAACCGAGTGTTCATTAATAATACGGGGCGGTAACTGTTCATATTTAAACGATTGTACAATTATGAAAAAAAAAGATTTGCTGACACTTTTCGACTACTCGCCCGATGAGATCCGCGGCATATTGGCGCTCGCGGCCAAGCTCAAAGAGGGGCGGGGTGTCTCGGAAAAAAAGGTGCTGACGGGAAAAACCGGGGTCATGATCTTCGAAAAACCCTCGTTGCGCACACGTATCTCGTTCGAAACCGCGATCTGCGAGCTTGGCGGCCATCCCATAAATTTGGCCTCCGAATCCGTGGGTATGGGTAAACGCGAGAGCGTGGAGGATGTTGCGCGCAACCTGGAACGAATCGTGCACCTCGTCATCGCGCGGACCTTCGCCCATGAAACCCTCACCCGCTTGGCGGCCTCGTGCTCGGTGCCGGTGATAAATGCCCTGACCGACACCTCACACCCCTGCCAGGCCTTAGCTTTCGGCCTGACAATGCAGGAAGAGCGCGGCGGCAAGCGCATAAACGTGGCTTTCGCCGGCGACGGGAACAACGTCTGTTTCTCCATAATGGCGCTTTGCGCGAAGCTCGGGCACAAAATGACTGTCGCCAGCCCCAGGGGATACGAGCCCGGCAAGGAGGTCATCGCCAAATGCAAAGAGGTTTGCGCGGCGACCGGCGGTTCGATAGTCATCACAAACGACCTCCGTGCGGCAGTGGCCGACGCGGACGCCATATATACCGATGTATGGGCAAGCATGGGGCAGGAGGAGGAGGCCGAAGAGCGCAAAAAGGTGTTCGCCGGCTACCAGATCAACGCGGATATTGTCGCGCTGGCCCCAAAAGACGTACTGGTATCGCACTGCCTGCCGGCGCACCGGGGGGAAGAGATAACAGACGATGTCCTTGATTCGGACGCGTCGGTCGCGTACGACGAGGCGGAAAACCGTTTGCACGTGCAAAAGGCAGTAATTACGCACCTGTTCTCATAAAAAAGGGTACCGGCGGCCGGAAACGCCCGTCAATACACATTAACGAACACTATTCAGGAAATAATTATGACATCGGAGAAACGTGTATCATTCGGCATAAAGTCCTTAGACTCCATGATCTGTGGCGGTCTGCTGCCCGGCTCCGCCAACCTGCTTGAGGGGGCCCCCGGCACCGGCAAGACCACGCTGGGTATGCAGTTCATCTACAACGGCATCACAAAATTCAACGAGCCGGGCCTCATCATCACCTTCGAGGAGTTCCCGCAGCAGTACTACCACGACGCCATGCAGTTCGGCTGGGACTTCAAAAAGCTTGAGGGCGAAGGGAAGCTCAAAATCCTCTTCTCAGACCCCGAAACCGCGCTCACGGAGTTCGACAAGCCCACTGGCGAGTTCGTAAAGATGGTGGAGGAGATGGGCGTAAAGCGGGTGCTGGTCGACTCGATGACGCACTTCGAGCCTATGGCGCAAAACCCCTACGAGCGGCGGGATATCGAGCGGCGGTTCATAAACGCCCTCAAACGCGAGGGCGTAACCAGCATCCTGCTGCGCGAAAACGACAGCCTGCTGGGCAACCTGTCTCAAATTACAAGTAAAATACCATTTATAGTCGACACATACGTACTTTTAAGATATGTGGAGGTAGACAGCGCCATAGCCAAAGCGCTGTGCTTCCTGAAAATGCGCGGCAGCGACCACCAAAAGGAGATACGCTGCTACAAGATTACGCCCAAGGGGATAGAGGTCGAGTCCAAGTTCAGCGGCAAGGACGGCGTCATGAGCGGCATATCGCACTCTGCGGTGTCGCCGCAGGAGGCGTTCATGAAAGCGTTCGGGAAGAAGTAGGCGGGGGCCAAATATGGAATTTCCGACAACCGCTGAAGAACTGCTCATTGCCGGATACGTTTTCTTCTGTATGGGGCTGAACGTTATCGCTCTTTTGATATCGGCTTTCTTCCACAGGAAGACCAAAGGGAACGCACCGTTTCTGGGATTTTTGCTGTCGCTGCTTTTGGGCGCGATTTTTATGGGGACGATTCTGGTACCGGATGCCGGCGCCTATGTTGGCATAGTGAGAACGACGGCGATTTTGGGCTGCAGTATGTGCTCTACGCTCAGCATAGTAGGGCTGTTCGTGTCTATGAGAAAAAGAAGGACGAGGTAAGGCGCTATGTACGATCAACCGCTTTTTTTCTTTGACGTTATGGCAGTAACGATGATGCTCGTGCTCGCCTACCTGAGCAAGTGCGTGGGCGAAGCGAGGTACGCCGGGCGTGACAAGCCGTACTATTTGATACTGTTCGTGACTGCGGGGGCGGTCGTCGCGGCTTCGGGTCTCGAAACCATACCACGGTCGCTGAGTTTGGATTTTATGCCTATACTTACAGGTTCGATACGTTTCGCGGCAGCGGCTGTGGCATTCGCGGTGGCGCTCAGGTACTGGAAATGGCTCTTTGCCGAATTCTCAAAGAAGAGAGGGGGCGGGGGATGAAAAAGAAAATTCTGGTTATCGAAGACGATCTGGACATCGCCGATCTCGTCAAACTGGTCCTTGAAACCGACGAGATGTTCGAGGTAGACTTCGTCCTCGACTCGGAAGCAGCCTATGCGAAAGTCAAAGAGTACCGGCCCGACGCCATACTCTTAGACCTGAATATGCCAAAACTCGACGGATGGGCGGTCTTCAGGCAAATCCGCGGAGACAAAAGTTTCAATGGCACACCGATAGCGATACTCACCGGCAAAAGCCGTGAATTCGACCATATGGTAGGACTTCACATAATGAATGCGGACGCGTACATCGCGAAACCATTCGGAAAACAGGAACTGATAGATAAAACCTATGAACTCTTCAAAAGAAAAGAATAGAAAAATATTGGTCGTCGACGACGAAATCGACGTCCTTGAGTTTCTGAGAATCTACTTGGAAACCATGGGATGGGAAGTGACGACTGCGCCAACTGTCTCTCAGGCGTTTGAAGCGCTCGCCAGACAGCCGCACTTTTTGGTGATAACCGACATCGCAATGCCCGAAATGGACGGCTACGAATTCATAAGCGCGATAAAAGCGCAGGGGTTCGAGTGCCGTTTCGCGCTTATGACCGGTTTCGGCTACAACCCCAAACACACGCTCGTCAAAATCAACAAGACCGTCAAATACCCGTGCCTGTTCAAGCCATTCAACAGGGAGAAGGTGATGGAAGCGGTCAACGGAGCCTACGAACTGTACCACAGCGATATCGACTGCGCCGGCGGAACAGATGGAAACGACACAAGCGGGAACAATACCTGTGAGGATTAATGCGCAACATTGAGATAAAGGGCGCTCGCGTCCACAACCTGAAAAACATAGACGTCACGATACCGCGCAACAGCCTGACAGTAATAACCGGGCTGTCGGGATCGGGGAAATCCTCATTAGCTTTCGACACGCTGTACTCCGAAAGCCAGCGCAGGTACGTAGAATCGCTGTCCGCCTACGCGCGGCAGTTTTTGGGGCTTATGGAGAAACCGGATGTCGACAGGATTGACGGCCTCTCCCCCGCCATATCCATAGAGCAAAAAACCACGGGCCATAATCCACGCTCTACTGTAGGAACAATAACCGAAATCCACGACTACCTGCGCTTGCTCTATGCGAGAGTAGGCACGCCGACATGTTACAAATGCGGGCGGGTTATCGCGCGTCAATCGATACAGGAGATCACCGACAGGATTTTGTCGCTTGACACAGGGGCAAAGTTCCAAATCCTCGCGCCTATAGTCAACAACCGCAAGGGCGCGCACAAAGAACTTTTGGAAAAGCTGCAAAAAAACGGTTACGTACGCGTACGTGTCGACAACGCCATATATAATATAGACGACGACATACCGATTGACGCGAAGAAAAAGCACAACATAGAAGTCGTTATAGACCGATTGGTCAACGGCCCGTCAATAGCGTCACGTCTGGCCGAATCATTAGAAACCGCTTTGGCGGTCAGCGCGGAAGAAACAGTAATCGCCGACATCATCGGCAAAGAAGAACTGCTATTCTCCCAACGGTTAGCCTGCCCAATCTGCGGAATAAGCTGCGACCAGCCCACACCGGCCATGTTCTCCTTCAACAGTCCGCTTGGCGCGTGCGAAGAGTGCCACGGCCTTGGCTTTCTTTTGGAGATAGATCCAGACCTCGTAGCGCCGGATCAGACAAAGACCCTGCTCGACGGCGCGATCATCCCGTGGAACGGGGCCTATATTGACGGCGGGTGGAACAACCATATGCTGCACGCGGTATGCAAGAAGTACAAGATACCAATGAACGCCCCGTATAAGTCCCTCTCGGCAAAACATAAAGAGGTCTTGCTGCACGGCAGCGGCGGCGAAAAGTTTGAGGTGGAGTTCCACGGCAAAGACGGCAAGAGCCACGCCCGCTTCAACCGAGCGTTCGAAGGGGTCATACCCAACCTGCTGCGGCGGCACAAGGAAACTACGTCGGAGGATATCCGCCGATGGATAGAAACGTTCATGGCGCAAAGAAACTGCCCAGCGTGCGAGGGAACGCGCTACAAGAAACAGATACTGGCGATACTGGTTGAGAATAAAAACATCGCCGAGATATCGCATATGTCAATCGAGTCCGCGCTAAAGTTCTTTGAGGGTTACAGCCCGACCGGGCACGCGAAGGAAATATCAAAACCCATCATCCGCGAGATATTGCAGCGGTTAGGATTTCTGAATGATGTGGGACTGTCATACCTGACACTTGACAGGACGGCAGGAACGCTCTCAGGCGGAGAATCGCAGCGTATCCGTCTCGCTACGCAAATCGGGTCAAGGCTGACCGGCGTCCTCTATATTCTGGATGAGCCGAGCATCGGCCTGCATCCCCGCGACAATACACGCCTTTTGGCGACATTAACGGCGTTACGCGACCTTGACAATACGGTAGTAGTTATCGAGCACGATAAAGAGACTATCATGGCAGCGGACCACCTAATAGACATAGGCCCCGGCGCTGGAGTCCACGGCGGCGAATTAGTCGCGTACGGCGCGCCGGCGCAGGTCGCTAAAAATAAGAAGTCAATAACCGGGCAATATCTCTCCGGAAAAAGAACCATCCCCATGCCGGCAAAACGCAGGGAGGGCAGCGGGCTCTCAATAAAAGTCAACGGGGCGACCGGCCATAACCTTAAAAGTGTCGACGCGGAATTCCCTCTGGGGATGCTCGTCTGCGTAACCGGCGTATCGGGATCGGGCAAAAGTTCGCTCGTCAACCAAACACTATACCCGGCACTGCAAAAGAAACTGTACGGATCTAAGACGATGCCGCTCAAGCACAAAAACATTTCCGGCCTGTCAAACCTGGACAAGGTGATCGACATCGACCAGTCCCCCATTGGCCGAACGCCGCGCTCAAACCCGGCTACATACACAAAAGTCTTCGACGCGATAAGGAATCTCTTCGCGATGCTGCCGGAGAGCAAGATAAGGGGGTATCAACCCGGCCGCTTCAGTTTCAACGTAAAGGGCGGGAGATGCGAGACTTGCGAGGGCGACGGGGAACTGCGGATAGAGATGCACTTTTTGCCGGACGTATACGTTAAATGCGAGAACTGCGGCGGCAAGCGGTATAACCGGGAGACATTGGAAGTGTTATACAAGGGGCGGTCGATATCCGATGTATTGGGGATGACGGTAGATGAGGCGCTGGTATTTTTCGACAATCTGTCGGCGATACGACAGAAATTGCAAGTTTTATCACAGGTAGGTTTGGGATACATCAGATTGGGACAACCGGCGAACACGCTCTCCGGCGGTGAAGCGCAGCGGATAAAATTAGCGTCCGAACTCGCAAAGAGGGCCACGGGGAAAACGCTGTACATCCTCGACGAACCTACTACCGGATTGCACTTTGAGGATATACTTATGCTGATGTCAGTTATCCAGGAACTTGTTGACAAAGGAAACTCTATCATCGTCATCGAGCATAATTTAGACGTTATGAAATGCGCCGATTACATTATTGATTTAGGGCCGGAGGGCGGCGACAGGGGCGGTACGATCATCGCTGTGGGAACGCCGGAGCAAATCGTCAAAAACAAGGCATCTGTTACTGGAAAATATCTGCGGGAATATTTGCAGGAACGCATCCCTAAATAAAAAAGGCGGACCCGTAAAGTCCGCCCCATCAACCAATAGACACCGTATCACCCACAAATCAATCCAAATAAATTCTTTCGACATTGTTGACAATCTTAGCGCCGCTGTGCAAACTCCTGAACCACTCCACGTACGCCGACTGCTGCCCCTGCATCTTCGCCATCTCGGCGGCCTGTCTGGCCTGCTGGTTCTCCGGGTCGTAAGCGACCGGCTCGTTTTTCCTGGTTACACGCACTATGCTGAAACCGTCGCTCTCCCTTATGATGTTCGACACCTGCCCCTCCGACAGTTTAAGCGCAACATTCGCGGCCCTTAACGGCCCGCCGAGTTGGGGTACATATCCGCCGGCCGCCACATCTTCGGCAAGGCCCGCCGCCACATTGACGCTCCCATCTTTGATATCATCCACGGTCGCGCCGCCCTTCACCCTTTCAAGTATTGACTGGGCGTAACTCTTCGCCCCCTGAGACGCAAGGGTATCTTTAAGCGCGTTCACAATATACGGGCGGACAACAGCCAGCGATTGCAAACCGCGCTTGGTTTTCTGCTTGACGCCGAAAATGTAAAAAGCGTTCTGGTCGTCAATAACGTCCGATACCTCACCCGGCTTGCGATTGCTGAACGCGAACGAGTTTACGCCGTAAATATAGCCGATCTTGGGAACATTGTCAACGCGCCTGAAAAGGCCGGTGGAATCAAATATAATCGTGGGATCGCCACTCGCCGCAGCCTCAAAACCGTTAGAGACAATCGCGCGCCTGAGATCGTCAGCCTTGGCTGAGAGCATATCAAGCGTCTCGTTGGTCGGGTTGTCCTTGATAAGTATGTGACGGGCCCTGACCCTCACAATCGTGCCGGCGGTATCCCGCTCCTGATCATAAACCTTTATGATGTGATGCCCGAACATCGTCTTTACGGGATCGGAGATCACGCCGGTATCAATGGAAAACGCCGTGGCCTCAAACTCGGCAACCATCATCCCCCTGCCAAACCAGCCCAAATCGCCGCCGTTCTGGGCCGTACCCTCGTCGTCAGACTCAAACGCCGCCTCCTCAAAAGTAAGCTCTCCGACCTCAATCTTCCTCTTCATGGCCCCCAAAGCCGCCCGGTTGAAATCCACGTCAGCCTTAGTAGCAATCTTAGGGATCTTTACGAAGTAGAGGTCGGCCTGTTCATCGCGATGAAAAAGCCTTTGGTTAGCCGCGTAAAAATCGCTGATCATTTTATCCGTAATGGCGGACGTATCATCGCTGCGGAAGTTGCGATCGGCCACCTTGAAGTACTCGAAGGTCGCCTTGTCGTTGCGCTGTCTGAACTCGTACGCAACCTCGGCGGGCGATACGAACACGCCGGCCTTGAGGAGCGCATCCAGCTTTTGGGCGGGCAGTTCCTGATACTTGATCTGATACTCTACATCCCTCATAAGCGGCAACGCCCACGTCCGCGGCTCGTTGAGCCACTGAGCGTACTTGGTAGTGTCAAATACCCCGTTTGTCATAAAAACCGACGCTGTATCGAGGCCAAGGACAGCTGGATTGCGTCGCAGATACTCAAATACCGCCTCTGGGGAAGACTCAAGACGCATATCCTTGACAACCTTGTCAAGGAGCACCCTGTTCACCTCACGGTTCCACACCTGAGCGGGAATCATGCGTGACTGCTGGGGCGGAATGTCGCGGCCCATCTCCTGCTGCCTCATACGCTCCATATCAACGAGCCTGTTGAAATGCTCGAACGAGACATCTTTACCGTTAATCTTGCCCGCCGAGGTCGCGCGGCCCTGACCGGTAACATTCATCCCCCAATCGAGGAATATAGTACCGCCGACAAACGCGACGATGATGACTATCATCAGACCGGGGGCCATCTCCCGCAACTTCTGAATCATACTGACTGCCTCCTGATACAATAATAAATATGTAAAAATTAATTCCGTTTTTTCTTATCCTGATCCTTCTTATTGTCCGGTGCCTTTTTGGTATCCTGACCCTGTGTTGCCGGAGCCGGTTGCGGCTTTGGCGCTGACGCCGCCTGTACTTTTAACAGGCGGTTGTATGCCTGCCTGTTGTTTATCAGAGCTGCCGCCGCTTTCAGCTGATCGTCGTTTGCCAGTTTGGAGCGGTAGACCGCCTCGTGGTCCTGACCGAACTCTCTTACCAGCAGGGCTTCTTTTATCAACCGCCTGATCTCCGACTCGTTCTGACGAATCGCTTTTTTGCTGTCTTCGGCCAAAATCGAATCTACGCGCTCCGCAGCCGCCCTCAGGCTTTTGAAGTCGGATTCGGCAAACTTGGGCGGCTCAAGGTACGGGTTTTTGTTGTCTTTCATGGTCGTATCCTCCATTAGCCCGCTGCGCTTTTTGAACTCCTCGAACTGCATCTGCGCCAAACTCTGAAAGGTGAACTCCACAGAGTCTATGTGGGCGTAAAACGCCTTAACGGTCACGTCGTCCGGCTGGTAGTTCGGGGCTATCTTCACGCCGCGCTTTTGGAGCCTTACGTACTCAAGGTTGGCGAACTGGAAGAACAGGTCACGCACCAAAAGCGCGCGGACCGCCGCCTCCGGAATCTTGCGCTGAACCACCGTGTCGGGAACTATGCCGCCGCCGCCGCAGACCAAACGGCCGCCCTTGGTGCGGTAGGTCGCGGTATCGGCCTTCATGTGCTCTTTCTTAACCTCAACGGCTACGCCCTCGCCCTCACCCTCCTCGCCCTCACCGCCATCGCCATCGTCATCAGCCTTTCGCGAGAAGTTTTCGGGCTTATTGATGCAACGGCCGGCCGGCGTATAGTAAAACGCGGTCGTCAGCTTGAGGTGGTTCACCGCGTCTAACTGCAGTATGCTCTGCACCGACCCCTTGCCGAACGTGGTGTCGCCGAGGATCACCCCGCGGTCCCAGTCCTGCACCGCGCCCGCCACGATCTCCGAGGCGCTCGCCGAGGCTTTGTCCACCAGCACCACAAGCGGCATATCCATCGGCAAAACCGCGCCCCGCGTGGAATGATACTCCCTGTTCTGATTGCGCACCCGCCCGCGCGTGGACACGACAAGCGTCCGCTGCGGCAAAAACTTCTCGGATACCTCTATAGCCTGAGGCAGCAACCCGCCCGGATTGTAGCGCAGGTCAAAAACCAGCCCATTTATGTTCTTCTTGAGCAGGTCCCTTATGGCCCGCTCCACCTCGGCGCCCGCGTCCTGCGAGAACTGGTGCAGCGTTATGTAACCTATCCCGTTATCAAGCACCCCCGAAAACGGCACAGACTTGATGGTAATGATCTCGCGCTTTATGACATACTCCAAATCCTGCGCCTCGCCCCTGCGGCGTATGAGCAGCTTGACCTCGGTACCCGGATCGCCGCGCAGCTTCGTTACCGCCTTGTCGGTCGTAATGCCGCGCGTAGACACACCGTCTATCCTTATAATCTGGTCGCCGGACTGTATTCCGGCCCTAAACGCCGGCGTGCCGGAGATAGGCGTCATCACCGTCAGCACCTTGTCCCTTATGGAGATCTGTATGCCCAGCCCCCCGAACTTGCCCTCGGTCTGCATCCGCAGGTCGTCGTACTCCTTGGCCTCAAAATAAGCCGTATGGGGGTCGAGCACCTGCATCATCCCCTTGATGGCGTTGTCGACCAGTTCCTTGGACGAGACATCCTCGACGTAGTTCTGGTGGATCTTGGCCGCCACGTTGTCCATGCGCACCACGTCGGAGAAGAAGTTGTCGCCGCCCCCCGCCGCGCCGATGGAGTCCACCGCGAGGCCGATAACGACAACGATCAGCACGACCATCCCCACCATGGGAATACCGCTGAAGAACCGGTTTTCAGGCGCGCCGCCCGCCGAACCGCCCGTATTTTCCGCTTTTTCCGTCTTTTCCATATAACCCACCAACTCTCCCGGCAAAATTAGGGATTTATAGCATATAAGTCTATTAATATATATTATGGCCACGGGGAATGTAAAATTTAAGACAAAAAAATAAAATCCGGGCCGGCGCGGGGGCGGGCGGATTGTCACAGGGCCGAAACCAGTATATTATTGAAACAAGCCCGCCCGTCCACAGAGAGGCGCATCCCTGCGTATCCGGCGTTATTCGTACTGTCCCGCATCCTGCCCGGCGATCCGAGCCTCAATGATGCCCAAAATCTCACCCGTCAGTTCATCTAAGCCCTTAGACCCGTCCAAAAGCCTTATTTTGCCGGGGGACAACCGGGCGGCGTTCAGATACCCCTCCCTGACCCTCCCGAAAAACGCCGCGCCCTCGCTCTCCATCCGGTCTTTACCCTTGCCTATCCTTGATAGACGCTCCTGTGAGAGCTCTACGGGGATGTCGAAAATAAAGGTTATGTCGGGGGATATACCTCCGGCGGCAAAACTGTTTATATCCTTAAGAAACGGTACCTCCAGCCCCCTGCCGTAACCCTGATACGCGAAAGTCGCCTGCTCAAAGCGGTCGCAGAGGACTATCTGGCCCCTTTCGACCGCAGGCTTTATTACCTCGCGGACGTGCTGGGCCCTTGCGGCGAGGTATAATAAGCACTCGGTTTCCGGGAACATCGCGGAATTATCGGGAGATATCAGTATCTCGCGGATTTTTTCGCTGATGGGCGGGCCGCCGGGCTCGCGGGTTACTAGGATGTTTGCGCCACGGGCGCGCAGGGCGCCGGCCGTGCGGGACAGCTGGGTCGATTTGCCGCAGCCGTCTATGCCTTCGAATGTGAAAAAATAGCCTTTCACCTACGTATCCGCCCCGCAGCATTTCTTGTACTTTTTGCCGCTGCCGCAGGGGCAGGGGTCGTTGCGGCCTGTTTGGGGGCCTACACGGATCGGCACTTTCTGCGCGGGCTGGCCTTCGGCGCCGCCGCGGCTGGTCATTAAGCCGGCCGGGACCCTTGAGCGGGCCATTGCCGTATTTGAGGCCGATGGGGGGGCGCCAAATGTGCCCGCGGCGTCGTGAATCGTTTTCGTCCCGGTGAAAGTCGCCGGGGCATTACGCTCCGCTTTCTCCAAACGGAAGAGGTAGCCCGATACCTCCCTGGCTATCGCGCCACGCAGCTCCTTGAACATCTTGAGGCCTTCGCGCTGGTACTCGTAGAGCGGGTTCTTCTGGCCAAACGCCCTGAACTGGACCCCGCCGCGCAGGTGATCCATTTCGAATAGATGGTCCTTCCACAGATTGTCTATCACCATCAAAAATACCGCCCGCTCGAACCGGCGCATCGCCTCAGCGCCGAAACGCGCCTCCTTCTCCTCGTACCTCGCCTTTATCAGCACCCACATCTCGTCAAAAACATCATCCTGCTGCTTGGAATTTACGTCGTCCTCCGGCACCCTGTAGACCACGCCGAACGCGGTCTGCGCGTCTTCGTAGAGCCCGTTCAGATTCCAGTTGTCGGAAAATGACTTGTCGGGCGCGAACTTGAGCACGGAATCTTCGAGCGCGCCGGCTATCTGGTCGAGCATCTCGTCTTTCAGGTTCTCCCCGCGCAGTATGCGCTGGCGCAGACCGTAAATCTCGCGGCGCTGCAGGTTCATCACGTCGTCATAATCCTTGAGGTGCTTGCGGATATCAAAGTTGCGCCCCTCAACCCGCTTCTGCGCGCCGGCTATAGAGCCCGACACCCAACGGTGGCTTATAGGCTCGCCCTCCGGCGTGCCGAGCCTGTCCATCACCGCCCTGATTCTTTCGGCGCCGAATATGCGCATGAGATCATCATCAATCGACAGGAAAAATTTGGACGACCCCGGATCCCCCTGACGCCCGGCGCGGCCGCGCAGCTGATTATCAATACGCCGGCTCTCGTGGCGCTCGGTGCCTATTATGTGCAGGCCGCCAAGCTCCAGCACCCTCTTCTGCTCATCGCGCAATTCCTCATACAGCTTCGCGTACTTCCTGCGCTTCTCCTCAAGCGCTGTCGATTCGGGGGATATCCCCTCCGCAATAAGCTTGTTGTTCGCCATTATCTCAAAATTGCCGCCGAGCACAATGTCCGTACCGCGGCCTGCCATGTTCGTCGCAATCGTCACCGCGCCTACACGCCCCGCCTGCGCCACAATCGCCGCCTCCTTCGCGTGGTGCTTCGCGTTCAAAACCTCGTGCTGTATACCCGCGCGCAAAAGCAACTTGCTCAAAATTTCAGACTTCTCGATGGACGTTGTGCCCACAAGGCACGGACGGCCCTTCTCGTTCATTACGCGGATATCCTGCACTATCGCCTTGTACTTCTCGTTATATGTCTTGTAGATCTCGTCGTCGAAATCCTCGCGCTGCAGCGGGCGGTTCGTGGGGATCGTTACCACGTCGAGCTTGTAAATATCGTTGAACTCCGCAGCCTCGGTGACGGCGGTGCCCGTCATGCCCGCGAGCTTGTTGTACATCTTAAAAAAGTTCTGGAACGTGACCGTGGCAAGCGTCTGGTTCTCGCCGGCTACCTTAACGCCCTCTTTCGCCTCAAGCGCCTGATGCAGCCCCTCGCTGTAGCGGCGGCCATGCAATATACGTCCGGTAAATTCGTCTACAATAAGAATCTGCCCGTCCTGCACAACGTAATTAACATCCTTCTCATACAGCGAATACGCGCGGAGCAGCTGGCTTACGCTGTGTATGCGCTCCGATATCTCCGCGTACTCGCGGTGCGCCTTCTCCTTAGCCTCCGCCCTCTCCTGCACCGATGCCGATTCGTCCCTGTCAATGTGCCCCAGCTGCTCTGCCAGGTCGGGCACAACGAAGAACTCCGGGTTTGCGCCGCCTACCAGCACACGGCCCTTCTCGTTGAGTTCGGCGCTGTGGCCCGACTCGTCTATCGTATAGTAAAGCTCATCGTCTATCTGGTGCAGCTTTTTGTCGCGAAGATACTCCGACTCCACCATTTTCATATACTTGGCCGCGCCCTGCTCCTTCATCAGCTTGATAAACCTCTTGTTCCTCGGCGCGCCGCGCTGCATCACCAACAGCTTGAAGCCGGCCTCGTACTCCTTGCCCTCCTGCTGCAAAAACTCTTCCGCCTCTGTTACGATCTTCTGCGTAAGCGCGGTCTGCGCGGAGACTAACTTCGCCACGCGCGGCTTGAGCTCCTCGTACTCGCGGTTCGATTTGGTAACCGGCCCGGAAATGATGAGCGGCGTTCTCGCCTCGTCAATCAAAATATTGTCGGTCTCGTCTACAATGGCAAAATTCAGCTCGCGCTGGACACACTGTTCGGGGGCGCTTGACATATTGTCGCGGAGATAATCAAAACCGAACTCATTATTGGTGCCAAAGGTGATATCCGCGTTATAGGCCGCCTGCCGCTCAGGGCTGTGCGGCTCGGTAACATCGAGGCACCCTACCGTCAGGCCGAGAAACGTAAATATCCGGCCCATCCACTCGCTGTCGCGCTTGGCCAGATAATCGTTGACGGTGATGACGTGTACGCCCTTGCCGCTGAGCGCGTTGAGGTAGGTGGCCATCGCGGCGACCTGCGTCTTGCCCTCGCCGGTCTTCATCTCGGCTATCTTGCCCTGATGCAAAACCGCCGCGCCCATGACCTGCACGTCGAAGTGCAGCATATACGGGATATCCGCGCCCGTCGCCGGGTCCTTTACGATTTTGCGCTCTCCCAGAACACGGTGAGTAGCCTCGCGGACCACGGCGTAAGCCTCCGGCAGGAGATCGTCGAGCGTCTCGCCCGCCGCGAGCCTCTCCCTGAACTCGGCGGTCTTGCCTTTCAACTCATCGTCTGAGAGCGCGGATGTACGCTCGCGCATCGCGTTGACCGCCTCAAGCACCGGCAGCAGTTTCCTGACATCGCGCTCCTGCTTCGAACCGATCAGCTTTATCAGTGCGTCAAAAAATCCCATATTTTTCCGTATTACCTTTCGAACACAAAAATCTTATTGCACAACTGTGAAGTTTCGTATATCAACGCCGACCAGCTGCCCCGCCGTCAGCACATCGTTAAAAGCGTCTAACAGCACCGCCCGCAAATGCGCCGTCGAAACGCCGCCGTACTCCTGCCCCCGCACGGTATTTATCAGCACCGCCGTGAGTGGCCCCCGCTTGTCGTGGACCTCTTCGTTTAGCGCCTTGCCGTCGTAGAACAGCTCGACCGACACGTTTATGCTTATATCCTCCCGGTCGGCCAGCCGGCACCGTATGTTAGAAATCACCATCGACTCGTTCCCCAGCTTCACCGCCGGCAGGGCGGGTTTCGCCGTATCGGGCACCGGCGTATGCCCCCGCGATGCATGCCCCGCTTTCGCGGAATCGGGCTTTGCCTTCACCGAATCGGGCGCCGACATATGCACATGCGATATATGCCCTGCCTTCGCGGAATCGGGAACTGCCGTCCGGCCAAACAATGTAAACTTCGCCCTAACCGAATCCAGCTTCGCCGCCGCCGAATTAAGCACAGGGGCGGCCTGCTTGAGCGATATGTGCCTTACATCCGCCGAATCAGGCTTTGCCGCCGACAGGCCGGGATCCGCTACCCGCGCCGCCGGTTCCGGCGGCAGCGGTACAGACTTCGCCGCAACCCGTTCCGGCTCCGGCTTCAGGCCCGCCACGGAAGAGACTAACGGACGTGTGACGGTATCCATCTGCCCATCGCCGCCAACACGCTCGCGCGGCAGCTGAGACAGCAGCGCCGGCTGTATGGGCATCGGCGTATCGGACGCCGCCGGATGCCGGTCATCTATAAAACTGTTCAGCGGCACCACTACGCTGCCGTCCGTGAACTCCGGCTTGCCCAAAAGCTCCGTAGCGGTCCTGTGCTCTCTTGGCGGAGCCGGCGGCGCCTTCGCCTTATCTTTCGCCTTATCCTTATCATTCGCCTTCCCAAGCGCCAGCGCAGACTCCCCCACCGCCTCGAAGTAGTCTAAATTGTTATAGATGAAAAAGCCCAAAAGCCCAACGACCAGCACGGAAAAGAACAGCCGGCGCATGAGTGCGGCGCGCTTCTTGCGGGCGGCCTTACTCTTCTTCTCTTCGCGTTCCTCTTTCCTGTTGCGCTTTCGCACTATCAGCATATCAAGCCCGGATCACAATTGTAATTAATCAATAAAATCAATAAGTTACACTGTTTTATGACACTTATCCGCCACCCGCCGCGCACGTTTTCGGCAAGCGTTCGGGTTTGATTAATTCTACAAGCCGCCCGCATATCCCCATATTACAGCCGTTGCACCTCAAAACAGTGCCTGTACCATCCGGCGAGACATCACCGCTACAACGCAACCTCCAAGCGGTGCAGGCGCCGTTTTGAGGCGGAATAACTGTACACAAGGCATATCCCAAACGTATGATATGCGTTTGCCTTCGTTGTATAATATAATATATCGCCTTTAACCGCTCAAACTTTATTTTATATTTTGTTGCTGCCTTACGGTTCGCCGGCAGGCAGCGCCGGCTTTCCTGACGGCGGCATAAATCTTTATTGCTCCCGCGCGGGACGAAAACTATTTTACATAAAAGCGGCTTGAACGAAGGCATCCGCATTGCCGGGAAAGCCCAATCGCCGTAACCGTATCCTCACAAAATGCAGGATAACATTATAAAAGGATAAAACCGATGAAAGCAACCCTTTCAACCGTATTCACACTCTTGCTGGCGATGCTCAACACCCCGGTGTCAGCGCAGGATACGGGTTCTTCGGCACAAATAGAGATAGAGATGGTGTTCGTGGAGGGCGGGACGTTTGTTATGGGGTGCCCGGACGACGAGGCGGAAGAGTGCCGGTATGACGAGCGCCCGGCGCGGTGCGTGACCCTCGACAATTTCTATATAGGGAAGTACGAGGTAACGCAGAAACAGTGGCTGCAGGTGATGGGCGACAACCCGTCTACGTGGATGGGTGACAACTCGCGGCCAGTAAACGGCGTAAACCGGTACATGGTACAGGAGTTTATAAATAAGCTGAACGGGATGACCGGCAGGAAATACCGCCTGCCGACGGAGGCGGAGTGGGAGTACGCGGCGCGCGGCGGCCTGAAAAGTGAGGGTTACAGGTACTCCGGCGGCAACGACCTTGATGAGGTCGCGTGGTTCAGAGGCAACAGCGAGCAGAACAGGATTACCATCAACAGCGGCGACGCACATAAAATTGTGGGGATCTCCTACAAAACCCAGCCGGTGGGCCGGAAAAAGGCCAACGAGCTGGGCATACACGATATGACCGGCAACGTGCAGGAGTGGGTAAGCGACGTATACGGCAAATACGTCTGGAAGCCCGGAGAGGCGAACCCCCGCGGCCCCGCCGGCAACTCCCACCGCGCGCTGCGCGGCTGCAGCGCGGAATGCACGGACGAGAAGCGGGATATGTACAAAAAGGCCCGCGTTATCAGCCGGACCAGCTCAGAATACAGCGTAAGCGACAACACCGGCCTCCGCCTGGCCGCCGACGCGCCTAAATCCCCAAACACCAAAAAGACCAGGCAGGCCATGAGCTACAAATGCGGAACCAAGCCGCGCTTCGCAACCGTAGCCGACTCTACAAAATCTGCGCTGGCGGCTAAGAGGCAGAGGTGCAAACAACTGCCCAATCCCCCAGGGCGCAGCATGAAACAACGCGAGGCGCTGCCAAAAGAGTTCAGCCTGTGGCTCGAAAAAGAGCTGCTCCCAAATTTAGACACCGCAAAGCTGACAGCCGCCTCGCACGACACTATCTACTGGAATATAGGCTACGCGTACGGATATTCCCCCCCAAAAGACTTTATACCCGACTATTTCAAATATATGCAGCGGGACTTTGCAACAGCGCTTCAGCCCGATTGCAAATTTTGCAGTATCAGCGAAGACGTATTGGACGGCGACCAACTCGTGGCAACCAAATCCTCCAAATATTTCGACGACTGCGACAGGTTCAAGTTCTGGGAGTACCCGCTTATCAGGCTCTCCGTCTACACGGAAGACATGAAGCAGACCCGCTACAGCTTTATGAGGGCCGGGGCCGGAAAAGGCTTCAAATTAGTCGCCGCGATAATCAGGGACAGCGAGGCGATAGAGTTCCACCGCGTTAAGGCGCAGGAGGCAAGAAAAAGCGGCGCGGAACAAGGCAAGCGATGATTCAGGGATAACGGCATTTTGGCGATTTAACCCGCCGGATTTGCGAATATATGCTAATTTTGACAGGGATTTTGGAGATTACAACAGGGATACCTGAAAAATGGGGTGACCGAAGGGACTCGAACCCTCGGTATCCAGAACCACAATCTGGCGCATTAACCGACTATGCTACGGTCACCATACTATCTTCTCAAATATACATCATGTCAATCCGAAATGCAAATTTTTTATTTCGATAATTTTATCTCGCCCCAGGTACCCGGAACCTTCCGGTCCGCGGCGGCGGGGTAAGACGCGGGCTGTTTTTTCACCCGCCCGTTCGCGAAAACGGAGAACCCTACGGTACGCTCCTCAAACGGCTGTATCCCCATATCGGCCCAGCGCACCATCACTACCCGCGCGGCGTCCGCCTTCTCAAGACCCGGCGAGTTGTTCCGGCCCCACGCCAGCTCCTCGGACTTGAGGCCTTCGTTATCAACAGCCCGCCTGCCGAAATGCCGGCCGCCCACGCTGTCGCCGGCGGCGCTGTATATCACAAACCTGTCGGCCCACGCCAGAAATGCGTTCTTGCCGCACTTGAGGTCAAACGCGAAATCTATCCCCGTAACCCCGGCATCGGGGGTAAAACGGATGAACAGCCCCACGGAGTTCCACCCCGCCGCGAACTTCATCCCCCCAACCTCAAACCCGCCCGCACCGGCAAGCGCCTCGGCGGCCTGCGTGCCTGAAACGCCGTCGGCAAGCTTAACCGCGACCAGCGGCGGCTGAGACGGGACCCACCTGTTGTCGGCAGTCATCTCGCCTATGAGCCTCACGATGCCCACCGGCTCCACAACCCCCTTGATATCGCTGCCCGGAACGCTCCACTCTATGCTCAAATAGACATTCCCGCCAACGGGCAGCTCGCGCACCCGCCCCAAAAATACCTCCGCCGTGGGCTCCTCCATCTTCACGCTCTTGGTAAAAACCGTGCTCGCGCGGGTGCCCGACCGCCTCACAACCCTGAAATCGATGCTCCCCTTGGGCAAAAGGGCAAGCTCGGCCTGCAACGAAACCACAACGGAGTCCGACCTAAGCGTGGACCACGGCAACGGCGAGGTGATGAGGACAGGGCCGTCGGACGGGTCGGCCTGAACGCCGAAAGATTGCGCCGGCGCGGCGGGGCCGTGGTTGCATGATGGGCCGTGAACGTGCTCGGCCTGAGCCGGCGCGGATACCGCCGGCTTTGCGGCAGGGGCGGACTTGGCATCCGGCGCAGGCGCCGTTTTCTTTGCGTCCGGGGCAGACGTTGCCGTCTTTGCGCCCGGCTCGGATTTGACAGCCGCCGGCTTGGCAGCCTCCACAGGGTCGGGTTCGCCCGCCCACACAGAGAGGTTGGCCGCGAAAACCATCGCTAAGGCCATTATAACGGACGATGACCTGACAATAACGGAACGTTTATCCATACTGAACAAATCCTTTCGGCTTGCCTTGATATAAAATTTCTGATTAATATAAATATAGATCATGGGACACGCCCGTGTAAACAATTTTTTTTGCGGCAGGCCAAATCGCCCCACAAAACCGCCAGCCGAACCCGCAAAAAAGGGGCCGAACCCGGATTTCCACCCCCCAGAGTAAAGATTTAGGATGCGGGTATTGAAAAAAGATACACCCGTATAGTATATTATAAATAAGGGTGCCGCCCAGCCGGACGGCGGACGCCGGGGGGCTTTGACCGGGAACTTGATTATGAACTTGGGGAGTGTTTATATGGGATTGACGGTGTTGACAACAGCGATTTTAGCCGCATATACCGCCGCGATTATGCCGGGACGCGCCGCGCCTGCGCTTTGCTTGACAAACATACTCATCAATGATATAAATACCCCCCCCCCCCCCCCCCCCCCCCCCCCCATTTTATTTGCCATTTAAAGGCCTGTACAAGGCCCATAGAGACCCTTTACACGACAATATACCCTTTTTATATCCCCCAACCATATCGGGCCTCTATGGGCCTCCTATGGCTTCATTTTCAAAGACAGGAACAAATAAATGACTAAGCTTCAAACGCTGTTTTCAGCCCTGCTCGTCTGCGCAATCTCCGTATCCTCAACCCCCGCACAACAGCCGGAGGGTAAGCCGAAGATAGCGCTCTACATCGTAAACGACGAGCTAACCGACGCCCAAAAACGGGTGCTAACCGCCAAGACCCTCCGCCCGTTCACCGAAAGCGGGAAATTCGGCGTTATTGACCGCAGCAACATCTTCACCGAAAAGGTGACGCAGGAACGCCTGAAACAGCACGACGGCTCCGTCAACGACAACGAAATCTACAAAGTAGGCTACGAGTCGGGCGCGAAGTACATCCTGATGTTCGACCTCGTGAAATTCGGCAGCAAGTACAATGTCTCCGCCCGCCTTGTTGACGTGGAGACCGCCGAAATCTTCGGCGCCCAGGGGGAGACCGACGTCAAGGACATAAACGACATCAGCGACGCCGCCGAGGAAGTCTTCCGGCAGATTACCGGCGGGAGCGAGTCGCGCATCCTCACCCAAGCCCAAAAAATCAAGGCCCGCCGCGCAGCCGCCCGATGGCTTTCCGTGGGGGCCGGGACCGGCATCATCCCCGACAAAACCGCCGACTCGTACAGCGGGGCCGTCCCCGGCATCGCCGGCGGGTACTTCTCCGGCAAGTTCGGCGGCACGTGGGGCGAATCCACCAACACGTGGGGCGCGGGATTGACATTAGGCGGCGGATTAGGCAGCGGGAGCAACCCCCGCGTTGGCGTAGGCGTCAACATCTACCCGTTCAACGACCTGTTCCTGCAATTCTCCTACGGCACGGCGGTCTACGCCTACAAGCAGCGCGGAATGGCAGGCACAGGCGGATTTTCGAGCCAAAGCATCAACGAAAGCGGGTTCGGGATTATGGCAGGGTACGACTTCCACATCAACCAGCGGAAAATCGGCCCCGGCCACATCATGTTTACGTTGTCCGGGGGCGTGGTAAACGCCGAGAAACAAGGCTGGCTACCGGCGTACGGCGCGGCGGCGGGGTACACATTTAATTATTGACGATTAACCATTTATCTGAATCAGGATTTACAGGATTGGAGGATTTACAGGATGAAAAAACAAAGTCAACTGACGGCGGCGCTGATTGCAATAGCGCTGATTCTTTCTTGCGGCGGGGACGATGATGTTGAAATCAGCGTCTCCATTGCCGGCATCACAAACATCACCGCGACGTCCGCGCACGTCACGGTAAACTACGCAAGCGGCAATGTGAGCGTCGTGGAGGCCGGTGTTGTATACGGTACCACGCCCGGACGGCTCAACATCAGAACAATCATAAGCGGCGGCGAGCCCAATATGGACTACGGCGTTGTCTCCACGCCGGCGTCCTTAAGCGGGAAGTTCTACGCCGACCTCGAAAACCTCGCCGACGGCACGCAGTACTTCATCGCGCCGTTCGTCAAGCTCGACAGGGCCACGAGCGAGTTCCCCGACGGGTACTTCCTGCCGCTTGGATACAAAGAGTTCAAAACTGTCGTGGGATCGGGCAGCGCCCCGGCCATATCGAACACCGCCGTTTCGGAAATATCCTACACCTCCGCCAGATTCGAGGCAATGATAAACCCGCCGGGCGACCCGTCTTTCCAGACAAAAGGGTTCTGCTACGGTCCCGCCGCCGAGCCAATGCAAAACGACGGCGTGAGCGTTTGCGTACCGGTTTACGGCCCGGAATACCTGTACAGCGCAACTGCCGCAAACCTCAGCGGCAGCACCGCCTACAACGTCCGCGCGTACGTGAGCAACAACAGGCACGCAACGCAGTACGGGGCCGCAATACCGTTCAGAACAACCGGCGGCGGCGCGATGACGCTGACAGACGAGAGAGACGGGCAAACGTACAGGATAATGGAGGCGGACAGGTTCACATGGATGGCCGAAAACCTAAACTACAGCGCGCCCAACAGCTGGTGCTACGGCGACGACGGGGCCAACTGCGCAAAATACGGCCGCCTCTACACATGGGCCGCCGCAACAACCGCCTGCCCGGCAGGATGGCGCCTGCCCACACGCGCCGAGTGGAACATTCTGGTAAACGAGGCCGGCGGCGCGGCAAATGCCGGAAAAATACTGAAAAGCGCACTCTGGGACGGCACAGACAATCTGGCCTTCTCCGCCCTGCCCGGAGGCTACCGCGACAGGACCCACGTAAGAGTTTACATAGAAGAGGGAAATATCGGCAGATGGTGGGTAGACGTGTCGCAGACGTACCGGTCGATGCAAACAGGAAACAACGGCGTAACCGAAGGCAGCGGCGCTAATCACGAGTATTCGGTGCGGTGTATTAAGGAGTGGTAATAAAAATGGCGGTTTTGGGGCGATATCGGTGTGGGTGACAAATGGGAATTTGTTGTATACCCGGCCTGGGCACAGGGTGCCGCCCGACGACTGCACGACAGCCGTGATGTCGCCGGACGGCACCCTGCACCCAGGCCTAAGCTGGTGTAGTAGAAATGGTAATTCACAATTCTTGTAATATATAACAATTAACATCAGGAGGAAAACGATGTACAACAAAATCAAATTAACCGCAGTAGCGCTGACGCTATCCCTCGCGGCAACCCTCACCTGCTCAGATGAGGGCGGCAGCGGCGATATCGAGGTTAGCGTCAGCGTGTCGGAGGCTTCGAGAATTACGCACAACTACGCCTACGTTACGGTGCAGTACGCCGCGTCGGGCGCGACCGTCACCGAGGTGGGCGCAATGTACAGCACATCGCTCGGCAGGCTGCACGTAGGCGCGTTCGATACCCACACCGAGGCAAACAACTCGCCGGAGTTCGGGATCGTGTCGGGCATACCCACCGTTACCGGAACGTTCGGCGCCGACCTCGCGGGGCTCTGGCAAGACACAGAGTACTACGTAATACCGTACATCAAACTCGACAAATCGTCCGGCGACTTCTATAAAGGATACTTCCTGCCAACCGGCGGACACAAAAGTTTCAAAACAAACCCCGACTACGGCAGCTCAGACTACCCGGCGGAGGTATCAGGCACCGAGCGGTCAAACCTGACATACACCACAGTAACGCTGAGCGCCACGGTAACATCCGCCGGCAATCCGGGATTCACAGAGAGAGGGTTCTGCTACGGAACCGCGCCCAACCCCGCGAAAAATGAAAGCGGTACGTGCGTGCAGGCGCCGGGGTTCAATATCGAGTTCTCACAGCCCGTAACAGGGCTTACCGAAAATACCACGTACTACGTACGCGCGTACATAATCAATTCATCGTTCGGTACGAGGTACGGGGCGGAAAACAGTTTTAAAACGCCGAGAGAGGCAGTTGCAGGGGCGAAGTTCAAGTTTACGGATGCGAGGGATGGGCAGGAGTATTGGGCGGTGGATATTGATGGGATGGTTTGGATGGCGGAGAATCTTAATTTTACGACGGACCGCAGTTGGTGCTATGAGAATGACCGTTTGAGCTGTGAGCGGTACGGCAGGCTGTACCACTGGAACGCGGCAATGGAGGCTTGCCCTGCGGGGTGGCATCTGCCAAGCCGCGTTGAGTGGGCGGATCTTATTGCGGCGGTTGGCGGGGAGGATGTTGCAGGCGGGAAGTTGAAATCGGATACGGGCTGGGAGAATGAGTGGTGTACAGGGACAGATTGCAACGGTACGGATGATTTTGGATTTTCAGGCTTGCCTGGAGGCCAGCGTATCGATGGTAGTAGTTTCAACAATGCCGGCAGTAGCGGTCTTTGGTGGAACGCTACGATGGATGTGAGTTACGACCATGGCACAACTATATACGTATACGGCAGGTCAATGAATACCGGCGATTACCGAATTACAGAAAACAGCCACCCGCAGAACCATGGGCTTTCCGTTCGTTGCGTTAGGGACGACCCTGCAAAAAAATACACGCTTACGGTTAATTTTGCTGAGGGCGGTACTGCTGTTACACGCAGTCCCAATAAAGCGTCTTATAACAATGGCGAGCAGGTAACCATAACGACTGCCATCGGACAGGATGGTTACTTCTTCGAGGAGTGGACGGGCGGTCAAACCGCTAATCCTTATTATGCTACAACAACGGTTATAATGACTTCGGACATGACTATTACGGCGAATTTTCAGAAGAAGGGCAGTTTTACTGATTCACGAGATGGTCAAAGTTATGGTACGATAAAGATTGTCAACCAAACGTGGATGACGGAGAATCTGAATTATGACGCTTCGGGTAGTGCGTGTTATGATAATAATTGCAATACGTACGGTCGTCTTTACGACTGGGCGACGGCTATGGGTATCAGTTCGGAATATAATGACTCCCAGTGGGACGGAAATGATGTAAATCATCAAGGGGTTTGTCCATCCGGGTGGCATATTCCGAGTGATGATGAGTGGAGGGCATTGACAAATTCTGTAGGGGGAGAGTCAACGGCGGGAACAAAGTTGAAGTCTAAGAGTGGGTGGATTGATGATAGAAACGGTACCGACGATTATGGCTTTTCGGCCCTGCCCGGCGGCGGCCGTTGGGGCGATGGCGGTTTCCACGGTGCCGGCGGCAGCGGCCACTGGTGGAGCGCCACGGAGGGCGGTGCGAGCGGCGCTTGGAACCGGACTATGAACATCTACATCAACAACGGCGACGTGGGCAGGAACGACTACTACAAGGCGTACCTGTTTTCGTTACGCTGTGTTCGGGACGATTGATTTTAATATTTAACTATTAGGAAGGAGGTGATAATTATGTGGTGGTGGTTGCAGTTTACATTTAACAATAGGAAGGAGGTGGTATTGGCGGTATTGGTGGTGGTTGGGTAGGATTGTAGTCAATTTTTTGGTAAGAAAGAAACTTAACTTTAACTTAAAAACGTTTTAAGAAGGGTGGTAATGATGGATAAGATGAGAGATAGGACACGCCTTGGAAGAATGCTTACACGCGATTTCAATCCGCCGTATTTAAGTTTAGGCATGAGAGATGAAGCGTTTTCCTTTCCGAAAGAAACGATTGGAAATTATGCACTTGGTGAAATTGATAATGCCGGCGATTTTATTGTCGGATATGTCGGTCGTTCAGATACTAATCTAAGAGAGCGTTTGATGACACATCACGAAGACCGCTATAGTCATTTCAAATTTAGTTATGCGAAATCGCCCCAAGAAGCATTTGAAAAAGAGTGCCGAAATTTTCATGACTTCGGCGGAGCCGAGGTGTTGGATAATGATATTCACCCTGCTGTGCCAGCAGGAACAAAGCTATCATGTCCAGTTCCTGGGTGTGAACATCCTAACGGTTAGTTTCAGCAATGAGGCGGGCGGTTCAGCATTACCGCCCGTTCTTGTCTCCCGTGGTCCCGGTGGTCTTTGGGGCGGGTGGTCCGTTGTTGTACCGTCATCGTTTGATTACATGGCACCACGATACACCCCTTTAGGGGTGTAAAGCTCTGTAGCCCAGGGCTTTAGCCCTGGGTCAGCAAGCCAGCGTATGCGTTTTTTTGTTTTGATTTTTGTTTTTTGCACCCCGTAGGGGTGCACAGATATTTTGAATGCGGCATTATCCCGGCCAAAAACCTACGCTCCCCTACGGGGTGCGGAAAAATAAAAAAACATCCGGGCTACATGTTAACCCAGGGTGGTCCGTTGTTGTACCGTCATCGTCCGGCTCCGTCCCGGTGGTTCGTGTACGGCATCCTGCGCCGGTATGATTGTCAGATTACGCCCTTAATCTTCCCGATGACTTCGATCCCGCCCATATCCATTTTCGAGAACGCGAACCATTTTTTGCCTAAGTCTTTGAGGCTTGCGCCGAGGTGGTAGACGTCTTTGTCGTCGATTATCAGGAACCTGTCGTGGCTTTGGCTGAATGTTTTGGCGTTTATCGTTGGGTACTGCTGGTTAAATTTTGCGATGTCTAATTTGAGCTGTTTGGAGATGTCTTTGGTCAGCAGGGTGACGTTCACATTTTTTGATTTTTTGGCGAGTACGGTGAGCACCGATTCGTCAATGTAGTTATCTATCAGCACAATTGACTTCTTTGCAGATTTGACGATTTTATTGGCGAGTGCGTACGCGTCGAATATTTGCCCGTCAAAGAACACGCCTTGAACGGGCGGCAGGGCGGTTTTGACGAAGAAGTCGATTTTTTCCTCGGTTTTGGCTACGCGGTTTTCGAGGCGGTCGATTCTTCTGTCTACAGCGTAACCCTTTAATATGTAATCTTTTAGGACTTGGTTTGCCCACCGGCGGAACCGGGTGGCATTTATGGAGTTTACTCGGTATCCGACGGATAGAATCATGTCTAAGCTGTAATGTGCTGTTTTGCGTTTTACCGTCCGGCTGCCCTCCTGTTGAACTATTTCCAAAATGGAAACAGTTGAATCTTTATCCAATTCCCCTACACTATAAATATTGCTGATATGTTTTGATATGGCAGGTATTTCGGTACCAAATAGCTGTGCTATTTGCGTCTGCGTAAGCCAAACGGTCTCTTTTTCCAGCCTGACCTTGACCAATACAGTATCGTTTGGCTGGTACAGTACAATTTCGCCATTATCCATGTGTACAATCGGCATCCTCTGTCTTGGCAAGGATTTCGTCTATCTCAGCTTGCGATTTATACACGACATTATCATCGACTGCTTCTTGAATACCGTTGTTCAAGGGCCACCGGCCGTCAAATTCGACAGTTCCCGTACGCTTGTCGACAGCGCGTCTTTCTGTGGCCATTGTTACCATAAGTACTGTTTCCTTATCTGGCAATAATTTTGAGCGCTTACTCTATAAATATACACGAAAATCTTACAAAAAGCAAGAAAAATTTTATAATATTACAGCAGTCAAAATGACTGTCATTTTGACATTGACAAGTTCATTTTGACTTTGCATAAAATCATTTTGACCGATTTCCCGGTTGGCGGGCGGCCGGAGGCAGTCGTCTCTTCATCCTACCCGTCCCCGTGGTACTGGTGGTCTTTGGGGTGGGCGATCCGTTGTTGTACCGTCATCGTCCGGTTCCGTCCCGGTGGTCTTTGGGGGGTAGTATTTTATCCGTCAGGAATTTACGTTTCCGCCCGATGATTATTTTTTTCGTAATTTTCAAGGAATATGGCCATATCCTCTGTAGTTTTGATGTTATTGTAATTTTTTGCCTGAAGCCCGCGTATCAATTTTTTGTCCCCAGTCCATAGGGCCGCGTTCAGGTAGTTGGCGGTTGCGATGAATGGCAGATCATCGTAATCGACATCTTTTGTCAATTTTTCGGCATAGTCCAGGACATCTTTTGGCAATAGTTTATCATCGATGAACGTGATTTTTTGTTCTATTATTTGTATGAGTTCGAAGAGTCTGATATCGTCGAGTTTGGTGTATTTTTGCAGTTTGTCCAGATGCTTCAATATCTCGGTTCGCAGGTATGAGCAGCTGTAGAAAGAGAAGCAGTTTTTCGGTGAGTAGACGATAATTTTACCTATTTGGCTGGCCGAACTCAGCAGGGCGCTGAATACGATATTGGTATCAACTACGACTTTCATACTCTTCGCGCCATTTTTTATTAATTTCTCGTGCGAGGTTGTCGATGTCGTCCTGCTGGGTTTCGTATCCGGCTGTTAGTTCGAGGTAGCGGAGATAGTCTACCACTTCCTGCACCCGTTCTATTTGCGGGATGACCGGCATGCGGATAATGAATTCGTCGGCGGATCTTTCTACAACCATTTTTTAGCCTGTCTTTTTATGGGTACAGATACTGTTTTGTATAATATAATATATTGTTTGTACGAAGTGCAAGTTTTTTTAAAAAAAATTATCAATCCGCCTCCGTCCCGGCGGTACTGGTGGTCTTTGGGGTGGGAGGTTCGTTGTTGTACCGTCAGCGTCCGGCTCCGTCCCGGTGGTACTGATGGTCTTTGGGGCGGGTGGAGATTACGCCGCCGGCGCCTGATACAGCACTTTCCCGATTTTTCTGACGTGGTTTGTGAATCCGTCAGGTTTTTGGTCCAGTTCCAGCAGGTGCGGTTCGATATCGGTGTCGTTGATTTCCCATCGTATGGCCTGCATGCGCGCCGCCGCTTTAAGCCAGTTTTCGGGTTCGGAGTTTTTGTCGAATACGATGGCGATATCGATGTCGCTGTTTTCGCGGTGGGTTCCATCGAGATAGGACCCGAAGAGCAGTATTTGCGTTGGGTTAAACTCTTTGGCGACCTGTTCGGCGAATTTTTCGGCTATGCGCAGAGCTTGTTCTTTATCCATGATACGAACCCTTCCGTATTTGAGACGTATTGTTTGCATATATCGGGTACCAAATACGATTGTTCCTCCATATATATAGTAAGATAACAAATTGTTTTGAGAAAATCAATATTTTGCGTAAAAATTTTGATGGGTGTGGGAACCGCCCCCGTCCGTTCCTGTGGCCCCGGCGGTACCGGTGGTCTTTGGGGCGGGTGGGGTACTCCTCATACCAACAGTTTGAGCACAGCCTTCTGCCGTTCTATTTCCGCGGCCAATTCCTCTTCTGTTGGCAGGTATGAGAGGTACTTGCTTGCGAAGAGTTGTTTATTTTCGCGCAGGACGGAGTATTTGGCGATAGTTTTATCAGTTTCCGTGGAAAGCAGGATTCCTATTGTGGGGTTATCGCCCGTGTTTCTTTTCAGGTCGTCGTACATACGCACGTACATATCTAATTGTCCGATATCCTGGTGTGTCATTTTTTCGGTTTTCAGTTCCACGATAACAAAGCATTTCAGGATATAGTTGTAGAATACCAGATCGATGTAGAAGTCTTGCGTTTCTGTTCTGATGAGTTGTTGTCTTTCCACAAAAGCAAAGCCTTTGCCGAGTTCGAGCAGAAATTTTTGCATTTCGTTGATGATTGCCTGTTCTAGGTTGGACTCGGTAAATCCTTTGTTGTTTGGGAGTCCCAGAAACTCTAAAACGGCTGGATTTTTTATAAATTCCATTTTATCTTGTTCGAATCCGGCGGTTTTCTCCTGCATTTCCTGTATTACGGGCTCTTTTATTTGCGATGACAACAGGCGCTGGTAGTAGAGCGTTGAGATGTTCCTGTCTAATGTTCTAACCGACCATTGGTTGTCTGCGGTTTCTCTCAGATAATAATTTTGTGCGTCTTTATTGTCAACCCGCATTATCAGGCGGATGTGGGACCAGGTCAATTGTGCACACAGTGTGCGCACAATCTCGTACTCGCTGATTGTCAAGTAAAACTTCTTAAAATCCCATAAATTGCGTGCGCTGAAGCCCTTGCCGAACTCCTCGGTTAGCTCTGCGGACAGAGTTTTTAGGATTTCCTCGCCGTAGGCGGCACGTTTTTCTCCGTGCTGTTCCTCCTCCACGATGCGTTTTCCAACAAGCCAGTATGCCTCCACCATGGCGGAATTCACCGCTGAGTAGGCTTTTTGGCGGGCGCTTGCCAGAATCGACTTGATGTCGGTGACGAAAGATACCTCTTTTATTTGCCGTTTGCCCATTTTTATACCTTAATTTCCCCAAAGGCGATTGGTTTTATATTGACAACCACATAATATATGTTGTGCCATCGCTAAACCGCAATATGAGATAAAATCGGCCATTATCTACCACTGCCAATGTGAAAAATTCGGCCTTATGTACTGGTTTTGCCCGTTCCGTCCCCCGCGGTACCGGTGATCTTTGGGGACGGGTGGTACGTTGTTATTTTTCCTCATCCTGAACGCAGACATATCTGCCTGCGCGGATAAAGTAATTTTGGTATATACTGCCTCAGTTTGGCAGGTCTTGCGGCTACTCTTCCCGAAATTTGAATGTCTGCGGCAAATCATCTTGCCGGATTAATTTTGCGGTATCGCCTGCGGCGGAAAATTATTTTTATGTGTATGAATGACGAGATTGTTGCGTTTATACGGGAGCAGCGGGGCGGGGTGGCTTCGGGGGTTATCGCTGAGCGGTTTTTGCGGTTCAGGAGCCCCAACAGGGCGTTGGCTGATACCGCCGTGGGGGCCATACTGTCTAAGGATGCGCGTGTGCGGCGCGGGGAGGACGGGCTTTGGGTTCCCGGCAGCTTTGCGGCGCGGGGCGGGGGCGACGCTACGGATATAGGCGAGGTGCCGTGGGCGGCGGTTTACGTGGTGCCCGACGCGGCGCGGAAATCCGTAATCCATGTATCCGTTTGGGACCCTGCCCACGACAACAAGTGCATTTGCGGCCTCTGGCTGAAAGACCCCGCGCAGTTCTCGGAGGAGGACCGCCGACAGTTGTGCGACCCGCGCGACCTGCCGTACGACGCGGCGTCGGCCATATACGCCATCGATCAGATTGTGAGCGCCCTTGCCGGCAAAATCCCCCTGTTCTTCTCTCAGCACCACTACTCACTGCTCACGTTATCCGCCCAGATTCACGGCGTAAACACGGGTATAGACGACTATTACCTGATGAACCAGCTCCTGCGCGCGGTCAAAGAGCGGGAGCCCAAGCCGCTTACGCTTGAGTCCGCGGCGGCGGCGTTCCTTGGCGGGTTCCGCACGGCGGAGAGCGCGTACAGCTGTGGGGAGCAGTGGGGGCGCATCGCTGCGGAGGTTTTGGGGCGGATGAAGCCAGCCGGCATAGAAACGCGCGGGCAGCTTGACGCCGCGTTAGACGAGGAGGGGGGCGGCTTCGACTTCTCCGGCAGGGATATCACCGCGAAAATGATAGAGGAACTGCCCCAAAAGGCGGGGGTATACGGGTTCACGGATAAATCGGGCGCCTATATATATATAGGAAAGGCGGTGAATCTGAAACGGCGCGTCGGGAACTACTTCCGTTTCAACAGCGAGTCCCCCGATAAACTGGGCAAGCTGCGAAAAGACGCCCACGGGCTGACCATACACCGGTGCGGGTCGGAGCTTGAGGCGCTTATTTACGAATACCGGCTGATAAAAAAGCACAAGCCCGCCCTGAACAGCCAAACCGCCATATCCGAGCGCAAGGGTATGTATAAGCCCCTGCCCGACAGCGTGGTCATACTCCCCCACGCCCAGGAGGGGTTTTGCGTGTCGGTGTGGGTTCGGAAAGATCAAAAGGTCAAAATCAGGGCGTATGAGTCGAATTTCGCGGAGGAGGGGGCCATTCTGAAGGAGCTGCAGGGGTATTTTTACGCGGGCGCACTGCCGGCCTCTTCCGAGGATTTCCCGGAGCTGGAGATCGTCACCCGGTGGGTAAAACGGCACCGGGACGACATTTCGGCCATTAATGTGGGGAATATGGCAGATGCCGCAGAAATCGTGAGCGCCATGAAGAACATGTAATTTTGGCGCAATTTCAGCGCTGCTGGCAGGCGATGGCGGGCGTATTGGCCGGGCTGTATGCGTTTATAAAGATTTTTATTTTTAAATCTTGATATTATGGCTTTCACAATACTATATTATTAATTCTGTACCATTATCAGGACTTAAAAACCCAATTAACTTTTAAAACCCGGAGGGGACATATGGCTATTAAGGTAGGCATTAACGGTTTCGGCAGGATCGGCAGGTTGGTTTTCCGCGCTGCTTTCGAGAAGCACCCGGAAATGGAGATTGTGGGCATCAACGACCTTATCGACGTTGAGTACATGGCCTATATGCTCAAGTACGACTCTACGCACGGCAGGTTCGGCGGCACGGTTAAGGTTGAGGGCGGCAATCTCGTCGTGAACGGCAAGTCTATCCGCGTTACGGCCGAAAAAGACCCCGCAAACCTGAAGTGGGGCGACATCGGCGCTGAGTACGTCGTCGAGTCAACCGGCCTGTTCCTCACAAAGGAGAAGGCAGAGGCGCACATCAAGGCCGGCGCGAAGCGCGTGGTGATGAGTGCACCCTCCAAGGACGACACCCCGATGTTCGTTATGGGCGTGAACCACAAAAGCTACAAGGGCGAGCCGATGGTCTCCAACGCCTCCTGCACGACCAACTGCCTCGCGCCGGTCGCGAAGGTTCTAAACGACAACTGGGGCATCCTTGAGGGCCTTATGACCACCGTCCACGCCGTTACGGCGACCCAGAAGACCGTTGACGCTCCCTCCGCCAAAGACTGGCGCGGCGGCCGCGGCGCAGGCCAGAACATCATCCCGTCGTCTACCGGCGCTGCCAAGGCCGTGGGCAAGGTGATCCCCGAACTCAACGGCAAGCTGACCGGCATGGCTTTCCGCGTGCCCACCCCGGATGTCTCGGTCGTAGACCTCACGGCCCGCCTGAGCAAGCCGGCGAAGTACGAAGACATCAAGGCCGCCATGAAGAAAGCCTCCGAAGGCGAGCTCAAGGGCATCCTCGCCTACACCGAAGACGACGTCGTCTCGTCCGATTTCATCGGCGAGCCCTGCACCTCGATCTTCGACGCGAAGGCCGGTATCGCGCTGAGCGACACATTCGTCAAAATCGTATCGTGGTACGATAACGAGATGGGCTACTCGCACAAGGTCTGCGACCTCATCAAGCATATGGACACGGTGAAGTAATTATCGCCGCAATGTTCGGGTATTGATGACGGTTCTATGGGGAGCTTTATGATGACAATCTATAAGGCTCCCTTTTTTATAAGGGTATTATCAACAGACAATTCCAAAAGGAGATTTTATTTATGGCTTTGAAGAAAAAAACTGTAAAGGATATTGATTTTAAAGGCAAGCGCGTGGTGATGCGCGTAGACTTTAACGTGCCTATGGACAAGGGTGTTATCCAGGACGACACGAGGATGCAGGCCGCGCTGCCTACCATCAAGTATGTGCTTGACCAGGGCGCGAAGAGCCTCGTGGTAATGTCGCACCTCGGCGACCCCAAGAAAGACGGAGCCAAGGCGAAAGAGAAAGCTGAGAAAGAGGGCAAGGCGTTCGACGAGGCGCAGTATATGTCTTACAAGCACAGGATGGCCCCGCTTGCAAAGCACCTCTCCGAGCTTTTGGGCGGCAAGGAAGTCAAGCTCGCGCCCGACTGCGTGAGCGACGAGACGAAGAATATGGCGAAAGCGCTCGATAACGGCGCGGTCCTCATGCTCGAAAACACACGTTTCCACAAAGAGGAGACATCAAAAGACGCCGCCGAGCGCGAGAAGATGGCTAAGGCTTTGGCCGAACTCGGCGAAATCTACGTCAACGACGCTTTCGGCACGGCGCACCGCCCGCACGCGTCCACCGAGACAATCGCGCACCTTTTGCCCGCAGTGGCCGGCTTTCTCATGGAGAAAGAGCTCGTATTCCTGCAGGACAAGGTAGTCGACAATCCCGAAAAGCCGTTTGTGGCGATCATCGGCGGCGCGAAGGTGTCGTCCAAAATCGCCGTACTCGAAAGCCTGCTCTCCAAGGTTGACAGCATGATAATCGGCGGCGGCATGGCGTACACGTTCCAGAAGGCGCAGGGCCAGAAGATCGGTGAGTCGCTCGTTGAGGACGACATGATCGACACCGCGCTCAATGTCATGAAGAAAGCGGAAAATTCCGGCGTTAAGATACTGCTGCCCGTTGACAACGTCGTCACGCAGAAGTTCGACAAGGACGCGGAGTCGAAAACGGTAGGCGCCGGCGAGATCGAGGACGGCTGGATGGGCATGGACATCGGCCCCAAGACGACCGAAAATTTCAAGAGCGCGATCAATGGCGCGAAGACGGTCTTCTGGAACGGCCCGATGGGCGTATTCGAGTTCCCGAAGTTTGCGGTTGGCACGCAGGCGATAGCCGCCACGCTCGCCGAGCTTAATGGCGCGACAACGGTTATCGGCGGCGGGGACTCGGTCTCGGCTGTCAAGAAAGCCGGCGTAGCCGCGAAGATGTCGCACATCTCGACCGGCGGCGGCGCGTCGCTCGAACTGGTTGAGGGCAAGGAATTGCCTGGCGTCAAGGCGCTTAATGATAAGTAAGAACGGCCAATCCCTGTCGTACGCAATGTCCGAATTTTGGATATTGCCGGACGACGCTTGATAGTACGCATACAAGGGGTACGGCTTGCGCCGCGCCCCTTAATATATCTATATTAGTGCAGGGATGCGCAATGACGAAGCGGGAGCTTGAGCAAATGCTGTCCAAAGCCGGCTGGTTAATCACCCACGGCAGGGCGCACGATATGGCTACAAATCCGCAGAAGCCCGGCATTAAGATTCCGATACCGAGGCACGGCGGCGACATACCCAAAGGTACGGCAAATTCCATTTTGAAGGATGCCAGGCTTAAATAATTGTGCGGGAGGGTTTGCATGAAGTACGTATATCCGGCGATTTTTATGCACGATGGGGAGAGCGTTTTAGTAAGCGTTCCCGACCTGCCGGGGCTTCATACCTACGGCAGCACCATGGCAGACGCCATATATATGGCGCAGGACGCCATTGAAATGTGGCTGTGGGACGCCGAAAACAGCGGTGAAGCCATACCGCCGGCGTCGGACCAGACTGATATTGCCGGGATGTGCAAGTCGCGAGGCCAAACCGTCAGCATGGTGGCCGCCGACACCGACGAATACAGACGCCAAAATGATACACGGTCCGTCCGAAAAACCCTGACAATTCCGGCATGGCTTAACCATCAAGCGGAAAAAGCCAACGCGCCGTTTTCCCAAATACTTCAGGACGGACTGAAAAAACATTTGCATATCGCATAATAATAAGGTGCGCATATTGTATTTTTATAGTTTGCACCCCAACACCAGAGGCAACTGTTATGGCTGACAAGGCATTACCGTTTACCAAAGACGAGATCGTCGGGCTGGCGAATCAATACCCCACGCCGTTCCATCTTTACGATGAAAAGGGCATCCGTGAAAACGCGCGGAGGCTGAAAAACGCTTTTTCATGGGCGCCGGCGTTTTATGAATACTTCGCGGTCAAGGCAGCGCCTAACCCGTTTTTGATGACGATATTCAAGCAGGAGGGGATGGGGGCGGATTGCAGCTCTATGGCGGAATTGGAGCTTGCGAAGCGATGCGGGATTGTTGGGGAAGATATCATGTTCTCGTCGAACGATACGCCAGCGGATGAGTTCAAGGCGGCCAGAGAGCTTGGGGCTATCATTAACCTCGACGATATCTCCCACATAAAATTTCTGGAGGACTGCGCCGGGCTGCCCGACCTCGTCTGCTTCCGCTACAATCCCGGATCGACGCGGCCCGGAAACGTCATCATCGGCAGCCCGCATGAAGCCAAGTACGGATTTACAAAGGATCAGATGCTCAACGGGTATAAAATCCTCAAGGACAAAGGCGTGAAAAGGTTTGGCCTCCACGCGATGGTCGCGTCGAACGAGCTTAATTACCAATACTTCATAGACACCGCCGTGATGCTCTTCGAGCGGGTGGCGGAAATCTCCAAAGAAGTTGGGATAAAGTTTGAGTTCGTGAATCTCGGCGGCGGCATAGGCATCCCCTACCGCCCCGAAGATAAGGCGGTTGATCTTGACGCTGTATCGGCGGGGGTCAAGGCGGCGTATGAGAGGATCATCGTCCCGGCTAACCAGCATCCGTTAAAAATATATTTGGAGTGCGGGAGGATGATGACGGGGCCGTACGGGTTTCTCGTATCTAAAGTCCTCCACATCAAGAAGACGTACAAGAATTACGCAGGTCTCGACGCGTGCATGGTGAACCTGATGAGGCCGGCGCTCTACGGAGCGTATCATCATATAACAGTCCTCGGCAAGGAAAATCAACCCGCTGATCAGATGTATGATGTGACGGGATCGTTATGCGAGAATAATGATAAATTCGCGATTGACCGTAATCTGCCGCTTATCACTCCGGGCGATATTTTGGTTATACACGACACCGGCGCGCACGGCCACGCGATGGGGTTCAATTACAACGGCAAGACGCGCAGCGCGGAACTATTGCGCCGCGAGAACGGTGCAACTATCCAAATCCGGCGTGCCGAGACGATCGACGATCTCTTCGCTACTTTGGATTTTGGCGCTTTGAAAAAATTTTAAGGAGATAATATTATGCCGGGACAGCCAAAAACCGCGATCACTCCCACACGTCAGGCCGACTATCCGGAGTGGTACCAGCAGGTCATAAAAGCCGCCGACCTCGCTGAGAACTCGCCGGTGCGCGGGTGCATGGTCATCAAGCCGTGGGGGTACTCACTTTGGGAGAATATTCAGCGCGTGCTGGACGGGATGTTTAAGGCCACGGGGCACAAGAACGCGTACTTTCCGCTGTTCATCCCCAAGAGCTTTTTGGAGAAAGAAGCGCAGCACGTTGAAGGGTTCGCGAAAGAGTGCGCGGTCGTTACTCATCATAGATTGCAGGCTGGCCCTGACGGTAAATTGATTCCCGCTGGCGAGCTTGAGGAACCGCTTGTCGTCCGCCCGACGTCCGAGACGATCATCGGCGCGATGTTCGCCAAGTGGACGCAGTCGTACAGGGATCTTCCGTTATTGATCAATCAATGGGCAAATGTTGTACGCTGGGAAATGAGGACGCGGCTGTTTCTGAGGACGGCGGAATTTTTGTGGCAGGAGGGCCACACCGCGCACAGCACGCCTCAGGAGGCGCGCGAGGAGGTTATGACGATGCTCAACGTCTACTCGAAATTCGCCGAGGAGTATATGGCGATGCCCGTCATACGCGGCGAAAAAACAGAATCGGAGCGGTTCCCCGGAGCGCTTACTACATACTGCATCGAGGCGATGATGCAGGACAGGAAGGCTTTACAGGCGGGAACGTCGCATTTCCTCGGCCAAAACTTCTCTATGGCGTCCGACATTAAATTTTTGGACGCGGCGGGAAAAGAGGAGTACGCGTGGACTACGAGCTGGGGGGTATCAACGCGCTTAATAGGCGGCCTGATAATGACGCACGGGGATGACGACGGGCTGATCGTCCCGCCTCGCCTTGCCCCGTCCCACATCGTCATCCTGCCCGTTGTACATGGTGACGACGAATCGTCAACGCAGGTCGTCGAATACTGCGATAAGTTAGCCATGGAACTGAGGGACGTACGCTATGACGACAGGCGCCTTGAAGTCGAGGTTGACAAGCGCGAGGGGCGCGGCGGGGACAAGGTTTGGTCGTGGATCAAGAAGGGTGTGCCCATATACCTTGAGATAGGCCCAAGGGATATCGCCAGCGATTCAGTATTTGTGGGACGGCGCGACAAGAGCCGCAAAGAGCGGTTTGGGATGGGGCGAACCGAATTTATCAACAAAGTCCCCGATATCCTTACAGACATCCAAAACGGCCTGTTCGAAAAAGCTAAGGCGTTCAGGGACGGAAACATCAAAACCATCGACAATAAAGATGAATTTTACAAGTTCTTCACGCCGGCGAACAGGGACAAACCGGAGATCCACGGCGGCTTCGCGCTGTGCCACTGGAACGGGTCGGCGGCGGTAGAGGAGCAGGTCAAGAATGATTTGAACGTAACCATACGCTGCATCCCGCTCGACGGCAAGCCGGAGGACGGGAAATGCGTAATAAGCGGAGAACCGTCCAAACAGCGGGTGATCTTCGCTAAATCATATTAATATATTATACCCGCACCGCAGCGCGGGTATAATATTTAATCGTGGGATCTATAATACAGGAGACAATATGCACCCTACGCTGTTTCACATATTCTCGTTCCCCGTACCGTCTTACGGTACGATGCTGGCGATATCGTTTCTGACCGGGATATTCGTAGCCCGGCACATCGCGAAGAAGCGCGGGCTTGACCCCGACGTTATCTACGACCTCGGCCTGTACGTGATAATCGCGGCGATTGTCGGCGCGCGGGCGTATTACGTTATGACGCACTTTGACGAGTTCCGCGGCAACCTGCTCTCTATCGTCAACCCCATTAACAACGGGCAGATAGGGATAAACGGGCTTGTGATGTACGGCGGGTTCATTGCGGCTATCATCACGGCGGCGGCGTATTTCAAAATTAAGAAGCTCGCGACGCTCACGTATCTTGACACCTGCTCGACGGGCGTGGGGTTCGGCATAGCCATTACGCGCATCGGGTGCCTTATGAACGGCTGCTGCTACGGTATGGCTACGAACGCGGCGTATTGGCTGCAATACCCTAACAACGGTTCCCCCGCGTCATATTATCAGCGCAACCACGCCATGCACACCGGCCTTAACATTGATTGCTCCGGCAGTTTTGGGCACACCCTCCTGCCGTCGCAGCTATTCGAATCGGCAGGGGGCATCGCCATCGCGACTATAGTGATTTTAGCGGGCAGGAGTAAAAGATATTTTGCGGGATTGCAGATATATCTGCTGATCGCGCTCTACGCGGCGCTACGTTACTTTATAGAGATGACGCGCTACATAGAGACCACAAAAATCGGGCCGTTCTCGCATAACCAGATTATATGTATGGTCACGTTCGTTATATTCGGCGCCCTGATCGTGAGGGGGCTTATACGCGGGAATACCAGAGGGGAAGATAATGGAACAGGCAACGGTAACGCCGCCGCGAAAAAGAGCGGCAAAAAAGCCCGGAAATAAGGCGCTGTCAGCCAAACCGTTTTTGTCTATCTTCAGGCGGGTCGAAGATTTTTTGATCCCGCCGCTTTGTATTGTCTGTAACAAACCGTTAGCGCACGTGCAGACTGCTGGCGGCCGAGGACAAAACGTCAACGATAAACCGTCCGCAGACAATACACATCAACCCGTCAACAACAAAACCGACCGCTGGTTCTGCACGAGTTGTATTGATTCCCTGTCCGCCAACCACGCCACGCGTAGCGCCTGCCCGCGCTGCGCCGTGAACCGCAGCAAGCGCGAGTGCGCGTGCGAATTCGCGTGGGACTTTCCGTTTGAGAGGATATTTTCCATCTACGATTATGATGATACATTAAGCGTTATCGCCAGACATATCAAATACAAGGGTAAAAGCCAGCTCGCGTACCATACAGGCGCCATCAGCGCAAAGTTTATCCCGGATGATTTTTGGGCCGGCATCGATTTCCTCATCCCCGTCCCCCTGCACAAATCGAGGATGCGCAAGCGGGGCTACAACCAGGCGGAACACTTTGCCCGCGGGTTATCGGAAGCCCGGCCGATACCGTTGATACGCACCGACCTGCTGACGCGCACCCGCAACACCGGCACGCAGACCAAACTCGACCGCGAAGGGCGGCTTGAGAACCTCATCGGCGCGTTCGCCGTCAATCCCCGCAATCTTGACAACATCACCGGCAAGAATATAATTCTTGTAGACGACATATTGACCACCGGGGCCACCACAGAGGCGTGTACGGACGAGCTGCTGCGGGCGGGCTGCGCGTCGGTCAGGGTGTTATCTCTCGGCAGGGATTAGGGGGATTGCGCCAAAACCGCGTCCTCCCCCAATAAAAAAAGCCCCGCGCACGGAATACGCACGCAGGGCGGACATCATTCAGAACCGCGCAACTTACGACTTGCTTATAGCCTCGGCGGGACATGTCTCCGCACAGGCGCCGCAATCCTGGCACTTGCCGGCGTCGATGGTGTAGGGGTTCCCCTCCGAAATAGCTTCCACAGGGCACTCCGGTAAGCACGCGCCGCAGGCCATGCACGTGTCTGAAATTTTGTAGGCCATAATTTTACCTCCTTTGTTTATGTTATTAGATATTGTTTTCCACAAGCCGCACCAAAAAAGGCGGCCTCATAAGCATATTATAGTATTAAGGAACGCCGTAAATCAACACCAAACGCCCATCATATTTTGTTGACAACACCGCTCTCTGCGCATAATGCTGAAATAAGCGGAAAAAGGCCGCCCCGTCAAACCCACAGGATGGCCGTAACCCCACGCGGGTAGTAGGCGCTGCCGCACACCTTGCCCGCTGCCATCTGGTCGCTGAAGGCGAAAAACGCGTTTTCCGGGTCGAGCAGCCAGTCGGCATGGGCCTTGTCGGCGCAATGGTCAACATCATGCCCAAAGATCTTTTCGGAGATGAACTGGCACAAAAACGTCTTGCTGGGCCAGGAGTTGTCGCTGGTTTTAGACATTTTCCACGCGCCGCCGGGGAACTTGCAGCCAGCGGCCAGCGCGGCCTCGAAGTGCTTTTTCAGGGCGCTGACGAAGTCCCCGTATTTGCCGATGAAGCGCGGATCGTCAAACATACCCATTTCGCAGGGATAAACCAACCCCTCGACTAACGACAGCGTCACCGCGTCGTTGCCCTCCTCAAGTATGGCCGGGATCGTCCCGTCGGCCCTCCTGTAGCTGATGATCGTTTGGGCGCACCTCCCGGCCTGATCCGCGGCGATATCCGCCTCCGCCGTCATCCCCAAAGCCTCAAGCATCTTTTCCAGCGCGAGGTACGCCGCCCAGCACTTCACCGCGAGGTAGCTGCTGCGCCTCGCCTGGCCAAGCGCCCTGTCGACGTTATCGTACGTGGTGATCTCGGCCCCGCTATCCCCCGTCCTGTCGGAGTCTAAGTCCATTACGCCGTCGCGGTTATCCTCGCCGTCCCTGTTGACCATGCTTTTCAGGCACTCATGCAGCGTTTCCCGGCACCCTACCGTACCGTGGCACTCCGTAAGCCACGATTCGCCGCCAGCGCCTTTCCAGTACACTCCGGCGCAGAGTATCCAGTTTACGAGCTGCTCCTGCGTCATGTAGGAGTAGCACCCGGTAAGCCCCGACAGCTCATACGAGGAGCGACCCGGCTCGGAAAAGACATTCGCGACGCCCATATCGTGCGCGAAGCTTATGCCGCCCTCCAACGCCTTCCCCGTCGCACCCTTAACATAGTCGAGGTAGGAGTACGCCCGCGCGTACTGGTTTAGCACCGACCGCACCGCCCACGGGTTCCTGCGCATCTCAAAAAACAGATGGTCTACGGCCAAGTCGAGCGTGTTGATCATGCGGTACGCGCCCTCAACGACTATCCACATGGGGATGCCGTTCTGGTCTACGAGCAGCTCCGTAGAGCCGTAGTAGCTCTTTATGGCCTGAGAAAGCAGGAAGCGCCTTTCGACGCTGAGCTGTTCGGATAAAAGCGCCTCGTCGCCGTCTGCGGCCGCCTGCCTGTATAAATCGAAATTGTCGAGGCCGTACAGCGCGGCGGCACTGATTGTATTGAAATGGCGCGTGTACAGGTAAGACGCCGGCTTGCCGATAGTAACGACGCCTCCGCGGTAAAAACAGACGGCAAACCGCCACGTGCGCTTCTCGCCGGGGGCGGCTGACATAAGCATCAGCCCGGTCGTCCCCAAGCCAAACGGCAGCTTGTCGTAGAGATTTTCCACCGCCAAAAGTTCGTTGACCGAGAACGCGAGGACCGCGTCGACAGACATATCGTCGGTAAATATCCCGGTTATCTTCCCCTGCCCTACCCCCTTAACCTTTACGCTGATCCCGTCGTACCGCCTCATCGCGGAATACGGGTCGTTGCCCTCGTAGCCGAAAAAGGCCCGGCGGGGGCGCTTATGCTTTGTGTTGTCGAGCGTCAGCTCGGCAAATACCGCGGGGATTACCGCCCGCTTTAGCTCCGAGTCGTCGGGGTGCCGGGGGTCGGGAACCGGGAGGTGCGGGGTGTAAATCGTAAACTCGATGTCCCCCGCCCGCCAGCGGTCGCACCCCGGAGTGGTTTCGCGCGTGATTTCGTCATAGGCGAATTGGGTTATTTTGGCGTATTTGGGACGCTCCCCCTGCCGGCTGTTTGGACGGCAGCCGTCATCAACAGGCTGCCCCTTATAAAACGGCAGGGCCTGATACTCTCCATGAACCGCCGATTCCGCCCCGATGTAGACATTCTGGCACGCCGGCCCGGTCAACTCTATCCCAAGGCCGCCCGACGCCCCCTTGTACCCCAGCGTAAACGAAGCAAACGCCCCGACGGGCGAGTGGTGCGAATTGTAGAAAATATTGGCCATAAACGGTCCCCCCCGTATTATTTTATATGCCCCTGCAAGCGTTTCGCTTAATTTAAAGATACAAAATGGATGGGAATCCGGGCAAATATTTTTAAAAAAAGCTTGCACTTCGCCCCAAAATATACTATATTATAAATAACAACCCAATGCTGCCTTCGTGCGGCGTTGCCCCCGGAAGCTCCGTGCGACCGGGTTTTTTATTTTTTGCGGAAAATATATGGCTAGAGTATCATTCTTCATTGATGGTTTCAACTTGTACCACGCGCTAAACGATAATAACGAGAATCTTCAGTGTTTCAATTGGCTCAATCTGCGGAAACTCGCCGAACTGTACATCCGAAAACAAGACTCTCTGGTGGACGTGTTCTACTTTACCGCACTCGCAACATGGGATCCCGATAAGGTACGACGCCAAAAACTCTTCATCCGGGCACAGGAATCTCTCGGAATAAAAACTATTTACGGCGAATTCAGAAACGTAACCAGACGCTGCCTTGTATGCGGCAAAACATACGGTACGTTTGAAGAAAAAGAAACTGACGTCAACATCGCCGCAAAATTATTGGAACAAGCCCACCTGAATACCTATGATAACGCAGTGATACTCTCCGGTGACAGCGATCAAATACCTGCCATAAAAACGATAAAGAAGACTTTCCCCGCAAAAAAAATCGGCGTACTCATCCCACCTGACGGAAGAGCAAGACTTCTCTCACAAAATGCCGACTTCTACTCAAAAATAGGACCCAACCAACTCTCATCATCAAAACTCCAGGACAAAATTACCATCGCGGACGGCACGCAAATCCATTGCCCCAAAATTTGGATGCAGAAATCGTTTGGCGCTTAGAACGTTAACCGGCACGGGCACCCGAACTCGCCGCCCCCCCGCTGATCTTGATGAAACATCCCGGCCTGAAAGAGTAATATAATTATTTCCAGTGCTGCGACGGCGCGAAAGGGCGGGACAACAGTTACAGGCGCAGGATGTCGTCGACGGTGAGCTTGGTAGCAGCTGCTATCTCTTCGACGGGCATCCCCTTGGTTTTCAGGTATTTCGCGATCTCCCGCCGCTCTTCCGCACGACCTTCTATCCGCCCGTTCTCTTCGGAGGAGCGCATATTTGACTCCAAGTCCGATTCAAACTTTCTCCTGCTCCTGAACCGGGCCCTCTCATCCTCATCCGTGCTTATTGCCATTAACAATTCGGAAGCCATGCCTACCTCCCTTTTGGTTTCTATTATAGAGTTAATAACATCCCGATATTTTGAATCTTCCGCGAATTGGAAAAAAACCGACCACATTTCGAGCGATGTCAGTGCCTCTATCGGTTTTTTCAGCACATCGCCAAGTTTGCTCATTTCAACAATGACTATGTTGATTTGATCGCTGAACTGTACCCCGTCCTCAAAGCGCAACATGGCCCTGTTGACAAAACTCAGCCTTTCCGGCAGGACAGTATAGCAGCAAAACGTAACTTGATACGTTCGCACCAATTCATCGTATTTTTTGCCTTTTGACGGCTGCGATGAGTGCAAGTCCGTCCCATAGTATATATACTTATTTTTAAAATTTTTGTGCCCATGATCCTCGCCGACCTCCTCCATTCTGGAACTCTGCATCTCCACATTGATCTGGTCGCCGCCGTCTATGGTGCAGTTCACGTCTAAGCGTTCGCCTTTCTCTTTGACATCAGATATCGGCAATTCCGTATTCTGTACCCGCACATCCACGACCGGTCGTTCTATTACTGACGAGATGATATCCATCAAGACACGCTTGGCATCCGGATGCGTTAGCAGCGTCTTGAAAATGTGGTCATCGGACGGCGGCAGGATATCCGCGTCTGTCGGTAATTTGGCCATCGGTTAGATCTCCTCTATCATATAATATACTAAATACCCGCCCCAAAAGCAAAATTTCGGGGAATTATACACCCGTATTATGCCGCCATACACCAAAAAACGCCTAAATAGCATCAAAAACAGCGTTTGGGGGCGAAATAAAAGAGGTAATTGGGAAAATTAAGGGCGTGAGGGCATAACAGCGCCGTCTCGCCTGCCAAAGCGATAACCTTGCGGGCCGGATGCCGAGAAATGAGGGACTGTAGAACCACCCAACACCCGCACCCCACCCGACCCAACGACCACACAACCACCAGTACCACAGGGACGGGGAAGACGCGGCAACTGAAACGGGGATTCCCAGTAAACTACAGTAATTGGCGGAGCAGATAAGATTTTTATTTTTTTGATATAATACCTGCCACAGATTATATTATATGCTATGGAAACCACTAAAAAGAGCGTATACATAGAAACGACGATTCCAAGCGTAATCACTGCCAGACCAAAAGGAGACGGCCATGGGAAATGAACGCCCGTATGACGACCCGGTAGACGAAGTCTACCGCATAAGAGAAGAAACTATGGAGGAATTTGGCTGGGATCTCAAAAAATATCACGCGTATCTGAACGCACAACAACCCCAGTGGGAAGCCATGGGCTTTAAATTCCTCACAGAGGAAGAGTACCAAGTCAAAAAACACGAGACGCACTGCCTCACTTCACGTTAGGAACGTCTTGTTGCGGCAATCGCCCATGGTACAATTCACACCAACGACCACACTACCACCGGGACCGCCGGAACACTGGCGGCGGGGGGACAACAGCCCCAGGCGCACGCAACGTGCGGAGTTGCAATATCCCGCCGGCAATAAAAATAATTTTTCATTTTGATTCTAACTCCGCACCATATTATATTTATTGCCAACACAGTAACTCTATCATTCACGATCTAAAAACGCCTCTAATCGTGAATTTCCGCTAAGTACATCTTTTTACGGGTTTGCGGTGAGAACCGCATGAGTGCCAATATTCAAGACTGGGTGCGAAAATGCAAGAAAACAATGCCGCGTCTATAGCGGAGGCAAACAAAAAATGCGCCAAAGCCGTTACCGTAGATACATCCAAACTCGTTTATGCCGACGGCACCCCCGTTAATCTATCGAGCACTAAAGCAGTAAAACAATGGCTGCGGGCGAAATATCACGACACACAGGCAGTAATATCCGACGATGGGCAAGTCGTTGAGTTTACTACAAAAGGGTTTGGCGACGACCAAAAAAGGAAATTAGATAAAACCGCCCAGCGTTTGGCCTACGCCGACCTCGACAGAATAGTGGAAAATAGCATTTATTATAGCTCTAAATCTGGCGACACAAGGCACGAACACGTAAGCCGGCAAAAAACATATTACGGGCTAATAAACCTGAACGGACGATATTACGCGGTACAGATAAAAATCGACCTGCACAAGAGTAAAAGGGCAGGCTTCTTTAAGGCGCTCGAGGTTACGGAAATAAAATCGCCCTCCCTGTTACATGGGGGGGGCCTTAAAAAAGACCTCAGGTCCCATCAGGAAGAGGGCGATGTACTCTCAGTACCGGTGCTGGAAATCAAACTTGCGTTTGACCCCCACTAATAATAAGATAATATAATCCATGCCGAAAGTCAATACCCGAAGCAAAAAAACGACCGGGCTGGGGCAGAGCCGGAACGGGGGGTAAAAACAGTTCCACACAACCACCAGTACCGCCGGACAAAGGACTCCAAAAATAAAGGGAGGCCGGTTGACGGCCTCCCCCGCACAATCCTCAAAACACAACGGCAACGCCCCGTGCCGCAAAAGGCGCGGCTTGCGGGGGCTGCGCTACCGCATGCCGCTGCAGTCCTAACGCACACAACGCGCCGAAAACCCGTGGCCCTTGCCGCTGTCGTTCTCGATCACGAGGCCGCTGGTGTAGTACATGGCCCGGCGCCACGCGCTGCCGCTCCCGCGCTCCGTGGCGCTCCACCAGTAGCCGCCGTAGCCGGCGTTGAA
>Ga0209755_10000098_pt1 | contig 156690 bp, 149 predicted proteins | sample TergutCo191P1_FD_187301 | JGI IMG/M metagenome (GOLD analysis project Ga0209755, IMG submission 187301) | Cornitermes sp. P1 segment gut microbial communities from Petit-Saut dam, French Guiana - Co191P1 (SPAdes) (version 2) | ecosystem: Host-associated > Arthropoda: Insects > Digestive... | reverse complement strand
TTGTACTTTTATGCCCCCTAAGTTTTTCACACAGGAAATCAATAAATATACAGAACATGGACGCAATCTCATACATGACAAGTTGAGCAACACGCGATACTTGGTCAAATTCTTGCTTAATTGCAAGAAATATAGGAAATCTGTGGAGTATAACGACAACCGAATATCACTGATAGCAGGGCAAAACGGCAAATGTGGAGTGACAGGGCAAGCACTCGAACCCTACAACATGGAATGTCACCACAAACGCCCCAAAGCCCTTGGTGGTAACGATGATTACAAAAATCTCCTGTGGGTACTACCCGACGTTCACGAACTAATCCATGCAACACAAGAAGAAACTATAGCCAAATATCTTAAACGGCTAAATCTCGATAAAAAGGCTCTCGAAAAGGTTAATTCCCTACGTCTATTGGCAGAAAATTTGGAAATAAAGGTAACAACATCAATCTAATACTTGTTGGAGCGCCGTGTATGGTGAAAGCCGCACGCACGGTGTGAAGCGGGGGAAAAGCTGGAAACATTAGAAACAGTAGGCTTACCTATCGCTATTAATGCCGTCCGACTTAAATACCTACGGTGACGAAGCCAAAAAGCTACTAAAAGACCTACAAAACCGTAACGAAAAAATGTTTATGCTTACGGTAATCGTGGTGAATGTAGCAGGCTCAAAACAGGCACTTGATAACCGTGTATTTCAAGTATCGGGTATCGCCCAAAAGCATAATTGCGCCTTGTACCGTTTGGATTATATGCAAGAACAGGGGCTAATGAGCAGCTTACCCCTTGGCATGAATCAAATACCCATTGAACGCGGGCTTACCACTTCGGGGGCGGCGGTGTTTATCCCCTTTACCACGCGGGAAATCTTCCAAGGCGGGGAAGCCCTTTATTATGGGCGAAACGCCATATCGGGCAATATGATTATGGCAGACCGCAAACGCTTAAAAAATCCAAACGGGCTAATCCTCGGCACACCCGGAAGCGGCAAATCCTTTGCGGCAAAACGCGAAATCACAAACTCATTCCTCATTACGCAAGACGATATTATTATCTGCGACCCCGAAAGCGAGTACGCCCCCCTTGTTCATGCTTTGCACGGGCAAGTCATTAACATTTCACAGAGTAGCACCGACTTTGTGAATCCTATGGACGTAAATTTGAACTACGGGGAAGATGAAAGCCCTTTATCGCTTAAAAGTGACTTTATTTTATCGCTTTGCGAGTTGGTTATCGGGGGCAAGGGTGGGCTTGAGCCTGTGGAAAAAACGGTAATTGACCGCGCCGTGCGGAACGTCTACCGTGAATACTTTGCAGAAGCGGCGGCAAACGGCGGCGAGTTAGACCCCGAAAAAATGCCGATACTCGAAAATCTCTATGACGAGTTACGCAAACAGCCCGAAGCCGAAGCCCAACGGGTGGCTACTGCCCTTGAAATCTATGTGCATGGAAGCCTTAACATTTTCAACCACCGTACCAATGTAAACGTCAATAACAGAATCGTCTGTTTTGATATTAAACAGTTGGGTAAGCAGTTGAAAAAGTTGGGTATGCTCATAATCCAAGACCAAGTATGGAACAGGGTAACGGAAAACCGAGCGGCGAAAAGGACAACGCGCTACTTTATGGACGAATTTCATCTACTTTTCAAAGAGCCGCAGACGGCGGCTTATTCGGGTGAGATTTACAAGCGTTTTCGTAAATGGGGCGGTATTCCCACGGGCATAACCCAAAATGTTAATGAACTTTTGGAAAGCCCCGAAGTCCGTAATGTGTTGGAAAATTCGGAGTTATTGCTACTCTTAAACCAAGGCGCAGGGGATAGGGATATTTTAGCCGAGCGGTTAAATCTCTCGCCTAAACAAATGGCATACGTTACCAACGCAGAGCCGGGGGAGGGGCTTATTATTTACGGCGGTGTTGCTTTGCCTTTCATTGATAATTTCCCCCAAAATACACAACTGTATAAAATCATGTCAACCCGATTGTCGGAAAGTGCCATAGGGTAATAAAAACCGCGAGAAAGGCGGGTGATAAACCATGAAGCAGTTAAAAGCCGCTGATAAATTTGTACAGCAAATGACCCGTGACGGTGCGGTGGAATTAAACAAGGCTACAGGCGGCGCGGCGAATATCGGCGCGAGGGATTCCCCCGATACTTCCAACACGCCCCCCGCCGAAAATGTACAAAACCACGGCGGCGAAAATTTGTACACCGTGGGCGGCGTTGTTGACAGGGTAAGCGCGGAACGAGCGGCAAAGAAAAAACGCTTGCACAAAAAAGCCAACGCAGAAATTTTCAAGCGAAGCCAACCCAAGCCCGACACCACACAGCGAAAACCCACGGAAAAAGCACCCAATAAAAAGCGCGTTTCAGATAAGCCAAGCGGCAAATCGGAAACGCGCTTACATTTTAGGGAACGCGACAAGCCACCCAACGGCAAACTAACCCACACCTTAGACCGCCCACGGCACGAAGCCGCTTTACTTGTGCATAAGGAAGTGGGGAAATCCGACAACACAGGGGTACAGGCGGCACATTTTAGCGAAAAAGCCGCCGCGTATGGGGTACAGAAAATAAGAGCGGGGTATCGTTATATGAAACTCCGAAGATACCGCAAGGCGACAACCGCCCAAGTAAACGCGCTTTATGAACGCAGTCTACGGCAAAATCCCCACCTTGCCAAAGCTAACCCCATCACAAAGGCATGGCATAAGCGAAAAATCAAACGCGAGTATGCCAAGGCGGTACGGCAGGGAAGCACGGGGGCGCGGAAAGTAGCGGCTACGGCGAGAAACGCCACGCGGCGGGTAGGTGGTGCAGTAGTACGCGCCGTTAAGTCCGTTAAAAATACCAAGCTGCTTGTCACGTTGGGCGGCATTTTTTTAATGCTTATGTTATTGGTTACGCTCATTTCTTCCTGTGCTTCCATGTTTAGCGGCGGCTTTAATATGATTATCAGCACATCATACACCGCCGAGGACGAGGACATTTTAGGGGCGCATGAGGATTTTACCGAATTGGGTAATCAGCTTGCAGAGCGTATCGCCAATATCCCCAACGAGTACCCCGATTATGACGAGTACCGATTTTATCTTGATGAAATCGGACACGACCCCCACGAACTCACAAGCCTACTCACCGCGCTGTATCAAGCCTTTTCGCAAGCGGAAGTACAGGTGTCACTACAAAGCATTTTAGACCAACGATACATTTTAACCACTACGTCTATTGTGGAAGTGCGGGAGCGTGAGGAAGAACGCACGGGAACAGGCACAGGAACGGGTACAGGCACGGGCATTGATGATGAGGGCAACCCCTATAGCTATACCTACACTTACACTTATTCGTACACCTACACCGTAACGGTAGAGTACGATTGGTATGTGCTTATCATAACCCTTGAAGCCCGCCCAATGGTGGAAGTAGCCGCCGATATTTTAACAGCGGAGCAGTTAGAAATTTTCCTTGTGCTTTTGGAAACGCAGGGCAACCGACCCGATTTGTTTGACGGTATAGCTTCCCACGCTATGCGGTTGGAAATGCCGCGTTATATAACACCCCCCCGCGCTACGTTACCCGATACCCGATTTGCCGCCATGATGAATATAGCCGAGCAGTTTTTAGGCTACCCCTATGTGTGGGGCGGCTCAAACCCCGTAACGTCTTTTGACTGTTCGGGTTTTGTGTCGTGGGTGATAAATCAATCGGGCGCGGGGAGCGTTGGGCGTATGACTTCCAACGGGCTATATAACCACACCATCACCATACCGTACTACGAAGCAAGACCCGGCGACCTTATCTTTTTTCAAGGCACATTTAACGTAAGGGGTGCAAGCCATGTAGGTATCTATGTAGGCGGCGGCAGAATGATACACACAGGGAGCAACCCCGCAGGGGTAAGTTTTGCCAATATACACAACGCCTACTGGACGCGGCATTTTAAGGCGTTCGGCAGACTTCCGTAACACAAATATTTTTATGTAAAGGAGCGCAGAGCATGAAAAAGTTAGAAAAAATCGAGCGGCAGGAGCAAAAGACACGGGAGAAAATCGCGGCGTTGCAAGTTTTATTGAAAAATATTGACGGGCAACGGACGGAACAGGAAAACTTGCAGATTATTCAGCAAGTACGGGCGTTGAAATTATCCCGCGAGGAATTATACGCCTTTCTTGGCGGCGGGGAGCTGCCCCCGTCATTGTTTGGGGCGATAACGGGCGAAACCCCCAACCCCGAAATTATACACTCACGACGCGGCAGAAAACCCCGCAACGGGCAACCCGCAGAAGAAACCACCGACCCGCCCGAAAACAGCGAAGCGACTAACCCCACCGAAAACACATCTTTTGAAAGCGAGGAAACCCACCATGAGTAATAAAAAAATATGCGTGTTCATTTCCGCAGTTATCGCCGCCCTTGTGTGCGGCTTTTTTTCTGTCACGGCTTACGCCAAAACCACCCCGCCTTATTGCGAGTGTGATAATGATTGTTACACCGCAGAAGCCACCGTAACAATCCCCACCGACCCCGTGCCGACCCCCACGCCGCAGACCTTAACCCCGCAGGGGAACATGACCCTTGTTGATGATTTTACGGGGGAACTTGCGGCAGATAAGCAGTTTATCACCGTTGTAACAAGAAACGGGCATTTTTTCTATATCGTCATTGACCGCGCAGGGGAACGCCAAAACGTGCATTTCCTTAACCAAGTGGACGAGTACGACCTATGGGCGATTTTGGAAGAAGAAGCCCGACCCCGCACACCCCCCGTTTTGTATGAGCCTATGCCCGAAATAACGCCGACCCCAACCCCCGAAGCCGACCCCCAACCCGCCGACGAGCAAAACGGCGGTATCGGTAACATACTTGTGTTGCTTCTCATTGTGGGCGCGATAGGCGGCGGGGCTTATTATTATTTCCAAGTGCTTAAACCCCAACAAGCCGCCAAAGGTAAAAACCCTACCGAATTTTCCGAGTTTGATTTTGACGAGGACGAGGAAGATTTAGACATGGGAGCAACCACGGAGGAATACAGCGGCGCGGATTTTGATAATGACGATATACCCGATTTTACCACTACCGCCGATTCCGAGGACATTTCTTTTGAAGAAGAAAGCGAGGAAAAATAATGAGTGTGCTTGTGATTGCGGAAAAGCCGAGCGTAGGCATGAGCCTTGCCGCCGTCTTAGGCGCGAGGGAACGCAAGGACGGCTACACCGAGGGCAACGGCTATATTGTTTCTTGGTGTGTCGGACACCTTGTAGGGCTTGCAGACGCTTACGACTACAACGAGCAATACGGCAAATGGCGGCGGGAGGATTTGCCGATTGTACCCACCGAATGGAAATACCACGTTTTTGACGGCAAACAAAAGCAGTTTGACATCTTACGGGGCTTGATGAGCCGCGCCGACGTTAAAAGCCTTATATGCGCCACGGACGCAGGGCGTGAGGGTGAACTCATTTTCCGCTTTGTTTACAATATGGCAAAGTGCAAAAAGCCCTTTTCCCGTTTGTGGATTTCAAGCATGGAAGAAAGCGCGATAAAGACGGGTTTTGCCAACATGAAAGACGGCACGGAATACGACCCGTTATATCACTCCGCTATGTGCCGCGCTAAAGCCGACTGGCTTATCGGCATAAACGCTACGCGCCTGTTTTCTACCCTGTATAACAAAACCTTAAATGTCGGCAGGGTGCAGACCCCCACGCTTGCCATGATTACCGAGCGGCAAAATAAAATATCCGACTTTATAAAGGAAAAATACCACCGCATAAAATTGGATATGAAAACAAGCGGCGGCGCGGTTGCCGCGTTAAGTGAAACCATGCCCGACCCGCAAGAAGCGGCGAAAATACAGACGGCTTGCCACAATCGGCAAGCCGTTTGTGCTTCCCTCACCAAAGAGCAAAAAAGCATTTCCCCGCCCAAACTCTTTGACTTAACGGCATTACAACGCGAAAGCAACCGCCTGTATGGGTACACGGCACAACAGACCTTAGACGCGGCGCAGAAATTGTACGAAGCAAAGCTAATCACCTATCCCCGTACAGATTCACGCTTTATTACTTCCGACATGGCGGCGGGTATTCCTGTTTTGGTGCAGACCGCCGCCGCGTTCATTAACGCGGGGGAAGTTACGGCAATACACGCGGGGCAAGTGGCAAACGATTCTAAGGTAGGCGACCACCACGCCATAATCCCCACGGCAGAAATTTCAAAAGCCGATATTTCCAAACGCCCCGAAACCGAGCGTAACATACTTTCCCTTATTGCTTCCCGTCTTATATGTGCCGTTGGTGATAAACACATCTACGAAGCAATAACAGCGGTATTCGATTGTAACAGTTACAACTTCACCGCCAAAGGTAAGGTAATGATAGCCGAGGGGTGGAAAGTCTACAGCGCAGATACCACCGACCCCACCACAGAGGACGGCGGCATACTTCCCCCGATTGACGAGGGGCAAATATTCGATAAAACCGCCGCTACGGTTACGGAGCATTATACCCAACCGCCGCCGTCGTTCACCGAAGCGACCCTATTATCCGCAATGGAAAACGCAGGGGCAAAGGAAACCACCAACGAAGCCGAGCGGCGGGGCTTGGGTACACCCGCCACCCGCGCCGCCGTTATTGAAAAATTGGTGAACGGTGGTTTTGTCACCCGCAAAGGGCGGCAACTCATACCCACCGCAGACGGTGAAAATCTTATAAAGGTTTTGCCCGACCCGTTAAAATCCCCCGAACTTACCGCCAAATGGGAAAATGCCCTTGCGCTTATTGCCAAAGGCGAAACCGACCCCAACAGCTTCATGCGGGATATTGAGGAAATGGCGCGGGCGTTGGTAACGGGTAACGCCGCCCCCGCCGAGGAATACAAAGCCCTGTTTGGCACACCCAAAGAAGCCGTTGGGCTATGCCCCCGTTGTGGTGAAAATGTGCTTGAAAGCAAAAAGAATTTTCATTGTGAAAATCGGGAGTGCCTTTTTGTGATGTGGAAAGCAGACCGCTTTTTTACCAACAAGAAAAAAGAATTAACAAAAGCAGTAGCCGCAGAACTTCTCAAAGAGGGCAAAGCCAAAATGAAAGGATTATTTTCCGAGAAGAAAAACAAAACCTATGACGCGGTAATTCTTCTTGCCGACACAGGCGGTAAATACGTTAATTACCGCTTAGACATACCCGACCCCAAACCCAAAGAATAAAACCCCAAAGACTGCCCGCAAGCATAGGCATAGCAGTACGCTAAAGCGTACCACTATGCCGTAAAAACCGCCGCGCCCTTACCCTACGGGCAAGGAATCCCAAAAGCGGCGGCGGTTTTTGCTTGGCGGGGAAGAATCCCCGCACCCCTCTTGTGGAAGAATCCCACACCCTCTAAGACTGCCCCGCGTTACGGGTACACCATAGCCGAATTATTTAATCGGCATTTTTTATTTTAGGGAGGATTTTTAAGTGAAAAAGAAAAAAGAAAAACCCAAAATCAAGCCCGATATGAAAATCTTGCTTGAAATCGAACGCAAAAGCAATGACGGCATTACAAGAAATGTATTGTCGTTAGGCTCTTATGTAGAGGAAGTGATTAGCGATAACTTTCTTTTAATTAAAATGCCGATTCACAGGGGCTACAATTATTTGTTACCCCGCGACAAGCCGATTTTAGCGTATTTCTTTATCGCCAATCGTATGTTTTCCCTTACGTTCCAATTTCAAGACAGGGTAGCCCGTGACGGCTTGGAGTTTGCAAAGGTGCGGATTCTTAGCGAACTACAGCCCGACCAACGGCGGGATTGTTACCGTTTGCAATGTTCCCTGCCCGTGACGGTAGAATGTGCTGCCAAAAAGAGAAGCGACCCGCCCCCGCCCGTCACTTGTGAAATGCTCAATTTCAGCGACGGCGGTATGCTTTTTGCCGCTAACGAAGAAATGGAAATGGGCGAAAACATGACCCTTTCTTTTGACATTGGTACAGCCGAAACCGTAAAAGCCGAAGTGCTACGGATTGAAACGCCTACAGAGGGGATATATCGGCATAATATCGCGGTTAAATTTTTGCATAAGTGCATTAAACAGAAGCAACGATTTTACCGCTTTATCGTGGCACAGCAACGGGAAAAGTTAAAGCAACAACAAGAAGCCGCCGCCGCGCCTTTGGACGGGCTATGAAGCATGGCGGGATAATGCCGTTTTCCCATGAGGATATATTAGTGTCCGAACTTGCGGGCGCGTTAGCGTTGGCTTGCGGGGCAGAGCCAACAACGGCGAAGCGAATCAGCGAAGCCGCCGCTTTGCATGATGTAGGGAAGTTTGCTATCCCTGCCTGTATCGTCAACAAATCCGCAAGCCTTACCCCATATGAGTTTGGGATTATGAAACGGCATACGCTACTTGGCGCGGTTATGCTTTCGGGCTTGCGGGGTGCTTTTGGAATTGTCGCACAAAACATAGCACTTTTCCACCATGAACGGTATGACGGTACGGGCTATTGGGGCAAACGTGCGGAAGAAATCCCTTGCTACTGCCATATCGTAGCGATTTGTGATGTTTATGTCGCGTTAATAAGCCGCAGACCCTACAAGCGCGTTTGGGCGCGTGATGAAGCACTTAACTATATTTCAACACAAGCGGGAAAACAATTTAATCCTGTATTGGTGCATATCTTTCTTGGGCTAATGCGGGGGCGTATGAGGGAGTGATAAAAAGATGGCTTACAACAGCTACGACCATGACAGCTTAAAACACGGAAATGAAATGAAAATCGAACGCCGCCTTTCCTTTGACAGTAACAAAGCGGATATATCGCATTTAACCGCTTTATCTTCGGAGCAACTACACACTATGCGTATGGAAAGTGAAGTAGAGGAAATGGCGGCTTACGATAATGTACGCGAAGCGGCAAACGAGTGGGAAAAACACGCGGGAAATACCTTGCTACTAAGCAAAGCGATTGAATATAACCGCACGCCCCCCGTACAGCACACCGCTAACGAGTGGCAACCCAACCCAAATAACAGCGACCACCATACAAGAAGTAATGCCGTTTATGCCATGTCGTACAATATTTATGAACGAACGCGCTACGATAACGAAGCCCAAAAATCTGTACCCGTGGCATGGAGTTTAACATGGCGTGTTATCACACAATCACCGGGAGATATGCGCGGGAGCAGAATCGCGGGGCAGGACAGAAAGGTTTATACAAATAAAGCGGATATGGAAAAGTATCTAAACGGGCGCATTAAAGCGTTTTCCCATTTATTTACGGAAATATCACCGCCTATACCGAAAGAACACGCCGCTTGTTTCCGCGTAAACGGGCAATTATTACAGGGCTACACCGTAGAGGGTGAAGCACCCCAACCGCCGCAAGAACGCGCCGCCGATATTGGCGGCGTTTTTATTTCCACCGAAAACGAGCCAAGAAAGGAGCATACCACCATGTTTGAGCCTATGAGCATAAAAATAGCCACCCCCGAAAACGCAGAGGGCGGGGTATGGCTTAGGCTACCCGCTACCGCCGAACAGCTTAGTAATGCCTTAGAGCGTATCGGGGCGCAAGACGATAAATTTATCATAAGCGAGGTTGAGCCGAATATACGTCTTTCTGCCGCGTGTGTTGATAACGCAACGATTGAGCAGTTAAATCATTTGTCGGCAATCGCAGAGGATTTTACCGCCGAGCAAGCGGCGAAGCTAAACGCCATTATCGCCATTATGCCCGACCCCGAAAATATTAACAGCATTATAGGACACGCCTGTAATGTTGATTTTCACGAACACTACCCCGACATTAACACCCACGCCGAACTTGGGGAACACGTTTTTGCAAAATCGGGGCTTATACAGATACCCGAAGAATGGGCGGGTGCGGTTGACCGTGAAAAATTGGGGCAACTTGCCGCAGAAAATGAAAAGGGCATATTTACGGAAAACGGCTATATCGTAGAGAGCGGCGCGGAGTGGAAGCCCATCACCGAGATACCGCAAGACTACCAATTAACGCGGCATTTCGATTTTGATTTTTCCCCGATACCCACCCCTGCCGTTGATACCGCCGACCCGCCGCAACAGGCGCAGACCGCCGCCGCAGTAGCACCCGCGCCGTTCGTGCTTATTGCCGACAATCCCCGCGACAGAATGAAAGAAATTACGGACAAGTTAGTAAACGGCGTAAAGGGGATATATGAAAGTGAGCAGTATAAAACCGTTCTCAAAACACTTTCAAAATTCCATAACTACAGTCTAAACAACTGCCTTTTAATCGCCATGCAAAACCCCGCCGCTACTCATGTGGGGGGCTTTACCTTTTGGCGTGACAAGATGAAAAGCCCTGTTAAGCCGGGCGAAAAAGGTATGAAAATCATTGCCCCCTCACCGTTTAAGACTAAAAAAATGGTGGACGCGGTAGACGCAGGCGGCAAGCCCATTTTCAAAGACGGTAGGCGTGTTAAGGAAGAAAAAGAAGTTACCGTACCCGCGTTTAGGGTTGCTACCGTTTATGACGTATCACAAACCGAGGGTGAGCCGTTGCCACAGCTTGGCGTAAGTGAACTAACGGGGAGCGTAGAACAGTACAAGGATTTTTACGCCGCAGTAGAAAAAGTATCACCCGTTCCCGTTGATTTTGAAAAAATCCCCACAGGCGCAAAGGGCTACTTTAGTATCGAGGAAAAGCGTATAGCCATCAACGAGGGCATGAGCGAATTACAAAACCTAAAAACCCTTATACATGAAATCGCACACGCCCGTATTCACGACATAGATAAAAACGCGCCCAAAAACGAAGCCCGACCAGACCGCAACACTCGCGAAGTGGAAGCAGAAAGTATCGCCTACGCCGTATGCCAACACTACGGGCTTGATACGTCCGAGTATTCATTTGGCTATGTTGCTTCATGGAGCGGCGATAAACAGATTGACACGCTAAAATCTTCCCTTGATACCATACGCAAGGAAGCAGGGGCAATCATTACCGAGATTGATAAAAATTTTGCGGAGCTGTCACAGGATAAGGTACAGACCGCCGAGCAAACCGCGCCGAAGCTACAGGGCGATACGTTTACTATTTATCAATTAAAAGACGGTGACGAAACGCGGGGCTTACGATTTGAGCCGCTTACCGCGTTGAAAGAATCCCCGAATATGGCTAATTACGATAAGGCATACACCGCTACCCTCGAAAACGGCACGACCCTTGAAAAAATCTTTACCGATTTTAACACGGATAAACCCGAGGACTTCAAAGGACACTCGCTTTCTATTTCTGATGTGGTGGTTATTAACCGTGACGGGAAAGAAACCGCCCATTATGTTGACGGCGCAGGGTTTAAGGATTTGCCGAATTTCCTCCCGCAGAAAGAACAGGCACAGGAAAAAACAGCCGAGCAGAAAGGCAATCAATTATGGCAAGACTACACCGCCGTAACCCAACAACACCCCAACAGCATTGTATTTAATAAATTGGGGGATTTTTACGAGGTTATGGGCGATAAGGCGAGTATTGTTGCCAATCAATTAGGACTTGCCCTTACGGGGCGTGATGTGGGCTTGCCTGAACGTGTACCCCTTGTAGGCGTTCCCGCCCACAATTTTGACAAAGTAATTGATGAACTTGTCAAAAATAATTACACCGTTGCTATTGCGGAAAAATTGAACGTAACGGAGCGAACGCCACCGACCCAACCCCCACAATCCATTGACTTAAAAATCGTTGCGGATTATATGCAAAGGCAATATGACTACGCGAATGGCGCAGACCCGAATAATCAAACCGCCACCGCGACTGTAAGCATTATTACAAGACGGCTTGAACAATCAAGTGAACGCATACCCGAAACACAACCGCAGTTAAAAGCACTCTTAACCCACGCCGCCCAAAGCCCCGATTTACCCACGTTACAAGAACGCATGAACACCCTGCACACAGAATTTATACAGCACCATTCCACCACCGCCAAAGACACAACCCCGCCCCGTGGTGAAAACGTGGCGGCAATCGAAGCCAAGGTAAGCGCAGGGGAAACCATCAATTTATCCGACCTTTCCGACGCTATGAAAAAAGACAAACAGGCGGCGCAACAAACCCAGCAAGCCAACAAAGCCACGGGCAAAACTACAGGCAAAACGGCACAGGGCAAAACAACACAATCCCGTGCCGCTTCCTCGCGTGGCAAAACCACGGAACAGCCCTCTATCAAGGATAAAATCGCGGCGGGTAAAAAACAGCTTGCCACGCAGAAATCCGCGCCCCAAAAAGCGGCGGCGAAAAACAGAAACACAGGATTGGGGGATTAAACCGTGCGGAAGTATGAAAACGTGGATATTGTTGCGGCATTAGGCGCGGTTGTGGAACTTAACACCGAGCATTACAAGGGTGACTTTAAGTACGACATTAACCAATTCAAAGAAGCCGCAAAGCACCCCGACGGCGAAAACAACCGCCTTTTGTGGCTTTCCCGCCGTTCGGGTACGCATTGCTACCCCGAACGTGACGTTTATGTAAAAGATACATCAGCCTTTAACACATGGACGTATGCCGCTACGTTGGTGGGGAAACCCGACATATACCAAACCGCCGTTGTCACAGACCGTATAACCGCCTACGCCGTGGATATTACAGGCATTGAAAACGGGCGCATTAAAGGCAATCTGTACGAACTTGACTACGGCGAACACGTTAAGCAAGTCACCCGCGCCGCGCTTCCTAAGCACACCGTAACAGCGGAATACAAGGACGGTACAAAAATGACACTTCCCCATGCGGAGCATGACGCAAAAAGGGAAAACCTTTACCGCCAACACGGAGAAGTCATAAGCTACCGCACCGACCCAAAGGACAAGGACGCACTACGGGATATTTTAACACAGGCACGGGGCAAACGGGAAAAGGAAGCCCGCCCCGCCGTATTCAAGCTGCGTGTCAAAAATCCTAAACAACCGAGCATTAAAGCACAAATAGCCGAGGGTAAAAAACAGCTTGCGGCTAACCGTGCCAACGCGCCCCAAAAAGCGGCGGCGAAAAATAAAAATACAGGATTGGGGGATTAACCTATGCACATTTTGAATTTCACCGTGGAAGAAATTAACCTTATCGCCATGTACAAGGCTTATACATTGGCGGCTACCCTTACGGGGATTGATGAAGCTCTGCCCGATATGTATGACGAGGATATTATTTCCATAGCGGAAAGCGCAAGCCGCAAATTATCCGCTCTCACCGAGAAAGATTTTTCCGCATTGTCATTTACGCCCGACGGCGATATTGACGAGTACGAGTAAACCCACACGCACAACCAAAACGCAAAGGCGCGGTAGCTGTCATTACTGACGGCCGCCGCGCCTTTTTTTGTTGCAAAGGAAAAGGAAGCCGAGTACGACTTCCTTTACTGTGTTATTGGAATAACCGCCCCACTCGTGAACGGCTCTTACTGTAATAGTAGTATAGCATTTATCATGGAAATATTCAAAGATTATTTTTGCAAGTTTACCAAATTTTCCACAGCCTCAATAAGTGCTTGATTGGTTTTCGTTCCTGTTATATCTTTTAGTCTATTCAAAACATCAGATAATGTTTCCACGTATTTTTCCCTGTCCTCTGCGGCGTTTACAAGTGCGTTATAATGGCGCATTAAATCAAGGTGACGCGCAATAGCCGCGTCTATCTGCTTCATTTCGTCGCCGTCCAATTCACAGATAAGCCCTGCAAGCCTATAACTGCTAACGGCACGGATATTTGATAAATCGGCATACCCTTTCAATAGAGATTCGCCGTTAGCATTGCTCTTTTCTGTTATTGGCACAAAAACAGGATAATTTTTATGCGTGTGTGTGATGGGTGCAACAACGATTACAGCACTATTGATATTGCTTACTGTATTTGACAAAATCACGCACGGACGGCGTTTTTGAAATTCACTGCCTACACCTACACCCAAATGACAATAAAACACTTGCCCTCTGCGTGGCTTTGCGTGTTTGCCTGTATGGGTTTTGCCTTGTAAAAAAATCTGCTCTTTTGTTGCGTCTATTATATTTTGTGTTTCAGATAAATTTATATTCATTTTCCCCACCTGCGCTTTATGACAGTATCATACAAAAAAATGTGTGTTACGGCAAGCGCAATTATAACTCCGCGCCCCGCTCTTTCCCTCGCTCCCGCTCCGTTGTGGGGTTTAATATACTATCAACATTTTTCTTGACTATGCCATATTCCCGCGCTTGTTGTCTTAACTTGCCGTATTCGGTGCGTAGGTTATTTTTCTTTTCCGTAAGCCGCTCATACTCTGCTTGAAGCGTGGCGGGGTTGGGTAGCTTGCCGTTATCCCCCGCATGGGTTTTTAAGGCTCTCGCGGCGGCTTCGTGGCGTATGAGGGTACTTTGGTTTTCGTGGTGATATGCTTCTCTGTTTATAGCGGTTTTTAACCCGTCATAAATAGGCTTGGTTTGTTGGTACGCGGATATGTGCTTTATTAGCGTTGCCATATCCGCAAGGCGTTTTTCGGCGGCGATTAACGTATCGGCGGTGGTGTCAAATGCGGCGGTGACTTCGGCGGTCTTGGCTTCCAATTCGCCATACTGTAAAAGGTTGTTTTCCGTAAGGAAGTTTAACGTCTTGGCGGCTTCTTTTAGGTTTTGGATTTTCTGCCAACGGACAAATCCCGCGCTTTGTTGTGCCTTTACGCAATTTTCTATATCTTTAATCAAATTGACGGCGGGGGCGGGGCGCGTGTAGGTCGGCATATCGGGCGTGGTGCGGGTAATATTATCCGCTATGCGCTTAATTATAGATTCTTCCGTGTACCATGCGCCGAGGGTTTTTGTGCGGGTAAAGCGTTCTTGACCCGTTGCGCGAACGGATATATATTTCCCCCGTTTTATTTCATGCCCCGTAGCTTCTAACTGCTTTATAAAATCGGCAAAGTCTGTTGATTCGGGTATAAGGTTGTCAATGACGGTTTTTAACTGGCTTTTCCAACTGCCGCCGCTTTGGTCGGCGGCGTATTCGGCGTAGCTTTTGCCCTTGTCTTGATTTGGCGTAACTACAGATAATCCGTATTCCTTGCACAGCTCGTCGCTCATATTTCGGATTTCAAAATAGCTTTTTTTATTTGATACATATTTTTTATAGTCTACAAAACTGGCAGCACAAAAAATTAAATGGTTATGAATATGCCCCTTGTCTATGTGCGTGGTGAGGACATACTCATGCCGCCCGTTGGTGATTTCGTCTGCAAGGCGTTTTCCTATTTCGTGGGCTTGGTCGGGGGTAGATTCCCCCGGCTCGAATGACTGTATAAGGTGATGGGCGAGGTTGTTTCCCTTTTGTAGTGCTTTGGATAGGGTAAACTCAAATTCTTCATAGGCGGTTTCGTAGGCACAACCAAAAGACGATACGAGAATTTTCTCGTCCGTCTTGTCGGGATTTTGGATATAGTCAAGCGCACGTTTTAACGCGCCCTTGATAGGCTTAATCTTAGTAACTGCCATATCTCATTTACCTTTCCCCGTATCTCGGTAAAATCCTGTTCATATATGCGGCTTGTGCTGTTGACCCGTTTTGCAATTTGATTGATATTTACCCCTATTTTTTGCATTTCGGCGGCAATGGCTTTTAGGTCGGTGTTGTCGGTATTGATTACATAGCCGTCAATGGAGATTTTCCGCATATACGCCGCGAGGTTGTTTGTACCTAACTGGCGCATTTTTTCATGGATTAAATCCCGCTCCGCTTCTGTCACGCGAAATTTTATCTGTATCGGGCGTTTCAAGCCGTCTGTGTTTTCGTTGCTCATGCCGTGCCGCTCCTTTGGGTTTGAATTTACAGGGGTTTGGGGCTTGCCCCAACAAGCAAAAACCGCCGCAAAGTGTCGGCGCGTTTTTACGGCAAGTGATACCGTGTTTTCAAACATGGTACCACTTGCCTATGCTTGCGTGTTTGCTCTTTCCCGCATAAAGACCCCCATATACTTACTACGTTTGCAACGGCAATTTTGGCAACAAATACAGGGATTTTTGCAAAAAAATAAAGCTGTCACGGTTAAGACCGCAACAGCTTCATAAATACAAAGGGCAGAGTAAATTTTTATGCTTTCCCCGCCCCGTCAAGTTTTATAGCCGCGTCTATTGCCCCCTCAATGATAGAGATATATTTTTCTGGGCATACGTTTAATTTTAATGTTGTCCGTTCTCGTTCTGGGCTTTCCCGCTTTGTTTCTATATCCGGGAAAAAATACCGTTCAACGGGGAGTTTACACAAGTGTATTATCTCGTAAAAAATCGGTAGGCTTGGCAATGAGCCGCTATTCTCAATGTTTGCAAGATAGCGGGGGTCAATTCCAATTTCTTCTGCAAAGGCTTTCTGGGTATATCCCAATGCCTTTCGTGCCTGTTTCAAGTCTACGCCGAAACTGGTAAATGGTACTTTGTTACGCTCTTTCCGCATATCACACCACCTATATACATTTTATAGGTCATGTTATCCAATTGGAATGATATGGTATGCGCCTGTACGACACTCAATAATTCATGCTATAATTAGAATGTTGGGGTGGCGTTCCTTGTACTTGACGATATGGCTTTTTTTTGGTTTACGTTCATAGGTAATTTTCTGCTAAAATGTATGAAATGGGTGAGCAAAAATATTTTTAAGCAAGTAAAGAAATTTTTGTGAAGCGGGAAAGAAATTAAACTTAGGAAAGCGAATGATGTAAAATGGCGTTTGTGGTAATTATAGGCGCAGTAAGTTTTTGCGTGTTCATAGCAATGTACTTAAATAGCATGTTGGCTTCTATAGTTAAGCATAGAGAATGGGCATTATTTGTATTTATCGGTGTGTTCGGTATTGTTTCCAGAAGTATCCCGCAACTAAACAGCATTGTAGCTGTAGGATTGGTTGGGATTACAACGGCAATTTTGCTAACGGTATTATGCAAAAGTACGCTAAAGAGTATCATGCCAACCACCCTTTTGATAGCGTTGTTATTTGGCATTGAGGGGGTGACTTTGTTTTCTTCACGCTTGTTGGGATATGAGCCTAATTCAATTATAATTATCTCCTTGCATACAACGATTATTTGTTTTGTCTTTTTACTGGCTTTTATATTCCAAAAATTCTTCTCTAAACATATATGGGCTACTATCTTAAATCACAAGATAATTCGATTTCTTTTAATGTGTGCCGGAATTGCCTTAGTGTTAGTCTTAAAAAATTTTGTTATTGATAATGCCTATATAACAATAGGGCAATGGATTATAGACTTTAGTGATATAGCTTTAATGTTGTTTTTGGCTTCAGGTGCGGCTATGTTTATCATTATCATACGCTTTGTGTCTATAGAATCTGCACTTAGGGCAGAAATGCTGTTAGCCGAAGCGTCTAAAAAGTATGTTCACGATTTAGAAGAATCGTATAGGGCATTGCGAACCATTAAGCATGACTATGTAAATATTCTTACTTCCTTTAGGCTGTATATTGATAACGAGGATATGAAAGGACTTACAAAATATTATTATGATGAACTTTCGGAAATAAATAAAGACTTACTACGTCAAGACCAGTTATTGAGCAACTTGCAAAATGTTCAGATAAACGAAGTTAAAAGCATACTGATTTATAAATGTTCTATAGCCGTCCAACACGAAATTTGCACCGACATTGAAGTTAAAGAGCGGATAGAACATCTTGGCGTATCTACGGCTATTATATGTCAAATATTAGGGATATTATTAGATAACGCAATCGAAGCCGCTTTAAGTGTGGACGAAAAAAAAGTGCATATTGCCGCTATTAAAAACCCGACTTCAAAAGTCTTTATTATAAAAAACACATGGGAGAATCAAAAAATCCCTATAAATAAAATGTTTGAGTTGGGATTTTCAACTAAAAACGAAGGGCGCGGAATGGGATTGTATACAGCACGAAGATATACAGAAAAAGCAAAGGGATTATACCTTGAAACTGAAACCACAGGCGATTATTTTATACAGACACTAACGGTTAAGGACGGTTGATTATGCTGAATATATATATTTGCGAAGACAATGAAAAACAAAGGGAATTTGTCATGGATTTTGTTTCGGATTACTGTACAATCCAAAACTTGGATGCGCGTGTAGTTATATCCTCTGCCAACCCAAAGGAAATTCTAACCCACTATAAAAATGTGCAAGAGCTGTCATTATTCTTTTTGGATATTGATTTAGGTGCAGAAATAAACGGAATAGAATTAGCAAGTCGCATTAGAAAGCAAGGTAAAAAAGCCGCTATAGTGTTCTTAACAACCCATTCCGAATTAGCCTTGCTAACAATCCAGTATAAAGTTGAAGCATTGGACTTTATTATTAAAGATAGCCCAGAAAATATTAAAAGAAAAATAACCGGGTGTATCAACACCGTTTATGAACGACATACAGAGATTAGTACAGACAAGATAATTAAGGTAACTGTGGGTGACAAAATTATTCCGTTAGATATGGGCGAGATTATTTTTATTGAAACAACCGAAACCCGACATAAATTACGACTTCACACCCAAAGCCGTACATTGGAGTTTAATGGCGAATTAAAAGCAATAGAAAAACAGTTAGACGAGCGGTTTATCAGACTGCATAAATCATTTGTTATCAACAGGGAAAAGGTTATTTCTATCAATAAAAAAGATAATACAGTAACCATGCTTGATAACAGCACTTGCCCCATTTCAAGAAGTGGAAAAAAGCTACTTGGATAAACTACATGATTTTTGAACGAACGACATCAAGCCATGTCGTTAAGTATTGATTCCTGTGATTTAGTTCATAAATCGCCTTTCTAAAACTAGATGGTATAGACTTAACCTATACCAAAGGAGGCGATTTTTTATGAATGGCACAAAAACACTACTTAACCCATTTTCCGAAACAAGGGCATTTGAAAAAGTTGACGCGGCAGAAATGGCAAAATTTTTTCGCTCTTTTACCTTTGATAAGAGTTGCGGGAAATGTACCCCTTGCAGAATCGGCGCAAGGCAAATGCAAAACATCTTAGAGAAGATTGTTGACGGCTCTGGCACGTTGCAAGACTTAGATGTACTGGAAAAGCTGACAATCTATATCACGGAAAATTCGTTTTGCGGTATCGGGCAGACTGCTTCTAACTTAGTGAGGTCGGCACTTGCCAATTTTAAGAGAGAATACAACGCATACAATGTAAAGATAAAAGTTAATGGTATAGAAATTGAATGTTCGTCTACAGCTACCATTTTGGAAGCCGCAAAGACCGTAAACATAAATATTCCTACGCTATGCTACTTAAAGGAAATTAACGAAATCGGTGCTTGTAGTATTTGCATGGTTGAAGTTAAGGGAATGAGTAGCCTTGTGACGGCTTGCGTTACTCCTGTTTCTGACGGCATGGAAATTTTCACATTTTCAAAGAAAGTGCGTGACGCACGAAAAACTGCACTTGAACTTATTTTATCTAATCATAGAAAAGACTGCCTTACCTGTACGCGCAATCTTAACTGTGAATTGCAAACCCTTGCTATCAACGCCCGTGTAAATAGCATAGGTTTTACTGATGATGAACTTAAACCACAAATTGAATGTTCAACATTGCATTTGGTGCGGGATAATTCCAAGTGCATTGTATGCCGCCGTTGTGCGGCTGTTTGTAAGGAAATTCAAGGTGTGGGCGTTATAAGCGTACATGACCGAGGCTTTGAAACATATATCGGCTGTGATTCCGACCTCAAATTAGGGGATTCTGCTTGTGTTGCTTGCGGTCAATGTATTGTACATTGCCCGACTGGGGCTTTAACAGAAGTTGATGATAAAGCAAGGGTATATGATGTCTTGGCAGATGAATCAAAATATGTTGTTGCGATAACTGCCCCCGCCGTTCGTGTTGCTTTGGGTGAGTGCTTTAATATACCGATTGGAACAAATGTACAGGGTAAAATGGTTTCTGCTCTGCGGCGGCTTGGCTTTGATGAAGTGTTTGACGTTTCAGTTGGTGCGGATTTTACAGTTATGGAAGAAAGCACAGAAATTATGCAACGGTTGGAAACAGGGGAAAATCTCCCGATTATGACTTCTTGCTGTTGCAGTTGGGTAAGCTACTGCGAACAGTATTACCCGGAGTTTATTCCAAACCTATCCAGTTGCAAACCCCCACAAATAATGCTCGGTGCTTTATTAAAAACATACTATGCCAAGAAAAAAGGGATAGACCCCAAAGACCTCATTGTGGTATCGGTTATGCCCTGTACGGGAAAGAAAGAGGAAATACGCCGACCCCACAATCAAGCCATACCCAACGTATATGACGTTGACATTGTAATTACAACAAGAGAACTTACGCGAATGATTACAACAGCCGGGATTATGTTTCATAAGCTACAAGACGCAGAATTTGACCCCGCGCTTGGTATTTCTACAGGTGCAGGTTATATCTTCGGCACTTCTGGTGGTGTAATGGAAGCGGTTTTACGCACAGTAGCCGAAAAAATGACCAACAAGACATTAGAAAAAGTTGAGTTTATCGAATTGCGAGGTATGCAAGGCGTAAAAGAAGCTGAATATGACCTTAACGGAAGAAAAGTAAAAATTGCGGTTGTGTCCGGCTTAAAAAACGCAGGGAAACTCTTGGAAGATATTAAGGCAGGTAGAGTACAGTATGACATTGTAGAGGTTATGGCAAGCCCCGGCGGTTGTATCGGCGGCGGCGGTCAACCTATTCACGACGGGAATACAATCAACTTTACTGATGTTAATGGGCTTCGTGGTTCTGCTTTGTATAAAGGAGCCGTTGACTTGCGCCCTCTGCATAAATCCCATGAAAGCCCTATTGTACGGGAAGTTTACAGCAATGCAATAGGCGAATCGGGCGGGGAAATTGCACACAAATGGCTTCATACAAAATATGAAGCGCGCCAAAAATGTGAAAATATGTAAGCGACATTACTAAGTTACATGGGTAGACTGCCCAGCGGCATATAAAAAAAGCCGTCATGTGGTAGGTGATTTAACGCGTCACAATAAACAAAGGAAAATTGCGGCGGCTTTGTATAAAAAACAGAGCCGCCGTTTTATTTTTCAAAAAATTAAATCCGGGGGGTGTGATTTGTGCGCTCTTTTTTCGGCAGATGGCGGTAAGTAAATAGGAGATTACCATGTGCCGCAATTCAATTTATGTAATAATAAATTTTGGTAGCTTGTTAAAAAAAGTCCTCTTTTCCTATGGGAATTTTCGCGCCCTGCATATGAATTATTTAGTGTAGCAATATGTAATAATAGCGAGATTAGAAATAGTATTTTGCTTGCCCGGTTGGATTCCGTCCAATCGGGCTTTTTTGTTTACCGTAAAAAATACTTCCAAAAAAATTTACGCCAATGTTGCCAAAAACGCATTTTCATTACGGGTAGGTATAGAGGGGGTAATTTACCCTATCGGGCAAGAAGCCCGCCGCCCTTTCTCGGTTAGCACAAATAAGCCGGAAAGGGAGCGCGGCAACGATGAAATATTACGCCTTGCCTGTATTGCGGTTAGTGAATTTTACAGACGGCTATAGAAAAAAGTTTTTATTTTTCGCCACCGACTTTGCCAAAATCGCATTCACAGGCGTAATAATTATCAAGGAGTATTTATCGCTCAACTTTCTTTCCTGCTGGAAAGGAGGTAGAAGCATGAATCCCCCGAACCAAAAGGAATACACACGGCACAGTTTTGACAGCTTTTGTAAAAAAGTCTTGAAATATAAGGCTTTGGATATTCGCCGCGAAATGAAGCGGCGAAGCAAGCGCGAGGTTGCTTTTTCGGATATGTCGGCGCGGGAAATGGCGAGTTTAACCGCTACAGATGAATATTTCACGGACGAATTTATTTTTCACATTCTCGGTGAAGCCATCAGCTTAGCAGACGTTGACCTTGCCGAAGCATTAAACACCCTCTCCGCAAACAGGCGCGATATTGTTCTCATGTCATATTTTTTTGATATGACAGACAGGGAAATTGCGGAACGCTTGAACATGGCGCGACGTACCGTTGCGTATCGTAGGACAAGCTCCTTGCGGGAATTGAAAAAATTTTTAGAAAGCGAGGAATAACATGGGTAAACACAAAAACCACAAACGCGGAAATTTACTCCCTTTTGCCACAATCGAAGCGGCGGCAAGGGGTGACGTAACCGCGATTAACCAAGTTTTGAAGCATTATGAGGGGTACGTTATTGCCCTATCCACCAAGCGGCTTTTTGATGAGCGCGGCAAGCCCTACATGGTAGTAGACACCGAAATGCGCCGCACGTTGGAAACAACGCTTATCACACGCATTTTACAATTTGACGTAAGACGAGCGGCATAACGATATAGCCTGTGCGCGGGGGTGTGTATTATGCGCCCCCGCCACAGGTTGCCTGTGTTGTCATTCTGTAAAAACCCATTCATGGAGTGCGTTTTTACAGGCTGACAAATCGGAAGCCCTACGCACATTGAAAAAGAAAGCGCGGAAGATAACGCCGTCGCAGTATAAAAAGCAAAACGGAAACATTCAATTCATGCCGAGCCGTGCGGCTTGTGCGCCATGATGTTAATTGTGAATGAGAATATCAACCATTATTATTTTTGATTCTTCATTTCAAATTGACGGAGCGACAACCACAACGCCGTAAAGTAGATGTGGCAATCTACGGGCGAGGACGCATGAATTGGCATAATGATACTCCCGTTAAGTCACAGTCCGAGCGTTAAAAGCGTCCCCGACAATGATAGCGGTAGCGTGAGAACCACGCTAGGGTTAAATTCCCGTGAGGACAAGCCCGCGTCCGTCCGTTTTCCTATAAATGCTCAAACCATGTGCAGGGATTTTTTGTTGATATACGGCTTCTATTTTCATGCCAAAAACAAAAACGCCCTGCATATTATTGAGCTTTTATGATTAAAAAATTCAAACTATAAAGGAGTGCAAAAAATGAATGACGTTGAGAAAAGCACCGAAAAAAAGCCGCGCCTTTTAACGCTAAAGGAAGCCGCCCAACTCATTGACGGCTTGACTGAATACCGTGTACGCCAATTATGCGCCGAGGGCATAATCAAGTATCACAAATTCGGAAACAAGTACATGATACCCGAACGGGAATTGTTAAAGTATTTCGGTGAACTTTCCTAAAATAAAGGTTTTTACTAACTTAGAGTGACTTTAAGTAAATGGCTTGTTTCCTTGTAGTTATGCCTATCCCGTGGTATAATTAAGTAACTGGAAACGTGCCATTTTCTTTTTTAGGAGGAATTGAAAATGGCAACTATAACTAAACGTGGTGACACGTTCCGTATACGGACATCATGCGGCTATGATGTGAATGGTAAGCAAGTCATTAAATCTATGACGTATAAGCCGCAAGCGGGAATGAGCGACAAAGCCATTGAAAAAGAAGTCAATCGGCAAGCGGTACTGTTTGAGGAACAATGCAAGCAGGGGCAAAGTATCACAGCGGCAAAGTTTGAAACATTTGCGGAAGCATGGCTAAAAGATTACGCGGAAATAACCGTAAAACGTACAACCATGTGCGTATACCGCGAATTGACAAAGCGGATATATCCAGTCATAGGACACATAAGGATTGATAAAATATCACCGCTTAATATTCAAAAACTTGTACAGACCCTAAGCAATGAGGGAATGTCACCGCGAACAATAAAAACCTATGTACGTTTTGTGTCGGGCATATTGAATTATGCCATTAAAAAACGGCTCATAACTTACAATCCCTGTACAACCGTTGATTTCCCAAAGGAGCGACCAAAAGAGCAATTAACCCATGAGATTTACAGCGTTGAGGAAGTCAAGCACCTGTTGGAACTGCTTAAACAGGAAAATGACGAGAAATTTCCGTTTTATGTGTATTTCGTTTTGGCGGTATACATGGGCGCGAGAAAAGGCGAATTGTTAGGGCTTGAATGGAAAGACATAGATTTTGATAATGACATGATTTCCATTAGCCGCGCCTATTACTACAGCTATTTAGAGCGGGAACACTACACCGACACACCGAAAACGGCAACAAGCCGCAGAAGCCTAAAATTACCCTCTCATGTAATGGAAACATTGCGGAATTTGCAAGAGTGGCAGGAAAAGCACAAGGAATTATGCGGTGGCTCGTGGGTGGATAACGACAGGCTTTTTACGGCATACAATGGTGAGCAAATGGCAACAACCGCACCTCGCGACTATTTACAGCGTTTTTGCAAGCGTAACGGCATACGCTACATCAAGCCCCATGCGTTCAGACATTTTAACGCCAGTATCTTAATCAATAGCGGCGTTGATATTGTAACAGTCCAAGCGGCGTTAGGGCATAGCACACCCATTACGACATTAAGGGTATACAGCCACGCTTTCAACAATGCTAAGACCCGCGCAATGGAAGCAATAGCAAATGCGATTGATATTTAGTAAGTGATTGTAACCTGTGCTTGCTTCCAGTAGCCTATACTGTAAAATCTTGACCAAACAAAGACCAAATGAAGTAATGACCAAGATTTTACGAAGCACAAAAGCCAGTATTTACGCGGGTTTCAAGGTGCAATGTGCTTTTGCACACTTATCTGTGGTAAAAAAATTACCTTGTTCAAAATAACCCTCATAGACCTGTGCTTGCATTTTTCTTGTTCCTCCCGAAATTTATCCTATTTATCGTCATAATGACCTTTGCACGAGATAATGAGCAAATCACCTTCACCGTGAGGTCTATAGACGAGCCTGTCACCTTTCGTTATCGTCCTCGAAAATGTTGGTATATCGTAATGCCGCAACTGCTCCGGCTTGCCGATACCTCCCATCATACCGTATGTCTCAATGCTGTCTGCTAAGTCGTTAATTTTAATGAACACGTTGATATTATTTTTCTGCCAGTCTTTATATTCTTTGTCGGCACGGGTTGTAAAATAGCGGTTCATTATGCCTTCTCCATATCCCGCATCTGCGCTTTAGTGTACATTACCACTTCGCCACGTTCAGCTTGACCAATGGAATCGTCAAGTTTAGCAATATAATCCGCATTTGCCTGTTGTTTTGTCGTTAGTTCAAAGGGTACTTTTTGTTCCCTTACCAATGCTTTAAGGCTGGAAATAATATAGGTGGTCATGTTCAAGCCTATTTCATCCAAGGTTTCCTCTGCGCGTTGTTTTATAGTTTCATCCACCCTTATGGTTATTGCTTTAGACATACGCACAACCCCTTTCTTCTTAAATACAGATATTGTACTGCATATGCTTAATGATAGCAATACATTTCAACCATGCAAATTGTCCCTACGCTACATCAAAAATATAGCCCTTATTTCGCACGGCGTAGATATCGTAGCCTACGGGTTCGATTTTTTGGCGGAAGCGTTTTATTGCGGCTTGCACGGCGTTTTTGTCTGTGCCCATGGGGCGTTGCCATATGTTTTCGTAGATGAACTCGAATTCCATTATCTTGCCCTCGTTTTGCAGGCAGAGGTAGAGTAGTTTGAATTCTGTGCCTGTGAGGGGAAGCGGCTCTTCGTTTGCGCAGGCCTGCCCCGCGAGCAAATCCAGCGTGAACGAACCGCGTGTAAATTTCAAACTATTACGGCGCGAAATTTCCCACTGCATTGCGGCTTCTACGCGGGCGCAAAATTCGTCTATCTTGTATGGTTTTGTAATGTAGTCGTTACTGCCTGCGCGAAGCCCCTGAATTACCTCTTCCTGCGAGGTTAGGCTGGTCAAAAAAAGTACGGGGATGTTGCAGGTTTTTCTAAACTCGGGCAAAAATGTAATGCCGTCGCCGTCCGGCAACATTATGTCGAAAACAGCAATGTCCGGCGTTTTGCTTGCAAGCACCGCCCGCGCTTCTGCAAGGGTTTCCGCGCACAAAACGGTATGCCCGCGCTCTTGCAAAATCCAGCGGTTTGCCTCCAAAATTTTTTTATTGTCCTCCACAAGCAAAACCGTACCCATTAATTTTTCCCCTCTCTGGAAAGCGGAATGGTAAACGTAACCGTAGTTCCCACGCCAATATCTGATTCTATCTGAATTTCGCCGCCGTGCGACTCTATAATTTCCTTGCAAAAAACCAGCCCCAGCCCCGAACCTTCGCCAAATCCGCGGTCGAAAACGCGGGCTATTTTTTCCCGAGGTATTCCGCAACCCGTATCCACTACGGAAATTACAGCCTTGCCCGCCGCCGTTTTTGCAAAAACATCAATTGTGCCGCGGGCGGTATGTTTGATGGCGTTGTCAAAAATATTCCAAAGCACCCGCGTAATTTCGCCCGAAACCGCCCAAACAAGCGGCAAATCTTTCAGCACAAACGAGCGGATTTTAACGCCGCGTTTTGTTGCGGCAGAATCCAAAATGCCAACCAGTTGCTCTGCCATTTTGAAAATGTCAACGGCGGCTTTTGTTTCGTTTTCTTCCTGTTTCACAAACATATCCAGCGCACTGCTGGCAAGGTCTGCCAAACGGTGCGACTCGTCGCTGATGGTATTAAGCGCGGCAAGTGCTTCTTCCGTAACAACGCCGCTTTTTAGCTGCCTTACCGCCATCTCTGCGTAAACAGACATTACCGCAAGAGGCGTCCGCAGTTCGTGCGAAATGGTTGCCAAAATATTTTCCTTGAACCGTTTTTCTCGCTCTAACGCGGCAATCTCGGCCTCCACGCGCTGTGCTTCCGCTTTTTTCAGCGGACGCAAATCTTGCAAGTACGACACAAGCACGAAAGACTCATCCAACTGTATTCGCGTCATTGTTACATTCAGCAAGATTTCTTCGCCCGTGCGGGTGCGGTGAAGCCACTCGAATTCTACGCAACCTTCCGCAATTACTTGCGCCACGGTTTGCGGAACTTTCTCCCGCGAAGGCGTACCGCATGGCTGAATTTCTGCCGCAAAGCCCCAAAAATCGCTGTTGTATGCGTGCATATATTCCGCCTTGTTATCAAAGCCGAAAGTTTTTGCCGCCATTATGTTACATTCGACCAGCATAACCGTTTTTTCATCATGAATTTGCATTGCGAGGGGAAAACAATCCGCAATAACTCTCAGGTTTTCCGCCCCTGCCGTGGCGCGTTCTTTTGCTTCGCGAAGGTCGTAGCCATAGCACACAATAATCTGTTTGTCTTCCAATGATATGCAACTATACGTAAACTCGAAGGGCATTTCTTCACCCTGCGCATTCATTAGCGTAAACTCGGTTTTGGCGTAGCCCGTTTCAAGAACATTGTTCAGTGTGGCGGCTATCATTTCATCCGAGTTTCTGCCGTCGGGCTGAAACTCCGGCTTATCCACAAATGTCAAATCCAGCACATCCTGTTTGGACTCCACACCAAACACAATCACAGCCCGCTCGTTGCAGTCCATAAACCTAAGTTCGCCGTCCTTATGCTCCCAAATTTCCACATACAGCGGCGCAGAATCCAACAAAGTTTTAACCATCATATCAATAGTCACGAGCATCACCTTATTCATATTATGTATTCATTTTACGTGCGAAACGCAAAACTGACAAGAATGTACGTTTATTTGGGGGAGAAAGACCTCGGGGGGGCTGTTGCAAAATTAAGTTCTCGGGGCTCTGCCCCGAACCCCGCAAACTTTTTGAAAAAAGTTTGAACAAAAACTTTGACATGGACTGGCGGTAAACTGCATTGCAGAATTAAAAAACCGCGCGAATGCGCGGTTTTAGTGTTATTTTTTTTGTCTTGTTAAGTTTGCAACGTCTTGGATTTGGAACATTTGTTTATCCAGCTCGGAAATTTTCTCTGCACATTCCCACAGGTTACGGGTGATGGCTTCGGGCATTTCGTCGTTGAATTTGTAGCGCACTTTGTATTCAAGTGACGCCCAGAAATCCATAGCCTGTGTGCGAATTTGCACTTCTACGGGCAGGCGTTCGGTTTGTTCCGTAAGGTAGATGGGAACTTCAATGATTAGGTGATAACTGCGATAGCCGGAAGCTTTTGGGTTTTCGATATAGTCGCGTTGCTTTAAGATTTTTATATCCGGTTGGCGCGTAATCACTTCCGCAAGTTTGAGGATGTCGCGCTCGTATGAACATATGCAACGGATGCCTGCGATATCGCTAAGTTGGTTGCGGGCGTTTTCCGCGGTTAGGTCAAAGCCGCGCCGTTTTAGTTTATCCGCTATGCTTTCGGGTGATTTCAAACGGCTTTTAACGTGTTCGATTGGGTTATACGTTTGCAAATTTTGAAATTCCTCTAAAAGAGTCCATACGCGCATTTCCATGTTACTTAATGCGCAACGAAACAAAACCAGCTCTTTTTTTAATCTTGCGAATTCCTCCGCAGGAAACAAAGCAGCCATTGTTATTCCCCTTTCTGTGTAGAGAAGCGGTTAAAAATATCGTCTACAATTTCTGTAAGGCGGTCGGTTGCTTCAAGGATGGTATCAGACGCGCCTTCCGCTTCCATAATTCCTTGCTTAATGCCCTCTGCGTAGCTTTTGATGGACATAAGCGGCGTGCGCAACTCGTGCGACATTTCCGACAGGAAGATTTTATCCTCTTCGGTGCAAACCACGCCGTCCGGTTCCTCTTTAGACACATATCTTTCGCGCTCGTATTCCATTCTGCGGAAAATTGCTTTAACGCGAGAAACAATGTTCATTGGGCTTGCCGGTTTCGTAAAGAAATCGTCACTGCCAAGTTCCATTGCAATTTGGTAATCCAGTTCGGAATCCCGTGATGTGAGCATGATAATAGGAACATTGCTGAAGCCGCGGATATCCCTGCAAATCATAAACCCGCTGGAACCCGGCATCATAACGTCTGAAATAACCAAATCGGCGTGCTTTTGCTCAAACGCTTTAAGTAAAGAGTCACCTGTTTCAAAGTCTTCAACTTCATAGCCGGCACTTTCCAGAAAGGCTTTTAAAGCCTCGCGGATACTAAAATCATCGTCCGCGATGTAAATTAACTTTTTATTTTCCATGTAAACATCCCTTTTTTTCATGAAATTTTCCTAAACTGATTCCATTATACCATAAAATTTTCAAACAGAAAGCCCCCCTAGGAAAAAATCTTAGACTTCTTGCAAAAAAGCCTGTTTTCGTTTACAGTAACACTCCGGAGGCGGGCGATATGATTGAAATTAAAAACTTATACAAAACATATGACGGCGGCGGTCAAAAGGTGGAAGCCCTCAAAGGGCTTAACATCCGCATAGACAGCGGCGAAATTTTCGGCTTCATAGGTCTTAGCGGTGCAGGTAAAACTTCCCTTGTGCGGTGCATTTCCGCGCTGGAAGAAGTTACCTCCGGCGAAATTTTGATTGACGGCGAAGATTTGGCAAACAAACGCGGAAAATCTTTGCGCTTACTTAGAAAAAAATTTGGGCTGGTTTTCCAGCACTTTAACCTTTTAATGAACGCGACCGTGTACAAAAATGTCGAGTTCCCGCTTAAAATTGCCAAGTATCCCAAAGCCGAACGCCACAAGCGCGTGCTGGAGTTGTTGGAAGTTGTCGGCCTTTCCGAAAAAAAGGACGCCTACCCTTCCAAGCTTTCGGGCGGGCAAAAACAGCGTGTAGGCATTGCCCGCGCACTTGCCGCAGACCCGCGTTTTGTCATCTGCGACGAGGCTACATCTGCGTTAGACCCCGCCACAACTACATCTATTTTGCACCTAATCAAGGATATCAACAAAAAACTGGGCATCACATTTATAATCATCACCCACGAAATGAGCGTTATAAAGGAAATATGTACCAAAGTGGCAATCATGGAAGGTGGCAAAATTATAGAATCGGGCGACGTTCTAAAACTCTGCGTCTGGCCCGAAACCGAAACCGCAAAACGGTTCTTTAAAACCGCCGAAATTAACCTAAGCAATAACGCATACACATTATCCCGCCAAACCCCGGGCGAAATTATAAAAGCCACTTTCATTGGGCTGAACGCGCCCGACCCGTACATTTGCAATATCATTCGCCAATTCGACGTGGAAGTTGCAATCCTTGGCGGCCATATACAGGAAATAAACGAAACCGTCATTGGCATCCTTATCATAAAAATAAACGGCGCGGAAAAATCCATTGCAGACGCAATCAAATATTTGGACGAAAATATCGAAAAGACCGAGGTAATCAACTATGAGGCATGAAATGTTTAGCCCCGAACATTTTGCGGAACTGTACGCAATCCTCTTCCCCGCCACAATGGACACGCTGTACATGGTGGCTTATTCGGGTATGTTCTCCATTGTGATTGGCACGTTAATCGGCGTGGTTTTGTTCATCACCTCCAACGAGGTGCTTTGCAAAAAAAATTGGCTTACAATTATTATAAACAAAATCCTTGGCATAATCGTAAACATCGGCAGAAGCATCCCCTTCATTATACTAATCATTGCCGCCGCGCCGCTTACGCGCATTATCGTAGGCACGTTCATCGGGACGGAAGCCGCCGCCGTTTCGCTTACCATTGCCGCAATTCCCTTCGTTGCCCGCCTTACAGAATCCACTTTCGCGGGGCTTGACAAGGGCGTGGTAGAAGCTTCCGTTGCTTGCGGCGCGTCACTTTTCCAAACCATTTACAAAGTCCTTATCCCCGAAACATTGCCCGTTCTTATTTTGAACTACACCGTTGCCATTGTAAACCTAATCGCTTTTTCTGCAATGGCGGGCGTTATCGGCGGCGGCGGTCTTGGAGACGTTGCAATCCGCCGCGGCCTTCAGCACTTCCGCACAGATATGCTAATCGGCACCATCATCATCCTTGTCGTAATTGTCCAGATTGTTCAACTCGTCGGTAATGTGCTGGCGAAAGTTACCGACAAAAGATAACCGACATGAAATGGAAATCCCAACGCAGGATGAAAAAAGCATGATGATACCTTGGCGCAGTAGGTGAATGCGCAGTTCCACGTCGCGAAGGGTTGGGTTTACGCTTAAAAATTCGCGGAGGGAAGCCGTTGCTTGGTTGGCTAGTTCTCCCCAAAAAGCGAAATCGCTCCAGCGGGTGGGGATAAGCCAATCGGGGGCGCGGTTTAACAGAAACGGCAACAGTACCGCGAAAAGGACAAGCCCCGCGAAAAACAGCGGCGCGGCGGCGCGGGGATAATGCTTTTTGATATGCACAACAAGCAACACAAAGCCGTACAGCGCAGGGATTAAAACAGGCAAAACCGCCATAAACCACGCAACAGCCCCCGCGCCGCCCGTTAAAATATGGGTGGGTCTGCCAAGCCCTGCGGCAATTGCAAAACTTTCTGCCCGTGCGCGGGTAATGTTGCCGCTAAGTTCTGCCACGGTAAAACTTTGCGCGGTATCTTCTATATGAAAGGACACCAGCGCAAGGTCTTTCGTGCCGCTGAATACGCCGCGCACCGTTCGCGGTTCGCCGTTTACATACACGCCCATGCCCACAATATCCACACTGCCCCACAGCCCACGCGCCAGTGACTCCGACACTGCCACGCCGCTATCGTCTGCGGAACTTGGAGCTGTTCCCGCAATAAATTCCGCATTCCACACAAGGGACGCATCGCCCGAAAAATTAATCACAGCCGTGTTGGTTTGCCGTGCCCCCGCGTCAAGCGTTGCCGCACTTTCACCCCAAAACGTAGGCCAAAACGTATCCGCATTCACCGCATGACGGCGCGCCCTAAAAGCCGTCTCCCCGCAAATTGGCGCGTCAAACCTAAGCGACACACCCGAAAACCGCGAAACCGTCCGCGCTTCCGAAAAGCCCGCCGCCAAAAGAAGCCCGAACACACACCACGCAACAATCGTTTTTATCATTTCAGGCCTCCTTTTTTAAAACCTCGGGGGCTCTGCCCCCGAACCCCCGCAAGCCTTTAAAAAGGCTTGACCCAAATTTTAATTTTGGACTAGCGATAAACAGCAACGCATCCCCAAAACCGCGCGTATGCGCGGTTTTGAGTTAAAGTTTTTTGCCCCGCTTTTTTTCAAAAAAGCGGGTGGGGGTTCGGGGGTGAAACCCCCGAGAACTTACCTTACTCTGCAACGCGCACTCTATCCCCGTTGGAAACGGGCTTGTTACTACCGATTATAATTTGACTGTCGCGGCTTATGGGGCCGCGGATTGCAACCATGTCGCCGTCTGCGGCAACGAGGGTTACGTTTACGCGTTCGGCTACGTTTTGCAGGCCGAGTACGGTGTTGCGGCGTGATAGTACATATAGGAAGTAGCCCGCGTTGTCGGAATTGAGTGCAGAGATGGGTACGCTCATGTCGTAGTTGGCGCGGGAAATTACGATTTCGGCATCTATGCGTTGGCCTACGTTCCAGTTGCCTTCGGGTAAGTTTATGGTTACGGTTGCGTTGTCGTTTTCGTCGGAGGAAGAAATTGCGGATACCGCGCCCGTGGTGGTCTGTGTGAAAAACATGGAGCCGCCGCCCGTGGAAACTTCGGCTTCAACGCCAACGGCAAGCCGTTCCGCGTCTTCGGCGGGTATTTGCATTTGCGCCGCAAAACCGCCCGCCGTGTCGCGCAGGGAAACAAGGGGCGCGGCGGTTGTTTCCGCGCCCTGTAAAAGTGTGTGCGCCACAACGCCGCTATAGTTTGCGTATAAAACCCCGTCAGAAATAATAAGCCCGTCCAATGTTTCCACCGTGGATTGCTGTGCGTAAAAATCCAAACGCAAAGTCGCGGCGGTGATTACGTTTTGGGAGGCGGTATCGGTATTTTGAAGCACGTTGCGTTGGTGGTTTTGCTGGGCTGTGTTTAATGCCGCCGTGGTATCTTCTACGCGGCGGGCGGCGGTTAGGCGGGCGTCTTCCGCACGGGTGATTGCAGTTTGTATCGCCGCTTCGGCACGTTCGATTTCCGTGCTTGCGGAATTTGCGGCATCTTCTAAGCGGCGCGTTGCCGTTAGAATATTATCGCTTGCGCGGTTTTGTGCCGTTTCAAGCGCGGTTTGTGCGGCTTGTTGGCTGTTTTCAAAATTGCGCTGTGCTTGCGATAGGTTCACTTCCGCGTCTTCCACGCGCCGCGCCGCCGTTGTTAAATTATCTGCCGCACGGGTTTGCGCCGTTTCAAGTGCCGCTTCCGCACGTTCAATTTCCCCTTCGATGGATTCATCAAATACGCGCCGCGCTTGATTATACGCCGCTTGCGCGTCTTCCACCCTGCGCTGTGCCGTAAGCTGTGCCGCTTCTGCCGCGCTTTCCGCCGCAAAAAGTGCGTTTTGTACTCGCTCAACTTCCGCCCAAGTTGTATCGCCGCTGAAATATTCCGCCCACACGATATTTAACGCGGAACGTGCGTTGCGCATATTTTCTTCGCCTTGCTCCTCGGTTGTGGTGTAGTCGTCGCGGGCGCGTTGCAGATTGCGTGCGGCGTTTTCAATTGAAGTCCTGTCCATGTCCGCAGGGCGGCGGGAGAGTAGCTCTGCCAAGGTTTCTTGCGCGTCTGTTATGTCGGTTTCGCCTTGCGCGTAGGTTGCCGCGTAGTCTTCCAATGCCCGCTCGTGATTGCGAATTGCGTTTTGCAGTGCGGTATCGTCCACGTTGCGGGCATTTTCTTCCGCCGCTAAGATATCGGATTGGGCTTGCGCAAGGACGGCATAATAATCTTCCCGCGCCCGTTGGTACGCACGAACCGCCGCGGGCAAAACGATACCCGCCGTGTCATACGCCAACAAAATTTCCAACTCGTCCTGTGCCGCCGCTATGTCCTCCGCACCCTGTTGCACGGTGGTTGCGTAGTCCTCTTGGGCGCGGGTTAAATTGCGCCGCGCCGTGTCCAGCGGGCTTGCGTCTATGCTTTCGGAGCGTTCCAGCCGCTCCAAATCCAGTTCCATTCTGTTCAGCGTTGCCGCTTCACGTATCCGCAGTTCTTCAACATCTTCGATATCAAAAACCGCGACCGCTTCACCCGCTTCAATTTCCCGCCCCGTTCCTATTAACATTTCTACAACCGTTAGCCCACGCGGCACGGTAATATCCAGCGTTGCCGCTGTCGAAACCGTTGCACTGCCACTAATCGCGTCCACAATTTCGCTTCGCACAGGCGCGGCAAGTTCCACACGGGCAAGGGTTGCCCCGCTTGTGCCGCGAGCAACCAAAGTAAACACCAGCAACAACGCCAAAAATTTGCAAATATTTGCGGCAGAACGCCGTTGTGTCGGGTCTGAAATCATGTCATCTACTCCTTAATCCCTGCGGCCTGTATGCCCAGCTCCAGATATTTTTGACCGAAGAAGAAAAACAATGCGGCTGGCATTAGCATCAGCAGCGAAGCCGCCATTGCAAGCCCCAGTTCTTCCGCGGCAATTTGCGGCAGAAACAACGACAGCGGCCACACAGACGGGTCGTTTAAAAAAGTCATAGGCTGTTCTATCGCGCCCCAAACTTCCAAAAAGCCCAGCACCGCCGCCGCCATAATACTTGGCACACCCAGCGGCAAACCGATGTAAAAAAACGTGCGAAACGCGCCCGCGCCGTCTATGCTTGCCGCCTCCAAAAGTGGGCGCGGCACGGCATCAAAACCGCGCATCATGATAAACACGGGGAACGCCGAAAACGCAAACGGCAGAATAACCGCCCAAACCGTATTCATAAGCCCCAAGCCGTCTATCACCAAAAAGTTCGGCACCATTGTCACTTGAAACGGCATAAGCATCAAACAGATATACACCGTTGCAACAATCTTGCGCCCGCGAAACCTAAAGCGACTTAAAGCCCAAGCCGCAGGCGCACCCACAGCCACCTGCCCCAAAACCGACGGCACAACCAGCACAAATGTATTCCAGAACATTGTGAAAAAGTGCGGCGTATCCAAAAGCAATTCCGCAAGCGGCTGAAGCGTAGGCCATGAAGGCAACAGCGGCCAAACAGAAAATCCATCCGCCCCCATAATTGCCGGCCCGATAGTCGCATTCAACTCCTCCAACGACATCAGCGAACCCATAACCATAAACCACAGCGGCCACCACACCAGCAACGCCAGCGCGATTAGAGGGATGTACAAAGGAATTTTTTTTAAGTTCTCGGGGCAATGAAGTGAGCGAAGCGAACGGCACTGCCCCGAACCCCACGAACTTTTTTGAAAAAAAGTTCGACAAAAAACTTTAACATGGACTAGCGGTGAAAAAACTCGTGTTGCTAAAATCGCGCGAATGCGCGATTTTAAATTAAAGTTTTGATGAAACTTTTTCAAAAGTTTCCGGGGGTTCGGGGGCAGAGCCCCCGAGAACTTCCCCGCGGTCTTATCACCCATCGCTATCACCGTCCAAAAATTTGCGCATGAGGAGAATTATAATTAGGAGAACCGCCGCCATCATGGTAGCACCCGCGCTAAGGCGGCTTATGTCCAAATTTTGAAACCAGTTGTTGAAGAGGTGCTGTAGGAGGTACATAGAATCGTGCGGATGAGAACCCGCGACCAAATACGCCTCGCGGAAGACGCGAAAGCTGTTCAGCAGTGACAATATGGCAACCACGCCGATTGTGGGTAACAGGCACGGCAAAGTGATATAGCGGAAGCATTGCAACCGCCCCGCGCCGTCTGCATACGCCGCTTCGTACAACGAGCCGGAAATTCCATCCAGCCCCGCCAGCCACAAAATCATATTATAGCCGGTATTTTTCCACAGATATGTAAACACCAGCACCCAAAAAGCCGCACCCGAATGCATAAAATCCACAGGCGCGCCCCCAAACCTAATCAACGCCGCATTCGCCAGCCCACCGTAATTAAATAACGCTTGCCACAGCAAAACTATACTTGCCACAGGCACCGCCATCGGCAACAAAAACGTAGTCTTAAAAACCCGCCCTTTAACCGCCCGCACCAACAGCGCGACACCCAAACTAACAACCATCAACAGCGGAATACTAACCCCCACAAACCTTACGGTATTAACCGCCGCCAGCCTAAACGCCGCATTACCCACAACCGACGAATAACTCTCCCACCCAATAAAATTTACGCCCCTTACATCAAAAAAACTGCGCCTGACCGTATCCACAAACGGCAACAAAAAGAAAACACTAATACCAATCAGACTTGGCGCAAGAAAAATCAGGGCTAACAGTGATTCGCGTCTAAGGAAGTTCTCGGGGCGTTGCCCCGAACCCCACGAACTTTTTTGAAAAAAAGTTCGACAAAAAACTTTAACATGGACTAGCGGTGAAAAAATACGCGAGTTCCGAATCGCGCATATGCGCGATTCGAGACAGGGGTCAAGGGGACTTGTCCCCTTGCAGGGGGTTCGGGGGACGGAGTCCCCCGAGGTCTTATCATTAAATTTACGACCGCTCTGCAAGATAGTTTCGGATGGATTGTTCAACTTCTCTCACGGCTCCCTGTATGTCTAGAGTGGCGTTGCACAGGCGTTCGGTGGTGTTCCAAATCATGTCTCGCAGGGTTACTTCCAGTAGAGCGGGGGTGTGAAGGTCGTTTATTATGGCAAGTTGGGTTATGTCGATATAGATGTCGGCTTCTGCGAATTGTTCGTTTAGGATGTTTACTTGTTCGGCAAGACCTGCGCGGGTGATTGGCAAACCTTGGCCGTGGTTGATGCTTTGGACTTCAACCGAGAGAAGGGTGGAAATGAATTGTGTTGCGAAGTCGGGGTTGGCTGTGTCGGCGGAGATTGCGGCAATGGTGGATGGCTGCCAAGAGCCGGGTACAATCCCGGGGAAAAGCGCGAAATCGGATTCTGTACGGTTTAGCGTCATCTGCATTGTGATTAGGTGGTTGAGTGAAAACGCCGCAAAGTTTGTGGTTTGCATCATGTATTGCATCAACGAACCCGTAATCATTGTTGGCATCGCGCCGCCGCGTGTTGTTCCTGCGGCAACAAACGTACCCATACGCATGGTTTCGTCTTGGGGTTCGGCAAGGTTGTACTTGTCGCTAATGGTTTGCATTGCTGTGAAGAATTGGTAAAGTGCGTCTGTGTTTAGTTGGTTGTCGTTGATTATCGCGGCAGAAGATGTAAGCCATAGTATATCGAAGAGTTCGTCAAGGCTTGTGAATGCTATTTCTGCGCGGTCTTCTTCCGCGATTGTTTCAAACATACCGCCCCTGCGACCCATCGCGCCGATGTGTGGGTTGCCGCTTGCGATTCTTTCCACCAAAACGTCCAGCGTTTGCACCTCGCTAAGCGCGGTTGCGTCGCCCACAATAACGGGCATTTGCAACTGCGTCGGCAGGGTGTAAATTTGCCCGCCCTGCGTTGTGAAAGGCGCGAGCAGGTTTGGCGGAATGTCGCCCATGTTTATGCTTGCCGCCAGATTTAGCAGCATTCCGCGTCCTGCGTAGCTTTCGATTGGCGTGCCGTCAAGAATTAAAATGTCGGGGCCGCTTCCGCTTAACAGCCGCGTATTTAATGTGCGAACCGCGTCCGAAGCGGAAACCGCGCCGTCACCCGCAAGCGCGACTTCGTAAACGATATACGCGCTTGGATTTGTCCGCCACAATTCGCTGATAGCGGCGCGTACAAATGCGTTATCCGTAAGCGACCACACCGTTAAAGTTTTGTTGGGGTCAACGCCCGCCGTTTCGTCCCATGTGTAGCGATACAGGCGGTTTTGCCCGCCGCTTAACACGTTCACGATAATACTTCCATCCTCAAGAGTGAACACGGAAGACACAGAACTTGCGGGCGAAGCAAAGGCAAAAGCCGCGCTTTCGATTAAAGTGTCAACGTAGCCGCTTGCGGAAAGGCGCGCAATTGCCGCGTCCTGCGCAATGAAAAAATCTCCTGCGCGTGTTACCGATACCGCGCCGTTGCCGGGGATTTCTTCCAGTAATTCGCCCGTTTCGGTGTCATGCAAAAACATGGGTTGCCCCGCGCCAAAACCGCCAAATGTCATTCCGCGTCCGCCGCCCGCGCCCGCACCGTCCCGCACGGTAACGGTAGCTTGGCGCATTCCGCCGCCGCCCTGAACACGCATGGTTGTTCCCGCAGTTGTTTCGGCTGTTTCTTCTTCCGCGCCGCCTTGTGTTCGCATACCGCCGCCGCGTTGCTCCACGATTTGCATATCAGGGAAAACGATGTAGCTAAGTAAAACCCCGCTGTCTGTGGCTTGCACCATTGACACAAGAACCATATCGCCGTTTGCAATTGCCGTGTCGATTTCTTCCACGGGGAAGTTTTCGCGGCTTCCGTCCGCAGAAATTTTTACAATTCCCTCCCCCGGCAAGTTTGCCAAAATTCTGCCGTCCTGCAAAAACGATGCAAGATGCACACCAAGAAAATCATCCGTGCCGCTCCCCGGCCCTTCCGATTGCGTCCAGCTTTCGCCGTCCGCGCTGTCAAAGCGGGTGCGCAACCCCTCGTCAAAAACGGCAATGCCGCCATCTTGCGTCATAAGCGAGATAATCTGCCCGCTAACAGGCGGCGTGATATCAACTTCTACATACCGCCCCATTACCATGCCGCTAACCGCGCCGTTACCGTTATCACTTGCGCCGCAAGCCGTCACGGCAAATGATAATCCCAGCATCATTGCAAAGATAAAAAACTTCATATTGCACCTCCGTAATTTTTTCACTGCCTATCCTACCGCACGAAACTGAACATACATTGACGGCTATCTGAACATTAGCTGAACTTTTATAGCGGATTCAATGAAAAACCGTCCCGACAGAGCGGCACCCGAAAACGCGAATAGAGCGTTTTCGGGCGATTTTGACGCGACAGTCGGGGCGGATTTCGAATTAATCCGCTACAACGAAAACCAGAAGGTGCTTCCCCTGCCCTGTTCAGACTCCACGCCGCAAGTGCCGCCGTGAAGTTCCAGTATTTTTTTCACGATAGAAAGCCCAAGACCCGTGCCTGTTATTGCGCGTTTGTGGGCTTTGCCGCTTTTGTAGTATCTGTCCCAGATGAGGGGCAAATCTTCGGCGGCTATGCCTTCGCCGTTGTCGGTTACGGAAACGCGGGCAGTACCGTTTTCTTCGGAAAGCACTACGGAGATTTTCCTGTCTTCGCCCGCGTAGTTGACGGCGTTTACCAGCAAGTTGTAGAAAGCGCGGTTGATTTTATTTTCGTCCGCTTCAATAAAAATATCCGCAGAGTGATTAAATTCGATATGGTAGTTTTGATTTTTAAGAAGTTCGCGCATACGCTCGGTGGTTTCCAAAAGGCTTTGCGTAAGATTGAACCGTGTTTTGTCGGCGTGTTCCATCCCCGATTCCAGTTTGGAAACGTCCAAAACGTCGTTTACAAGCCCTGTTAGCCGCTTGGCTTCTTCCATTATTACTGCGGCTTGCTCGGGGGTGTAGTCTGCGGGGAAATCGTGCATCATTTCGGAATAGCTGTAAATTAACGCAAGAGGCGTTCGCAAATCGTGGGACACATTTGCAAGCAGTTCCCGCCGCAAAGATTCAACCCGACCAAGTTCAACGGCAGCGGTGTTAAGCGTGTCGGATAGTTCCAGAATCTCGCAGAAACCCTTGCCGTTAAATCTCGTGTCGTAATTTCCCTTTGCCAAATCCAACGCCGAACGGTTTATTTCCTCAATGGGGCGGGACACCCGCTTTGCAATAATTATTGCAATAGCCACCGCCAAAACCAGCATTATGGCGGAAATCATATAAAGCTGATACCGCAAGGTACTAACGGTTGCGCTAACGGGTGTGATTAACGCGTTAATCATAACCGCCCGCTCGCCCTCGACCCGCACATACACCAGCGACTCGGGAATATGCCGCGTCACGGTGGAAATCCTAATCTGATTAACCCGATAACGCCCATCACGCACACCATCGCTTATTGTAATATTTGGCATTACCGTAAAGTGTTCGTAAAACTCGCCGCCTTGGTCAATCGCAATTTCAATCCGCGCCAAATTATTGTCTGTCGCAATAAAATTTTGCCGTTGCGGGCGCAAACGCATTACACTAATGTCATTGTCACCCCAAAGTTCAACACCATCCGTAACCCTAAAACTTGTGGCAAAATCTTGCAACCCCGCCCGCACCACACTAACGCCCTGCATATCCAAAATGTCCGCGAAAAAATCGCCGCGTTCAGATATTTCCGCGACAATATCATTCACATTTTCGTCATCCAAATGCGCGACAATCACAGATGCCGCCCTCCGTATCTCCGACATTCTTATATGCCTGTAAAAATCGCTTAAAAATACAATCTGAAATAGCCACAATATTACCAACAGCAAAACACAAAACCCCAGCAAAAAGCCAAAAATACGCCACTTCAATTTTATTTTGCCCATGTTTTCAGCTCTCCTCAAATCTATATCCCAAACCGCGTAATGTTTTAATCAAGTTGCCATACGGCCCAATCGCCTTGCGCAAAAGTTTCATGTGCGTGTCCAGCGTCCTGTCGTCACCGAAATAATCAAAGCCCCACACTTCCGCAAGAATCTTCTCCCGCGAAAGCGCGATACCCTTATTCCGCACGAAAAAGAACAGCAAATCTGCAATCTTTGGCGCAAGCTCCACTACCACGCCGTCAATCGTAACCTTGTGCGCAGTCAAATCCGCCACAAAACCGCCCGCCGTGAAAACAACGCGCCCGTCCGTATCTTTCCCCGCCCTTCGCAAAATAGCCGCAATCCGCAACATTATTTCCTTGGACGAAAACGGTTTTACAACATAGTCATCCACGCCCAACTCAAACGCCAAAACCCTGTCATACTCCTCATTCTTTGCCGAAAGCATAATAACAGGTACGTCCGAAAAGCCCCGTATCTCCCGCACAGCACTAAATCCGTCCATCTGCGGCATCATCACATCCATTATAACAACATCAAACCCGTCCGCCCTACACGCCCGTACAGCTTCCGCACCGTCACACGCTTCCCCCACTCCATACCCCTCATACTCCGCATACTTCCGAATAACCGCCCGCAAACCCGCTTCATCATCGCAAATTAAAATCTTTGCCATTATTCACACTCCTTTAAGACCTTGGGGCTCTGCCCCAAACCCCGCAAGCCTTTAAAAAGGCTTGACCCAAATTTTAACATGGACTGGTGATAAACTCCGCCGCAATCCAAAAACCGCGCGAATGCGCGGTTTTTAAGAAGGGGTCAAGGGGACTTGTCCCCTTGCAGGGGGTGTGGGGGACGGAGTCCCCCACGAACTTATCATCTAGCTAGTTGAAACCTTCAGCACAACCACGCCAAGGGGTGGCAGTTTAATGGGAAGGCTGTGTTCGCGGCCGTCGCACAGGTGTTCTTCGGAGTGGAGAGTGCCGTGATTTATTATGCCGCTTCCGCCGTATTTTTCTTCGTCGGAGTTCATTATCTCGGTGTATTTGCCGGGGATGGGAACGCCAACGCGGTAATCCATGTGTGGGCAGGGGGTAAAGTTGCAGATGAAGATAACGTGTTCGTAGACAGAGCCCAGTTTTTCTTGTTCAGCTTTACTGCGGCGTTTTCTTTCGGCTGTGCGGAAGAAGGACAGTATACTGCGTTCGTAATCGTCGGAGTTAATCCAAGCGAAACCGCCGCCGTCAAAGTCGTTTTGCCACAGTGCGCGTTCTTTGAGATAGAGATGGTTTAGGTCGCGCACAAAGTTTTTCATTTGGCGGTGGTGTTCAAAAACATCTAGGAGGAACCAGTCCAACGTGCGGGCTTCGTTCCACTCGTCAAATTGGGCAAATTCGCCGCCCATAAACAGTAGCTTTTTGCCGGGGTGTCCCATCATATAACCCAGTGCAGAACGCAGGTTTGCAAGTTTCTGCCAAGTGTCGCCCGGCATTTTATTTACAAGCGAGCCTTTTCCGTGAACAACCTCGTCATGGGAAAGCACCAGAACATATTTTTCGGAGTATGCGTACACCATGCTAAATGTAAGATTGTGATGATGGTGACGGCGATACACGCTGTCTTTTTTCATGTATTCCAAAAAGTCGTTCATCCAGCCCATGTTCCACTTTAGGCTAAAGCCCAAGCCGTCGTGTACAACGGGGCGCGTAACGCCTGTCCACGCGGTGGATTCTTCCGCAATCATCATAACGTGCGGGTGCGCACCGCGCAGAACGGAGTTCATGTGCTTCATAAATTCTACGGCTTCGTTATTTTCGCGGCCACCGTGTTCGTTCGGCACCCACTGCCCAAACTGCTTGCCGTAATCCAGATACAGCATGGACGCAACCGCGTCCACACGCAAGCCGTCAAGATGGTATTCGTTTATCCAGAAAAGCGCGTTTGCGATAAGGAAGTTTTTAACCTCATTGCGCCCGTAGTTGAAAATAAGCGTTCCCCAGTCAGGGTGTTCGCCTTGGCGCGGGTCTTGGTGTTCGTAAAGACGTGTGCCGTCGAACCAAGCAAGCCCGTGCGCGTCTTTGGGGAAGTGCGCGGGAACCCAGTCCATTATTACGCCGATATCGTTTTGGTGGCAAGCGTCCACAAATGCTTTAAACTGATGCGGATTGCCGAAACGCGACGTGGTTGCATAGTAACCCGTAACCTGATACCCCCACGAGCCGTCAAACGGAAACTCTGTGATTGGCATGAGTTCAACGTGGGTGTAGCCCATGTCTTTTACGTACGGAATAAGCTCTGCGGTAATTTCCGGCCAACTCATAAAACGCCAGCCGTCCTCCGCTACTTTGCGCCAGCTTCCCGCGTGGAATTCGTAGATATTAACAGGCCCGTCCATCGGGTCTTTTTTAGTACGGTTTGTAATCCATTTTTCATCGCCCCAATCGTAGCCCGTGATATCGTAAACCATGGAAGCCGTGCCGGGGCGAAGCTCTGCAAAAAACGCATAAGGGTCGGACTTGTGAAAGAAACCGCCCGTGTGTGAAGAAATTTCGTATTTGTATTTGTCATAGTTGGAAAGACCGGGAATAAACAGCTCCCACACGCCCGAACCGCCCATAGAACGCATGGGATGACGCAATCCGTTCCACGCGTTAAAGTCCCCCACTACGCTGATACGTTTCGCATTAGGAGCCCACACGCCAAAAAGTACACCGTCAACGCCGTCCACATTCATGGGCGTTGCGCCAAGTTTGTTGAAAATTTCATAATGTGTTCCCTGCCCAAAAAGGTGTAAATCCATATCTGAAATAAGCGGCGCGAAACAGTACGGGTCCCAAGACTCCCAAGTACCGCCGTCATCGGAGGTAAATCGCAGTTTGTACCTAAAATGCTTTTGCCGCGGCAACGCAACATTAAAAAAGCCCATAGTATGCTCAAGAGTCATCTCCTCGCAAAACTTTGGCTTTTTGGGGTTAAGTACTGCTACTTTAGCCGCGCCCGGGCAAAAGACGCGAACCACCGTAAACTCTTCTTTTTCAGCGGTTACATCGTGCATTCCAAGCACGTGATGCGGGTCGGCGTGTTCGCCGTTTACGATTTGCATAAGCTCATGCATATTGGTTGTAATCATACGAATTCATCTCCTCACCTTGTTGCGGCAATTGTAACACATTTGTAAAAATTTGCAAAGTTTTAAAATTCTCGGGGGCTCTGCCCCCGAACCCCCGCAAACTTTTTGAAAAAAGTTTGAACAAAAACTTTAATTTAAAATCGCCGCGTGAAATGCGCGACGATTTTAGGTCGAAATTTTTATTTAATTTTGATGGCGGCGAACATAAGTTAAGGCTTTTTCCAGCAACCGTTCAAGGTCTTTTAACTCTGCGTAGTTGCCCGTGTCCGGAGTGGTTTCGTCAATATCGGTGCTTGTGACAACGCGCTTTGTAATCTCAATCGCGGGAGAAAGATATTCCGTTTCCAACCAAGCCAGAACATTCCTGTACTGCGGCATTTTCTCACCTCCCTGTCTTTCCGATATTTTAGAGCATACAACCGCCGCCGTCAACGAAAACCGCTGTTAGAACCTGTGTTCAATACCCGAAATGCCGAATGGAAGCGGCGATTTTTCGACAATCAAGGAAGCTTCCGACGCCGCGTACCTATAGGGTACGCAAGTAGGAGCTGACGAAGAGTGGCGGGAAATCGGTGATTTCAGGCGGCGTTGAGCGGTATTGAACACAGGTTCTTATTTCAAATTGGCATTGATGTAATTAACTGCATCGCCAACCGTTTTAATTTCGGATGCTATATCTGACGGAAACTCCATGCCGAAATCTTCTTCCAAATTGGATATTATTTGGAATATATCCAGCGAGTCTGCGCCTATGTCGTGTAGTAATGATGTTTCCGCCGTTATTTTGCCTTCGGGAACGTCCAGTTGTGCGGTAATCACTGCTCTTATTTTTTCAAATACCATGATTAAAACTCCATTCTGTCAGACTTCTTGCTCAACTGAAATTATGCAAGAAGTCTATTTTTGTGTGCCGTGTTCGCACTTATTTCCCCATGCATCAAGGAGAATGCCGTCTTTGTACACACAAATTACTTCGCAATTATTTGGGCAGTGTGAACACTCTACGCCTTTTGTTTCAAAAGTTACATCGGTGATGTTGAAATTGAAGGGGGTTTGGTCTTCTTCGTCCTTGCACAAAACCGCCACGCCTAACGCGCCCATTAAATGGCCGTTGTTGTCTACATGAACGGGCATTCCCAGTTCCTTTTCAAATTCGCGGATGACGGCGGCATTTTTGCTGACGCCGCCCTGAAACACCACGGGAGATTTTATTTGCTTGCCCTTGCCCACATTATTAAGGTAGTTTAAAACAACTGCGCGACACAGCCCCGCCACAATATCTGCTTTGCTGTGGCCTATTTGCGCCTTGTGTACCAAGTCGCTTTCCGCAAAAACCGTGCAACGGGCGGCTATTTTTGTGGGGTTGTTGCTGCTTAGCGCGAGTTCGGCAAAGTCCTCTAGGTTTAGGTCAAGCCTTTTTGCTTGGCTGGACAAAAATGAACCCGTACCTGCGGCACATAATGTATTCATTGCGTAGTCCATGACAACGCCGTTGTTTATTAAAATGATTTTGGAATCTTGGCCGCCTATCTCCAAGATGGTGCGGGCATCGGGTACGACCGCCAAAGTTCCCATTGCGTGGGCGGTTATTTCGTTTTTTATCACTTTCGCATTTAACGCCACGCCGATAAGTTTGCGGGCAGAGCCTGTTGTGCCTGTGTTTACCACGGTGTAAGACGCATCCATTTTTCGGGAAAGTTCGTTAAGCACGTTTTTTACCGCCGCGATTGGGTTGCCGTGCGTCCAAAGATAGCTGTCTGCCAAGATGTTGTTATCCGCGTCAATAACCACGCCTTTTGTGGATATAGAGCCTATGTCAATTCCCAAGTATGCAGGTTTCATTGTTGGTAGTCTCCTTTCGGGCGGCGCATTTTTATCATGTCTAGGAATGCTTCCAGCCTTGTGTGTACGCCCGCTTCACCTGTTTCTGTGTCAAATGTCATGTACATAAAGGGTGTTCCTGTGTCTTGCGAAATGTTTTGCAGTATGCTCATTGCGGTAATTTCGGGCGAACAGGACGAGGGCTTTACGTGAATGATACCGTCAATGCCTTCCTGTATCATTTCATATGCCCTTGAGATGGCATCGTTTGCGGTGCTTCCGATGTTGTAATCCACATATCCGCCGCTGTTTTTTATTTGCTCATCCACAGAGAAAATGGCGGTCGCAAAATCGGATAAACTGCTGTGGCGGATTATCTCCACGCCGTTGTCGGCAAGCCAGTTTTCCATATTGCAGTTGGAAAACGGTTCTACCACAATGTATATCTCGCCTATTATTCCAATGCGTATGGGTTTTGCGGGCTTGTTTAACGGGACGGATTCCATTTGCGCCCTGTATTTCTCACCGATTTTTGCGGCGGCTTCGGCATCTTCTGCGGCGGGGATTTCTTGCAGATAGGATTTATACGTCGCCATTAACGGGTTTTGCGACGCGTTTTTTTCTGCCGCAAACGCCATATTTTTGCGCATGAAAAACGCTAAACCGTCCATGTCCAGCGTAACTTGCACCAACAGCGCAAATACTTCGTCAAATTTTTCCTGCGTAAGGGAGGGGTTTATCTCTTGCATGGCGTTAAACATACGCCGCACCGTGGGGATGTACTCGAATAGTGTTACAAATTCGCAATCGTAACCAAGTTCCGTTAGGACTTTCTGTTGCAGTATGTCGTACAGTCCAAGGCGGCAACCAAAGCCCGGCATTATAAACACGTTCGCGCCTTGCTCTGCCGCCTCTATGAAATTGCCCAGCGTGGTTTTAAACGGGGTGCAAATCATGTCGGGGCTGTGGCGGCTTCCCAGTTCCAGTGTGCGTTTTGTCATTGGCGGGCATTTGATGGTTTTGTAGCCCAAACAGCGGGAAATTAAAATGTTTGCAATAACTTGATAGTCGCCTATTTGCGGTGCGCAAGCAATTTTTTCTTGTGTCATTTTGCACCGCCCTTCCGCAGTTTTCGTTTTGCCGTGATGATATCTGTGAAACTTTCCAGCCGTGTTTGAATGCCCGCGCTTGCGTCTTGCTCGTCTATCACCAGCGACAGGATTGGTTTGTCTTTTATTTCGCGTAGAACCAGCTCGTTAAACAGGGAGTCGGGGCCACACGGAAAAGTTGAGATTAGAATTATGCCGTCTACCTTACTGCGGTATTTTTCCAGCCCGCCCATCATTTGCGCTGTGACTTTCCAGTACACGCGCTTGCCGTATGTTTCCTTGGTAAGTTTTTTTGCTTCCGCTTCGTTTATGATATCCGCGTGGATTACCGCTATCCCGTTTGCGTCAAAAAAGTCTGTGATTTCCTTGCCTATGCAAGCGTCGTAGGTATTGTACGCATGAGAAAAAATCAGCACTTTCGCGCCGTCTGCTGTTAGCAATTCGTCTTGTTGTGCGATTTTTTCTGCCTTTACTTCTTCTGCCACGGCTAGGGCGTTTTTGTATGCAGCCAGAGAAGTTTCCTTGTCGAATCCAAGCTGTTCGCCTATTTTTTCAAAGGCGTTGGCTTCCCGCCGCCGATACAAGTAGTTTACATCGGCGTTTAATATTTTCGCTTGCGGAAATGTATTGCGAACAAGGTCGTACAGCCCAAAAATGCGGGTGCAGTATTCTTCGCGGATTGCAGAATTTTCTATTCGCGGGCAAAAAATCATGTCGCATTTGTCCAAAAGCCACTCTACGTGTCCGATAAAAATTTTGGAAGAAAAACACGCCTCGTCTATGGATTTTGCCACGCCCGCTTTCACAATTTCCTTGTTGCTGGGCGGGCTTACTATTGTTTCAATGCCGAGATTTTTGAAAAACCCCAGCCATAAATCTTCATAAAAATAAAATTGCAATGCCCGTGGTATCCCAATTTTAACGCCTTCCATTATATGCAAAGCCCCCCATCCACTTTTATTACCTCGCCCGTGATATAGGAAGCCCCTTCCGATGCCAAAAACACCGCAAGTTTTGAAACATCCGTTGGTGCGCCAACCCGCGACAGCGGAATGCTTGAAACTAACTCATCTTTCTTGTCGCCTTTTAATGCCGCCGTCATTGCGGTTTGGATAAAGCCGGGCGCGATTGCATTGCAGGTTACGCCGCGGCTTGCAAGTTCTTTTGCCACCGTTTTGGTAAGGGAAATAAGCCCCCCTTTGGATGCCGCGTAACTTGCCTGCCAGTGCCAGCCCCTCACTCCGCAAACGCTGGCGATATTGATAATCGTACCGCTGCGCTGTTTCATGAACGCGGGGTACAGATGTTTTATCATGTTAAACGAGCCTTTTAGGTTTATGTCCATTACATCATCATAATCTTTTTCCGTAATGCGCAGGATTGGGTTATCCCTTGCAATTCCCGCGTTATTTACCAAAATATCTACCTGCGAAAAGTCTGCCAGAATGGTATCTGTAAGCTCTTTTGTTTTGGTAAAGTCGGCTACGTCGCATTCGTAAATTTTGCATTCCACGCCTTCCGCTTTAACCAATTCGCATACTTCTTCCGCACACTCGCGGTCTTTGTAATAATTAAGTGCTATGTTCGCGCCCGCCTTTGCCATGTCTATTGCAATCGCCTTGCCAATTCCACTTGATGCCCCTGTTATAAGCGCGGTTTTTCCGTTCAGCATTCTTATCACCTCACACTTATAAACAGGAGTTTTTGGAAATGGTTGCAGTTTATTATCCCTCCAACGCCATTTGCTCCGATACGCTTTGTGGGATTTCTATTCCCGTTGCGTAGCAAAACGCAATAATTTGCCCTATGTGCATTTCTTCATGGCTTATCATCATTGCTATAATCTGATGTACGTTTCGTTGCTGGCCGTAGTAGTCCATCATTTCATTGCCGCTTAGGGTTTCAAGGGCTTTTTCAAATTTGGTATCAAGTTCTGCCATTTTTTCAATAATGCTTTGTGTAGGCATATTTACGTATTTGTATTCTTCTTCATATGCTAACGCATTTGTACCCAGCGAGCCGACAACATCCCGCTGAAACAGGGTTAGCTCGTAGACTTGCAAACGTATGGTGTTTAGTTTTTTCCTTGGCAGTTTTTTATCAAGGTCTGTTTCGCTTAGTTCGTTTAAGAACACAAGTGTAATACTCCGCGTTTCTTTCCATCCCGCTAAAAGGGCTTTTAGTGATTCAATCATTTTGTACCTCCAATTTAGAGTATGTCGTGATGCCCTAATATACCTTTTTTCACCTTACCCGAAAAGAAATGGCAACAGAGAAATCATCAGTATCACGATTGAATATCTCATGTAAATTTTGTATAGTTTCCGGTTCTATGTCATATATGCCCAGTTCAGCATAAAAAACCATAGCGGCTTCAAAATCAGTTAAAAATGAAAATGATACTCTATAAACACCCTCATTCATTCTTATAGTCATACTTCTTGACGCATACTCTAAATCAACAGACGCAAAAACTAAATCGCCGTAAGTGTCAAAAATGCGAACGCCGGTTATAAATCCTCTCCCTTGTGTGTTTGAGTTTATTGGTCGCAATCCGGCTTCTTCTACAATAAAAGTGTATTCAAAATATTTTTCTTCACGAACATCCGTTATGGAAGTTGAAATATTAAAAATATATGGCGGCTCATATGGTATATAAAAAGCAGTAATAAATGTGAGTATTGCCGCAAAAACTAATCCTAACGAAACAATACCCGGCTTTGTCTTAAAATTTACAGCAACACTTTCGCTGTCATCTTCTCGTTTCGTGAATGTATTAAATTCATTTATTGCCCTTGTAAATACGCCTTTTGCATACGCGAAACATAAAAAAGCACTTGTTAATAAAAACGCTGTCATTGCAATAATTGCGGGGTGAAAATCTGTCATATCTAAGAAATGTGTTACATCTTCCCAAGGTTGTAAAGTAAATAATGAACGGATAGGAATAACTACCCAACCCCACAAATTACCTGCTGTAATGCTAAGTATTCCCGCGAAATAACAGAAGTGATAGCCTGTAAATTTAATTTTTGAATTATAAAACCCTATGGCAATAGCCGCTAAAAATGTTGTAAGCAATTCCCCTGAAGCGCGATTTAATGCCGCCGCAAAAGGTGTAAATTGCGTACCGCTTGCACGCACATGAGGGCTAAAAGTCCAAAACACAAAACTTTCTATTGTGCCGCCGTAAGCAATGTGTAGAAGCGCGTGTGCCGCTTCGTGGAAAAAAGCGTAAACTAAAAACCATATAGGGGGAAACAATAAAACACATATTCCGGTTTTTAGTACATTGCATTCTTTTTGGCTCATGCTATCCACCTCCGTCTATGTTTTCTGCACTTCCTAATTATAACATAGCACGCATTTCAACCAACATTATGTCAACGCCTTATTAAAAAACAGATGTACCACCGTACAAAAAAATGTATAATCTTAGCAAGGAGGGTGAAAAAAATGAAAACACTACCAAAACTTGTAATATTTGATATGGACGGCACAATGCTGGACACAGAGCCTGTATCCCTTGCGGGGATGATACACGCGGGAAAAATCCTTGGGGTGGAAATAAAAAAGGAAATCGGCGAATCGCTGATGGGCAAAAGCCTGAAACTCGGAACGGAAATTTTGCGGGCGAACTACGGCGAAACCTTCGACATAAACCAAGCGTACAAACTGCACAGGGAATACATGGACGACTTCTTTGAAAAAAACGGCATATCAACCAAGGCGGGCATTTTTGAATTGCTGGACACGCTTGAAAAACTGCAAATAAAAAAATGCGTCGCAACCTCCACGGGAAAAGCCCGCGCAACGCACAAACTAACGCAAACCAACCTTGCCCACCGCTTCCAAACAATCACGGGCGGGGACGAAGTGGAGAACGGAAAACCATCGCCCGATATCTTTTTGAAAGCGGCAGAAAGCTGTGGAGTCGCACCGCAAGACTGCATTATATTAGAAGACACGGAAGCGGGCATCCTTGGCGCGGTTGCCGCAAACATCCCAGTAATAGCCATCCCCGATATCGCGCCGCTAACGCAAGAAATCCGCGCAAAAGCCTTCGCCGTATGCACGGATTTGCACGAGGTTGCGACGATATTAGAAGACCTCGGGGGACTCTGTCCCCCGAACCCCCTGCAAACTTTTTGAAAAAAGTTTGAACAAAAACTTTAAATTTTGACCAGCGATAAACTGCCTTGCAATCCAAAAAACCCGCGTATGCGGGTTTTTAGTTAAAGTTTTGATGAAACTTTTTCAAAAGTTTCCCGGGTTCGGGGCAAAGCCCCGAGGTTTTCCTAACTCCCAACCAAATGATTCAGGGTTTCAAATCTGTAGCCGAGGTCTTTGTAGCGGATGATTAGGTCGTCCATGATTTCGGCGTTGGTTTTGGAGACGTTGTGCAGGAGGATTACAGAGCCGGGTGTGGTGCGCGGCATTAGTTTGGAGAAGGCTTCTTCGTGGGAGGGCTGGTTGTTGATTTCCCAGTCTTTGTAGGCGGTTGACCAGAAGATTGTTTTGTAGCCCAGTTGTTGGGCGTGTTTTAGGTTTGTTTCGCTGTAAGTGCCGCCGGGTGGGCGATAGAATTTCGGGATTTCTTCGCCGATTAGGTCGCGGTAGACGTCTTCGACCAGAGCGAGTTCTTTGGCGAAAGCGTCGAAGTCTGCGATTTTGCTCATGTCGGGGTGCTTCATGGTGTGGTTGGCGACAATGTGGCCTTCGGCAACCATTCGCTTAACCAGTTCAGGTTCGTCGCGAATATATGTGCCTACGAGGAAGAATGCGGCGGGTACTTCGTGTTTCTTTAAGACGTCCAAAATGGGCGCGGTAAAGCCGTTTTCGTAGCCCGCGTCGAATGTTACATACAAAACCTTGTCGTTCTCGTTCCCCGTGTAAAATGCGTCAAACTGCGCCAAATGTTCGGCAGTTGCGTTGGCTTCGGGTCTTCCTCCGTCTTTGGGGAAATACACGCCCCAGCTTTCTCCCGCAAAAGCGACGGTGTTCGCAAATAAAATTGCAATGCCGCAAATTGAAAGCAATGCGGCTTTTTTTAGTTTGTTCAAAAAAATCACCTCAAGAATATTTTGCATAACGCGGCGCGATTTATTACAGTAATATATTGACAGAACTGTTCTTAGATTTTATAATAATCTGTGAATTTATTTTTCGGGAGGTTTTTTAGTAATGATTTGCCCAAAAGGAAAAACATCAAAAGCCCGCCGCAACAAAAGGCGCGCGCAAACATGGAAAATTGTAATGCCGAACCTTGTTTCCTGCAACAAATGCGGCGAGATGGTTCCGTCACACCATATGTGCAAAGCGTGTGGTTCTTATAACAGGCGCGAAGTTTTCAAAAAGGCCGAATAATTAATACGTATGGAAAAATTGACAATCGCAATAGACGCAATGGGCGGTGATTTAGGCGCATCGGCTATGGTTAAAGGCGCGGCAATGGCAATGGAGGATTTTCCGTTCCTTGAACCCGTGCTTTTTGGCGATGAAAAAGTGCTTTTTGAAGAAGCGAAAAAATATGGCGGCATGAAAATTGTTCACGCGCCAACGGTTATTTTGCCAAGTGAATCGCCCACGCTTGCCTTTCGCAGAAAAAAGGACTCGTCCATTGTGATGGGGCTGAAGTACGTGAAAGAGGGCAACGCGGCGGGCTTTGTTTCTGCGGGTTCAACGGGCGCGCTTCTTACGGGCGCGACCGTGATTATCGGCAGAAAACCCGGGGTTGAACGCCCCGCATTGGGTACGCTTCTTCCCACAAAAAAGGGACACGTTCTGCTTTTGGATTGCGGCGCGAACATGGATTGCAAGCCGACCTATTTGGCACAGTTTGCACAACTTGGCACGGAATATATGCAAAAATGCATGAAATTGGACAGCCCGCGTGTCGGGCTTATTAACGTGGGTACGGAAGACGAAAAGGGCAACGCCGCCGCAAAAGAGGCGTTCGCTTTGTTGAACGGTACTCCCGGTTTTGTCGGCAACATCGAAGGGCGTGAAATTCTTTCAGGCGAGATAGATGTTGCTGTTTGTGACGGTTTCACTGGAAATGTTCTGCTGAAATTTACAGAGGGCTTTGCAAAAACCATGATGGGCATGGTAAAAGAGGAGCTTTTGGCAACCACCATCTCAAAATTGGGCGCGTTAATGGCAAAGGGCGCATTCAAACGCTTGCGCAAACGCTTCGATTACCGCGAAGTCGGCGGCGCACCCTTCCTTGGTCTCAATCACCTTGTAATCAAGGCGCACGGCTCTTCCGACGCGCTTGCGATAAAAAATGCTATCAGGCAATGTGTTCAATATCAATAGAAAGGAAACATCTGCATGGAATTTGAAAAAATAAGAGACGTTATAGCCGAGCAAATGAACAAGCCTAAGAATTCGATTACGGCGGAGACTAAATTTGCGGAGGACTTGAACGCGGATTCTCTTGATATTTTCCAAATAATTTCTGAATTGGAAGAAGTTTTCGGCATGGAATTCTCCAATGATGACACGGAAAATATTAAGACAGTCGGCGACGCCGCCGAGTACGTGAAAAAAGCGTTAAATTCATGAGCGACCAGCTACAAACAAATTTAGGCTATACGTTCAAACGTCATAGCCTTCTTAAACATGCCGTAACACACGCATCGTTTGTGCATGAGCAAAAGCTTAACCAGTCGGATTCCAACGAGCGGTTGGAGTTTCTTGGCGACGCGGTGCTTGAACTTTGCATAAGCGATTTTTTATACCACCGTTATCCCGATATGCCCGAGGGCGATTTGACAAAAAAACGTGCGGCGTTGGTTTGCGAATCAAGTTTGGCAAACCTTGCGCGCAGTTTAAGCATTGGCACTTTCATTTTGCTAGGGCAGGGCGAAGCAACAGAGGGCGGCCGCGAAAAGGATTCCATCCTCTCCGACGTGTTAGAGTCCATTTTGGGCGCGATATATTTGGATGGCGGGTTGGAAGAGGTACGCGCACTAATCCTGCGCCTGTACGAACCAATCGCCGACAAAGCCCTAAACAATAAAAAGGACTACAAAACCACCCTGCAAGAATACCTGCAAAAAACCAGCCACGAAACAGCCGTTTACACCATCATAAAAGAAACGGGCCCTGCACATAAAAAACTCTTCACAGCTCAAGCCGCCCACAAAACCAAAATTCTTGGCACGGGCAAGGGCGGCAGCAAAAAAACAGCCGAGCAAGAAGCCGCCAGAATGGCGTTGAAGGGGCTAAAGGTTAGTGTGTAAATATAAGTTCTCGGGGCTCTGCCCCGAACCCCGCAAGCCTTTAAAAAGGCTTGACCCAAACTTTAACATGGACTAGCGAGAAACAGACTCGTAATACCAAAATCGCCGCGAATGCGGCGATTTTAAGTTAAAGTTTTGATGAAACTTTTTCAAAAGTTTCCGGGGTTTGGGGCGGAGCCCCATGGTCTTCATTTTTTTGAATTATTCCGTGGAATTGGTACGCGGACTATATTGTTGAAAAGAAAATTGTCGCGGCTATTGGTTGTTTTGAAGCTGTTACGGCGAGTGTAGTTGCAAGCGGTGCGCTCGGAGCGGACGGATTTCAGTTTACTGCGAACGAGTAGCATTATTCCGCCTGAAATTGCCGCCGCGATTAATAGGCAAACCAAAAGTGTAAGGATTATTTCCATGTTAAATCACCCCCGCGAAAAAGGCTACGGCAAACAAGATTGCTGTGATTATTACGGTTAGAATGGCAAACCATTTCCAAAAAATGCCCCAGTCTGTGGGGAGGTCGCCTACAAATTTGCCTGTTTGTCCGTTCATTGCAAACAGATAGGTTTGGTCGCGCCATGTGGTGGACAGCACCCACACGGGCAAAAGTGCGTATTTTACCACGCTTTTCCGCAGATATACTCCGCGATATTGCGGCGTGACGGTGGAGTAACCTGTTACGGTTTTTCGGAAAGCGTCTTCGGTGCTGGCGCGGATACGCTCGTTTGCACGGTCGATACAGTGTTTTTCGCAGAAGTCGAATTTATCTGCAAGGTAGCCCGACAGATACGCCGTTTGGAAATCCATTGCGGCAGAGATATCAAATGGCTCAATGGACTCCATAAGGTCGGCTGGCATTTTCGCAGACGCGTCCACGGGCACTTTGTCGAAGGCAAGCGCGCCCTGCCGCAGTACGTTGAAGTGTCGCGTTTCCGTGTAGATAAAACGGGTATCGCTCCATGTGCGCACGCTGGTTGTGCGGTAGCGCATATTTGCGTCAACGTCCGCATCAAACAGCCAAAACGGTACATATAAGCCCTTGATTTCGTTTAGACGCTTAGTGGACTTGAAACATTTTGGCAGTAGCTTTTTGCCTTTGAGATGATTGCTTAACGCTTCCATTGCCGCGTTTTTGTCCAGCTTAAACGGGATGATTAAGTCCGGACGCGCACTGCCCGAAAGTTGCCCTTTCATTATTACAGGGTTTGTGCAATACGGGCAACTTGTTGCCGCCGTGCTTTCGTCCGCGATAATTTCGCCCGCACAGGTGTTGCACAAATATACTCGCATTCCCTCTTGCTCGCCCGCCGTCCATTCGGTATCGTCGTGCGTCGCCCATTCTACGTCTTGCTGTTCGGTTTCGATTCCGTCATCCATACTTTTTAGTGCTTCAACGTCAAATTCCGAATCGCAAAACGGACATTTCATCATCTGCGTTCCCGTGTCAAACTCTACCCCGCCGTCACAGTTGGGGCATTTGTATTTGATTAATTCCATTGGGTTCTCCTTATGCTTTTGGGTTGCCGCAACCTTGGCAGAATCTGCCTGTGTTTGCCGCGCCGCAGGTGCAAGTCCAGTCGTTGGACGCGGGCTTTGGTGTGCCGCAACCTTGACAGAAGCGACCTGTGTTTGCTTCGCCGCAGGCGCAAGCCCAGCTGTCGGCGGGGGCGGGTTTTGGTGTGCCGCAACCTTGGCAGAAGCGACCCGTGTTTGCTTCGCCGCAGGTGCAGTTCCAACTGTCGACGGAGGGGGCGGCTTGTTGGTTTTGTTGGGCTTGTTGTGCCGCCATTGCCGCTTGTTGGTTTTGCTGGTTCATTGCAAACATTTGGTTGGCGTCCATGCCGCCCGCTTGTTGCGCCATGCCTAAGCCCATAAAGCCCATCATTGCGCCACCTTGGTTTCCGGCGGCGGTTTTCATTGCTTCGGCTTGGGCGTTCACAAGTGCCGCGCCCGCCATTCCGGGGTCGCGCATTACGGCTTTGCGTTGCAGGTTTCGTATCATGTCCTCGTCCTCTTTGGGCGCGGACAGAGAATTTATCGCAATGGAAACAACGGATAAACCACGGTTTTCGCTCCATTGTTCCGATAAAATTTGGTTTAACGCTTCGGATAATTCCATTGTGTGTCCGGGTATCGCGCTGTACCGCATACCCATTGCAGAAAGCCGTGCAAACGCTGGTTGCAGGGCGTTCAGAAATTCACTGCGCAGTTGGTTTTCAATTTGGTCGCGAGTGTATTCGCGCTCCACGTTGCCGCTTACGTTTTGGTAAAACAGCATGGGATTGGTCATGCGGAACGAGTACATTCCGTTGCAACGCAATGTAATATCAATATCAAGCCCGATGTTTGTATCCACAACGCGGAACGGAATTGGCGTTGCCGTCCCGAACTTGTTATTTTTCAGCTCGCGGATATTAAAATAATAGACGCGCTGGTCTTTGCCGCTGTCACCGCCGTGGGCAAAACGCCGCGCCGCCGTCTTGAATGTGTTTACTATGCTGTCGCCAAGGTTGCCCGCGAAAATGCTTGGCTCGCTGGATTGGTTCCATGTGTACTGCCCCGGCTCTGCGCAAACATCCATTATTCTGCCTTGGTCAACTATCATCATGCATTGTCCGTCTGCAACGGCTATTCCGCTTCCGTTGGAAATAATATTGTCGTTGCCTTGGTTCGCGCTTTTGCGGTTCTTGTCGTGACGGCGTTGCCCTTTCGTTACAAGCACCGTTTCCGCCATTGCGTCCTGATAAAAAAACTCCAGCCATTGGTCGCTTAATGTACTGCCTACCGCGTTCATTCCTGCCCTAATCAATCCCATATGTATTGCCCCTTTTCAAATGTAATTACTTGCAGTATACGTTTTTTATTCAAGCCCCGCAAGCCTATCTTCTGCGGGCGAACAGTTCAAAAATTACGCTCCAAGTGTTGCCGTTGTCGGTGCTTGTTCGGTTTTGCCAGTGGAAAGAGTTTGGCGTGATATCCGAAAAAACCCACTGCGTTAAGCTTGCGGTATCACTTTTGTTTGTTACGATAATTTGCTCGCCGACTTGCTTTGCTTCCAGCACGGTCATGGTTCCGAACAAACCGTATGCGCAATTCCAAGAATCGGTTTGAGGGTTGTAAAAGCGCACGGTTGTGCCGTACTCACCGTCGGGGTTTGGGTTGCGTGCCTGCTCTGCCCGCGACGGGCAAATGAAAACATCTTGTATTGCCGTGCCGTCAAGTATCCACGAAAACAGCCATTCGCCGGGTACGCGCCACTCGTCGGGCGTATCTTTTGCAAACACGCCGTCAAATTCCCATTCGCCGATAAATTGCCCGAACAGGTTTAATTTTTCCCGCAGGTCTTTTCTTGCGGCGTCCGAAATTAGGGCATTGTAAAAATTTTCTTTCATCATAACTACACCCTTTGCGCAAACTGTCTTTGGATATCTCTGTCCTGCGTTTTTTTGGCGATGGCTTCGCGTTTGTCGTAGAGTTTTTTGCCCTTGGCAAGGGCGATGTCGATTTTCACGTAACAGCGCGAAAAATACGCCTTGATTGGCACAATAGTGTATCCGTTTTGGGTAATGCCTGCGCGAAGTTTGTTTATCTCTTTGCGGTTTAAAAGAAGCCGCCGCCGCCGCACGGGGTCTGAATTAAAGATGTTGCCGTGGGTGTACGGCGAAATATGCATTCCCTCAATGAATGCAGAGCCGCCTTCTATTCTAATGAAGCTTTCTTTCAGATTGCACCGCCCCAATCGCATGGATTTCACTTCCGTGCCCGAAAGCGCGATTCCCGCTTGGAAAGTTTCTTCAATAAAATATTCATGATACGCTTTTTTATTTTGCGCAATTAATTTTTGTGAATGTTCTTTCATTTTCGCACCGCCTTTGTGGTAAATTATATATGTAATCAAACTGTAATGGAAGGGGCAATACCGTGAATAAATACAAAATCGGATTTTTCGTGTTGCTTGGGCTTTTGGGTTTCACCATGTACGCCAACTATGATTACCGAGTTTTCAAAGCATTAATTGCGCAGAATTATATGCCCAAGGACGCGCTTGAAGAACTTTATTCGCGGCATATAGCGGCGGAAAACAGGCGCGGATTTTCCCGCGATTTCGACCGAATGGTAATTGCGGTGGTAACTTCGGAGCTATCCGAGATATCGCAAGACCAATACACGTATCTGTACGCGCCGCAAGAATTTCAGGCGTCCGTTGCGGCAGACCGCGCCGCCGCAAGAACGGCAAAGTTCTACGCGCTGGACGAAAACACGGCGTACTTGTATATCCCAAACATCTCGCGCCTTACGAGAATGTTTGTTCACACCAACCGCGAAGAACTGGCGCAGTTCAGCAATCTTGTGCTGGATTTGCGCGGAAATTACGGCGGCTGGCTTTCGGAATTTCACAGAATCGCAGACCTGTTTGTGCCGAACGGCGCGGTAATCAGCCACGAAATAACGCGCCACTCGATGCTTACCCGTGCGGTAACATCAACCAATGACGCGTTTTTTGACTTCGACCAAATAATCATCCTGCAAAACAGAAACACCGCAAGCGCGGCAGAAGGCTTAATCATGGCACTTTCCGAACACTTGCCCAATGTCACAACCATAGGTCAAACAAGCTTTGGCAAGGGAACGGGACAGGTGACGCTTCCGCTAACGGGCGGCTCTGCCGTTCGCGCAACCATTTTGCAAGTACTGGGTCCCGTGCGCCAAGATATCCACAACGTAGGACTCGCGCCCGATATCGAAATTGATATCGCCGCAGATTTTATTGCAGAAGCACTGGCGCAAATCCAACCCTTTTCGCCGTAACAAAAACACCCCCTTTGCACAACTGCAAGCCATACTTGCAATAGTGCGAAGGGGGATGTTTTTACGATACATATACACTTGCGAATGATGTAAAGATATGTTAAAATTTGCGGGCGACGGTCGAGATAGAAAGACCGCAATACCCGTGACGTGCGACCAAACACGTACCGGGGAGAGTAGATGATACCAAACATCACCTACAAACACAGGGTTTTACCCTGCTAATGCGGCACTCGCAAGTATACAAAATTTCCTGCCTTTCTTCAAGCACGTTCAAGAGTTGAAGGGGTATTTTTCGGATTTTTTTTGCGTTTGCTGTAGCGTTTCGTATGTAATTAACGAGCGTGTAGGTGTCGGCGGTTTTTCCGTCTTCATCCTACGCGCCTTTTTATTTCGTCCGACTCGCTTTTTTTAACTCATACATTAGGAGGAACCATCCCATGAATAAATACCACGAAGAATGCACCCTTGGCTGTTGCGTATTCAATTACAATTTCCGTTGCACAATTCCAAACCCACCCACCGTCGGGCAAGGCGACCAAAAAGAATGTATGCTGGTTTGGCTAACCACGCCGTTTTTTTCCGGCGCAAGTTTTCTAAAATGTGAAACGGAACTTTGCATTTACAACCAAAACAAAACCTGCAACTTGGAAAATCTGCCGACCATAAACGAATCAGGCACCTGCGAATCCTTTGAATATGTAACCCTCGACCAAAAAACCCTGCAATCCGCAAAATCCCAAATCCACGAACAACGCGCCGCCCAATAGCCCCCACTCCATAGGCAATTTGATTTCTGTGTTCAAAGTCTAATTAGTATTGACAAAAGTAACCATATATCGTAAAACGTGGAAGGGTCTGCAAAAATATGCACATAGTGCAAAAAAAAGGAGATAAAGAATATGTACAGGAATTTCAAAAAGGTTTTATGTGTTTTAATGGTGTTTGTTATTGCAATGGGTACGCTTTCTGTGGGTGCAACTCCTCCTCCCGGAGGGATGGCTGTAACGGTTGTTGCAGAGCAAACGGCACCCGGTTCATCAACAGCCGTGGTAAGACTGTATATCGAAACTGATTTTACAATGTATGGTATGTGGTTTTCTATTCCTTACCAAAGCAACCATTTTACCTTTGTAAATGGCGCACCTAATAGGGCGGGTAATTGGGGGCATATGTTCCCTCCGTTTAGTTTTGAAAATGAAGTATGGCAGCATACCGAAAAACACAACGTATTTATGCCAATGCAAGATGGCTTGTTCTGGACAGGGACGTTCGCTATCGACCCTTCGATTGCAAACGGAACCCGGATTGGGGGATTTGATTTCTTTGCAGACCCCTGTTGTTGTCTTGGAACAGGATTCACTGTAAATCGTGACAGTGCGTACTTCAATTTAATCAGGAATTAACACGTCGTTGTACACACCGCAGACCTCGTATGCTTTATATCAGCTTCAACAGCCCGCTTTTTTTGCGGGCGGATACATAGCAAATTTCCCCGTTTGGCATGGTGATGGTATCGTGTCCGCGCCGCAGATTGGAGATTGCATCTTCGGACAAGTTCCCGATATTAATTACGTATGATTTGTGGCAACGGAAGAACATTCCTGCGGGCAGTTCGTTTACTATTTCGTTTATCGTGCCGTAAAATTTGTAGCTGCGTTTTTTTGCATGAAGAAGGATTAATTTAGAACTTGACGAGTCTGTTTCAAAGAAAAGGATATCATCAAATGCGCAAGAGATTCTGCCGCCGCCCTGTTCCTTGAAAATGAAATTGCCGCTTTGTGCGCGAGAGACGTGTTTGTCATAGGAGTCTGCAATGCATTCGCAAATTTGGCGGCGCATTATGCTTTCGTCTGCTTTTTGGATATAGGCGAGGGCTTCAAGTTTGTATTCAAATGTAAGGGGCAAAAAGTCGGGGCTGGTTGCCAAAAATACGATAAAACCGCGTGGGTCGTGCTTGCGGATTAGCCGTGCGGCTTCCAGTCCTTTTGCGTCGGACGCGTCCCATTCGCCCTGTTCCAGTTCCAAAAAATACAGACCGTCGGATTTGGTTTTTTCTATGAACCCGATAATTTTGTCGGGGTCGCTTGTACATATTAAAACTTCCATATCAAATTTTTGCGCGGCTATGTGATTACGCACGGTTTTTAACACGTTCTCCATAAATCCGCGGCTGTTTCCATACAAAAAAACAGAAAGCATAAATGTACCCTCCAAGTTTGGCGCATCCATGCGTTCCGTTCTTCCTTCAATTATATATCGGGCGTTTGGAAAGATTTTTTTAGCCTTTTGCGCGTATTTTCCGTAACCGTATTTATTTTATACGCTTACGGAAAATCCATTGCAAAATTTGCGCATTCGCCCGATATTATTATAGACGATTCCGTTGAAAATGGGTTCATCCATCGTGGCAAAATCGCCCGAAAACGCTCTGTTCGCGTTTTCGGGTGCCACTCGGGTTCACCTTTTTCAACTGAAATCGCTATATTAGAGGTGATTAACATGGTAAACAATGTGACACAAATTGCGGGCAAACTTTTGGCAAGCACTAATGCAAAACGAACATCATTACAGGCTTTTCAAATCCCGCAAGACGTTGGTATATCAAACGCAGGGCTTAAAAATGAGCCGCTTCTTTCTGTGGGGTTTCGTGTGCCAAACGGCGGCTGGATGACTGTCAACGTTTTTAAGGCAGAAAATTTTTGCGAAGAAAATCCCGTAATGCTTGTGAAAGGCACGAACGTTTGCGGCACTCCGTTTGAAAAAGAAGTAAACATACGCGGCATAGACCCGCAAAACGCTTCCTTTGTTGAATTGCTTGCATTCGACGGCTACTCCACCGCAAACGGAAGACCCTCGCAGACCGCAAGAATAGCCGCCCGCGCTTTGCTAATGCAAGAGCTGAACGGCAAAGAGTTTTCCGAATTTAACGCATTCACGCAAATGGATTCCGTAGGCGCATTAAAAGACCTCTTGGAAAGCCTGCGCAAAAACCAAAACTACGAAACCCTCTTATGGGCAAACGAGAATCTTGAATACTTTTTCAAGCATTTTGATATAGAAAGGTAGTGGCAAAATGATTAACTGCAACTACACAGGCGGCGACCAATTCGCAGGGCGTTTGCATCCGCCGATTAGCAAAACCCACTTAAACGCCGCCACACTTGAAAAAGCGGCAAAATTCAAGGAATTAACAGGCCGTGAAATTGTAGTTGAAAAGGACAGTTACGGAAATTTAATCACCATAACTAATCCTAACTCTACGCAACGGTTTGGCTTTTTTGTAGATTTTTTCCGCGTTGGTTTGAATTCGGGAACGGAGTGTTTTAATACAAATATCGAAAATATTTCCCGAAGATATGCCGAACTGCGGGACGAACTTCTGGCGCGGTACGGCGATAACGAAGACGAACTGTATGCGCAAATGGGCGAATTGAACCAAGCGTTTGAAACGGCACTGCACAACACATTGCTGTTGCTTGCCCCAATGTCGCAAGAAGATTTGACCGTCAGCATCAATTCGTCGGCGTCCGCAGAAGAAGCGGAGGAAGAATCCGTTACGGAAATTTTGCACCAAAGCAAAACAAGAAGCATGAACCTATTTTTTGAAACGTTCATAAAAAGTATTCAGCACGAGGATTTTGAAACGGCATTTTCAAATGCCATAAACGCGAAAGAGGGGGAACGTAATGATTAACAATATCGGTATAGGGGGCAGTTCGTATCGTCCCGAATGGAACAGGATGGACTCGTCCGCACTAAATTGCAGAGAACAGGAAATTTTCAGCCAAATAAAAAACCGTGTAGCATCTGCACTGGGCGTGCCTGTAAAACTCTACGATGGCGGTCCGCAGGAAACAGCACGGGGAACGCGATTGTTTCTAAATGGCTTTGCAAGCAGTAGCGGAAACAGCCCTTTTATCATAAGCCAAGAGATGCTTAACGCGCTTGCGCAAAATGAATACGATTACCGCGAGTTTATGCAAGGGCTTGAGCAAAGTATCACGAATCAAATAAAAAACAGAGAAGCCAAACGAAGCACAGAAAGCTACACTGCCGAAAGAGAGGCAGAGCGCAGAAGCCGCCAAATCAAGGACGAGTTGATGTCTGTTTTGGATTTTTGGAATGAAAACAGCAACGATTCTTGGACACATCTTGGGCAAGGGCAAGCGGTTCAGCAAAAAATTATCGGCAACGAAAATTAGGGGGACGCTATGAATATCTTTAGTATTTCTGCCGAAAAAGCAAACTATGTACCGCAAAAAATTAACGCGACAGCGACAAACATACAGGGGAAAAGCGAGCCAAGTTTTTCAACCTCAAATGCTGAAAAACCTCAAGAGGAAGTACATCGACCCGACACTAATCCGGCAAGATGCAGAAGTTACAGGCTGTTTCTTGGGCGGGGTACGCCCGAACTTATTTTTAGTAAAACTATCGACCGCTTGGCAAAAATTCACGACAAACTTGGTTTAGACTGGCAACCGCCTGATTTCATTAATGGCCGTACAGAATTTGAGCCATACATGGAACTGGACAAACTTTTTGATACGTTCACGTTTAACAAGCCGCTTGTTCAATTATTTACGAATGGCATTCAAATGTTTACGAGTGATTTTGTAGGCAGCAGACTTGTATTAAACTGCACTTTTTCGCAAATGGATGCATCGGCTTATCGTCTGGCGGCAATGTTAGCAGATGCCCGTTCAAGACTTGACACCGAGGGTTTAGCAGAAAAGCTGGAAGCCGCGAATTTGCCGGAGGGCATCGACATGGAGTTGCTTTTGGAAACCCTTTCACATTTAGCAACAGAGGGTTTGAAGAAGGCTGAAGAATTTGTTGAATCGAGAATCCAAAGCGAAGCCAAAATATTTGCCAAGCGTAAGTTTAACATTTTGGTGGATTACGATTCGCGAGACACAAACAGCAAAGAATTTCTCGCAAAATTTGAGCCTTTCAAAAAAACAGTAGAGCAACTGTTGCGGGAAAACATAGAGCTTGCGGGAAATATCATTGGTGAAATGGGCATTGGCAAATTTACGGAATTCTTTAGCATCAATATAGTTCCCGCGAGAATTTTTAACGCTCTTCAGGTTGAAAATTTCCTTAAAGAACTCCCGCCTCTTGATAGCCCCGTAACTCTTAATTTATCAGGAAAAGAATTTACAAGGGGCGAACTTGAACAAAGGATTGACCAAATTAAAAGAATAGAAAGCAGGCGATAAGCATGAACATATTTGGTATTTCTGCCGAAAAGGCAAACTATGTACCGCAAAAAATCAACGCGACATCGGTAAGCCCGAATCAGGAAAACCCCCACGGCGCAACGGCAAAAGAAATTGCAAACGGGATTCTTGACCGCAAGCTTTCTGCGGCAATTCCGTTAGAGTTGGGGCTGGGCATTGCGGACGCGAAACGCACGGGCAATACAGAAATGCTAACTCGCGGAATGGACTCGTTTAACAATTTGTGGGGCAGTACGCTTCTGCGGCTTCAAGATGAGGCGGAAGAAGGCTCGCTAATGCTCAAGCTCATAAACGAACGGCTTGCCGAATTTAAAAAGGAATTTGGCGAACCAATCCCAAATTACACCCCGTTTATTCCGCCAAACACAGGAAGCATAGTAGACGGCGGCATGGCTCAATTAGAATTGGGGGATGCAAACGAAATTCCCCTCACCCTTCAAGAATTGGCTTTTGCAAAGGCTTTCAAAATTTATGAGAAACGCAACGAAGGTTTGCGCATGATGCTGGCGGCAATGGAAAGCGGCGATGAGGCGAAAAAGGCAGAAGCCCGCGAACTTAGAGCAGAAGCGCGCCGCCTGCAACAGGAACACTCGGAGCTGTTCAGCCCCGGTTTTTGGGGCGAATTCTTCTATGCCCTGCACGGGAAAGAGCCGCTTACTATACTTGACCCCAACTCCTTCACAGAATCCCGCGCACGGCACGGCAAAACGTTCCAAGACCTGCCGCAGGGCGGTTTCAGTTTCAGCGAGTTTGCCAACGCCTTGCTAATCGGCATGGGCAGTAAAATTCCTATGGGGCATTTTAATTTGCACGTGTATGACAATACCGTGGGTGCGTTCCAAAACCACGTGAGCCGCCCAAGCATAGACAACGACGGGCGTGTGCGTTCCGTTTATACGCAAGCGTTAAATTGGTTGCTTCACGCATCGCAAACAGGAAACTCCAGCCTAAACACAAGCCATAGCCCCTTCAACAATGACAGCGAACTTAACCGCAATGTGCTTTCGCTTCTGGAAAAAATGGGAGTGGACACAAGCCGCGAGTTTTCCATAAACGGCACAACATTCCATGTGCGCAACGGTCGTGTAGAAACGCAAGGATACACGCCATTCGTAAACCCCAACCCCGTGCGCGAGTACATCGGCGCAGAGGGTATGCGCAAATTGCTTGCGAGGGCAATGTCACAAAGTTGACAAAATGACACGCGTGTCATAAAATGACATTGGCGTCACTGACGCTTGTGTCATTTTTTTATTTGAAAAGGGTGATTTTTATTTCAAAAACGCATCGCGAAAGACAAAGCAAAATAAAAGTAAAAAAGATTTTGGACGCGGCGCGGCAAGTTTTTTGCCGCAAGGGTTTTGTGGCGGTAACAATGCAGGATATCATAGACGAGTGCGGCATTTCTCGCGGGGGGATATATCTGTATTTTGCGTCGGTAGACGAAATTTTTTTAGAGGTAATGAAGCACCGCAACAAAGAAAGATTTTCAGAAGTAAATACGGCGGTGCAAGGGCTTGAACCCTTCGGGAAAGTTCTTGCGGATTATTTTGCGCGGCAAAAGGAAAGGCTCTTAAATTTTGAAAACAGCCTGTTCCGCGCATACTGCGAGTACATTTTTTCCAAACCAAAGCCCGCGGTTCAGGCGTTCCGCGATATTCAGTTTGCGCAATTGCAACGAACAATTGTATCCATTTTGCAATTAGGCGTTGGCGACAACAAGAAAATTCACCGCTTGGCAAATCATTTTATAGTGGTAATTGACGGGCTTAGTGTGCTTGCGCTGGCAGAAGCCCTTACAGAAGACTTGATAGACGGGCAATTTGAAATTCTAAAAGAGCTAATCCAAAAGGAGAATGAAAATGCAGACTAGGCAGACGACAGGCATTGCAATCATGATTGCAATAGTAATTTTATTGCAGGTTTTTGCAACGGCGGTAAACTTTGTAACGCCGGGAACAATTCCAATCGCGCTGGTGCTTCCGCCTATTATAATTGGGGCGGCTATGTATGGCGTACAGGCTGGCATGATTTTGGGCTTTAGTTTTGGGCTAATTGTGTTGGGCAGCGGAATTTTCGGCATTGCACCAACCTCCGCAATGATGTGGAGCGTAAGCCCCGTTATCATGACAGTGGGTACACTTGGCAGGGGCGTGGCGGTCGGATTTACCGCAGGCATTTTGTATAAACTGTGGGAACAGCGCAGTACATTTGTTGGCGTGCTTTTTGCCGCCGTTGCTGTGCCGCTTGTTAATACCGCCATTTTTGCGGTGGTGTTTTATCTGTTCATCGAAGTGCTTGTGGAAGAAGGCCCCGGGCAAACCGTTTTGCACTATGCTTCGGCTTTCATTATAGGCGTCAATTTCGTGATGGAATTGGTTTTTAACATCGTGCTGGCATCCGCAATTGTGCGGATAATCGAAGCCGTGAAAAGACAGCGGCAGTAACAACAAGACGCCCCCGACGGATTGAAAAATAAAATCCGACAGGGGCGTTTTAAAGTTTTTGTTCAAACTTTTTTCAAAAAGTTTGCGGGGGTTCGGGGACGGAGTCCCCGAGGTCTTCCTACATATCTTCCTGAATATCCTCGTCTGTTACAGGTTCGATTTTTGCAATGGAAACTTCGTATGCGGTTTTTTCCAAAACGGTAACATCGTCCAGCTTTTTCTGATATTGGCGGCTTTGCTTTCTGCCCCACAGGCGAATTCGGTCGCCTACTTGCAGCTTGCTTGCGTAACGTGCATTCCGACCCCATGCGATACACGGTATGTAATCGGATTTATTGTACGAACGGTTTACTGCGATAAGAAGGTCTGCAATTTCGCGTCCGAAAGGGGTTGTGCGATAGATTGCGGGTTTGCACAGATAGCCGTCTAAAAAAACGTCGTTTGGGTTTTCGGCGGGTACGGACTCCAAAAAAGTGATATCCCGTGCAAAAACCGTGAGAATAAGTTTGTTTTTCTTGTCGGCCTCTACATAACTGTTGTACGAACGAATTTGACCGGTAATGTGTACGGCTTGCCCCGGTTGCATTTTTTCTTTTTCAACAATTCGCTCGCTGATTGTTACGGGCAGAACATCATTTTGGCCGCTTAAACGCCCAACCTCGACGTCAAAACGCCAAAAGCCCTCCCCGTAAATTTCGTGGCTGAATGTAAATTCTGAAAGAATACGCCCGCCGATTTCAATAAAATTGTTAGTGTTTTCCATAGTTCCCCGTCCTCTCTTTGGTGGTGGTTCACTGAAAACGCAATATACGCGTAGTATAACATATTCTGCTTAATTTGTATTTAGAACAACCCACGCCGCCGCCGCGCCGAGTATAGACATCGAATCTTCGCCCAACGACGAACGCGCCGCAAATTCTCGCGGTTCGCGCTCCGCACCGTCTATGCCCGTGAACCCGCGCTGTATACAAACCTGCACCCCGTCGTTTGTAACACTCGACGCCGTTATACACGCACGATTGTTAAATCCATATGTGATTAACCGCGCTTTGCTTTGCGAAAGCAACGGAAAAATAGCCCTGTCGTCCGCGTTCACAATCAAAAAATCGTCACTGCCCAACTGCGGCAAAATAGCCGTGATTACAGGTGACGCTTCTGTTGCAACAAGCACGTTAATCTTTGGGGCAAGCGGTTGACGGTCTGTAATATGGTAACAACTTGCAGCACCTTGGCTCATCCGCAAAAACGCCCGCGTCATTTCACGGCCGTCATACCCTACAATTCCTACTGCCGGCATCTCTTTTAACATTCGCTTAACGCCCCCAAAAAGTTTTTTCATTAAAGTTATTTATAAGCAAATGTGCGCAAGAATATTCTGCAAATTTTTGGAAGAATCGGAGATGGTGCAATGGATACCAACGCCCTGCCAACAAAAAGAAACCTTCTTGCCGCAAAGCAAAAACTCACCCTTGCGCAAAAAGGTCATGGTTTACTTGAACTGAAACTTACCGTACTTATCCGCGAAAAAAAATGCATTGAGAAATCCGCAACCCAATTGCGCGAAGAACTGCAACATCTTCGCACCACGGCACAACGCACCCGCGCCATAGCCGAGACGGAATGCGGCGCAGAGACAGTTGACGGACTTGCGCTTTTGTTTAGCGAAGCCAACCCCGTCCCGTACAAGCTAAACGAAACCTGCGCCGCCTTCGACGAAGCATTTTTTGCACTGGCTCAAGTCCTCGCCGCCGAAAAAAAACTGGCAGAACTGGATGCCGCCCTAACAGCCCTAAACAACCGAATAAACCGTACAAAAAAACGCGCCGCCGCCCTAAACAACATAGTAATCCCAACCCACCAAACCCGCATAAAATTCATCACAGAGCGGCTGGAAGAACACGAACGTGACGAAATGATACGCCTAAAGTCCGCATCACGAATAGGAAAACAGACAGTTACACATCACAAAAATGCAAACAGAGAGTAACGGTAGAACATCACCATCATCCGGCACACTGCTTCATCAACTCGTCAAGGCGTTGATGAGATACATTTGCTTCCTTTGCCATGTTCTCAATAATAGAAAACGGTATCTTGCTTCGTATTGCCACTGATATTGTTTTTTCCGCTCCCTCTGCTTTGCCCTCTGCTTTGCCCTCTGCTTTGCCCTTGGCTTCAAGCTGTTTATCATAGTCCAAAAAGTCTTTGTAGAACATGATGTAATCCTCCTTTTCGATAAAGCCCTTCATATGGTTGTGTTCCATGCATTGCTCCCTTGCTTTTTTGAAGGCTTCTTCGTTTGAAAGCCCCGCGTTTATGCCATCATCGTACACCTTGTAGAAAAACGAATACCCCGCCAAGGCGTTGCCGGGCTTCGTATCTTCCAAATTTTCAAAGCGTATATCCACAATATTCACTGTCGCATCAATTTTTAAGCCTTCATGTTCGATGCGAAATATGGAAACGTTTTTCTTCAACGGCTTTGTTCCGTTGTAGGCTACATAAAATTCCGGCACAGGCAGATTTTGTATTTTTGATTCTCCGAAGATGTTTACATCGTTTTTCTTTAGCCAAAGCTGTAACAACTCTACGTAATACAAAAACAGACGAAAAGCCATATTCGGGTTGATTGTGGATTGATGCTCCACCAAAATTATTATGCGGTTATCCTTTGTTATAAAAGAAACATCATTGCGCCGCACACGCAAGGCTACCGCAGAATCCAAGTCGAACGGCTCTATATCCTCGGCGGAAACATCAGCTTTTCTGCAATGCCGCAACAAATACAAAAAATTCTCCGTAGTTTTAAAAAACAACCTAAACAGCGTGTCTTTATGTCGCTTTTTTAGGTTGCTTTGTGTGTTTGCATCCATACACCCACCCTTTTTTAAACATTATATCATAGTTGCGAATGCTGTAAATATATGCTAAAATTTTCGTGAGTCGGTCAATATTTGAAAGACCGCAAGACCCGCGACGCGTTTGGCGACACGTTCGGGGAGAGTAGATGATACCTTACCATCACCTACAAACGCAGGGTTTAATCCCAGCTAATGCGGCATTCGCAAGTATACAAAATTTCCTGCCTTTCTTCAAGTGTATCCAAGAGTTGAGAGGGCTTTTTTCGGATTTTTTTGCGTCTGTTGTATGTAACGTTCGATTAAGTACTAACGAGCGTGTAGGTGTAGACGGTTTTTTTCGTCTTCATCCTACGCGCCTTTTTTGTTTCGACCGACTCATTAGACCTCCTCGGAAACCAATCAACCCCGACTTTTCGGGGAGGTCTATTTTTAAAAAAGGAGCGAATCACATGAACAAATGTCACGAAGACTGCACCCTTGGCTGTTGCGTATTCAATTACAACTTCCGTTGCACACTGCCAAACCCGCCCATGGTTGGGCAGGACGGCAAAAAAGAATGTATGCTTATTTGGCTAACCACGCCGTTTTTTTCAGGCGCGAATTTTCTCAAATGCGAGACAGAGATTTGCATTTACAACGAAAATAAAACCTGCAACTTGGAAAATCCGCCGTCAATAGGCGAGTGCGGCATATGCGAATCCTTTGAACTCGTAACTGTTGACGAACAAACCCTGCAAACCGCAAAAAACTTCATCCGCGAACAACGCGCCGCACAATATGCAAGCTGGACGAAAACCATACCTGCAAAATAGTGACTATCTTTTTAAGTTTCCCTTTCTCCACTCTGACAGCGTCATTTCCGCACTAAAACCCAAAAGACCGCGGAAAGAAGAAAGCATTATTAAAACTTCTTCCGCTCTTGAATTTGGTAACTCTAAAGTAAGACCAGCTGCCCATAGTCGCACATACAGGTCTTCATGGTCATACAGACTTTGGAGTTCTTCCAGTCGATTGGCCTCCTTAAGTTTAGAGCAAATAGAGTCTATTATCTTGTATTGTACAGTCGCTTTTTCACTGTTCCCCTCTTCTTCGGCCTCGCCTCTGGCGACACAGGCAGCTACAAACCTTTCAAGTTCACTGTTCATCTTTCATGCTCCTCACTTTGCCATATGCAAAATCATACTCTTGACAACGAAAAAAAACGTCAACTACAGGAAATAGAAAATCTTTTATAAATTTTGAAAGACTTGAAAACAAGACAGATGAACCGTCCCCTTGTCACCTGTTATTCTGCTTTTAGCCTAGATATAAGCTCGTTAAATGTTTCGCATACAGGCAAAATCGCTTCCTCTGGGTTAGTATCAGCGATTTCGTGATCCCAAAAAACAATTGTTGGAATATTGTTTTTTGTTTTACGATAATCAAAGCAAATATAATTGCCAAAAGGATCATCAGCAAACGGATATACATAACGCACCAATCTATCTTTGATGTCATTGTATACGTCCAAGATATAGTTATTCTCATCCGGGTTGAAATTTAACAAACTATTAAATACAGCTTCATGATATCCCTCAAAGCTGTAAATTTGCATACTGGGATTGCCGCCATGATTGTTTTTTATGCAATCTATAAAGTCGTCAGGAAACTTAACGTGCAAATAAGATTCTACAATTGAAATACTATCTTCACTTGTCGGAGCACGAGAAAACAGCCATTTTATGTTATTGTTCATTTAACAACATCCTTTCTTTACAATACAGATGAACCGTCCCTTTGTCACCGCCTTAAGATTCGAGACTATATATTTTAACAGCTTTGTCAGAGCCATCTTCAAAAACATAAACTCTTTCGCATTTTGGACACTTCCACACATCATAAACAGGTAATGGAATTTTCCATGTCTCTATTGTATCATTTTCCAAAATGGCATCCCATTCCTTATCCGTGTAAACCCACAATTCTATATCATTTGGTGCCATTGAATTTGACAATAATTCACCGCATTTGCATTCCATCCGCGCCATATCATCTACCTCCATTGAGAAAATCAACAGTTGTAAAAATCCGCCCTGTTTGGGCAAAAATCAATCCTCCTAAACCTTTTCTTCTTCCACAATTTCCATTGCCTTTTTAAACGCCAAAGCCAAAGCACCTTTTTCAACAGGTCTAAACTTGCTGTGTAGCGTAATCGCAATTGAGATGCCATTGTCATTTTCATATGCATTCTAAAGTAATATTGTCGCGACTTCAAGAATAATAAAGCCGCGCAATTTTGCGCGGCTTTAAATTTTAGTCAATCAGAACACGTAACATCCGTGCGGCTTCTGCGCGGGTGATGGTGTGGTTGGTGTGGGGAGTGAGGTCGAGGGCGGCGTAGTTGTAAAGGACGGCGGCGAAGTGTGCTTGTGTTATGGGGGCGTTGGGACGAAATGTGCCGTCTGTGAAGCCGCGAGCAATGCCGTTTGCGCGTGCCCAGCGTGCGGCATTTGTGTACCAGCGCGCGGGCGATACGTCGGAAAAGTCGGGGCTGTGTGTGATGGGTGTGTCATTCAGACGCCATAGTATGTGGATTAGCATTGCGCGGGAAAGATTTGTGTCGGGGGCGAAAACGCCGTGTGCAGTGCCTGTCATAAGCCCGCGTGTGTACATGGCTTTTGCGTATTGGTAGAACCAATCGGTTTCGGAAATATCTGCGAAGGGGTTTGCCCATGTTTGGTATGCTTCGGGGGTAGGCGTTTCGGGAAGGGGGGCTTGCGCGGGTTCGGTGTATCGGGTGGGTTCTTCTGTGTCGTATGGGGGTTCTTCTTCCGCGGGAGTTTCTTCTTCCGTAAGGTCTTCGTATTCGTATTCTTCTTCGTCTTCTTCGTACTCGTCTTCGGAAACGAGCGGGGTATCGCCGCCGGTGTACAGCCACTCTACCCTGTAATTATTTCGCAGAGTGAAAGTGTCGGCTGCCCTTGCGGGAAAAACGCCGTTTACGCTGTAAGTCCAGCCCGACGCGGGGCCGTGGTCGAACTCTGCCAAGCCGCCGATGCTGTATACATATGCCCTGCGCGAACCGATTGCAAGCCCTGTTCTGCGAAGGAGCGAGTATGCGGTTTCGTTGTGGTTGAGGTCGAAATAGCCTTCAAAAAACAGCGCGGTTTCGCCTGCGCGGGCGTAATCGTTGCGCACACTTATGAATGCTCTGCCCGTTGACGGAAACCAATCCTGCGGCGGGCGCGGGCGGCGGCGCGGCGGCGGTTGGGTTTCGGCTTCTTCGCCCGCGTCGCTCATATCGTACAGCGTGTTCATGCCGTTTACGTGCCGATAAAACGCAACCAAGGCGTAGGCGGCTTGCTCTGTACTCATTGCGTTTACGATTGGCTCGCCCGTTTCCCAATCAAAGAAGAAAAACCCGCCCGTTTCTTGGCAGAAGAAATTTAGAATTTCGGCGGCGTGTTCTTCCGCGCAACGCCCGATTGAAGTAAGGGCAACTATGACCTGCGCAAAATCTTCCGCACCGAAAAAGAATTGTTCCGATATCCAGTCAAGCCCCGCATTTATTGCGGCGGCGGCGTTTTCGTGCGTTTCGTAATACGGCGCAAGTGCCTGAATTGCCATTGCCGTCAAATCCACAGACGGCCAATCGCCCCATTCGCTTACCCACGCCCACGCGCCGTCCTCGCCCTGCGCCGCAAGAATTGACTCCATAAAGCGTTCTTGCTCTCCTTCGTAAGGGCGAGAATTTAGGGCAATAAGCGCGTAAATATCCGCCGTAATGCCTTGGCTGTGGTTGGGTCTTTCCTCCACTGGGGTAAAATAGCGGAACGGCGCAAGTAAATCGGTTTCGTTGAAGTCGCTTGCGTCCACGTCCAGCGCGGTTAGTGCAAGTGTTACACGCTGAAAGCACGTCCAGTTTGTGAGGGTTTCGATTTCGTCTGCCACGTTTGACAAATATGCTTCAAACCATTCGTCTGCGGCGATATTGGCGCGGGCAAGCGCGATTACCGCCCATTCATCGCCCACGGACGGGTTTGGCGAATTTTCTTTCAACCAACCAAGCGCGTCTGCCAACGCATACTGCCATGTAACGGGCGTTTCGTCTTCCGTTTCTTCTTCGGGGGGCAATTCCGCCGACAGCGCGGCAGGTGAAATTCCCCCCGCAAATGCAAACCCGTGCGGCGTTTCCGCCCCTTCATTCCCTGCCGAAATGACTGCGGGCAAAAGCCCAAAAGCCATAACCACGGCAAGAAAAACTGCAAGTAATTTTGTTTTACGCATTGTAAAACTCCTCTCGTTTTGTAAATCGCGTTGCAAATAAAAAAAGCACGTCCGTCAAAGAAACGTGTCTTAAAAAAGGGTATGTAAAACCGACCCTAAGTCCTTAACACATTGCTCCGTTCGGGGAAACAACGAAGTGCCACGGCGTATCTGACTTATCGCTTCGGCAGTAAACAGCCAAAGCGCATCACAGTGACCCGCTCGCAGGGAATCGCACCCTATTCCGCCCCAAGAAATTCTTGGTAGTGGCACCTAATATGCTTTTGAAAAATACTACACGAAAACATCCGAGATTGCAAACTATTGAAAGCGCACCTATGGTAGGCTATAATACAAAAGTCTAAGAATTATTCCGAAAGTTGGTTGCGTATGAATTCTGTATTTGAGCATCACGATGCCCTGCTGATTGAGAATAAGAAGCTTAAAGAAGAGAACCGCCTACTTAAAAAGAAAGTAAAAACTTCGGACGCGGACATTAGCAATGCGCTGGAAGCGGCAAAGCAAGCAAACCTGTCCAAGTCTAAATTTTTGACTACCATGAGCCACGAAATACGAACCCCTCTTAATGCAATCATAGGGATATCGGATATTGAACTGTTAAACAAAAAAGCTACCAGAGGCGCGAAAGACGCGTTTGGAAAAATAAATAATTCAGGCAAATTGTTGCTGGGTATTATTAACGATATCTTAGACCTTGCAGAGTTGGAATCGGGCAAGATGGAAATAATGCCCGAAAAATACGATACCGCCGCCATGATAAATGACATAACGCAGTTTAACTTACTTAAAATGGGTGAAAAAGAACTTGACCTAATCGTAAAAGTGCCCGAAACTTTGCCCGCGTCACTGTGCGGGGACGAGCTTCGCATACGGCAAGTGCTTAACAATATGCTTTCCAACGCCATAAATTTCACACAGCAAGGCAGTGTTACTTTTGAAATTGATTTCAAAACGCGGAATTACGGCGGAGCGATTATCTTCAGAATAAAAGACACGGGGCAGGGTATGTCCCGCGAGCAACTTATTGCTTTGCACGAGCAAAACTCTATTTTCAACCGTGTAGAAAACCGCACTACAGAAGGCGCGGGCATGGGCATTAGTCTTTCCGTTAAAATTGTGGAAATGATGGATGGCATGATAGACGTGGAAAGCGAGCCGGGCGAAGGCACCACGGTTACAATATATCTGCCGCAAAGCAAAGTAGAGGGCGACACCGCAACCATAGGCGCGGCAACGGCGGAAAGCCTTAAAAATCTCAAGTTTACGGGTGCGGAAAAAGCAAAGCTGGAACGCGCCTATATGCCATACGGAAAAGTGCTTATAGTTGACGATATGAACACCAACTTATTTGTGGCGCAAGGCCTTATGAAACCATACGGGCTTACCATTGAAACTGCCATAAGCGGTTTTGAAGCCTTGGACAAAATACGTGCGGGCGACACATATGACATCATTTTTATGGACCACATGATGCCCGAAATGGACGGCATGGAAACCACGCAACGCATTCGGGAAACAGGGTACACACGCGCAATTGTCGCGCTTACGGCAAACGCGCTTATAGGGCAAGCCGAAGAATTCATGAAAAACGGGTTCGACGGTTTCATTGCCAAACCCATTAACATAGGCCAGCTTAACGATTCGCTAAACACCCTTATCCGCGACAAGCAAACGCCCGAGGTATTAGAAAACGCAAGGCTTGAAAAAGAACGGCTGGACAGCGAAGAAGAGGACGCACCAATCGAAAACGCGGAAGCCGACACAGACACAGATGACGACCCGCTGGCTACCCTTCGCAAAATAGATATGCTGGACGTTGACCCCGCACTGGACGCAATGAGCGGTCTGCCCGATTTATATATAGACACGGTGAAACTAACCATGCGGCTGTTATCCGAACGGGTGGAAAAAATGGACAAATTCCTGCCTACAGACATTAAAGCGTTTACAATTGAAGTACACGGGCTAAAAAGTTCCATGAAAAATATCGGCGCGTCAAAACTGGGAAGCCAAGCCGCCAAGCTGGAACGCAACGCTCTGGACGGCAACCATGATTACTGCAACGAAAATTATCCGCCGTTCAAAGAGGGACTTTTAACGCTGGAGTCGCTTCTTAAAGCGGCGTTGGGCGACGACGGCGCGGAAGAAAAAGAAACCGCAGAAGTATCTTCGCTTCTGCCTGCGTTGGAAGAAGCAAAAACCGCCGCAGAAAGTTATGACCGCGATACCGCAATGGACATCATCACAAAACACGCCGCATTTTCCTACGATGAAGAGACGGACAAAACACTGCAAGAAGTTATTAACGCACTGGAAGTTTTCGATTGCACAGCGGCATTTGATAAACTGCAAGAGTTGCAAGACAAAATAAAATAAGCAGGGGGAACTTACCATGAAGGGCAAAAAGATTTTATTGGTAGACGATAACAAAACGGTAATGACAGAAAACTCGCTGAAATTCAGCGATGCGGGATACGAGGTTGCCTGTGCGTTAACCCTCATAGATGCCCATATTTTGCTGGAAAAATTTAAGCCGGACGCAATTGTGCTGGACGTTATGCTGCCCGACGGAAGCGGCTTGGAATTTATAGAAGAGCTGAAAAAAGGCGAATTTGCGGAAACACCCGTGTTGCTTCTTTCGGGGCTTGCGGAACAGGATGATATCATCCGCGGTATGCTTGCGGGCAGTGACTTTTATTTGACAAAACCGTATGAGTTTAATGTTTTGCTTGAAAAAACAAATTCTCTTGTTGCAAATCCGACTAAAAAAGGCAAAAAGTAAGGGGGCAGATAAATGCAAATCATACAGGAACACGGCAAAAAAGTAAGCATTACCCAAGAACTTAACGACGCTTTCAAATCACTAAAACACCGCGAGATGCTTCTTAAAACAATAACCCGTGCGGCAGAGGCGTTGCTTACCACCAGCGAGGAAAACACACTGCAAGCACTTATGACAAGCATGGAGGCGGTAGGCACCAGCCTTGACGTGGACAGGGTACAAATTTGGCGCAACGAAGAAGTGGATGGAGAGTTCTGTTTTGTTATGCGCTACGAATGGCTAAGCGAAGTTGGCAAAGCAAAAACAGCAGTACCGCTTGGGCTAACTTGCCCATATGACAGCGTGCCGGGCTGGTACGAAATGTTTTTGAGGGGGGATTACATAAACGGTCCCATATCCGAACTTTCACCATCCGAAGAGGCCTTTCTGGGTCATTACGAAATGGTGTCTATCGTAATTTATCCGCTGGTTCTAAACGACCATTTTATCGGTTTTTTCAGCGTGGACGACTGCCGAAAAGAGCGCGTGTTAACAGGCGCGGAAATGAACTTGGTTGCCTCTGCGGGTTTGATGTTCACCAGCGTGTTCAACCGCGCAGAACGCAGAAAGCTAAAAAACGAGCTGGATTTGGAACGCCAAAACAACAAAATTACAATGGAAAGCAACAAAGCAAAAACCAGATTTTTGGCGCGTATGAGCCACGAAATACGCACGCCAATCACCGCGATTTTGGGCATTTCGGAAATTCAGCTGTATCAAAGTTTGCCGCCCGCCATCACAGAATCCTTCGAGAAAATTCATAACTCTGCAACTTTGCTTCTGCAAATTATCAACGATATCTTAGACTTGTCTAAACTTGAAGCAGAAAAAATGAGTTTGAAAACCAAGGAATATACCCTTGCAAGCGTCATAAACGACGTAACCAATATGCATTTTGCCTTCTCGGGTGAAAAAAGCCCCACGTTTAAACTGCACGTGGACGAAAACCTACCCGCTACACTAAACGGCGACTCTTTGCGCATTAAGCAAATTTTGAGCAATTTGCTTTCCAACGCGTTTAAATATACGGAAGCGGGCCGCGTGGAAATGTTTTGGAGCAGTGAAAAAATCGAAGGCGACAACGAAAAAATACACATAGTAGTTTGCATAAAAGACTCCGGCTTAGGCATGACAAAAGAGCAACTTGCATCCCTTTCCGAAGAATACACCCGCTTTCACGAAAGCGAAAACAGGGTAATTGAAGGCACGGGGCTTGGTATGCCAATCGTGTACAGCCTTGCAAGCCTGATGAATGCAAAAATTGATTTTGAAAGTGAAGTTGGGGTTGGCACAACCGTAACTGTCCGCATACCCCAAAACGTAATCGGAGACGAGGTATTGGGCAAGGATGTCATTGCAGATTTAAGCGAGTTTAGTATCAAGCATTCCGCAAAAGGGAAAGGCAAAATTGCGCCTGAACCAATGCCATACGGCAAAGTTCTTGTTGTGGATGATATCGACGCAAACATTTATGTAATCCAAGGCTTGCTGAATTTTTACGGGCTGGATATCGAAACCTGCACAAGCGGGCAAGCTGCCATAGACAAAATATCGCAGGGCAAAATCTACGACCTTGTTTTTATGGACCAAATGATGCCCGAACTAAGCGGCACGGAAACCCTTATTCAAATACGCAGTCTGGGCTACAAAAAGCCCGTGATTATGCTAACCGCAGACGCGGTATCGGGCAAGGAAGAAGAGTACATCAACAGCGGGTTTGACGGATTTATTACAAAACCGGTTGACACACGCCACCTTAACCGCGCACTTCTTAAATTTGTGCGCGACGTGCAACCGCCCGAAGTAATTGCAGCCGCCCTCACCGCCGAAAAACCCGTACGCGCCGAAAATATCGACGACTTCCAAGACAACGAAGACCTTATCAATCGCCTGCAAAGAAGTTTTATACGCAACCACAAAAACACAATGGCAGACCTTACCGCCGCGCTTAACGAAAAAAATACCGAAGCCGCGTATTTTATCGCGCACACCATCAAGGGTTCTGCGGGAACAATAAAAGAAAACAAACTGGGCTTGCTTTCGGAACATCTTTCAAGTGCGCTGAAGGAAGGCAATATTCCGCCCGCACGATATGTATCGCGGTTTGAAAAGGAACTGCAAACCGTATTGGGTAAAATAACAGCGGCGGAAAGTTCAAACACTCCCGCCGGTGTGGATAAGGCAAATGCCATAGAAATTCTTAACGAACTTAAACCGCTACTGGAACTGCACAGCCCCAAATGCCTGCAAGCGGCAGACAAACTGCGCGGCATACCCGAAGCCGCCGTGCTTGTTAAAATGATAGACTCATTCGATTTTGGCGGCGCGCTGGACGTAGCAAACATACTTGCAGACCTGTTTAGCGACTAGATTTTTTCGCATGAACAGAGCCAAAGTAAATGGTTTGGTTGCGGCCGTTTTCTTTTGCGCGGTGCAAGGCGTCGTCCGCTTCGTTTACCAATTGGGAATCCGTTTTGTTTTCGCCTTTACCCGCATGGCCTATGCCGATAGAAACGGTTTCTTTCACATCTTTGCCGTCCACTTTAAACGGCGATGCCGCTATGGATTTGCGCAGTTTTTCCGCCAAAACAAACGCCATGTACGGCGACACATCGGGCAAAATCGCAAAAAATTCATCCCAGCCAAGGCGGCACACAAAATCTTTTTCAGGCTTCACGAAGGATTCAATCGTCCTTGCCATGGCAATTATCACTTCGTCACCAAAAAGATGCCCGTATTCCCGTTGCGTTTTTCGGAAAGAATCCGTGTCAATCGCAAGAAGGGCAACCCCCTTGGGGTTCGCATCTTTTGCTTTTAACAACTCATCTATGGTGCGGTTAAAGAAAAGCTTGTTGTAAAGATTTGTCATAGTATCTTTTTCTTCCGTTTTAAGAAGACGGTCGTGCTGGTTTTTGATTGTAACGGCAGAATTTAATTTGGCAATTACCTCTATGGGCTCGCTGGTTTTCCGTATGCAATCCATCGCGCCGTGCTTTATTGCCTTTCTCACTTCCGCCGCGTAAGTAAGCCCCGTGATAACAATTACGGGGATATTTTTTGTGTCATCATTGTCTTTCAAAAGCTTTAGAACATCGTAGGCGTCCATGTCAGGCATAAGCGCGTCCAGCAAAATAACGTCTATGTCATAATCCGCAACCGCCTGCAAAACTCCGGAGCCATCATGGATAACAAATGCTTCGTACCGTTCTTCACGGTCAATCACAGTTTTTAACGCTTGCGCCGCCATAATACTGTCGTCCACAATTAATATTTTTGAGGTCATAATTGCCAACGTCCCCCTTGGAAAAATTCTTAGGTTTTCTACAGTTTATCACGTCAAACCACGCTATGCAACAATTCGCCATAAGTTGGCAAGGGCCAATATTTTTTTGCGGTTAGAGTTTCAAGCTTGTCTGTGATTTCACGAAGGGTTTGCATGGCGGGGATGATTTTGCCGCTGTAATATTCTCCGGGGTTTGGGTGGCCGTTTTTGCCTATAAGAATTTCATCGAAGGCGGTTAGCGCGGTTAGCAACTCGGCGGAAAGACGCGAGATATTCTCCAGCAAGTGCGTTTCAAGCGAAGTATCGAACTCGCCTTTTTTCGCGTTAAGCAAAGTTATAAGCGTTTGCTGATATTCCAGCACGGCGGGGATTATCAGGCCTTTTAACATTTCCACCATGGTGTACGCTTCCACATTTATTGCTTTGCAGAAATTTTCCAAATGGATATCGCAACGGGAATGCAATTCGCTTTCTCGCAGAACATTATGGCGGGCGAAAAGCTCTATGCTTTTTTCCGAAATTAACGCGCCGAACGAGCCCGTAGAATCGGGGATGTTTGAAAGCCCACGCCGTGCCGCTTCCGCAACCCAATCATCGGAATAATTGTCGCCATTGAAAATAATCCGCTTATGCTCGCGCAGAACGCGCCGTATCAGCTTCCATAACCGTGCCGTAAAATCCGCGTCTGAAATTGCGGCGAAGGGTTCAAGTTCGTCCGCAAATTGCCGCAGGGCTTCCGCAACAATTGTGTTAATCACAATGTTTGGCCCCGCAATAGAAGACGCCGAGCCAAGCATTCTAAATTCAAATTTGTTGCCCGTAAACGCCAGCGGAGATGTGCGGTTGCGGTCTGTTGTATCTTTTAAGAAGTGCGGCAAAACGGTTACGCCCGTTTCAAGTTCGTGATGCTCTTTGTTTTCGTATTGCTCTTTGGATTCGATTGCTTCCAGAATTTCCGCCAACTCGTCCCCAAGGAAAACGGACATTATTGCGGGCGGGGCTTCGTTCGCGCCAAGGCGGTGGTCGTTGCCCGCGCTTGCGCAGGTGACACGCAACAAATCTTGATATTCGTCCACGGCTTTAACAACCGCCATCAAGAACAGCAAAAATTGCGCGTTCTCGTGCGGGGTTTCGCCCGGCTCTAAAAGATTCGCGCCCGTGTCTGTCGCCAACGACCAGTTATTATGTTTGCCGCTTCCGTTAACACCCGCGAAGGGTTTTTCGTGCAAAAGACAAACCAAACCGTGGCGGTCTGCGACATTTTTCATCATATCCATGGTTAGCTGATTGTGGTCTGTTGCTATGTTCGCTTTGCAGAAAATCGGCGCGAGTTCGTGCTGTGCGGGCGCGGCTTCATTATGTTTCGTTTTTGCGAAAATCCCCAGCTTCCAAAGTTCTTCTTCCAGTTCTTCCATGTACGCGGCAACGCGGGGCTTGATACTGCCGTAGTAGTGGTCGTCCATCTCCTGCCCCTTGGGCGGACGCGCCCCAAACAGCGTGCGCCCGCTGTAAACCAAATCAGGCCGCTTTGCGCACATTTTTTTGTCTACAAGAAAATACTCCTGCTCCGGCCCAACCATGGGCAAAACGGCGTTCGCACCTGTGTTGCCAAACAGCCGCAAAATCCGCAGAGCCTGTATATTTATCGCCTGCATAGATTTTAACAGCGGCGTTTTTTTATCCAAAGCCTCGCCCGAATACGAGCAAAACGCCGTCGGAATAAACAAATTTCCATCCTTGATAAACGCATAGGAAGTCACGTCCCAAACGGTATAACCCCGAGCCTCAAACGTAGCCCTAAGCCCCCCGGACGGAAAACTTGACGCATCAGGTTCGCCATGCACCAACGCCGCACCTGAAAACTCCATCAACGCCCGTCCGTCACCCGTGGGTACGATAAAGCTGTCGTGCTTTTCCGCCGTAATCCCCGTCATGGGCTGAAACCAGTGCGTAAAATGTGTCGCGCCCTTCTCCACCGCCCAGTCCTTCATCGCATTCGCAATCACATTCGCCGCGTCCAGTTGCAACGGGATGTTCTGCGTCATTGTTTTCTTCCACGCTTTGTATACATCTTTCGGCAACCGCGCTTGCATCACCGATTCGTTAAATACCATGCTTCCGAATATTTCAGGCATTTTGTTCATGTAGGTTGTCTCCTTGATGGTCAAATTCTTGAAAAGCCATAATATTGCCCTTGCTGTTAAAACAATATCGGTATGGATATTTGCGCTCTCGCGCCGCAGTTGAAAATTGCTCCGTCACATTCAATAAATTTTCTTCCCGCGAAACAGTAAATTTCCAGTTGTTTGTAACATTCGCACCCAAAAGAATATGATTTTTCAGTTCTCCATCAAATGGCACAACAAGCGCAACTACTTTTTCAAATTCGCGGTTGCCTATTTTTAATTTGTGAAGTTCGCATATACGAGCGTCTCCGCTAAACCCTGCAACAGATACTCGCATGGTAACATCATGCATGAAACCACGATGTTCAACCAATGATTCATGAATAACCGTGTTAAACGAACCTGTGTCCAGCAATACGCTAACCGCTTCCCCAAATCCATTAACACGAGTGTCCCATAAATGGGATGCAAAAACGTATCGGCAAATCCTTTTCTTATTAAGTTCAACCGAGAAGCTCGACATGAAGACTATCCCCCCGCGATTCACACCCGTAAATTATAGTGGCTCTCCCACCATATTCCGAAATTGCAATAGCACTAAGCACAGGACGCAACTCGTTACGCCCTTCCGCAGAAGCAACCAAATATCCCTCCCACGCATTGTCATAACTATCAGTACGCAACAATACCCATTGCCCTGTAAATTCGCGGTCGATATCATCCTCTGTCAAAAATCGCGTTCCGTCATAGCGCGTTATCTCCATGCAAAACACTCCTTCACAATTCGTAATTAGCATATCACTTAAATGTATGGTTTGCAACGAATATTGGCGCACAAGCACGGCAATTGATTTCCGTGCGGGTTGGAAAAATTTATTGACATAAAGAATTAGAGTGCTACAATTGGATTGGAATTTTTCTTAGAAAATTTTAGAAATCCAGTTTTTCGTAGACGGCGTTTTTGTCGTCTTGAGACACGCCAAGGTAACGTTTTGTGACGGCGTATGAATTATGGTTGTAGATTTCCATGATAACAACGGGCGAGATACCGCTTGTCCAAGAGTGGTAGCCGAAAGTTTTGCGCAAACTGTGACAGCCTACCTTGTGGATAACTCCGATTGCGTTTGCGGCTTCGCTGATTAAACGGTATGCGTGTACGCGGCTGATTGGATTGTTTGTACTTAGGTTTAAGATAAGGGGCGCGTTTGGGGTGGCTTGCGAGAAGTAGGCTTCCAATGCGCGGATGATGTTTTTGTGAAGGGCAATGATTTTGCTTTTGCCTGTTTTGCGCTCTGTTATGGTGATGGATGTACGGGCGCGGCGGTTTGTGAAGTCGTATACGTCACAGGTGCGCAGGCGAAGGATATCTGAAATGCGCAAAGCGGTGTGCAGTGCAATGGTTACTAAAACTTGGTTGCGAGTTTGACCAAGGTTGCGGTAGTACGCAAGAAATGCCCTTACTTGTTTTGGGTCGCGGATTGGTTCTGTGAGTGCCATAATTTTTTCCTCCTACGGAATTGGATTTTTTCATGTAACATAATATCCATTGTGTTACGTGAACTGGATTTGCCCCCGAAAAATCGGGGTTGTAGCTGTACATAATTTGAACTTTTGCGAAGATGAAAACCGTCTTCGCTTTTTTAATGCCGATTTTTACTACATTTGCGCCCATGTAACACAATGGATATTGTGTTACATCCTACGCCTTGCTTGATGAAAATCATAACAAACTTTACGGAAAAGTCACTGGGAACGTTTCTAAGACTTTTACAAATTTTCGGCATAAAAAAACCGCCAGTGTTTTAAAAATAGGTTTTACAAAAACTCACTGCGCGTTTTTATATTTCGCGTTGGTGGTTTTAAATAAAAAATGCGCAGTGCGCAATGGAAGGGATAAGGGTATGTACAAAAATTTCAAATGCATCAAAAAAAGCAACGGATTTGTTATTGCAATCATGGTTATTTCAACCATAATGCTTGCGGCTTGCGGGGGACGCAACAACGATTATCAACCCGCAGAAGAATTACCGATTCAAACCAATTTTGCAATGGACGCGACTCCAACGCCAAGCCCTGCAACGGTTCAAATTCAAGAAGAGGAATATGAGCCGGAAGAACCCGAAGAAGTTGTAATTTTCTATACACTACTTTCCGCAGAGGATTTTAGTGACGGGATTGCATGGGTAGAAGTTACACCCAATGTTGACGACGCACACGAAACCCCAATAAGCTGGGCAGCAATAAACACAGAAGGTGAAATCCTGTTCTTCGTTGATAGCAGACCAAGAAATCCTTTTGTTAATGGATTGTCTAGTCTTCCCGATGGAACTGTAATAGATAGAACGGGAAATGTTGTTGCAAACAATGACGACCCTCGGTTTGATAGAATTTCCCGCGTTGCGGGTGGGTATATCTGGGTTCAGCGACAAATTGAAACCATAGACAGAAGCGAAACATACTACGGGCTACTGAATAATGCAGGTGAATGGGTACAGGAATTAAGCACCGATTGGAGATTGCGACCTTCCGCCCGTCCAACCTTACCCGGCAGCAACATTTTCGGCAACTTGATGGTAGTAAGCCGCCATGAAATTTCCGGTCGGACGATTATCAACGGTGAGGTTTTGGTGTTGAACATATACACGATGGAAGAAGTCTTTAGGGCTGACCATGTTACCCCGGCGCGCATGGAAGTTGGCAATGATTCGCTACTCTTAGTGCTGACCTGTCTTAACCGTAATAGTAGAAATGATTTATCCCTTGGGACACACATAATTTCATCCGATGGAACATCTCACCGTGTAAATTTTGATTGGGGCGTGTTTATTACGGAAATATTGGACAGCCGCGGTACTTGGGGAAATCAGAGGGATGCGGCCCTCATTGGTTTCATTAATAACTTGACGTTCTCCGGCAATAACTTTGATTTAGTCACGGGAAATCATTTCCTCAGTGTTTATGACATTCACGATAATAAATTCCGCGATATCCCATTATTGCAATCAACTTCTGCCGATATTCGTAGAATTGACATTCCTGTTTTTGATGGAGACTATGCTTTTTTATCACTTCTCAATGAAGGCGGAGTACGGTTTGTTACGATTATAGACAGGGAAGGCAACCCGCAATTTGAGCCGTTTAGGGCAGATGTGTCTGCGTCTCCCGGTGCGATAGATAGAACCAGACTTTCAGAGGGGAGGGCATGGATACGTGGAGATGATAATACTTTCATAAGCATTAACACGCAAGGCGAACACATGATAACCATACAAGCTAATAGCGTGAGGGATTTTCAAGAGGGATTTGCCATTATTCGGGCAGAGGGAAGACCTCACTTCATTGACATGGACGGAAACAAACTGGCTATTCAGCACCGCAAATAAATTTAATCCATGGTTCAGAAAGGAGCCAAAGTTATGCAAAGAAAAAGATTTGGGCGTTTTATCGCCTACGTACTGGCATTTGTAATGCTTGTGGGTGTTTTACCTGTGACGGCGCAATCCTACAGTGATTACGAAAGTGAGCCGGTCGTTGGCGGGGGCGTATCTGCAATTACGACAAGCCCTGCCGCGATTTCAACCAAACCTGTCGGGAATAATGATTATGCCGTGCCTACTCGCTGGGGTAATTTAAGCGGCAACATATTAAACGGCGGATTTGTGGCGCGGTATAATGGCGAAGATTTTGTTATCAAAAGCGACCACGGAAATAACATTTTCAGAAACAGCATACCGGCGGTGCGGCGTTAGGGTTTCATCCCATAACCATAACCCCAACTGCGCGGGATGCCACAGGAAATGAGATTGAAATCGAGCCGCTTAATGTGTATGTGATGGTGGTTGGCGAAACCATTACAGCAACGGGAGACATAAACGGCGACGGACGAGTAACCTCCGCAGACGCTACATTTCTTGCGCGATATATTGTTGGGCAAGACGTATACCTTCTCTGCCGCTATGCCGCAGACCTAAACGGCGACGGTAATGTATGTATTGCCGACTTGATTCTTCTTTCTCGCTGGCTTGCCGGACATAATGTAACTGTCGTAAGGCGCGAGGTCAATTAAACCCATTTCGCAATCAAAAAAACGCTATCCGCTAACAATGCCGATAGCGTTTTTCTTTTTCCTCCTGTCCCCAAATTATGTTACAATTATCTAAGAAAATGGGAAGGGGAAATAAAATGCGATACATTAAGGAACTGCGTGAAAACGAGCGGATTATAGAACATTACTTATGCAAGAAAAAAGAGAGCAAGGAGTCGCGGGCGGGGAAGACGTTTTTGTCACTGCGTCTGCAAGACAAAACGGGTTCGATAGACGCGAAGGTGTGGGAGATTACAAAAGACATCGGGCAGTTTGAAGAGGGGGACGTTGTTAAAATTGACGGAACCGTTGGGTCTTACATGAACGAGCCGCAATTGAAGGTAGTAAAATTGCGCCGCAGTACGGAGGGCGAATATATCCACGAAGATTTTATCCCAACCACGGAAAAAGATGTTGGCGAAATGTTTGGCAAGGTTTCGGCATTAATTAAGGGCGCGAAAAACACGTATATAAAAGCATTGCTTGAAAATATTTTCATTAAGAATGAAGAACTTGCAGAGATTTTTAAAAGCCATTCGGCGGCAATGCATATGCACCACAGTTATATGGGCGGCTTGCTGGAGCATACACTTTCTGTTGCAGAAACGTGTATGTTCCTTGGCGGGCGGTATAAATATGTAAACATGGATTTGCTTTTGGCGGGCGCGTTGTTGCATGATATCGGCAAAATTTATGAGCTTTCGCCAATGCCGCAGAACGAATACACGGATGACGGGCAAATGCTGGGGCATATCGTTTTGGGGCTGGAAATGGTTAGCGCGGAAATTGCGAAAATCGACGGCTTCCCCCACGAATTGGCGTCGCTGATTAAGCACTGCATTGTGGCGCATCACGGCGAATTTGAATTTGGTTCGCCAAAAATCCCCGCCATTCCCGAGGCGATGATTCTGCATTTTGCGGATAACATTGACGCAAAACTTACAACTTTCGGCGAAATTTACGAAAAAGATACCGCCCCCGGTTTATGGACAACGTATCAAAAATCCCTCGGAAGATATATAAGAAAGCCGGTGAATGTCTGATGCTTCCGCTGAAAAATTCACAGCACGAAATTGAAATAAAAGACGTTACCGCAAAGGGTTTTGGAATCGGATACATTGGCGAATTTGTAGTATTCATTGACGGCGGCCTCACGGGTGACGTAATCGAAACCCATATTGTAAAAGTAAAAAAGCGGTACGGTTACGGGAAAATAGCACGTATTTTAACGCCCTCGCCGTTTCGCAAAGAAAGCCCCTGCGCAGTTTCTGAAACTTGCGGCGGATGCCAGTGGCAACACTGCGAGTATTCCGCGCAATTGAAATTCAAAAAGCAAATTGTAAAAAGCGCGCTTGAAAAAATCGGCGGGCTGGTTGACCCGCCTGTTTCGGACGTAATCGGGATGGATAACCCCGAGCGTTACCGCAACAAGGCGGTTTTTCCCGTTGTTCCCGAAAAAAACGAGGACGGCTTTGCCATAGGAATGTACGCGCCGCGAAGCCACCGCCTAATAGAAGTTGCAGACTGCGGCATTCAGCATATCGCCCACGTTGGCGTGCTGTCCGTTGTAAAAAAATATATGCGCCTGCACAAAATCGCGGCGTATGACGAAACCACACACAGAGGCACAATGCGACACATAGTTGTGCGCACCAGCCTGCACACGGGTGAGATTATGGTAGTGCTTGTGGCAAAAGACAAGAAAAAACGCGGCTTGCCCGCCGCCGCCGAATTGGTTGCAGAACTAACCGCCCTCGGCGTTACCACGGTACTGCTTAACTGCAATAATTTCCGCGGGAATACCATTTTCGGCAATGATTTTGAAATCCTAAGCGGCGAAGGTTTTATCCGCGAAAAAATTGGCGAGGTAGAATATCAGCTTTCCGCGCCGTCATTTTTTCAGGTGAACCCCGTGCAAACACGAATCTTATACGAAGCGGCAATTTCGCAAGCGCAACTTGACGGCACACAAACCGTCATAGATGCACACGCGGGAACGGGCGGAGTCGCGCTTTTTGCGGCAAAACACGCAAAGCACGTACTTGGCGTGGACATTGTAGAATCCGCCGTCCAAGACGCACAAAAAAATGCCGAGCTAAACGGCATCACCAATACAGAATTCATTTGCGGCGCGGCAGAAGATGTCATCCCCGAAATCGTCCAACGCGACGGCGCAGGCGTCGTTTTCCTTGACCCGCCCCGCAAGGGCTGTGACCCCATTTTGCTTGACGCGCTAATTTCCGCCACCGTCCCGCGAATCGTTTACATCTCCTGCGACCCCGCAACCCTCGCCCGCGATGTAAAGCACCTAACAAGCGGCGGCTTCACCCTAACCGCCGCACAACCCGTCGATATGTTCCCGTTTACGGGCAAGGTGGAAACGAGTGTTTTACTGCAACGGAAAGATTCTTAGAAATCCCTACAGCATAAAAAAAGTGCCTATCCTCCTACGGATAGGCACTTTGCATTTCACGCATTGGATTACAGCTTAAAGAATGCAACAAGCTGTTGCAGTACCTCGGCTTGAGAATTTAGTTCTTGTGAGGCGGCGGCGGTTTGTTCCGACACTGCGGAGTTATTCTGTGTTACTCTGGATATTTGCTCAAGGCCGTCGCTTACATCTGCGATTGATTCTGCCTGTTCTTTTGAAGCGGCAGAAATTTTGCCCATTACTTCCAGTACCTTCGACGCACTATCCACGATGGAGTCAAGGGATTCCGTAGTGGACGCGGCAATGCTTGAGCCGGATTCTACTCTGGTTATTGATTCCTGTATCAAGGTCGTGGTTTGGGTGGCGGCTTCTTGACTGCGCCCCGCAAGGGTACGCACTTCGTCGGCAACTACGGCAAAACCTTTGCCGTGTTCGCCCGCTCTGGCGGCTTCTACGCTGGCGTTTAGTGCCAAGAGGTTGGTTTGGAACGCGATATCTTGGATGGTTTTTACTATCTTGGATATATCGCTTGATGACTCTTTTATTTGGTTCATAGCGTCTACCATGTGCATTACCGCTTCGTTGCCCTCGTTGGCGGTAACGGTAGATTTGCCCGACAACTCGTTTGCAATGTCTGCATTAGCCGCGTTTTCATTGGTTTGCTGGCTAATCATGCCAATGGTTGCGGTCAACTCTTGTACAGAGCTTGCTTGGTTTTGCGCGCCGTTTGACAGGTCTGATGCACTGCTTGATATCTGGCTTGCCCCCTGTAGTACTTGGTCGGCGGCAGAAGATATCTCAGACATCGTTTTGTGAAGGGTGGTTGCGATATCATTTACAGAGGTCTTGATTAAATCAAACGAGCCTACATAGCTTCTTGTGATATTACTGCGCATATCACCTTCCGCCATTTTTGCCAGCACGGTTTTTATTTCGTTGATATAGGAATCCACGCTTCCTATGCTGGTTTCAAATGTCGTTAGTATTTCCCCGAACATACCGTTGTAGCGGCTTGCGTCTGCATCCAGCCCCTTCGCAGAAATCTTTTTGTCGATATCCACCAAGTTAAAGTTGCCCTCTTTCAGTTCACGCACTGCGATATCAATAACCCTAAGCGGTTCGTCTACGGCTTTGGTTATGTCGTTCAGCCCTGCCATAATTTTGTGCCATTCGCCCTTGTATTTGTGCGTGTCTATCCGGTTGGACAACTCGCCGTTTACTACGGATTTGATTGTCACGCCAAGTTCGTTGTTCAGGTCGTTAAGGCTTTGCGCAACTTCGCGTATGGTTTTTGGTAACACCATGCGTTTGCCCGGCATATCTTCAACTTGCACGTCAAAATCACCATGGCTTATTTTGCTTAACGCGTCAAGCGAAACGGAGATGTTTTCTATCAAATCCACCATTATTTTGTTTACGTCTGCCATCATGTCGCGGTATGTGTTTTGATATTTTCTTTCGTCTATCCTGTAGTCGGTGTCGCCAACCACGGCATACTGATTGTACAACTCCGAAACATCGTCAGACATACCCTTTATTACCTCAACAACCCCGTAAACATCGTTTGCCAAAGAGCCTATTTCGTCTTGCGAAAGGTTTGCCCTGTTGATATTGATGTCTAAGTTGCCGTTTGCAACATACGTTAAATCGCGGGAAAGCTTCTTTACGGGGGCAACAATCATTCTGCTGTTAAGCCTGCCGCTTACAAGCAACGCAACCGCCGCAATTACCACAGCGGCAACGATTGCCGTCATCATCATTGCCATTTCGGCGGCTCTAACCTCGGAGAGATTGCGCCCCAAAAATAATACGCCAACGATAACGCCGTCTGCCGTCATTATCGGTTCGTAATAGGCAAGGAAAGACTCGCCTTGAATTGTCTTTTCCATTATCACAAACTCGCGATGCGCGATAGCCCTGTAACCGGGCAAGTTTTCAATCTGCGAACCAACGGCATAAGAGCCGGAAATCGTGGTTGCAATGCTTGTGTCGTGCAAGAACACCGTGATTTCAGAACCCGTTGTGTCCCGCAAAAGGTTTACAAAACTTTGAGACGCAATATCGTATCCAACAACAACCGAGCCAAGGATACTGCCGCCAAAACCGATAATGGGCGCGGCGGAAACAATGCTAAGCGGTGTTTCGCCGTGGAAGTCGATATCTGATGTGGAAACCTCATTCAGCGCGAAAGCAACCGCAGGGCGTTGAGAAACAAAATCGCCCGAAACACCACCCAACGAACGCGCAACAACGCGCCCGTAATTATCTGTCACCACCACAAAATAAGAGCCCGAAGTTACCTGCTGAGCCATTGCGGTGCTAACCTGCCCAAGTATAGCGGCGGCGTTATCCGTTTGCACACCTGTGGCAATTGCCGAGTTATTTGCGAACTGCGATGCCATCATCCCTGTGCTTTCTTTAATTTGCGCAATTGCCGAATGCACGGTACTCACAGACAAATCCATATGCTGGCGGCTTAACTGGCGACTAATTTGCCGCGAGCCGTTAAGCATGAGGATGATAAAGGCAACAGACATCAAAACAATACTCACCAAGGAAACCAAAAACAACTTTGTACCAATTGTACGAAAATTCATGTGATGATTCCCCCCTAGTTAGTGTATCTTGCGGCAACAGAAAGCAAGGTTGCACCGCCCGGTATTTGCGCAAACTCGTCATAAACAACCTGCATTGCGGCTCTAAATCCGCGCATTGCGTCGGCACTCAGGTAATTTACATTCATGCCCGCGTCGTACAGATACGCCAGTTGTTCCACTTCGGCTTCCGCAATAAGATTCCACTGGATGGGATTAACTTCTCTAAACACCTCATGCAAAATAAGGCGCAAATCTTCAGGCAATTGGTTGTAAGATTCTGCCGCCATAATAACGGGGTATGCGGCAAATCCGTGATTACTTATCGTAAGATAGTTTTGTACATTATGAAGCCCTGCGGCGATAATGGTAGTAAGCGGGTTTTCCTGCCCGTCTGCCAAACCTTCTGCCAAAGCGGCGGGAAGTTCTCCCCACGGAATGGAAATACCACCCGCGTTTATAGCCTGAAACTGTGCAACAAGAAAGTGACTTTGGCTAACGCGCATCCGCAAGCCGTCCATATCCTGCACAGACGTAATAGGCCGAACATTGTTTGTAAGATGTTTAAACCCTGCCGTTTGGAAGCCAAGTAACACAAGCCCCTCATCGGCCAAAATACCACCAATATGGTCGCCCAAAGTACCGCTTAAAGCGGCTTGTGCTTGCTCCATATCAAAGAAAAGATATGGCAAGTCAAACACAGAAAGCGCAGGCGTAATAAATGACAAATTGGGAGAAATTATCGAGGTAATATCTATATGCCCTTGAAGAACTTGGTTTGCTACTTCAGCATCACTGCCAAGTTGCGCATATGGAAACGTGTTCACAACAAGACGTCCGCCGGAGCGTTCAGCTATCCGTTGCGCAAATACTTCTGTTGCGTATCCACGCGGGTGTGTCGTGTTCATGTTATGTGCAAAAGAAAGCGTAAAAACTTCGCCTTCGGGTACATCAGCGGTAACTGCGTCTCCCGTTGCGGCAGCGGCGGCAACAGGCGCACCCTGTGCAGGCGTCGCAACAGCAGGCGGTACAGGGCGCGGCGGCGGCGGCGGAATCTGCCCAACCGTTATATCACTACCTACACACGCGGAAAGCCCCAAAAGAACCACGGTGAAAACCAGCAAAGCCTTGATTGTCTTTTTCATTTAAAAAACTCCCTCAAATTTTTGCTCAAGTCTAACACACAGTTTCATATGTTGCAAACAAAAAAAGCCCGATTGAATAAATCAACCGAGCCTTGTATTTCATGCAAAAACATTTAATGTAATCCGTCACATTCGGAAAGTCAAAAGCATATTTTCGATAATCATTCGCCACCCGCCGGACAGTATGAAAACCATAATTTTAAACGGCATGGAAATCATCGCGGGCGGAAGCATCATCATACCCATACTCATCAAAACACTGGCAACAACCATGTCAATTACGATGAACGGCAGATAAATGATAAAGCCCATCAAAAACCCAATGGTAATCTCGTTCAAAATAAACGCGGGGATAAGTACACTTGGCGGGATTTCATTGATGTCGTCAATCATCAAATCCCCTAAATCCATAAACAATGCAACAGCGCGTTCCCCCGTGTCATTGTCCAGCTGCGTAAACATGAAATCGCGTATCGGTTCCCACGCGGCTTCAATCGCCTGCGCAGTGTCAATATCACCCGCCCCCAGCGGAACAATTGCATTTTCGTTTATGGCGGCAAATTGCGGAGCCATAATAAAAAGCGTCAAGAAAACAGCTATCCCAACAAGCACCTGATTAGGCGGCATCTGTTGCGTAGCCATCGCCTGACGCGTAAACGAAAGCACAATAACAATGCGTGTAAACGATGTCAGAAGCACAAGAAGCGACGGCGCAATGGCGATAATACTGAATAAAAACAGCACCTGCAATGTTGCAACAACACTGTCAGGGTCGTCCGTCGCACCAACCTCAACGCTAATCCCCGGAAAAAAAGACGTATCCGGATTAAGAAGCCCCGCCGCATTAACCGTCTGAACTCCACCAAAAAGACCCAAGAAAAAGAGAGCCAAAAAAACAAGCTGGAATTTTTTGAGCCTACTCATACTTATTCCTCATCTCCGGGTTCATCTTTTGGTTGAACAAAACGGGACAAAACTTTGCCAAAGGGCGTATTCACGTTGCTAAACTCAACAACTTGATGTTCGATAATCTGTTCCTTGTCTATTTCGGCAAGCAAACTAACGCGCTCACGGGTAACGCCAACAAGCAAATACTTGTCCCCTGCTTTAATAAGCCGAACAGCCGCCTGCCCGCCAAGCCCGATAGACTCCACCACAGACAAATTACACGTCTCCCGCGAAGCCCCTCGCGCACCTGCCATTTTCTTGGTAACAAACCACGCAAGCAAGGCAACAAAAAGCGTAGCCCCGAAAAAACGAAGCATACCCAATACCTGCCCTACCCTATCCGAAACAGGCGTTTCCATCGCTCCCGGCGACCCTGCGAAATGAAACATACTAAAAAACTGGTCTGCCGACAACGTAGACCAGCTTTCGCTAATGCCATTAAAAAAAAGCATCATATTTTCCATAGCAAGGTTAGCCGATAACTTTCTTTACAGCCTCAATAACCCTATCCGCTTGGAAAGGCTTAACTATAAAGTCTCTAGCCCCTGCCTGAATAGACTCGATAACCATTGCCTGTTGTCCCATCGCGGAACACATGATAATCAAGGCACCGCTATCCACGCCTTTAATTCCTTTTGCGGCTTGGATTCCATCCATCTCGGGCATGGTAATATCCAAAATGCACAAGTTAGGCTTTAACTCCTTAAATTTCTCGATAGCCTTTGCACCATTCTCGGCTTCACCAACAACAGTGTATCCGTTTTTGGTTAAAATATCCTTCAGCATCATGCGCATGAACGCAGCATCATCAACCAGAAGAATTGTTTTGTCAGACATAATCATTCCACTCCTTAGCTTTCTACGCAGTATAGTTGCGGTTTAACAAAACCGTTAAATCCTTTTGTCCGCGCTAATAATTTCTGTAATACGGATACCAAAGTTTTCATCTATAACAACAACATCACCTTTGGCAACAAACTTGCCGTTTACGATAATATCAATCGGTTCACCGGCAATCTTATTAAGCTCAAGAACTGTTCCGGGAGAGAATTCCAAAATTTCGGAAATCTTCTTGTAAGTGCGACCAAGTTCCACACTTATATCCAATGGAACGTCCATAATGATGCCCATGTTTTCTTTTTGCTGATACACTTCCTGTGCATCAAACGGTACAAATTGCGCCGCCTGTACGTTTGGTGGCGGAAGCGCGGGCTGCGCGTACTGCGGCTGCGGCGCATATTGCGGTTGCGGCGCGTACATTTGCTGCGGCGGGGCTTCCATCATTGGGGGCGGCGCCATCATAGGCGGTGGTGCGGCTGCCATTGGCGGCGGCGGTGCCATCGCGGGCGCAGGTGCGGCAGGCGGCGGCGCGGCGGCTTCCGGCGGTGCGGTTTCGCCCATTAAATGACCTTTTAATGTAGAAACAAGTTGCTTCGCAAATTCCATCGGATAAATTTGCATGATTTCACTGTCAATTAAATCTCCGATTTCCATGCGGAACGCGATACTACATATCATCTCTTCAGGCATAAACCCGGTGTTTTCAACACCAAGTCCTCCACCTTCCGAAAAGTTAAGCATAAAAGGTTGCGGTGTGTCAATATCAACCTTTTCATGTATCATCGACGACAGTGACGTTGATGCAGAACCAACCATCTGGTTCATCGCTTCGCCTATGGCACTCATGTCCAAATCGTTAAGCTCAACCTCTTCCGGAACTTCTCCCGAACCACCCATCATCAAATCCGCAATGATTTTAACATCACGGTCTTTTAAAATCAATACATTTGAACCTTTAAGTCCCACTTTATATCCTACGCGGATACCAACCGCAGGTCTGTCGTAGCCCCCGGACAACTCTTCCCATGTTAAAACCCGTACATGGGGCGTTGTGATAAGCACTTTTTGCGACAACAATGTAAACAAAGTTGTTGCGGCAGTGCCCATGTTGATATTACCAACTTCACCAAGTACATCTTGGTCTTCAGCTGAAAGTGTGCTTCCACCACCGGCAGAACTATCGCCTTCATCGGCTAAAACATTGCCCAGTAAGGCATCAAGCTCGGCTTGGGACAGCATATCACCCATTTTCAGGTTCCTCCCTTTCAATCAAATCCGTGATTTGAACCGCAAACTTACCTCGGCTTGTACCCGGCTTTGCGTGGAATTTGTGCATATTTCCTACCAGAACATCTACATCGGAACTTACATATGAATCAAGCGGGAGAATATCCCCTACTTGCAAGTTGATAAACTCACTTACCATAATCTTAGACTTGCCAACCTGTACAGAAACAGGCACTTGTACCCGTTCAAGCTCATCCTCAAGCCGTTCGCGGTACAATTCTTTATTTTCTTCTTCTTTTTGCCCGTACCAGAAACGAGTATACAACCTGTCTACGATAGGTTCAAGAACCCTGTGCGGTAAACAGAAGGAGATATTCCCTTCCGAGCTTCCTATTTTCAAGGTAAGAACAACGAGCGCGACCTTATCCGTTGGCGCGATAATTTGCGCAAATTGTGTATTGGTTTCTATTTTTTCAAGCCGTGGACGCAGGGGCAAAATACTCTCCCACGGTTCCGGCAAGAAACTCAAAATTTGTAGCATTACACGTTCCAGCAAAATCTTTTCGATTTCGGAAAAGTCTCGCATTTTGCTAATCCCGAAACCGGGACCTCCCAAGATTCTGTCTATTATTGCGTACCCCACATTGCTGGACATATCCGCGATTACCGTACCCTTTAGCGGGGCAAGTTCTATCATGGAAAGTATAACGGGGTTTGCCAAGGCAACATTGAAGTCGCGGTACATGATTTCTTCGGAACTGGAAACCTCCAAATGTGCCGCAGTCCGCAGATAACCCGTGAGGAAAGACGATGTGCTTCTTGCAAAGTTGTCAAAGATGTTTTCCAAGGTGCGCAATTGCTCCCTGTTAAACTTTGTCGGGTTTGCGAAGTCGTATGGGCTTTCTGCCTTCTTGTTTTTTACCATGGGTGGCGGGGCATCTGCAACGCCGTCGCCGCCTGATATCATTGAATTCAGCAGAGCATCTATCTCGGATTGTGAAAGTATATCACCCAATTATATCACCTGCCTCCTCTAACTGCGTGCCATTCGGGGAAGTGTACTGATATTATTAAATTAGAGCCAAAGGCTTCTTGCAAGCGATATTTCATTATTTCTGCCGTTTCCTGCCTGCCTTCATATGTGCGTATTTCGTCATATGTGCGGGTAACAAGTACATTAAGTACTTCCGAGCGGGCGATTGGTATGCTTCTGTTAAATACTCCGTAAAATTGTTCAAGTTCACTTGCATCAACGGATTCGTGAGCATTTATGCCAACTTCCACTTCAAGCACCAAGTTGTCAGACCTGTTGTTTGGCCCAAGTGCCAAATTTGCAGTCATGCTACCCAAAGAAACTGTACGCATATGCTCCGGCATTACGGGCCCTTGCACCACAGGCCCTTGAGGTTCACCAAAGTTGGCGGTGTCGCCCCCCGATACGCTTATCAAGTAAAATCCTACCCCAACAACCGTGCCAAGCAACAATACCAAGAGTGCGATTATTATAGCCATCATCATCTTGCTCTTGTCCATACAGTCCTCCTAGTTACATTCATGCAAATTTTTTTATACCGTGCCGGGAATGAACCAGCCACCTATGGGGCCGCCCGTTGTTGCATCTTGCGTGAAAACTTTTATCTCAACTCTGCGATTTTCTGCACGGCCATCGGCGGTGTTGTTATCACCTATCGGGAAGTACTCCCCTCTGCCCAGCCCCGCAATCATGTGAACATCTATGCCTGCGTTGTTTACGAGATGCTCAACCACAGACGACGCGCGCGCACCTGAAAGTGTCCAGTTGCTTGGAAACGCGGGCGTATTTATCGGTTGGTTATCGGTATGACCTTCAACAACAATGCCGTGTCCGTTTTCCGCAAAATTTGAAAGCACAGGCCCCAAGTAATTTAACGCGGCAACCGCATATGGCGTAAGCCTTGCTTGACCGGAGTTAAAAAGCACTCCTTCGCCGACTATTTCATTAATGTTTATACGGATGTAATTTTCACCCTGAACAACAGCGATACTGGGATGAGGAGCCGGGTCACCCGGGTCTACTACTGGGTCAATCGGGTCTATGGGCTGATGGTTCGGAAGGTACATCATAAACGTATTCATCATTTCGCCAACGGTATCGCCTCGGGCATCCAAGCCAGGGTCTTGGTGTTCAGGGTCGCCGGCTATGCCGTCCGGTTCGGGCGGGATAACCTCCGGCAAAATGCCCTCCCCTGTATTCGCAAGAATATCGCCGCTGGCACCCGTAATAGGAGTCAGTACGGCAGGTCTGCCTTGGAAGCTTGCGAGAAACCGCTCAAACAATTCCTCATCTATCTGCGACATTGCATACAGCAAGATAAAGAAAACCATCATAACCGTAAACATATCCGCATAGCTTGCCATCCAACCGGGCAAAACCATTTTCGCACCTTCGGGTGCTTTTTTTTGCTTTTTCATGTTTACTCATCTCCTCCGGCTGCGGCTGCACCGCCGCCGCCCCCACCTACACCGCTACGCAAAGCGGGTGCAAGGAATGATTTAAGTTTTTCTTCTATTATACGAGGGTTTTCGCCTGCCTGAATGGAAAGCATACCCTCAACCATAACCGTTCTGAAAAGTATTTCTTCTTTACTGATATCCTTTAGCTTTGACGCTATCGGGTTACATAAGTAGTTAGCGATAATACAACCGTAGAAAGTTGTAATAAGCGCAACCGCCATCATCGGCCCCAAGTTATCGGGGTCGTTGAGGTCACCCAACATAAGTACAAGACCAATCATGGTACCCATCATGCCCCAAGAAGGTGCATATGTTGCAAGGTTTTCGTAGAACGCGGCGATACCGCCGTGGCGTTCTTCCGTGTAGCTTAGTTCTGTTTCCATAATTCCTTTAACCAGTTCAGGGTCGGTACCGTCCACGATAAGCATTACGCCTTTTTTAAGGAAAGCGTCATCCATGCTTGCGGCGGATTCTTCCAAAGCGAGAACGCCCTCTTTACGTGCGGTGTTTGCAAGTTGAACAATTTTGTCAATCGCGGCGGCAGGGTCAAGCGAAGGCGGCTTGAAAGTAACGCCTACAGCCTTAAACGCCCCTAAAAAGTTTTTAAGCTTTACACCAATCATACCGGACGCAAGCGTTCCGCCGATAACAATCATCGCGGAGGGTGCATCCAAGAAATCCATTACCCCGCCGTCACCGCCTGCCGCGGTTATTATGATAGAAACTACAATGAGTATAGCTCCTACAATCATCCCAACCAGTGTTCCAAGTTCCACTTTGTACATCCCCTCCCGAGGGTTTATTTCGGTACTAATTTGTTGAAGTTGCTACCTTGCTTATGCGCCCCTTGTACGCCACAACTTTGTCCAAAACCTCTTCCACTGTTTCCCGCACTAATATTTTTTTGCCTGTTGTTGTGGTGAGTGTAGTGTCGGGGGTGGATTCAATCAATTCGATTAAATCACAGTTTACAATTATATCCCTGTCGTTAATTTTCGTCACTGCTATCATAATCCGACAACTCCTCTTTCTTCTACTCAACGCATAGCATATCACAGGGAAGGGTCAGATACAATGTTTTTCTTAGAATTTTTCCTGTTAAAAAAAACACGCGGGTTGGGTTGGAATTACCCAACCCGCGCTTTTAAACGGTTTAACGTCTTAAATTAACAAGTTCTTGCAGCATTTCGTCGGAGACTGTGATTGTGCGCGAAGCGGCTTGGAAACCGCGTTGCGTTGTAATCATGTCGGTAAATTCGTTGGCGAGGTCTACGTTAGAGCCTTCAAGCGCGCCGCCAATCATTGCGCCGATTTGACCCGCACCATCAAACGGGCCGGAGTTTGCCGTCTCACGCCAGAAGCTTGCGCCTGCGCGGTCTAAACCTGCAGGGTTCGTGAAGAACGCCAAGGGAATTTGACCCAAAATACGGTCGCGCCCGTTGGAGTAACGCCCCATGATTGTACCGTCCTGCCCCACGTTGATATCCATAAGAGTACCGGGGCCGCCGCCGTCCCATGTGAGGGCGGTGATGCTTGTATTTGCTTGCCCGCGTTGGCCAAGCTCTGTAAAGTTTATGGTGAGTGCGCCGATAGCAATTTGAACAGTATCATCGGGCATATAGCTTGATGTGCCTGTGGTTTCACCAAACGTAGCGGAAGGAGCAACGCCGCGCACGGGTATGATGCTCATATTGAAATTACGCCCGCCCCACCAAGAACTATCTCTGTCACCTTGAAGGAACGCCGTAGGTTCAGGCCATTGCCCGGGGATATAATCATCGGCAACGTGTCCGATACCGATAACATCACCCACGGAGTTAAACGCAATTGTAGCAGACGCGTGTGCATCGGAAGCAAAGTCCATAATGGGTGTGTTTCCTGTTGCGCCGCCCCTATCAGGCCCCATGAAGCAAATGGAGATAAGAGAAGGGTCTTCGCGGCGGCGGTCGTCGTCGCGGAAAGCGTGAACAAGCCTTACCGCACCCGTATCACCCGCACTTGCTTCTTCCCATTCGCCTGCGGCGTTTTGGGTATAATATCCGCCCATGGCTTCCATAGTCCAGTAACCGTGCGGAGAACCTGCCGCGCCGGAAGTATGGGGATGATAGGTGAATCGAATATTCATTGTGTAGCGATTGCCCAAGCTGTCGTAAATGGTTTTGGGTGTGATTGTGTACCGCATATCCACAGTGGTTGCACCGGGGGGGTCGAACGGAGCCCCTGCCGGGCGTTGCGTCACAGACAACTGTGAACGGTTCAAGTTACCTGTAAAGTTTATTCTGGTGGTGGGTTCGGAGGGCATATTTTGCTTTTCGCCCGAAAGTGAAAGCGGTTGCAAAAGTCCGCGGTCAACTGCCCAGCCGCCGGGTGTTTCTTGGCACGGGATTGTACTCCAGCCCATAAGCGAGTTTCCGCTGATGTGAAGGTTCCAGTGCGCGTCGCGCTCTATTCTGCCCGTGCGGGTGAAGAGGTTTGCGCCGCCCCTGTCGCGTGTAATAAAGAAGCCGCCGCCTTCGATTGCAACGTCCAGCGCGTTGTCTGTACGTCTTGCAATGCCTTGGTGCATGAGGTTATCAATTGAAGCAAGGCTTAACCCCAAACCCACTTGTTGCGGGTTTCGACCTGCGCGCCCAAATGTTGGGTCGGGGCCGGTTGCGCCTTGTAGGTTTTGATAGAACGCGTCTTGGAATGTTGCCCGTGACGCCTTAAAACCGTCTGTGTTTACGTTAGCAATGTTATTTGCAATTACGTCCATACGTGTTTGGTGTACTCTAAGCGAAGATACACCGGAGAACATGGAACGCATCATAGTAAATACCCCCTTAAAGGTAAGTGCAGCAATTTCGTCCTTCCGTCTGTCGTTCGGGAAAGTGAAGCCCCCCGTGAGGGTCCGGCTTATACTATCACTGCACCATCAATGTTGCTGAAAATGTTGTCTTGCGCTTGCGTTTGCGGAACTGCGGTTATTACGGTGCGGCTTTTCACGTTTACCACAAGGGCTACGTTATCCACAAGCACCAAAGAATCGCGGATTCCTTTTTCGTTTGCTTTGCCAATTCCGTCTGCAACGCGGTTAATTTGCTCGCCCGTGAGGTTTATGTTGCGGTCGTTTAGGCGAAGTGCCGCGTGTTTTGAAAATTGGACAGGCGTGTCCGTTTTACTCCCGATATTTCCGAGAATATCGCGGAAGCTTGTTGTAGGTTGCGCAGGTACGGATTCTTGCTTGCGCAAGGTGCTTTCGGTTACGCCGCCTACTTTTGCCAAATGCATATTCGGAATCATCATGCATCACCATCCACATCAGGGTCGTCGTTGTCGGTATCGTCTGTGCCGTCGTCCGTGTTGTTATCGTTGCCGTTTGACGGCGGGGTTGTTGACGGCGGTGTTGCAGGTGGTGCAGTTGTAGAATGGTTAGGAACTTCCGAACCGCCGCGTGCCGCAAGATATGCCAAGAAGTCTATTTGACGCATTACATATGGCATTTCGGTATCGTTGGGGTCGGGATTGTACACACGAACATTCAGGAACGGTATTCCGCCTGTCATTGTGATGGATTGTACTATTCCGTCAACAACTATTCCGTGCGTGATTTTTTCGCCAACATAGGTTAGCGCGCTTGTTACGTGGTTGAAATGCTGTGCGTGAATCCTTCTTGTGATGGGTTGGTCATTTGCGTCCAGTCCACCATCAAAGATAAGATACAGGCGACTTCCGGCGGGTGCGCGTACAACGTCTATCCCTACAAGTTCACCATGGGTGAAACGGTGGCTTGCTCCTTCGGGATAATCGACGATAAGGCGTCTTTCATCGGAAGCGGATACCACATCACGCGGGAAAAGAAGTTCGCGGTTGCCGATATGCAAAATCGCAATATTGCCCTGCATGGATACGGAATCTACTCTGCCCTCTACAAATTCGAGGTCGTCGCCCATTACGGCAAAACCGACTACATATTTGCCTACCAAATCTGCGGCGCGTTGCCCTTGAATTTGGCTGAAAATTTCGTTCAACTGATGTGACAGGAAGAAATCTTCGGAAACACTGGTAACGGCATCAAACGGCACATCAATAAGACGTCTGTTTCCGTTGTCGTCCGGTTCGCCCTGAACCACAAGGTACACGCTTTGACCTGAACGATTAACGGCAGTTACCAACGCGCCTTCCAGTTCAATCCTCTCTTCCGAGGTTTGGCAGAAGAACGATGCGTCAATTACCTTACCAATCATACCAAACGCCTGTGTGCGCTCAAATGTGGAATTAAGGTTCATCATTTGTTCCAATGCAGAGAACTGCGCCATCTGCGCGATAAAGTCCCTGTCATCCATTGGATTAAGAGGGTCTTGGTGGCGCAACTGCGTTATAAGAAGGTTCAAAAACGCGGTGCGGTCAAGGTCTTGATTGGGTTCGCGTGTGGTTGTTGCCCAGTTAATTTGATTCTCGGGCACTGTTATGATATTTCCCCAGTTTGACATTTCAGTTCTCCTTCCTAGGCGGTGACATCAATCACGCCGTTGTGGTATGAAACTTGCTCCGCTTCTTCAGAAACGTCTTCCACGCTTTCAGCGCGATTGCGGCTGTTTTGGCGGGCGCGTTCAAATTGGTTGGCGCGTTCGTTTGCGTCTTGACGCACAGATACCGAAAGTTCCGAGAATTTTAGCCCTTGTTCTTCCAGCGCGTTGCGCAACGAGTTGAAATCCGATTCAAGTGCTTCTTTCACGCGTTGGTTTTCGGCTTCAAACTGCGCCATTATGATTCCGTTGTGCGTGATTACCCGCAGAACGATATCGCCAAGGGTTTCGGGTTTAAGCGTCATTCGGATTTCGCTGAACTGGCCGCCGCTTGATACAAGCTTCACTTGATTCATGATTTGGTCAATCACGTCTTGCGGGTTGACGGGTTGCTGTGGCGCGTTTTGTTTTACCGCAGTTTGCTCTGCTTTTGCCGCAATGGTTTCCACGTTGAACGCGGGGCTCAGGGCTTGTGATTCATTGAAAACTGCTTCGTCTGCCGTGAGGGGCTTCGCGTTTGTTACGTCAACGGGTTGCTCGTTTGCGGGGGCGGCTTCCTGCGGAATTTCCTCCTGCGTTTCGGCTGATTGCTGTCTTAGACTGCCTTCTGCGTTTTCGTCTGTGTCGCGTGCTTCTACAACGATTTCTCCGTCTTCAACGGTTGCTTCAACTTCCGCAAGGGTTTCTACCGCTTCTTTGCTAACCAAAACGGTTTCGCCTTTGGTTGCTTTTGCCGCTACTTCCGCCATTGCTTCATTCACTGCCTTGTACATCTCCGGAAATTTCGGGTCTGTTAGTAGTTCGGCTGTGTTTTCGGCATCAAGCGCGGTTTGCAACATCTTTGCCACGGCTTGCGCGTCTGTTAGGTCTGCCGCTTCCATCCCCAGTTCTTCAAGTAATTCAATCACTTCTTCTTTGGGAACTTTCATGGCTTCCGCCACTTTGGTTACGGCTTCTTCCTCGTTGACAGCGACGTTTTCATCCGAGACATTTGCTTCGCAGGCAAGATTTTGTTGTTGCTCTTGCACTACTGCCGCGCCCGCGGGATTTGTCATGTCGTCGTGGCGAGGTTCTTCGCGGCGGCGGGTGGGTTGGTCGTCCCGTCTTGTTTCGTTTGTGCGGTTTCTGCCGCGATTGTCGTCACGGTTTCGTGTTTCCGCAGACGGGTCGAATGACTGGCGGCGTTCCGCTTCCGTAAACAGCATATCAAAAGCCGCGTTGGATTGCGCTTGCGCGTTGCCTTTTGGGCTTTTTGCTACTGCTTCGGGCAGCTTGGAGTTTAGTGGTTCAAAGATTTTCATGGTTTTCCTCCTTTCATAGCCCGACGTATGTCGGCGGCTCGAAGAGCCGTTCCCGCCTTTGGCGGGAAGCTTACATTATATATAAACGCATATTTAATGCGGTTATACCAAGATTATTCTTCCTCAGGTTCGGTGGGTTCAGGCTCGGTTTCTGTGACAGGTTCGGCGGGGGGTTCGGGGTCGGGTACTTCATCTTCCGTCGGGATTTCATCATCCCAGTCGCCGTTTTCATCGTCGAAATAGTATTCGTCTTCGTCAAATTCGTCATCATCGAACATCGGAATTTCAAACGGCGGAACTTCCGGCGCGATAAACTCCGGCAGGTACGGGGGCGGTACAAGCGGTGCGAAGGTAGGCGGCTCTGTGGAAAGCAAAATTGCAAACCGCGAAGAGTCCACATATTCCATTTCATCGAAAAGTTCCGCCCTGCGAGTGTTGCCCATCGCCCTAAGTATGCGAACGGCAAGGGTTTGGTTTGTTACCAAAAGGCGAACCATATCTTCTGCGGCGCGTCCTGCTTCCATATTATTGTACGTGCTTACAAGCATACGTAATTCTTCGTCATATGCGGCAATTGCGCGGGCTTGCGCCCATGCCACAGCCAAAATTTCCTGCGGCACCAAGTCGTGATTTACGATATCCTCAAAAAATTCTACAAAGTTGAGCGGGTCGTTGTGCGCAAGAATTTGCGTGAACCTCGCGCTTGCAATGCGGTATTGTTGCCAGTTTCTTTCAAAACGTTCCAGATGTTCCACTCTTGCGTTTAGGGTTGCAATTTCAACATCTCTTTCATGTACGGTTGCGCGAAGTGCCGCGATTTGGTCGCGGTACACATGAAGCTGTAAGCGCATTTCTTCTTCCGTCATTTCGTCCTCTTCCTCGTATTCATCTGCGGGGAAGTACGAACCGATTAACGGCGCGTTGCGAACAAAACCCATTATATGTTGCGAACGAACATTGCCAATATCCAACGCAATAACCAAAACAACCGCAATCACCAGAATAAAAATGATTGCGAAAATGATTATGCCTGCTTTGCTTTTTTTCTCGCCTGCACTATTATCGGGGGGCATATGCCGTCCTCCTTGGGTGGTTATTTACGTTTTGCGGCGTCCGCATATTTGAAGCTTACCAATTCGTCAACTACTTTTTGTTCCGCAAGATTGGCCTCCAACTGGAATTCCTCGCGGGCGTTTTCTTTTACCGTCTCAAGTGCTTTGCGCTCTTTCATTGCTTGCACCAGCTCTTGCCGCTTTTGCTCTGCGAAGGCTTCGGCGGCTTTAACGCGCTCTTCCTGCGCTACTATTTGGTGCTTCAAGCGTTCGATATTATTGTTGTACCGCCGTATTTCAAATGGCGAAATCGCCTTTGTAACCAAAACACGAAGTTCCTCAACTGCGGCATCTTTTCTTTGGCGGAACTCCACAAGCTTTTGCTTTTCTTCCTCTACCAGTTGAATGGCTCTGCCGTATTCAAGCTCTTTTTGGCTTTCAATCTGCTCTTTAACGCCCAAATATTGCTGTAGGCGAAACTGGAAACGCGGCATCAGTCAACTATCTCCTTGAGCCTGTTAATTGAATCTGTTATGTCAACCTTTTCATCAACATCTTGCGTTAGGAAATCATTTACCGCGCTGTGTTTTGCTATGGCATCGTCAATTTCTTCGCTTGAGCCTTTTACATACGCACCGATATTTATTAAGTCCTCGGAGTTTGCGTAAACAGCCATAGATTTTTTAAACTTGTTTGCGGCAACTTTATGTTCTTTTTCAACAACGTCCGACATACAACGCGAGACGCTTGCAAGCACGTCTATCGCGGGGTAGTGATTGCGGTTTGCAATTTTTCTGGAAAGGACAATGTGACCGTCCAAAACGCTTCGTGCGGTATCGGTGACGGGTTCGGTGAGGTCGTCACCGTCTACAAGAACGGTGTACAGTCCTGTGATTGAACCCTTGTCCGAATGCCCTGCACGTTCCAGCAAACGCGGTATTGTTGCGAAAACCGAAGGGGTATACCCTCTTGATACAGGCGGCTCGCCTATGGCAAGCCCTACTTCCCGTTGCGCCATTGCGTAGCGCGTCAACGAGTCCATTAACAGCATGACATCTCTGCCTTGGTCGCGGAAATATTCCGCAATGCTTGTGGCAACTTCCGCCGCCTTCAAACGAACCAGCGCGGGCGTATCCGACGTTGCGATTACCAAAACCGAACGCGCAAGCCCCTCTTCACCCAAGTCCTTTTCAATAAACTCACGAACTTCGCGCCCGCGTTCGCCAACAAGGGCGATTACGTTAATGTCGGCCTTGGTGTTTCTGGCAATCATGCCCATCAGCGTACTTTTTCCAACGCCACTGCCCGCAAAAATTCCTACGCGTTGCCCCTTGCCAATTGTTAAAAGCCCGTCAAGTGCCTTTACGCCAAGCATAAGCGGCTCTTCAATCCTGTTACGTTTAAGCGGGTCGGGTGCGGGGTTTGTTACATTATACAAATCGCCATCATCTATGGCGGGTTTGCCGTCCATTGGTTGCCCCAATCCGTCTAACACGCGCCCCAAAAGTGAATCGGAAACGCTTACGGTTATGGGATGTTCTTGCGCTTCAACCCGATTACCGGGGCCAACGCCTTGCATATTTCCCAAGGGCATAAGTAAAATATTGTTATTTTTGAAACCTACAACTTCTGCGAGAACCTTGTCGTTCCCCGCCTTTATAAGACAGGTTTGCCCGATATTTACATCAGGCCCTACAGATTCTATTGTTAAGCCCACAACCTGTGAGACTTTACCCAGCTTGCGAATGTAATTCTTTTCCAGCACGGGTTTGTATTTGGCTAAAATACTCAAATTTGCGGCCTCACTTAATTATTCAGAATGTAGGCAAGGTTTGTGCGGATTGATTCAAATTGCTGATTAAGACTGCAATCTATATCACCGAAGGGCGTTTCAATTATGCAATCCATTGCGGAAAGGCTAAGGTCTTTGACAATTTCCAGATTAACAGAACCTTCCGTCATGGTCATAAGTTCGTCTTTGTTTGCCACAACTTCGTCGTAATCGTCGGCAGATACATACACTTTAACCTCGCCGGAAATTGTCGCCGCCGCAAACCCTTGCTTAACCAAATTTACTATAACAGCGGGGTTTACCTCTGTCATTTTGCCCAAAAGTTTTTCCGTGATTGAAATAATCATGTTCACAACTTCGGGTTCAAGGTTTGCTTGCATAACGGCGCATTCGGCTTTTGCGTCTTCCAAAACCTGCCGCGCCTCGGCCTTTATTTGCTCGCCCTCGGCAGTTGCAGACTGTATGCCTTCGTTGTAGCCCTGTTCGCGGGCTTCGCCAATCATTGTGGCGGCATCAATCTCTGCTTTTTTTTGCATGGCGGCTTTTTTGCTTTCGGCATCAAGGACTGCGGCACTTATTATGTCTTCCGCTTGACGCTCTGCCTTCTTTATTATGCTTGCGGCAGATTTTCTTGCGTCACTTTCACGCTTGTTGGGGTCTTCTTCCTGCACGGTTGACATATCCGGTTCGGGATTACCATTGTCGATGATGATTTTGTTTTCGATATCCAGATTAACCATTGTGGATTTATAAACTCGACTAGAGGACAACATCATCTCCACCACCACGGGCTACTATAATTTCGCCGGATTCTTGCAACCTACGCACAATGTTTACAATTTTTTGCTGTGACTCTTCCATGTCGGAACGGCGGATTGGGCCCATATAGTCCATGTCTTCCTGTATCATTGAAGCGAGACGTTTTGACAAGTTGGAGAAAATATGCGATTTGAGTTCCTCCGAGCAACCTTTGAGGGCAATACCAAGTTCTTTTTGGTCTACCTCTTTTAGTACCTGTTGCACGTCGCGGTTTGAGAGCATAAGGATATCCTCGAAAACGAACATACGGCGGCGGATTTCTTCGGCAAGTTCGATATCTTCCACTTCCAGCGTCTCGATGATGTGCTTCTCTGTTGAACGGTCTACGGCGTTTAGGATTTCTACGATTGCATCCACGCCGCCTGCTTGTGTATAGTCTTCCGTCATGAGTGCTGACAGTTTCTTCTCGAAAACTTTTTCAACTTCTTTTATAACGTCGGGTGAGGTACCTTCCATCAAGGCTATGCGGCGCGCAACTTCTGCCTGTTTATCAGGCACAAGGCTTCCGATAACCTCTGCGGCCTGTTTTGGCCGCAAGTATGACAAAATAAGAGCGATTGTTTGCGGATGCTCGTTTGCAAGGAAGTTTGTGATTTGTGCGGCATCTGTTTTTCGGATAAAGTCGAACGGACGAACCTGCAATGAAACCGTAAGCTTGCTGAGAATCTCGAACGCTTTGTTTTCGCCAAGGGCTTTTTCCAGAATGTTTTTTGCGTATGCGATACCACCCTCGGTGATGTATTGTTGTGCAACACATATTTGGTAAAATTCGTCAAGAACACCGTCCCGCACTTCGGGCAAAACGGTTTGCGTATTGGCGATTTCCAAGGTTAGCGACTCAATTTCAGCTTCTTTGAGGTGCTTAAATATCTGTGCAGACCTCTCAGGCCCAAGCGTAATCAACAAGATGGCGGCCTTCTCGCGCCCGGTCATATCTGCAACTGTTGACTGTGCGGTTACAGGCATTGCCTACCACTCCTCGACATTTATCCAGTTGCGTAACAACGCGGCAACTGATTCCGGCTTTTCATTAACAAATTTTTCAATTTGTTTTTTAACTTCATTTTCCTTGTAGTAGTCAATTTCTTCAAGCTGTGCGGCTTCTTCTTCACGCGCCTCTTCAAGCTGTGTAGACACAAGCAAGTCTTCCACAGCAAGTTGCGGCTCAAGGCTTTCTTCATCTTCGTCTGCGGCTTTTTGTCTGCGCAACAAGCCAAACAGCAACATTGCAAGAAGAAGGAGGAGAACTGCTACCATTAAAATAGTTGGGATATCCCAAACTCTAACATCCGTGTCATGAGTGATTACTCTTTCCCTTATGGAAAAAATTACATTTTCCACAGGGATACCAAGCGCAGATGCGGCAAGGTAATGCATAGTTTCAAAATCGTAAAACTCACCGTTTATGGGGCGAGGTGTTGTGTTTGCCAATTTAAAACGTTCCCAATCTTCTACGGTGCGGTGGTCTTCGCCCTCGGGAACGTCGGACATCCACAGGGCTTGCTGTTCGTGGCGTTCCACAACTGCCATAACGCTCGCTCTGGAGCGCACAGGGTCTACCCAACCGGGACCGGTTTGGGTTACTGTTGTAGTTGTATCCAAGCTAAACTCTCTGTGCCATTCATTATTGGACGCACTCATTTCGCCGCCGCCGGGCAGAACATACCCCGGTATCAGTGCCGCATTTGGTGCAAGTCCGGGCTCTATACCGCCGGTGCCGCCCTCAACGGTAGCGCGAACGCCTGTATCTAAGTGCATCATACCCGTTCCGTCCATACCTTCGGAGGGGGTAAACATTGTTCTAACTTCTTCTGTTAATAGTCTATCATCAAAGACGGGTTGAAATACCACATCTATTTCATCAAAAACAAGCGAAAACATTTGACGCAAACCCATCATTGCTTGGTTGCGGTATTGGTCTCGCATTTGTTGTGCAGAACTAACAGTGTCGGTTATCATGTCTTCCGCGCCATTCCAAATAGAACGCGCAAATTGGTCCATGATGATGATATTGTCCGGCTCAAGCCGTGCCACGTTTCTTGCCACAAGCATAGCAAGGTCGCGCCCCTGCATTGCGGAAAAATCTTGCGAAATGGTAAGCGCGACAGATGCCGTAGGTTGCGGCGCGTTTCTGTCGAAGGGGCGGCTGGTGGGTACGGAAAGGCTTACAATCGCGCCGTTTATGCCTTGCATTTGCATAAGCTGGCGTTCAATCGCACCCTCCATGCCCAAAATATCTCTGCGTCTGCGCTCATCGTCTGTTGTACCAAGCCCTGTGTCCAGCGCATTTGTCCACGTAAAGTGTTCGCTGTTGGGCGCGGCACCTTCCACGTTAATTATGCTCACGGCTTCCTGTGCGTGGCGTGCGTCCACCTGCAACCCCGAACCATGATTTATGGTACGATTAGCAATCCCCGCATTATCCAAGACTATGCGCATGGGATTTATCACCTGCATATCCTGCCCGCTAACAATGGTTTCCCACTGTGTGCGGAACGCAAAATAGGCGGTTAGGATAAGGGCAAGCAAAACCACAGCGATAACTCCAAGTAGCTTGTACCGCTGTGGGGGCGTGAGCACATCCCAACGTGCTTTCATAGGGTCTGTATACTTTTTAACTTGTTCCGGCATTACTCCCCACCTCTAATCCACAGCAGTTTACTGCGGGCTTTGAGTTGCATGAAAATCAATTGCGCTTGCTGAATGTTTTAAATTTGCATACGCATAATTTCGCGGTAAGACTCGATTATGCGGTTTGTCACTTGCGATGTAAAGGTAACTGCGTTGGACGCTCTGTCCATTGCCAGTTGAACGGAAAGGATATCATCTATGCGGCCTGTTGCAAAATCCAATTGCATTTGCTCGGCATTTGCAACCATGGTATTTGTGTCGTTTATCGTGCCCAACGCCGCGTTAAAGAACGACGAAAACGGGCTTTCGCTTCTTTCTTCATCCATCCGAATAAATTGCAAATTCGGAGAAAAAGGCTGTAGTGCTATCATTTCAGGAGTTGTATCAACCAAAGCTGTAATAGCAGACATAATCTAACTACCTCCCCTGCCCTATTTCAAGGGTACGTTGTGTCATTGTACGAGCAACGCCCATTGCGGTAATGTTTGCTTCATAAGAGCGGCTTGCGGCTATCATGTTCACCATTTCTGTAACTATGTTCACGTTTGGCAGACGCACATATCCCAGCTCATCTGCGTCCGGGTGGGTTGGCTCAAACCGTAAAAGCCCGGGAGAATCGTCTTCCCAAATTCCCGCAACACGTACGCCCATACCTTGGGGCGCAGGAACACTTCCGCCGTTACCAAATATATTGGTAAAGACGAGAGAGAACGGGTCGTTGTCACGTATTTCTTCAAAAACAACGGTTTTGCGCTGATAAGGCCCCCCGTCTGCGGTGCGGGTCGTGTTTACGTTGGCGATGTTTTCGGCAATAGTATCCATACGAACGCGCTGTGCGGTTAGACCGGACGCCGAAATGTTCATTGTGTTGAAGAAGCTCATCTAATTACCTCCCCTGCATAACGGTGTTTAACAGGCGCGAATTGTGCAACACGCTGTTTACCATTACATCATATCTTACGGACTCCGAGAAAAGAGCGACCATTTCACGCTCAATGTCAACATTATTACCGTCCAAGCGATAACGCGTGCCGAAATCCTGAAAGCTTACTGTTGGCCGCGCTGCCCTTGTTAAATCCAAATTGCCCGTGTTTCTCCATTCGGAAATAGCATCGCTTAGGGCAGACTCAAATTCTACCCTTTTTGCGGTAAAACGGGGCGTTTCCGCATTTGCAATATTGTTTTGAATTGAATCAATGCGCAGTGCTTGCCCACGCAATGCCGTGCCGAGTACCGCATTTTGCTGATGTATAGATTGACTAAGCATAGCTATGCCCACCCCCTTATATTAACGTTACCAGCATAACAAAATAAAATGCGCAGGTCAATGTAAAATATTATAAGAACTTGTTGAGTTTCATTTTTTTCTTTCCTTAAATCCTACATATTTCGACAGTGCAAAAATTATATTACAAATCTTAAACGCTTGCAATATGTTTTGCCCTGTTTTGTAAAATTTATTTAAACTGTAACAAAAAACCGCGCTCCCCAAAATTTGGAGAAACGCGGTTTTTTTATTGCATTTGTAAGCTGTTTAGTTGCTGGCTATTCGGCTGCCAACGTTGTGACCTGCAAGCCATCTTGCAAGTAATACCAAGTCTTCACTTGTTACGTCGCCGTCACCGTTGATGTCCATGGTGAGAATCATGCGCTCTCTGGTCCATCCGGGCGGTGTCAGTATAGACTCGGGGGTACCGGTAATCCAACGCGCCATGCGTGTTGCGTCGGCAGAAGAGGTGCGAGAGTCGTTGTCAACGTCACCCAAACGGAAGCCTGTGATGGATACCCATCTTGCGGTAACGTTCATGTTGCCTGTTATTGGGTCGCCGTCGCGTAGTCTGTTTTGCGGCTGGAATACTCCGTCGATATACCAACCGGCAAATCTCAGGTCGTTTCCTCCCGGATGGTTCATGCCTACCATACGCGGCAAGCCTGAAACATCGTCACCCGGTGCAACCGCAACAATCGGGCTTACTCCCGGTGCAAATGTTACATTATCCCAAATCTGACCCGGGGTAAGATTTATCCTGTGGTCGCCGGATTCTTCCCAGTGTCCCGTTACGGTCACAGGGTTGTTCGGCATTGTGAATGTGTTGCCCGAAAGCTGTGTGCTGAACGGTTCAACATCATCCATATCAATTGCGGGCGGAGTTGTTGTAGAGAATCCGAAATCAAAGGCGGAGGGGGTTGTCGTGGAGAACATAGATTCAACATCGAAGGTTGTAGTGCCTACTGTATTCGCCAGCGTCCAGTACGTGAAGTTGTAGCCCGGATTGCTGCCGGGTACAAGGGTTACTGTAGCACCCGCCGCGGCGGTCGTTACGGTTACACCGCCTACGAGTATTTGATACCCGATACCGCCGTTTACAACGGTTATTGCATGGCCTGCAGGTACCCATGATGCGGTAAGCACAACGTCTGATGCGGGCATTACAAAGGTCGGTGAAGATGAACCTTGCTGGGCACCCAGAACGTTTACGGGAATTGTTGTCCAGCCGTTGAATTCATAGCCGGAACGAACACCTGCAAAGACAACAACCATGTCATCTTGCGCCACGTTTTCAAGCATAGTGCGTACTATCGGTGGAATCGTGCCTGACGGATTTACGCTTGCGCCGTCGCCGACGTTTGCAAGTGTAACGGTAAACAGTTGCTCACCGCCGGGCCATTCGCCGTCACCGCTGTAACGCGGACGGTACGTTGGAATTTGGTCGATGGGGATTGTGCCGAACGCAATTTCTTCAAAGTCTGCGCGGTTATCGCGTGTGTTTTGAAGGATGTTGCCGTTCCACACTCTGCGTGTTGCCGAATTGCGAGAGATGCGTTGTGCGGGAAGTTCACCCAAGAAGTTGTGAACTCTGTCGCGGCGCGTTTCGGCGATGCAGTCGTTGCTTACACCAACCAAGTCGATAACATTTATCATGCTTGCGGGCGTTAGTACTGCGGGAAGCGGTGTGCTACCCTGTACAATTGCCACGCTCATGTTACGGTTGTTAAATTCTACGCCCATCCATTCACGGTCGTAGTTTGTTATTGTTACACGCGGCACGTGTCCCGCAGGCTGTTGCCATGTTGGGCGGCTTACAATCAAGTAAGATGTGCGCGGCGGCAACATATTGCCTGTTAGCGTGGTGCTTCCGCCAAGGGGCAACGCCAGCCATTGCGTGGGTACTGCCGCACCCGCCGAGTTCCTAAAGTCCGGATGCGTCGGGTCTGAATGGTTCACGTTTGTTCCGCGCTCACGTCCGTCGTACGGGTTCATTTGAATTTGCAAGGACAAGTTAGCCAAGTTAATCGGTTCGTTTGTCGGGTTATACAATTCAATGAAGCCGTGGGAGAAGGCGTTAGCACCTTGCGTACCTTGGCCGTGAATTTGGTTAATTACCAGACCGGGTGCAGTCATGTTAAACGGTGCAAAACTTGCCGTCACCGTAACATTTGATTCCGGCATCGTGAAGGATGCTACACGGCTGTGTGCGTCCGGAATTGTTACAATTGCGGGTGATATAGTCCATCCTGTGAACATTTGACCTGCGGGCGGTGTACCTGCGTTGATGATAATTTGCTCACCTGCGGGTGCGGTGAGACGGCTGGAACCTGAACCCGTGCCAATGCTGCTTACATAGATGGTGTACCAGTCGGCGGGCCATGCACCGTCGTGGCTGCTGCGCGGACGCATTGCAGCAACGTCAACATCCGCAGCGGTGAACTGGATACTGGAGAAGTCCGAGTGGTTGTCACGAGTATCAGTGAACCCATCCCTGCGTACAGAGCGTGAACGAGAGATACCATTGTTACCGCGTGCCCGTTCCAAGTAGTTATCTACTCTGTCACGTGCGCCGCCTGAGTTATACGCGCCAACCAAGTCTTGCACCCGTATCCATTCGGCTTCCGTAATGAACGGTGAAAGCGGTGCCGGACCGTGAACAAGGGCAACCGTCATACTGCGGTTGCTTAGGGCAACAGGCCAAATTCTGTCTGCCGAACCGGGGCCGCTTGCGGGAATCGTGTATACATGGTTGGCATTTGCACCCGTACCCGTTGCGGACGCACCTACTATCAAGTAAGAGTGTTGCGGTTGCAACAATCCGCCGGGCAAGCTTGTGTCTGCAAGACTGAACATTTGCCAATGCCACGGAATCGGAGGCCCGGCGGGAACATCCGGGGCGGTTTGAACTTGTATGGAGAAGCCCCTGATATCAATCGGCTCGCTTGTTGGGTTATACAGTTCGATAAAGCTGTGGGAAATTGCGTTTGTTCCGTTAGTATCACCATGCCCGTAGATTTGGTGAATTTGCAAACCAATTTCAGGCATTATGCGTATTTCTTCCCTTGGCCATGCGCCGTATGCCCTGTTGCGCGGCATTAATGCATTTGTGGACGGAAGACCGGGGATAAGCGTGGTAAATTGAATGCTTGAGAAGTTTGCGCGGTTGTTACGTGTATTTACAAAGTCATCCCTGCGGATAGAGCGGCTTCTTGAAATACCGTTATCATATCTTCCGCGAACAAGATAGTTAAACAACCAGTCGCGGCGTGGGATGTTGTCGTCTGTGGTTCCGGGCTCATCGTTTGCCGCACCAACCAAGTCATAAACGCGACTCCACTCACCCGGGGTTATACGCCCTGAAAGCGGTAGCGTACCATCCACAAGAGCAACGCTCATGTTGCGGTTGCTTAGGCGGATACCACCGGGTAAAGCCCAGATAATATCTGCGTCGGGTACGGTGTGCCTGTGGCTTGTTGCGGTTGCGGGGGTGGTTGTTCCTTCGTTCACAATGAGGAAGGAGTGGTTCGGTTGAAGCGGTAATTGGCCTGCAAGCGAAAGCACGTGCCACGTTGGCGGAACTGCGGCCGTGTAGCGGTTCGGCTCTAAGCTACCGTCAAGCATATTCATTTGAACTTGTACGGAAAGGTTCGCAAGCGGAATTGCCGCATTGGTTGGGTTGTACAGTTCAATGAAGCTGTGGTTAAACGCATTGTCGCCGTGGTCGCCTTGACCGTAGATATGGTGGATTTGCAAACCAACAGGCGGCATATCAACCGTTGCAAAACTTGCCGTTACCGTGATAGCGGCGGCGGGCATTACAAACCACGCACCTGTTAAACTGCTTGCATTGCGTATTTGGATAACACCGGGGGCAGATGCAACCCAGCCTTGGAACATTGTGCCTTCCGGCGGTGCGGCGGTGCTAAGGTTTACAATTTGCGTACCGAAGGCTGTTTGCATAACCTCCGAGTCGCCGTACAACACACCGTCATACATTCTGTTAACGGTTACGTCACGCAGTATACCCCAGCTTGCATCTGTGCTGGAACGTGGACGGTATTGCTCCAGTTCGTATTGGTTTATTCCTGTGTCGCTTACTTCCGGTGTGCGGTAGTCGATACGGTTAAAGTTGTTGCCGTTACGCCTGTCATCGCGGAAGTCCAGACGGCGGCGCATTGCAAACTGCCGTGACATACCTTGCGCAGGTGCGTGGAAGAAGTGACCAACCGTTTCGGGGTCGCCGTTGTTTTCCATAATTCCCACAAGGTCTTGGATTACAGACCAATCGGAAATTCTGCTTGGAAGGTCGATATTGTTTGTGACCAACGCGACAACCATGTTGTTATTGTGGAACTCTACATCCCAGAATTGGTCGGGTCTGCCGGGGGCGGTTGCGCCCAGAGGCAGTACATGACGCGGTACACCGTTTACAACATTGGTGTTATACCACGCATTGCTTGCTACCAGCCAAGAACCGCGGGCAGGTATCGTGCCTGTAAGGGCAAGACGTTCCCATTCTTCGGAAATGCCGCTGCCGTTTTGCACTTGCAATGACATTCCAACAAGGCTTACAGGTTGGTCGGACGGGTTGAACAGTTCGATGAAGCCATGTGAAACGGAGTTTGTTCCCACGTTATTTACACGGTTATCAGAACCTTGACCGTATACTTGGTGAATCATAACGCCTGTTTCCGGCAGTTCCGCTTCTGTAAAGTGTGCGTTAAGGGTAACTGCACCGGCGGGCATGATGAATGTTGTGGTTGACGCATTGCTGTCTGCAAGGGCTACAGTGGTGCTACCCGTTGCGAGTGTCCAGTTGGTGAAGCGGCTTCCGCTTAACGGCGTACCCGGGGGTGTACCTGTAAGCGGTGCAACACCTGCGTGGATTGTTACAGGCGTTCCCGCAGATGCAAATGACGGAGACGCGGAGTAGAACCTGCCTTCGCTGTAAATGGTAACAGGGAACGCTTGACCGCAGTTGGTTGAACGCGGACGGTATCTGTCCAGTTCGGAATCGGTTATTCCGCTATCCCTTGTGCTAAAGTCCACACGGCTAAAGTCTGCCCTGTTGTCAAAGGTATTTGCGAAATTAACGCGGCGAACAGATGCATGGCGGGAAATATTACCCGCAGAGCCGCTACCGAGGAAGTTGTACGTGTGCATGGCGTTACCGCTGGAGTGCGCACCAACCAAGTCTACAACTCTTGCCCAGTCGTCGCCGACTACAACAGGCGAAAGCGCGGTTGTACCGTGAACCAGTGCAACAGACATATGGTCTAAGCTGAACTGTAACGACCATGCTCTGTCGTGGCGCAGTGCGGGAATTTCGTGGCGGGGAACACCTGCGGGTGCTTGCCACGCATTACTTACAATAAGGAATGAAGTGTTTGCAGGGACTACCGCCGGGCGGCTGTTCGGGTTTTGCCCTGCCGCAGGAGTGCCAAGGTTAAGCACTGTCCAACCGGGAGAACCTGCATTCCTTACTTGCAAGGAGTAACCGGTCAAGTCTACATCGTAACTTGTGGGGTTAAACAACTCAATGAAACCGTGTGAAACTGTCGGGTCGTCGCGAGACGGCCCTTGCGCATACACTTGGTTAATCATTATTGGGGTGCTGTGCATTGTTGCAAAGTTAGCCGTCACGGAAACAGGGCCGTCAGGCATTGTAAAGTTGGCGGTGGTTACGCTACCCGGGTTTCTTATCTCCATGGGTGTCGAACCTATGTCAACTGTCCAGCCTGTGAAAATTTGACCTGCTGTAGGCGCGTTTGGCGTGAGGATAACAAAATCACCTGCGCGTGCTTGGGTTACGTTTCCTGTTCCGGGGTTAACCCTTGCCGTTCCGTTTGTTACGTTAACGTTGTGAGGTATCTGGGGTTGGGTGTCAATCGGACCCCATACGGTTGCCGTTACTTGCGTAAAGCCGCCGGGTTGTGATGATGAGCGAATTGTTGTGTTGCCCGGGAATGTTACCGAACCCGCAGGGAAGTTTGCGGAAGGCGCAAACGACCATGTTACAAAGTACGGCGCAACTACCCGCGTGCTGTCGAGATATACATGAGGAAGCAAATGGTTTGTGACTGCGGCGTGGGGGTTTGAGTTTACGACAACAGGGGTTGAGTGTGCTGTTACATTCACAACATTACCTGTTTGTGACGCATCATTTGCGAAAGTTACAGGACGAAGAACGTTAAACGGAACGATGTCCATTTCACCTGCAACAACAGGCTCGTCGTAATCAAAGGTTACTACATCGCTTGCACCCAGAACCGCAGTGCCTCTTGCTACTACCCAGTTTTGCAGAACCGAAGGTGCTGCATTACCTGCGGGCGAGTTGCTGGCGGCAATTATTCGGATAGCGGTAACGGAGTTTGCAAGGTCTGCCGCTGTTAGCGTGTGGGTAAGCGTACCCGTTCCACCTGCAGGGATTGAAAGGGCTGTTCCAATTTCAGAACCTGCCGTAGTGTTTCCTGTTACCGTGTGGAATCTAACGGATTTAGCCGCCGAGTTTGGATTTTGTATTGTAGCGGTCAAGATATTTCCGGCTTGGAAGGTCATCCGTAGTTTTGCACCGTGCGTACGTGATGTGCCGGTTCTGTCAACCCTAACGTGTAAGGGATTTGCACCTACGCCGGACTGTACCGTTAAAATTGCGGTATCGTTAGAACCGCCAAAGACAACGGTGGCATTATTGTTGATGGGGAAGGAATGCCCGGGTGGGAAAGCCCCGCCGCCGGGTCCTTGCGTTGCAAGGAAGTTTTGAAGTTGGAATCTGTATGGGCTTGGGGCTGTAACCGTTACGGAAGCCGTGCCCGAAACAGCCGGATTTAGTGCAGAGGTTGCCGTGATTGTAACCGGAACACCGCTTGCAGAATGCGCGGTTACAACGCCTGTAGCGGAAACAGATGCCACGGAAGGGTTGCTGGATATCCAGTTAACCGCGTTGGATGCGGTTGCGGGTACAATGGTTATACCCATGGAGAGCGTATCGCCCACCTCCAAGGTAGAGGTTGCGGGGGCAAGTGTTATAGCTGTTGGGGCGGGAGCAACATAATTCGCGCCCGGTTCACGGTAAATATGAAGATAGTTGATTTGCATATTCGCGCCAAACCCTACGCCACCGGCGTTATCTGTGGTAAGGCGGATATGCGACCAGTTGGTAAGGGGGTGCGGATACACACCCGTATTACCTATGCTGAATTCCATACGGAAATTGCCTGTTCTGCCATTCGGCGCAACAACCGATGCACCAACAGGTGCGCTGAACGCATTGGTGGCGTTGACGGTGTTACCGCCGGGGCCGCGTCCGTCCACTTGGAAGTTCGCACCCGCACCACCTGTAAGCATACCGTAGATAACGAAACGGTATTGGTTTACGGCTTGGTTCAGAACAACCGCTTCGCCGCCTTGAACGCCAAGGTCTTGAAGCCATAGGAAGAAACCATCTCCGCTACCGACTCTGTTGTTATTGGTTAGTGTGCCGTTAAGCAAGTTGTCGCCCGCTTGTGCAGAACCGCCCGCACGGGAAACCGGGTCGGGAGCTCTTGGTGTTCTTCCGTTACCTTCGCCCGGAGTTCCGGAAGCGTGGCCGGCAAGAGACGGCGTAATATTCGGCGCGGCTGCCAATGTCCAAATAGGCTCGGCAGGACCCGGGCTAAACTCGATACTGAAGTTTGCCGTGCCGTGTATTACTTGTTCATCCCAGTTGGCAAGCAACACAACCGCAGGTGCGCCCGCAGGCATACGGAAACTGGTTCTTGCCATATTGGTGTTAAAACCGTACAAGGTCATTCCCGCAGGTTCTAAAACTGTCCAGTTTACGAAAGTTTCACCCGGAGTTGTACCTGCATTAACGTGAACCCATGTTTCTGCGGCAACATTATGGCTTGGTTCTGCCCAAGAGCTTATCAAGCCGCCGCCTACTATGCTGACAGTACCTGTGGCACGAATGTCACCGCTGTAGCGTGGGCGTACTCTTTCAAGCATATCGCTGCTTATGGTGCTGAAATTGTGACTTGTGAAATCGTATTGGTTGTCGCGGGTGTTTCTTGCGCCTGCGTGGCGGCGAACACTTCCTTGCCTCCACATACGGGACGCAGGCCCGTCGCCCAAGTAATTGGACATTTCGGGGGCACCCGTGTTGACTGCGCCAACCAAGTCGTGGACTATAGACCATTCGTTTGCGTCTATCGTCGGCGAAAGCGGGAATGGACCTTCAACTATTGCCACACTCATAGAGTTATTGCTGAAGCGTAGATTCCATTCCAAATCCCAACGTTCGTAAGGGATTATATAACGCGGTGTATGACCGCGTGCGGCAACAGGTACAGGTGCGGCACCACTGCCATCGTTAAACCATTCCGTACTTACGATTAGGTAATACGAACCCGGTGTCATTACAACATTGGGGAAGTTTAACACGTTCCAAATGCCGCTGTCGTCATTCATTACCTGAAGGGATTTACCTGCCAAAGACACAGGCGAGTTTGTTGGGTTGTGCAACTCTATAAACCCGTGAGAAATCGCGTTATGACCCGGCGTACCTTGGCCGTGTACTTGGTGAATTATAACGGAAGACGCGGGCATTGGAATTTCAGTCCACACCGCAGTTACCGTTACGGGAACTGCCGGCGTCGGCATCATAAACCATGCGTCTGTGCGGCAGTATGGGTTGTTGATTGTGATGGCAGGGTTGTTTGTAATCCAGTGGCTAAATACCCTGTGACCCAACTCGGGGAGTTGCTCGATAACACCTGCTTGGAAGCCTACAACCCTGCCTGCGTGGGCAGCTTCAGGGAACACGTTGCTTCCGTAACCTGCGTTTGCAAGCGTTACCGCAGAACCTACACCTGTGAAGGGTACAAGCCACGGCAATTGGCTGCTTGAACGCGGGCGGTAATGGAAAACCCTACCCATGTTCCAGTCGCCGTATCTTATTTGCATGAAGTCCAGCAAGTTGTCTCTTGTGTTTACGGGGTTACCGGGCGCGGGTGAAACGCTGTGCGTTTGCGCACGGTCATACAAACGGCGAACCGCATTTGCACGTGAAATGCTGTTGGCAGGTTGTGAACCCCAGAGATTGTGAACAAGGTCGCGTGGTATGGGGTCGTTTCTTGCGCCAACCATTTCATATACACGGGTGCTTGTTCCCGCACCCACTGCGGGCAACGGCTCGGGGCCGTCTACGATAGCCGCTGTGAAGTTGCGGTTGCTCAAAAAGATATTCATTTGCGTATCGTAGGGTGTGATAATGGGTTGCGGCCCGTATGGCAACGCAACATTATTAACGGTAGGAGGCAGAGTGTTGCTGAAAATAAGGCGCGGCACATGACTAAATGTGGGGTCAACATTGCTGTTGTGCCATGTGTTTGAACCTTGGCTTACAACAAGGAAGGAACGCCCTGCGGGTATGGTTGTTCCGGGCTCAAATTGGTGTACCTGCCATGGAGATGCAACCAAATTACAGTTTGCGGGAACACAGGCGGTTATACCTGCGGGCGGCGCAAGTGGTGGTATCTGCAAGGTTGCTTCGCAGAATGCACACCTGCCGTTGGGGATGCTTTGGATTTGAAGTGTACGGTTTACTACGGGGGTTGCGCCTACGGCAGAGCGAAGGGTAACAGCCTCCGTGTGTGGGTTGTAAAGCTCGATGAAGCCGTGAGAAACAGGAACGCCGTCTTCACTTGTACCCAAGCCTTGCATTTGCAGGATGATGGGTGCGCGTTCATGGGGCAGTTCCGCACGGAAGTGAGCGGTTACGGTGATGTTGGGGTTTGGCCACGTTGTGCCTACTTGAACAGGCTGCGGGTTTAACCAAATGGAAGGCTCGCCGTTTAGCATATCAAGGGTGATGTTACTAAGTTGGGCGGCGGTGAACGGAGTCCATGCCGGCCATATACGGTCGGTACATTGTATGGTGTTTGCCGAGTCTGTGAAAACGGAAATACCTACTCTGTCGCCGTACGTGTTTACCGCAGGAGCGACAGCGGCAGCACCTGCCGTGGAGGTAACGGTGAAGTGTGTGAACACAAAACCGGGTTGTGCATTTGCTGTTATGGGAATTGGCATATTACGAACATATCTTGCACTGAATGCGCCGATTGCAAATGCGGGCGCCCCTGCAACCGAACGGCCGAAGAAACTTTGACCGCTTACGTTTGTATGCAGGGTGTAAAGGTCGGGGCGAATGTATGCGCCGGCAATGTTAAACCAGCCGATATCGCCGCGTGCTTGGGGGGTGGTTGGTGCAGTAGCAACTGCTGCACCGCCCGGGCCTGCAATTGTAAAGTTAACGCGGGCATAGTCGCCTCTGCCGCCGACTGTGTAGCCAAGGCCTTGGTGTTCGCGGCCATATTGTAAAAATGTGTGAGCGGCACCGGGGCGCGGGTTTGTTCCCGAAGTACCAAGACCACGGGAGAAATATGCGCGCATATGCTCTATAGAGTTTTGGTGCGCTTCAAAACCGTAACCCGTTGGGTTTGTGTGTGCATGGAAAGTATTTGGAATACCGCCCGGATGGGTGGTTGGGTTGCTGAAAGTATGCGTAGCACCTGCGGGCAATGCGCGAAGGATTAACGCCGCTGTTTGGCTTCTGAACAGTAAGCGTCCCCATTCTTCGTGCGGAGGAGGATTGCCTGTTCCCGTAAACAACGGCGGCATAGGTCTGTGCAGTGCACCGTCTGTGCCCAATGTTACACTTGCGTTCCAGCCCATGCGTGTGTGGTTAAATTCGGGCGGGCCTGCCAGTGTGTGAATGGCGGCTCTGCCACCGTCAAAGTTGGTGAACCCGGGCGGGAAAGCCCCTTCACCGTCCCAGTCACCTGTTGAACCGGGCCAGCCGCCGCGCCAGTTACCTGCGCGCATGGCAGTGGTAAAGCCTTGGATGTTTGACCCTCGCATCCACGGGACAAGTATCGGGCCCCATGTAGCATTCGGCCACATTCCGCTTGCGCCTGCCGTCAGGCCGGGGGCAAAAGTTAAACCTGCGGTGTCATACAGCCTTGCGTGTTCGGCAATGCCCCAGCGTTCAAGGTGTCTGCCGATATAGGGGGTACGGGTGTTATCAATTTCACGTACCAAGTTTTCCATACGTGCAGGGTGGAACGCCGTTCCCGTGTATGTGGAATAACGGGCGGCAAAGTATGCACGGAAGTATTGGTTTTGCAAAAGTACACGAATAAATCTTGTTGCTACTTCGGGTCTTCTTTCGGCGGGGCTGTCCATGAAAAAGTCTATGGGAGCCATTCTGCCGATAGGTTCGCCAAAGCAAGCCGGCACTGTACGGGGGGCGGGAATTTCCGGCGAACAGTCGTGCGGACAAGTTCCCGTACCAATACAGGTTGGGCTAACCATTGCGGTAAAGTATGTCATGAAGTCGTTTGCGCCGTGGAAAATGGCGTTGTCGAAGTCTTGGATGATAAAACGCCAGCGTCCGTCTGCACCGTGTACACCGGGTGCTACCCGTGGCACGGGACGCCAGTAGTCATCACCGCTTGCGTTTGTTGCACCTGTTGCGTAACCTGTTCTCCACATTTCTACGTTATTACTGATGGAGTCCCAGTTTTCCAAGTGAACGTACATTATGAACCAGTCGATGAAATCGTCTATACATACTGCGGTGTTAAGGTAGTCGAACCACTCACGTGTAAGGTGGCTTCGCCCTGCCCATTCCTCGGGAACTGCTTGCCCTGCGAGCGGGTGGTTGTGGGGGAAGTAGTGGGGTACGCGGCGGGCATAGCCGTTGTAGTCCGCAGTTGTTTGCGGCATTGAGCCCGGTGTTGTATGCCCCATTTGTGTGCGGTTTAACACCGCTTGCGCGTTTGCGCCCGCGCCTGTTCCAAGTGCGGTTCTTCTTGTGCCGGGAGTAACGTCTACACTGCGCACAAGCGGTGCGGTGTTAAGCGCGGGACGACCTGTGCGGCCTTCTCCGCCTATGTTTGCCGGCGGGTGGATGATATAGAAGTTGGCAACTTCTTCAATTAAGATATCGCCTTCGATTTGAACATGAGCTTGCGGGATAGCATACATTTCGCCAATCAATGCGGCATGGCGGTGAACTTGCATATTTTGCATTCCCCAAAACTCGCCGTTAATAAACACCGCACCCCATGTACCGTGCTGTGTTATCGGGCGAAGAGGGTGCGCAACCCACATGGAAAGAAGGTCACGAACGTCTGTACTTTCGGGGTTTTCCAAGCGCAGGTTCATGTGACGGAACCTGTCGATATAAACGCCGGGTGCGTTGTATGCACGACGCGCACCGGGGAAGATATCCAAACCGCGAACATCGCCGCTTCTGCCTGTAAGCTGACCGCAACAAGAACAGGGAAGATGACCTTGGTTAAAGTTTAGGCGAATGGAACGCAACGGGAAGAAACGTGTCCAGTTACCAAAAACCCATGCGTTTGCAAGTTGGTTGAAAATAAGGTTAGTGCTTGTTGCGCCAACATCAAAAAGCTCTACGTTTGCGCGTTGACGAAGTTCTTGAGATGATGTTGTCGCGCTTGTGTTAATGCCTTGGATTACGGCGTTACCTGCGTTAGTGTTTGACACAGGACCTGTACGACGAACGGGTATGCCGTAACCGCCGGGTACATAACCGCCTGCGCGTCCGCTTTCGATAGCCGCGTTTCTTTCGGCAACAGACATTTGTGTGCCGTCGGGGTTGCGCCACATTTCTGGCACTACGTTACCCTGCCCGTCAAAACCGTCCCACAAACCTGCACGAATTTGACCCTGCCAGTTGTACGAGTAGCGGTCTTGCGCGGCGGGACGGCGGAAAGGCTCCGGCCAGAACAGCGGCCAAGTGTAAACGCCGCCCCATGTGGGGTTAGGAGGATGAGTACCTGTGACGGCGGGGTTTGCAACGCGGGGATACATATGACCCCAGCTACCTGCGGCTTGCGGACCGCGTGTTGGCCATCCGTCCCCTACCCAGTGAGGAGAGCGTGATGTGCCGCCTGCACCTGTGAACTCTCTTGCGTTAAAGCCCCTGTCCCAGTTACGGTAGATACCCATGACGGGATGAGCAAAATGTTCGGGGGGCATTACTATGGAAACGATACGCATATTTTGCCAATTTGAAACAGAACCTACAGTGTCTGTGTTGTTTACGATGAAGGTTTGCGTGTTTGTATCACCGCCGATACCCGCGCCGGTGAATGCCCTTGCGCGGACAGCCATACCCGTGAACATGGGTTGCGGACGGTAATAACCTTGTGCCGCTCTAATGTAAGTTGGGCGGCGTTGGAATTGTGCGTGGGCATCCGTACCTGCGGCGAATACAAAACCGCCGGGGGCTGTAGCTTGTGCGTTCCACGGCGACATATATGCACTGTCTTCAAGATATTCGTTGTATGACCAAGGCACGTTCCACGGGCCGGGGTTGCCGCGGCCAACGCCATGGTTTGTCATCATGGCTACATGGTCGCCGGGTGCGTTTATGAAACCGCCCCAGCCGGGCGCACCGGGTGCGTGGTTGCCTGTTACGCCTGTGCTTTCAACAGGAATTTCCACACCTGCGGGCAAAACCCATGCACAGCCGCAAGCCGGCATATGCCATTGCCATGTGTGCAAATCCGATGCGGGGTTGAAAATCAAATGCGATTGATACGCCGCACCGCCTGCGGTCATGTGACCCACCGCAAAACCATGTTCGCGAACCTGCGCAATATACTCGGCGCAAACGCGGGGAACACTACCATCAAATGTTACACGAATTGTAGTGTCTGCCCAGCCGGGCGCAGGTGTAACGGCAACGGTGCCATTCCTGTGCCAAATTGCGCCCTCAAGAGTACGGGTAGAGGTGGAGGGAAACACACCGCCCTGCCGTGAAAAAACGGGTGCAGGTGGTGCGCCTACGTTGAGAGGAGTAACCATATCCTCTGCGTCTTCCTCAAAAATGGAGTCGTGTTCTGTGTCACGAACTCTGGCACGGAAACCGCCGATACCTGCGGGAACAAACCCTCTGCCTGTGTCCGCAGATACGGTGCTTTCGTACGCGATTTCTTCCACTGCGGCAGGGGCTTCGCCCTCATATTCGGGGACTTCCTCCGCGACGGAAGCATCTTCCGCGTATGGCTCTTCCGCTTCATTATAATCTGCGGAAGGCGCATCGAAAGTGATTTCTTCCGAGTCCATGAACGGTTCTTCGCCAAATACAGGCGACACGGTGATTGTGGATAACGTCATAATAAACGCAAGCACAAACGCCAAGCAACGACATAGTCGCTCTCTCATGGTAATACCACCCTTCTTTCTCCCTTTTATTTGTGTAGTTTTTACACTGTTTTTACACACACGGTGTATGTTTGTGAAAATTTGTACACTTTTCCCCCAATACACCCTGCTATTTTGGTTATTATTCATATATTACAGTACGGTTACATTTTACGCAAGTGTTTTTTATTGCGTATTTGCAAAAAAACAACCCCTTGTCACGTGGGACAAGGGGTTGGGGTTACGTATCTATTCTTTGTATTTTTTTGCTGTTTCTTCCGCACGTTTTTTTACTGCGTCAATTTCGTCAGCCGTCATTCCGTTCATCGCTTTGGCATTGGTAACGGCTAAGTATTGCATATATCCGTTTAGTTTATTTGCGGCGAGCATTTCCTGTGCAAAAATATTTTCAAAAAGAGAATCTTCCTGCCATTTTTTCATTTCGCGTTCATTTGCCATACTCTCACCCCCTTTTAATAGATATAAACTGCGCGGGATACTGCATCCCAGCCGATTGTTGCGCCAAGGATTTCGGATACATAACGCACGGGTACGAAGGTTCTGCCTTCTACAATTTCGGCTGTGCCCATGCCGTCGGGCAGTTCCACGCCTATGGTTAGCTGTGCGGTTGTGCCGTTGCGCGTGAATGTTACGGTTCGGGTTGCTTCTTCCCAGTCGATTTCCGCGCCCAAACCTTCCGCAACTGCGCGGAACGGTACCATTGTGCGGTTTGTAATCGGGTCTATGAAGGGCGGGGCTTCAAGGGTTTTGTGGTCGCCCCTGTTCATAAAAACGCTTTCGTTTACCTGAAAACGCAGTCTTGGTGTGATTCTGAAACCGTCTAACCGCGGGGGTTCCGGCGCGGGGGAAGGAGTGGGCGTTGGAGTGGGTTGCGGCGTTGGTTCTGGTGTGGGTTCGGGCGTTGGTTGCGGTGTGGGTGACGGTGACGGTTCGGGGGTTTCTTCCTGTTTTGGGATATCGTTGCAGTTGGCGCAACCGTCCGTTGTGCATATCGCGTTGTCGCCGTAGCGGATACACAGGCGGTCTACCCTTCCGCCACCCGAACTAAATTCCGCACCACCGAAACCTTCTATTAGAAACATAACTTCGTGAAGCTCCGCTCTTTTGCAAAAGCTTGCTGTGTAGGTTCTGCCGCCTGTTCGCAGAGTTTGCTCGGGGATGTTTTCCCATGCTTCAAAATGGGCGGAAACATCTATTGTGCCGCTTAATGTGGTGGTGGCGTTTCTGCCGCGCTCGCTATTCCTGCGAATGCTGAAAATTTGCAGGAAGGTGGACATATGCGCGCCCGCGATAGATGGCTGGTTTATTCGCCACGCGGTTACAATGTCGTAAACGCCGCCATTTGCATTGACCGTTCCGTGCCGCACAATGTTGCCTGTTCCCGCCGCACGAAGTACATTCCAGTCTATCCAGCTATCCAAAATATACCACTCGATAAGCGGGTCGCGAGTCCAGCCGTAAATGCCAAGGTATGTCGCGCCGCGTGTTGTGTGAAACGCAGGGGCGTTGTACGCAAGAGAAATTTCTCCAATGCTTTCTATACTTGTATTGCGCGCAAACCGCCGACCCACGCGAAAAAGCGTGTTATATGTCCGCGTCCATTCGCCCGAAAAAGAGCCGTCTGCGTACATATTCATGTGTATGCCCTCCGCGCCGCGGTGGTCTGTCCATGCTTCAAAATCGAAACCGTTTATCCTTTGCGCAGGAGTGTTTACAAAATTTTGTGTAATCTCACGCACTATTTCCGTTTCCGCATTCACAGGCACGGATGAAAAAACCATTGCAAAAATCATAACAAAAGCCGTAACAAATTTATTCTTCATTTATAAATACCTCTTTTCGTATATTTTTTTCAGCTTACCACAAAAAATACAACTGTGGTATACTTACTCCATGAAAAAACCCGAACGACAAAAGGCTGTTGCCGTAAAATATGACCCCGATGATATTGCCCCAAAACTTTTAGCCAAAGGGGCAGGACTTATTGCGGAGAAAATTTTGGAGAACGCACAAAACTCCGACATAGTAATTCACAAAGATGCCGCCCTTGTTGAAGACCTTACCCGCATGGATTTAGGCGATTTCATCCCACCCGAACTATACGAAGCCGTAGCCCAAATTCTGGTTTTCATCAGCGACTTGGACAGACAGGAAAGTCATAAAAGCTCACGGGAGACATAGAATTTTAGTGGGATAAGTTCTCGGGGCGTTGCCCCGAACCCCACCCGCTTTTTTGAAAAAAAGCGGGGCAAAAAACTTTGACCTGAAAACCGCGTACGCGGTTTTCGAGATAGGGGTCAAGGGGAATTGTCCCCTTGCAGGGGGGATTGGGGGACAGCGTCCCCCAAGGTCTTTTTTAGCGGGAGTTGTTACATATATGATATTGGCATTATTAATTTTGGCGGGCGGAACGTGGCTTGCGGGCGTTATTGGCGCGTTGGGGGTAATGTTTTTTAAGAAGGGCGGGACGCTGACCAATGTGGCAGTGCCAAGTTTTGCCGCAGGTGTTATTTTGATGGTTAGTTTTGTGGAGCTGTTGCACCCCGCGATTCACCTTGCACAGGACATGGTTGTGCCTGTGTGGGTTGTTGTGCCGGGCGCGTTTGCGGTTGGATTTTTTTGTGCGTTTTTGCTGGATTGGTACATAAAAAAGGCAGAGAAGTTTAAAAGTAAGAGGGGCGTGGTTTTGCTTTCCGCGCTTTCGGCGCACAGTTTACCTGAAGGATTGGCGTTGGGAGTGTTGCTTGGCTCGCTGGGAAGCGGCTTTGATGCGCAAGAGCTTTGGGTTCTAGTGCCTGTTTTTTTGGCGGTGGGACTGCATAAATTCCCGGAAGGGGCGGCGGTTTCTGCGGCATTTCACAGAGACGGTTCTGCAAAATTTAAGAGCTTTTTGTTTGGGCAAGCGTCCGGCTTTTTTGCTTTTGTTGCGGGGGTTGCGGGCTTTATTGTTGCGGTGAATGTAAATGCATTTCTGCCGTATGCAATGGCGTTCGCGGGCGGCGCAATGATTTGGGTTGCGGTTCACGAGTTAATTCCGAACGGTAAAAATTCAAAAATTTCTGCCGTCGGATTATTTCTTGGAATTTTTCTTATGCTTTTTGTAGACACAACGCTGCATTTACATCATAATAAGAATGCTTGCGAATGCGCTTGCGTTGAATTTGAAATTTTTGAGAGAATGCGAATAAGGAGCGATTTTGAGTAATGACTCTGATTTCATGCAAGAACGCCGCTTTTGCATACGAAGCAAAAACTGTAGTGCAAGGGCTCAACTTTGAAGTGGGAAGCGGAAATTATTTGTGCATTGTGGGCGAAAACGGCTCGGGAAAGTCTACGCTAATGAAGGGAATTCTTGGTCTGATTAAACCCAAAGAGGGCGAAATTTCTTTCGGCGGCGGATTGGAACAGCAACAGATAGGCTATTTGCCGCAACAAAATTCTGCACAAAAAAATTTCCCCGCAAGCGTTTACGAGGTTGTTCTTTCCGGACAGTTAAACAGCCGCGGCATTCTGCCGTTTTATTCCGCAAAGGATAAGCAAGCCGCTCTTGAGAATATCGAAAAACTTGGCATCATGCCAATCAAAAATAAAAGCTTCCGCGAACTTTCCGGCGGGCAACAGCAACGCGCTCTTTTAGCGCGTGCTTTGTGCGCCACCAAAAAAGCCCTTCTTCTTGACGAACCCGCCGCAGGACTAGACCCCCTTGTTACCGCCGAACTTTACGCCGTAATAAAAGAACTTTCCGCAAACAGCGGCATCACCATTATCATGATTTCCCACGATATCCGCGCCGCCACCGAATACGCAAGCCATATCCTGCATCTGAAAAATAAGCAGCTTTTCTTCGGCAAAACGGATGATTACTTGCAATCCCCGGCAGGGAAAATGTTTGCAGATAGCGCGTTGGGAGGGCAGTAACAAATGCACAGTTCACCCAAATTCATAGATTTGTTTTCCGGCATAGGCGGCTTTCATCAAGCATTTGCTTCTGTGGGGGCAAAATGCGTATTTGCTTGCGACCACAACAAACCTGCAAGGGAAACGTATCTTGCGAATTACGGTTTCGAGCCAAGCGGCGACATAAGGGAGTTGGAACCCAAGGATTTGCCATCGTACGACATTTTGTGTGCGGGCTTTCCATGCCAGCCGTTTTCAATCGCTGGGGTGTCAAAAAAACTTTCGCTTGGAAGAAAGCATGGCTTTGAGGATGAAGAACAGGGCAATCTGTTTTTTGAAATTTTGAGGATAATAGAAACAAAACGTCCAAAAATTATGTTCTTGGAAAATGTAAAAAATCTTAAATCTCACGATAAAAAAAATACGTGGAAAGTAATTCACCAAAGTTTGGAAGAAAATAATTATTACGTTTTCGATAAAATACTTGACGCAGGGTACTATGTTCCACAACACAGAGAGCGCATATTTATTGTTTGCTTCGACAAGTTTGTTTTCCCCGATATAAATTTTGAATTTCCCGAATATCCGAAAAAAAGGGTCGCGGAATTAAAAGATATTATTGAAGAAAAAGTTGACGCAAAATACACTTTAAGCGACAAACTATGGCAATACTTGCAACAACATAAGGAAAACAGCAAGAAAAAAGGAAACGGTTTTGGTTTTGGGTTGGTTGATGTGGAAAAAGATAAAACCACAAGAACAATGAGCGCGAGGTATTATAAAGACGGTTCTGAAATTTTAATCAAGCAAAACGGAAAAAACCCGCGCCGTTTAACGCCCAACGAAGCAAGAAAGCTTTTTGGATATCCCGACAACTTTAACATTCCCGTTTCAGACTGCCAAGCGTACAGGCAATTCGGTAACACAGTTGCAGTTCCGGCAATACAGCATACGGCAGAAAAAATACTGCAAACGGTAGAGGAATACAAAAACGGCGGCGCACGAGTTGAATTCGTACAGGGGTTGCTATGTTAAATTGTGATGAAATGAAAGCAATATCCGAAATTGAGGGTAAATATTATATGCCGCCTTTGATTTCGCGGCTGAATAATTTAATTAAAAACCATGGTTACAAAGAATCCTTTAGGTATCTGCATCCAACAATAGTAGGTGCTAAAGACGAAGTGCTTGCAATAATCGAAGAACGTAAAAACCAAGGTATAATAAAAGACGTTAAGCAGGCTTCAAAGACTGTTGTTGGCGCGGTTTTTTCAAACTGCATTGAGTATTTATTTTTGAAGGCAAAAGAAGCGGGCGCGGTAAGGCGCGATATTTTTGTAACGTCTAAGGTAAAAAAGTTTGGAGAAATGGTTTCAATTATCGTTGACGGTGAAAGCCAAAAACCCGACATGGATTTGGTATTTTACACTCTTAATAAAAATGAGCATCCCGAAAATATGATGATTGTATCCCTTAAAACGTCCCTCCGAGAACAGGCAGGGCAAACGTATAAATGGAAACTTTTGCTTGAAATTGCTACAACGGAAAACCCCATAAGGGATAAGTACAATATCACATATCCCCTTGGAAAAACCCCGCTTGTTTGCTTCGCCACAGTTAATTTTTATGATGAAATAAACAACCCGCAACATCGTGGAATGTTCAAATTTTTTGATAAATCATTTATCGGAAAACCGATTGACGCAGATTTTATTGATAACTTATCAACGCTTATTGATTACGCAAATGAAAAACTATAAGGAGGACAATAATGGCAGCTTTTTTTGAAATGTTCAGCGATATGCTTTCGTTTACGTTTATGCAGAGGGCGTTGATTGTGGGGGTGCTGGTATCGTTGTGTGCCGCGCTTTTGGGGGTAAACCTTGTGTTAAAGCGGTATGCGATGATTGGAACGGGGCTTTCGCACGTTGGTTTTGCGGCATTGGCGATTGCGGGCGTTTTGGACTTAGCACCGCTGGAAGCGATTTTGCCCGTTGACGCAACGCTGGCAATTACAATGCCTGTGATTGTGGGCACGGCGTTTTTGCTTTTGCGCCTTAACGAGAGCAACAAAATTAATGGCGACAGTGCGGTCGCACTTATTTCCACAAGCGGGATTGCAATTGGCGTTATCGTTGTGAGCCTTACAACGGGGCTTACGCTTCACATCTGTAATATTATGTTCGGCAGTATTTTTGCAATGACGCAAGCTGATATGTATTTCAGCATTGTGTTAAGCATTGTGGTGGTTGGAATTTTTGTGTTCTTTTACAAGCAACTTTTTGCCGTCACATACGATGAAGATTTTGCGCGGGCAACGGGCGTGAATGTTGAAATGTACAAGAGCCTTTTGGCAATTTTAACCGCCGTAACCGTGGTGCTTGGTATGCGGATGATGGGCGCGTTGCTTATCGCAAGCCTTACGCTTTTCCCCGCGCTTAGTGCAATGCGTGTTTGCAAACGGTTTCTTTCGGTTGTCGTCACGGCGGCGGTGATTGGAGTCGCGTGCTTCTTTGTCGGGATGCTTTTCTCCTTTGGTTTTGATTTGCCGCCGGGCGCAAGCGTTGTTGGGGTAAATCTTGTTGTGTTTATTCTTTTCAGCATTGCGGGTTTGGCGCGGCGCGGAGGTGTGGTATGAAAAAATTAATCCTGTTGCTGTTTGTACTTTTTGCCTTTGTCGGTTGCAATGAGAACGGCGCGGCAACCGAAGACGAAAATTATCCGAGAATAGTACCTGATGTTATAATCTCCGACAGATTTTTTCCACAGCAAGTTTCGGAAATTTACATGAACCCATCCATATATCTGGGGCAAATCATACAACTTCAAGGGCTTTTTATTACCGAAACATGGCAGGGCGAGTACTTTCACGCAGTTGCGCAAGTTGTGCCAAGTTGTTGCTCTCCCGATGGGCTGATGGGTTTTGAAATACTACTTGACGGCAAAGACCCCTTCGAGGAAAGAGCATGGGTCGAATTTACAGGCGTGCTGGAGGAAGACGCGGACGGCATTTTGGTTCTTCGCGCACTGCAAATTATTGAAGCGGACGAACCGGCATGATTGAAATTGTAAAAGAATCGGGCTTTTGCCACGGAGTTTTGGCGGCAGTAACCAAAGCCAAAAAGCTTGCGAACACGCACGGCAAGCAAATTTATTTGTATGGCGACTTGGTAAATAACCGCCAAGTTATGGCGGGCTTTTTGCGCGACGGTTTAACCGTTGCGGAAAACACGGCAGAAATCCCCGAGGGTGCAACTGTTATTATCCGTGCGCACGGCGTTCCGCAATTTGTATACAAAGAACTGGCGGCAAAAAACGCAAAAATTATAGACTGCACCTGCGCCAAGGTGAAGTCTATTCATGAAATTGTTGCGGAAAAATGTGCGGCGGGTTTTCGCGTAATTATTATCGGTAAGAAAAATCACCCAGAGGTGCTGGGCATTTTGGGCTGGTGCAAAAACGGAATTGTTGCGGAAAATGAAAGCGAACTTCTTTCCGCCATTTCAGATTGCGGCGAAAATATTTGCGTGGTTGGGCAAACCACCTGCGGTAAAGAATGGTGGAGCTGCGCCGCAAAAACCGTAACCGAAATCAACCCCAACGCACAAATCCACAACACCCTTTGCGATGTTACCGCAAGGCGCATAAAAAACGCCGCGCAAACGTCCGAAAATTCCGACTGCATGATAGTTGTCGGCGACAAAAAAAGCGCGAACTCCGTTGAACTTTTTGAAGCTTGCAAAACCCACTGCAACAACACTTTTTTTACCGCTTCAGCAGAAGAACTTGCCGCCCACACAAACACCATTGTATCCTGCGAAAAAATCGGCATCGCGGGCAGTGCGTCCACCCCTGCGGAGACCATAAACGAAATCCACGACTTTATCCTGTTCGCAAAATTTCTTTCCCGCGCAAAAACCGAAATCGAACAGGCAAGCGATGACTACATAAACACCCTAACCGCCGAAAAAACCAACCCCGTAATCCACGCCGCCATCCGCGACCTGCACAACCAACACCAAAACGGAAAACGCATTCGCGGCGCACTTATAAAATTTGGGGAAGTTATTTCGGGGACGCTGTCCCCGAACCCCTGCGAACTTTTTGAAAAAAGTTCGACAAAAACTTTAACAAAAATCGCGCTGGCATATGAAATCTTCGCCACAGCCATTTTAATTCACGACGATGTTATTGATAACAGCGAGACGCGACGCGGAAAAACAACCATTCACGCAAGCGAAACAGACACGCATTTTGGTCTAAGCCGTGCAATATGTATCGGTGACTACGGATTGTTTTTGGCGAATAAAATTCTTGCGGAAGCGGAATTGCCGCCGAAAATTCTTGTAAAGGTTTTCAAATTATTTTCGGAAATCCAGCTAAAAACCCTTGAGGGCGAGCTTATGGATGTTACCCTCCCCTACTCCCCCAAAGACCCGACATCGGAAGAATACGACCAAACCGTGAACGGCATTTACGAATACAAAACGGCATGGTACACGCTAATGGGGCCCATTCAGCTTGGCGCAATTTGCGGCGGCGCAAGCGACGAGCTTCTGGAAATTCTGCACGAAATCACATTGCCGTTGGGCTTGGCGTTTCAAATAAAGGACGACTTGCTGGGCATTTTCGCAAGCGAAGAAAAACTTGGAAAGCCCGCGCTTTCGGATATCGTTGAGAAAAAGCAAACAACGCTTTATGGTCACGCCTGCAAAAACGCAACGCCCGCACAGCGCGAAATCCTTGAAAAAACCTACGGCAATCCCTCCGCAACCGTTGCAGACCTTGAAACCATGCGCGAAATTTTCACCGCGACGGGCGCGAAAGCCGCCGCAGAAGCCGAAATTTCCGCCCTATCCCGCACCGCCCTAACCTCAATAGAAAAGCTGGACAAAAAACACCAGCCCATCCTTCGCGGGCTGGTGCATTATCTGTTCGGCAGAACGTACTAGATTAATTTTCCGCAAAAAACCATCGTCTGAAAAGCCGTTCGGTTATTGTTGTAACGGAAGCGCGAGGGATATCTTCGGGGATGATTAGTTGCGAGCGACCCACCTCGTTACCTTCCCATGTGTAAATTACTTCGCCTGCGGCATGACCTTGGGCAACGGGTGCGGTAAGTGGTTCGCTTATTTGAATTTGCCCGTCAAGGGTAATGTGTTTGCCTTTTGGGGCAAGCATATTCACTTGCTCTTTTATCACAACGGGCGAAAATTCAGCTTCGCCTTTGTAAATTTGGATTTCACCCATGGGCGTACCTGTTTCTTCTTTTGCGATTAACGCGTAGTTTGCGTAACCGTAATCCAGAAGTTTCATTGCGCCGTCGAAACGAATTGCTGGGTCGGGAGCGGCAAGAACAACGGCGATTAACTGCATCCCCTCTTTTTCGGCGGTGGCAGAAATACAATACATAGCCTGCGAAGTAGAACCTGTTTTAAGCCCCGTCGCGCCGGAATAACTGCGAATAAGACGGTTGGTGTTGGTAAGCCCGAATTCCTCTTCGCCGCGAGCGGTTTTGTGGGTGATTTTATCCAATCGCGTTTTGGTGTAATCGAACACGTCGGGATATTTCATTATCAATTCGCGAGACATCAGCGCGATATCATGGGCGGTTGTAAAATGCCCCTCCGCGTCCAGCCCGCAAGCGTTCTTGAATTGCGTGTTCTCCATGCCAAGTGCGCGGGCTTTGTTGTTCATTTGCGTAACAAATGCCTCTTCGCTTCCCGCAACAAATTCTGCCATTGCAACGGCGGCATCATTCGCAGACGCAATTACAATGGACTTTGTTAAGTCCCGCACGCTTTGCTTTTCTTCCTGCTCCAAGAAAATCTGCGACCCACCCATGGAAGCCGCGTGCGCACTAACCGTAACCATGTCGTCCCACTTAATGCGCTCTTGCGCCAACGCCTCGTAGATAAGAAGCATGGTCATTACTTTCGTCACGGACGCGGGCGGAAGCTTCTCGTGGGCGTTAAACTCGTGCAAAATTTTGCCCGTTTCTGCCTCCATCAAAAGGCTTGCTTTCGCGTCAATTGAAACATCCGCGAAAACAGGCACTGCCAAAAACACAGCAATAATTGCCGACAAAATAAATTTTCTCATTAAAAAAGTCCTTCCTAAAATCATTTGAGATTAGGTTGGACTTTTTGTTAAATTTTATGCATTGGGTTTTACCTGTCGGAACGCTTTTTCCAATCGCGAAGGAAAGGCGGTGTGATGTCCTCGTTGATTAAACGGAAATTGGATTCGCGAATTGGTTTCAGTTCTTCGCGTTCTTCCATGGCTTCTTGGATATCGGGCGGGTGGTCGTCTCTGTTTTGATTTGCATATGGGTCTGCGGGGCGGCGGTTCGCGCTTGCCCCTGCGGAAAGAGCCGCTTCTTCGTTTAAGCCCGTTGCAACAACCGTAACACGAACTTCATCCTTGAGACTGTCATCAATGGTCGCGCCGAACATAACTTCCGCGTCAGGGTCAAGGGCAGAGCCTACGAAGTTTGCCGCAGCAGAAAGGTCTTTCAGTCCCATGCTGTTGTCGCCTGTGAAGCTGATTATTACGGCTTTCGCGCCGCTTATGGATGTTTCCAAAAGCGGGCTGTTTATGGCTTCTTTGATTGCGGTTTCTATTTTGCCTTTGCCTGAAGCGCGTCCGATTCCCATGTGGGCAACGCCTTGGTCTTCCATGACGGTTCTAACGTCTGCAAAGTCTAGGTTTACAAGCCCGTCATCAAGGATAACGCCGCTTATTCCAATCACGCCTTGGTGCAGAACTTCGTCTGCACGGCGGAATGCGTCCACGAGGGAAACATCATCGCCAACGATAGACAGAAGCCGCTCGTTGGGGATAATTACCAGCGTGTCAACACTTTTGCGCAGTTCATTTATGCCCGCAATCGCGTTGCGCATACGCGGCCCACCCTCAAAAGAGAAAGGTTTTGTAACAACGCCAACGGTTAATATTCCCATTTCCCGCGCAATTGCCGCAATAACGGGAGCCGCACCTGTTCCTGTTCCGCCGCCCATTCCTGCGGTGATAAACAGCAAGTCTGTATTGTCTATGGCATTGGCAAGCACGTCCCGTGTTTCTTCCGCAGAACGGCGGCCTGTTTCGGGCTTACCGCCCGCGCCAAGCCCTCTTGTCAATTTTTCGCCCAGTTGGATTCTGGTTGCCGCTTTGGACTTTGCTAATGCCTTATTATCCGTGTTTGCGGAAATAAACTCTATGTTTTCAATCCCGTCGGCTACCATGCGGTCAACGGCGTTGTTTCCGCCACCGCCTACACCGATTACTTTTATACGGGCTTTTAACTCATGTACATTGTCAATATCTATCAACGTGGGTACCCCCCGGCAGATTAATTTTCATCAATCATCATAATAACACAAAAAAATATAATTTGTCCATTCCTCTTTAAAAAAATTTTACACAATCTGTTATTGCGACATAACCAGCATTTCTACGCCTATTTCTGCGGTTATAAGACCGGACTTTATGCGGATATCCGTATTTTGGCAATTTTCCAGCGCGGATATAAGTTTCTCGGATGTAACCCCCCTGCCCTGCGAAATTGCTTCGCTTATCGCAAATTCGTGAAGCTTTAACTCTTTCACAATTTGCGGACGCGGCGTGTTTTTTTCTGCAAGACACTTGCACAAAAGCGTTATGCGAAGTTGGCGGATAATCATGGCGAGTATCATGAAGGGGGATTCCTTGAGGGTTAGCATATCGTTGTACATTTTCAGCGCGGCAGATGTGCGGCGGTTTCCCATGGCTTTAAGCAAATCGAATATGCGTGACTCCAGCGTTGGTGTGCAAATTTCCGCAATATCGTTGCGTGTTATTTCATTAGATGTGTTGCCGCTGTGGTGGATTAATTTGTCGGTTTCGTTTTTTAAATTGAACATATCCGTGCCGCAGGTGCGCAAAAGCAACTCTGCCGCGCCCGCAGAAAATTGTTTTCCGTGCTGTTTTGCGTGGTGCGAAATCCATTTCGTAAGTTCGTGCGGGGCGAGGGGGGCGAAATCCACCACGCCGTCCAGTTCCGCCACCTTTTTGTATAGGCGGGTGCGTTTGTCTACATCGGACTCTATGAAGATAATCACTGTGTCTTGCGGGATTTTTGGCAGATATTCCGCCATTTTTTCGGAATCGGCTTTGCGCCCGCTTGCGGTTTCCGTTTCCGTTTCCGATTCATCGCCCTTTTTCGCCATCGCAAAAAGTTTGGAGTCGCGCACGATGATTAAGCGTTTTTCCGCCGCGTCAAAGGAGAACGGCAGGGTTTCCGCCGCCATAATTATTTGCTCTGCGGGTATCGCGCCGTCGAATAAATCTTTATTTTTCGCGCCGCAGATTTTTTCAATTTCCCGCGCATAATGCGACACCAAAAATTTTTCCTTGCCGTGTAATAAATATGTTCTTTTTAACTCGCCCCGTGAAAGCTCAGCTTTTAGTTTTTTTTGTTCCATTTTTGTCTATCCTTTACTTGTAAATTATGTTATATTTTTTCTTAGAAATTTTCCTATGGAAAAGGGTGAAACCAATGCTAAACCGAATTATAATTAAACTTAGCGGGGAAGCAATCGGAAACGAATCCGGTTATGATGACATGATTATTAATTCTATTGTAGCCCAGATTATACTTTTGGTGCGGACTCATGTGCAAGTCGCGCTTGTGGTTGGCGGCGGTAATCTTTGGCGCGGACGGCAAGCCGCACCCGAAATGGACAGGGTAAAAGCCGACCAAATGGGAATGCTTGCCACGGTAATGAACGCGCTGTACCTGCAAGACGCATTCCGTCGGCTTGGGCAGAAAGCGAAGGTTGTAACGCCGTTTCCCGTAGGTAACATGACCGAATTATACAACAAAGACGCCGCGCTTGAAATGCTTGAAAGCGGCACGGTTGTAATAAACGCGGCGGGGCTGGGGCATCCGTTATTTTCCACGGATACCATCACAGCATTACGGGCGGCAGAACTTGACGCGGATTGCATTCTGTTTGCAAAAAACACGGACGGCGTTTACGACGATGACCCGCACAAAAATCCGTCTGCGAAAAAATACCGTACATTAAGTTACCGCACGGCAATCAAAAACAATCTGCACGTTGCGGATATGAGCGCGTTGCACATAGCCCTTGAAGCGGGGATTTCTTCCTACGTGTTTTCGCTTAACGCACACAACAGCATAACACTTGCGGGTTCTTATCCCGAAACGGGAAACTTAAACGGCACTTACATTGGGGTTTACGCAGTAGAACTTTGGCACGAATAGAAAGGAAGTTTTGTAATGGATACGAAAAATTTTGAAGAGCGTATGAAAAAAACAATCGCTGTTTTAGAGGAAGAATTTTCAACAATACGCGTTGGGCGCGCAAACCCGCGTGTGTTGGATAGGTTGATGGTAAATTACTACGGCAGTGACGTTCCTGTCAGCCAAGTGGGAAACATTACCGTTCCCGAGGCGCGTCTTTTGCAAATCGCGCCGTGGGAATCAAATATGCTGAAAGAAATTGAAAAAGCCATTCAGGCTTCGGATATCGGCATTAATCCCACAAATGACGGCAAAGTAATCAGGCTTGTTTTCCCCGAACTTACGGAAGAACGCCGCAAAGACCTTGCCAAAGACATCAAAAAGAAAGGCGAAGACTCCAAGGTTTCCATAAGGAATATTCGCCGCGAAGCAATGGACGCGTTTGCAAAATCGCAAAAGAAATCTGAAATTACCGAAGACGATTTAAAGCAACTTGAAAAAGAAATTCAGAACCTCACGGATAAGTATATCGCCGAACTTGATAAAAAAGTTGAGGCAAAAAATAAGGAAATAATGACCGTATGACGTTGGTTAAACGCTCAATTACAACTATTTTGGGCTTGCCCGTGGTTTTGTGGCTTATTTACGTGGGCGATTTGCCGCTTTTGTTTGCGTGCGGTATTGCCGCGCTGGTTGGCTTGCGTGAGTTTTATTTGGCGTTCTCCAAAAAAGACAGGCTGATTCACATAATCGGGTATCTTGCGACGGTGGGCTACTTTGTCGCGATTTTTGTTTTTGGCGCGGGGTATTGGTTGCTTATCGCGCTTACGCTTTTTATTATCACGGTGCAAACTTGCCTTGTGGTTTTCTTCCGCAAATTGCCTATGAGCGAGTGTATTTCTACCGTTTACGGCTTTTTGTATGTGCCGTTTTTACTGTCTTTCGTGGTGCTTGTACGGGAACACCCTCTGGGGTATTACTATGTTTGGTTGATTTTTACGGCGTGTTTTGGCTGTGATACGTTTGCGTATTTCACAGGCTCGCTGTTTGGGAAAAGGAAGCTGAAAAATACGCCCAGTCCTTCAAAATCTTTGGAAGGGCTTATTGGCGGTGTGGTTGGCGCAACGCTTATTGGGCTTTTGTACGGGTTGGCGGTTTCGCATTTTTCCGCCTATCCCGAAAACGTGGAGTATATTGTACTTATTTCAGGCGTGATTTCTTTCCTTGGCGCGTTGTTTTCCATCATTGGCGACCTTGCGGCTTCTGCCGTCAAACGCCACTGCGAGATAAAGGATTTCGGAAATGTTTTTCCCGGGCATGGCGGCGTTATGGATAGGCTTGATAGTATTTTAACTGTCGCGCCCATTGTGTATATGGTGATGAATGTGATGATATGGTTGATGATATGAAGCTGGCGGTTTTGGGGGCTACGGGTTCGATTGGATTGCAGACGCTGGACGTTGTTCGTTCCTGTTTGCCCAACGCCCAAGTTGTTGCGTTAAGCGGATATTCAAACATGGCGGCACTTGCGACTTTGGTGGAAGAATTCGCGCCGCAAGTTGTTTGGGTACCTGATGGTGCGGCGGCTTCCTCTTTGCTTGAGCGGTGCAAATTTTCGGGCGAAGTTTTGACGGGCGAAGACGGTTTAATTTCCTGCGCCACCGAAACTAACGCCGACATAGTGGTGAACGCGCTTGTTGGGCGGGCGGGGCTTGCGCCTACTTTGGCGGCGATTTCCGCAGGGAAAGACATTGCGTTGGCAAATAAAGAAACGCTGGTTTCTGCGGGGGAGCTTGTTATGGGGCTTGCGCGGGAGAAGGGTGTGCGGGTTACGCCCATAGATAGTGAGCATTCTGCTATATGGCAGTGCATTGGAGGGGCGTGCCTTGGGCTTGGGGCTTCTGCGGAGGGGGCTTCTGCTTGCCCCGCCCCTACCTCGGGGAGTTCCCGCCGCACATCGCTTGCGCTATACTCGTGCGTCGGGAACTCCCCGACGGGGCTGGCATCGCGGGTGAAGGGGGACGCCCCTGCGGGGCAAGGCGTAGAAAAGAGAGTGGAAAAAATTTTACTTACTGCTTCGGGGGGGCCTTTTCGGGGGTGGGAACGGGCGCGGATTTCGGGGGCAAAAGCGGTGGATGCTTTGAAGCATCCTAATTGGGATATGGGTGCGAAGATTACTGTTGACAGTGCTACGTTGATGAATAAGGGCTTGGAGTTGATTGAGGCGATGCATCTTTTTGGGCAGCCGCCTGAAGCGATTGAGGTGCTGGTTCATCCGCAGAGTATTGTGCATTCTATGGTGCAGTTTTGTGACGGGTCGGTTGTGGCGCAGATGGGCTTGCCTGATATGCGGTTGCCGATATTGTACGCGCTTTCCGCGCCTTCGCGGGTTAAGACGGAGTTTCCGAGGTTAGACTTCTTGAAGTGTGGTGCGCTTACTTTTGAGCCGCCTGATGTTCAAAAATTTCCGTGTTTGTCGTTGGCGATTCATGCGGCTAAGGTGGGCGGGACACTTCCTGCCGTGATGAATTATATTAACGAGTGGGCTGTGGGCGAGTTTTTGCAAGATAGGATTTCTTTCTACGGCATTTCCGAAATAATGGACAAGGCATTTGGCATATATAATGTAAGAAGCGTAACGTCCCTGCACGATATCCGCGAAGCGGAGGGCTGGGCACAGGAATTCATATTGAATGGAGAATAGTATGCAGACAATAATTCCGATTCTGATTTTCATTTTGATTTTGGGCATTGTGATTTTTGTGCATGAGTTGGGGCACTTTATGGCGGCGAGACGGGCGGGGATTTTTGTTGAAGAATTCGCGCTTGGTATGGGGCCGAAGTTGATTGGTGTACACGGAAAAAAGGAAAGCTTGGACGGACAGCGGACGTTGTTCTCGTTGCGGGCTTTTCCTGTTGGCGGCTTCTGTAAGATGAGGGGCATGGACGATGTTACGGACGACCCTGAGGGGCTTACCAACAAGTCGATTCCTGCGCGGGCGTTGGTAATGGCGGGCGGTTCGCTGATGAATTTCCTGTTGGCGTTTGTGTTGTTCTTTTTTATCGCAATGACGTTTGGTTATACGGATACGCGGGTGCGGGTTGTTTCGGAGGGTTCGGCGGGATATCATGCGGGACTTATGGCGGGCGACAGGATTACGCATATCAACGGCTCGCGTGTGCAAACTTATGAGGATTACGCATTTTTGATGAGTATGTACGAAGGGCAAACGGTTACGTTCCGAGTAAACCGTGGCGGCGAAAGGCTGGAGCTTACAATCACGCCGCTGTTTGACGAAAGATTTGACAGGTACATTGTGGGTTTCAACCCTGTGTTTTTATTTGGCCTTGCGGATACATTGCCCGAAACGGGAGATTTTAGGCGGGTTCGCATATGGGAAGGTGCGGCGAATGCCGTTGGCAATTTGGCATCGCACACCACTGCGCCGTTTAGGCTTTTGTCGCGGTTTATAGGCGGCGCGCCCGTTCCTGAAGATGGCGGAATAATGGGCCCAATCGGAATTGGCGGGTTTGTTACAAATATTTATCAAGATTTGTCTGTGGCGGTTGACGACGGCGTTATTGAAGCGAGCGACGGCTTTATTATCGGCTTTAGATGGATGGTGACGCTTACCGCCGCAATCAGCGTAATGCTGGGCGTGATGAACTTGATGCCCGTTCCCGCGCTGGACGGGGCGCGTCTGGTTTTCTTGGCGGTGGAGGCTGTGCGCAAAAAGCCTATTGCGCCCGAAAGGGAAGCCATGATTCACTTTGTAGGATTGGTTTCGTTCTTGATTCTTGCCGTTTTTATCGCGTACCGCGATATTATTCGGCTGTTCCCCGGATTGGACTAAACCGTAAATGATTACACGAGCTAACACAAAAATAGTGAATATCGGCGGGGTGCGCGTGGGCGGTGGGCATCCTGTTGTTGTGCAGTCCATGACAAATACGGACACGCGAGATGTTGCGGCAACGGTTGCTCAAATCAACGCGCTTGCGGCGGCGGGTTGCGAAATCGTGCGCGTTGCCGTACCCGACACAGAAGCGGCGGAAGCGATTGCAAAAATAAAGAAGCAAATTTCTTTGCCCCTTGTGGCGGATATTCATTTTGACCACAGGCTTGCCCTTGCTGCAATAAAAAACGGCGCGGACAAGTTGCGCATTAACCCCGGAAATATCGGTAGCGAAAGCCGAGTTCGCGAAGTTGCGGAAGCGGCAAAAGCAAACGGCTTGCCAATTCGCGTTGGTGTAAACGGCGGCTCTTTGGAAAAATCCATTTTGGAAAAACACGGCGGAGTTACCGCGCAAGGGCTTGCGGAAAGCGCGTTATGTAATATTGCGTTGCTTGAGAAATTCGGCTTTGGCGAAATTGTTGTTTCGGTGAAAGCCAGCAATGTGCCGCTAATGCTGGACGCGCACAAGATTTTGGCGCAAGAACTCCCCTACCCCATACATATCGGGCTAACGGAAGCGGGAACGCCGCTTACGGGTGCAATTCGTTCTGCGGCGGGGCTTGGCGCATTATTGTCGCTGGGGCTTGGCGACACGTTGCGCGTTTCCCTTTCGGGCGACCCTGTAGCGGAAATTCACGCCGCACGGGAAATCCTTTCCGCAATGGGTTTGCGGCGTTTCGGCGTAACCGTAATCGCCTGCCCCACCTGCGGCAGAACCGACATTGACGTTGCGGGAATAGCAACACGGCTTGAACAAAAACTTTCGCATATAACAACGCCCATCACCGTTGCGGTGATGGGCTGTGCTGTAAACGGCCCGGGCGAAGCCCGCGAAGCCGACATTGGCATTGCGGGCGCGCGCGGCGGCGCGGTTCTTTTCCGTAAAGGCGAAATCCTACGCAAAGTCCCCGCCGATGAACTGGAGGAAACTGTGCTACAGGAAATAGCGGCAATGTAGCCCGCTCTTTTTAAGCAATTTGGAAAAACCGTTGCAAAGCATCTCTGCCGGAACTGCTTAGCCCCTGCGCGTTGATTCTGTCTGTATGCGAAGTGCCGGATGAGTTATTAAAAGTTTGTCGGGAAAGAATGTCAACATCACGCATGGACAACCTACCGGATTGATTGGCTTCCGCAGTATCAAAGAATCCTGCAAAACTTCCTGTTGCATTAAAGAAGGCTAATGCGGCGCGGAACATATCGCCCATATGCGCTACGAGATTATTGGCTTCGCGTTGTATTCTTGCGTTTGTCGCAGATTGTCTTGCGGTGAGAGGGGTAGTGTCGTCTTCGGGGGTGTAATAGGGTGATGATACCATCAGACTATCTGCAACCATCTGTGCAAATTGCTCGGCCGCTCTCACGAAACCTCTTTCCAACGCTTCAAGACGTGCGTTTAATTCCGCTTCGTCTCCCGTGAAATTTTCCAGCAAATCTGCCCGTATTTGTTCAAAAAGAGCCATGCCGCTTTCAATTCCGTTATCCATCATCTCCATTTGAATCATATGCGAAAAAACTATAATAAGACCGTTATCATGCCCGTTCATTGTTATCTGGCACATATTTGGGTCTAAATAATGCCTAATGCCGGGAGGAAATGACCCCCAACCACTGTTCCGCAAATTCTCCCAGTGATTATGTGCGGTTTGCTCGTCTAAGAGCCGGTCAAGCTTCGCTTTTCGGTCTTCAAAGCTGTTGAATGCTTCAAGCGGATTAAACTCGGCATCACGTTTTTCCCGTTTCTCGCCGCGATAGTTTTCAAGAATTTCTGCCAAAGAATCGTCAATTATAACCGCATTCGGCAAACCGACAGTGTTTCTGTTTAATCTCTCGGCAAATGGGCTTCTGTTGTTTCGCGAAGTCTCGCGCATTCCGCTTCCTGTATTCAGCGGTGTGTTAATTCTCACATTCATCCCCAAACCCCCTTTTTTAATATTGTATCGGTCAACGAAATAGATTTTAACACTTTTTTTTGAGAATGTAAAAGCTAAGAAAAATTCTTGCTAGAGAGTTATTTTTTGTGGTACAGTAATAATCCAGTAAAAAAATTAAGAGGATAAGGGGAAACATATATGAAAATGCGTATGGATTACAACAATATGCTAAGTAGCCGCGTATCTGACGGCATCACGCAACAAGAACTGGATAAATTATCCGCATCTATAAAAAAAGCTAACAAAGCAATGGTAGATAAGCGGGCGGCGGGGAAAATGGCGTGGCGCGATTTGCCGTACAACCAAGAAGGTGCGGTAAAAGAGATTAATGACTATGTAAATGAAATGAAAGATGAAATTGACGCATTTGTTGTGCTTGGCATTGGCGGAAGTGCGCTTGGACCAATGGCTGTGCAACAGGCGTTAAACCATCCTTGGTGGAACGAGTTGCCGCGTGAAAAGCGCAATGGTTTCCCCAAATTGTACGTGCTGGACAATGTAGACCCTGAGCGGCTGGTGTACTTCTTCCAAACCGTAGACCCTACACGTTGCCTGTACAATGTTATTTCAAAATCGGGAAGCACATCTGAAACAATGAGCCAATTTATGATAATCCAACAAATGTTGGAAGAAAAAGTTGGCAAAGAAGCCGCACGGCGCAAAATAGTTTGCACAACAGACGCGGTTAGCGGAAACCTTATCACAATCGCAAAAGCGGAAGGATATAAGTATTTTATAATTCCGTCGGCGGTTGGCGGTCGTTTTTCGGAACTTACGCCCGTTGGGCTTTTGCCTGCGGCGTTCTGCGGCATTGACATTAAAGGGCTTCTTGTGGGCGCGGCGGCAATGGACGAAGCCTGTAAAGAAGAAGATATATACAAAAACCCCGCGCATATGTACGCACTCCTTCATTATATTGGAATGACGAAGGGCAAAAATATTTCCGTAATGATGCCCTATGCGGACTCTCTGAAATTTATTTCGGACTGGTACGCGCAGTTGTGGGCAGAATCGCTGGGCAAGCAATTCGACAATGACGGCAAAACGGTAAACGTAGGTCAAACGCCCGTTAAAACCCTCGGTGTTACAGACCAACACAGCCAAGTTCAGCTTTACGCCGAAGGGCCTTTCGATAAAATAATCGTGTTCCTTGGCGTGGACGAATACCGCGAGACAATCACCATTCCCAAAACTTACGCGGATATGCCTTCCCTCGGTTTCCTTGGCGGCGTAACACACAACAAGCTGATTAAAACCGAACAGGACGCAACCGAATATGCCATAACAAAATCAGGCCGCATGAACATGACGCTTACTTTGCCCAAAGTTACCGCCAGCACTTTGGGGCAATTGCTGTACTTCTTTGAAGTTGCAACAGCCTACGCAGGCGAACTCCTAAACATAGACGCCTTCGACCAACCCGGCGTTGAGGAGGGCAAAAACGCCACTTACGCAATGTTCGGACGCCCCGGCTACGAGGAGAAAAAGGCAGAACTTGACGCGGCACCGGCTAAAGATGACAAATATATAATTTAAGGAAAGACGGTGGGGAAAAGGGAACGCCTACCTGCACAGCAAAAATGCCGTGTCGGTAGGTATTCCCTTCCTCCACTTCCTAAAGTTGAAAGCCTAAACACATAACAACAGTGCGGAGGTACGTGATGGAAAAGCCAACATATGTGCCGATTGATATGGAAAAAATTAAAAACAAGAAATGTACTTTTATTTCTTCTGAAGAAGCATTGAAAGACGTTATCCCTATTGAATGGAGCGATGAAGTTGCAAACGGAGACAAGCGTGTTTTGCTTGTTAGCAAAAATTAACCATGGGGTGAGTTATGTGTGATGTTGGTGATATAATTCTAATTGATGCATATCGGCACAAAGAACATATATTATCTAAACATTCCTTTGTTGTGTTGGGTATTGAGTCTGACAAAATCGAAGGGCTCGATTATGACTTTGTATGTAACGTACTATCATCTTTTAAAAACGAGATGCAACGCACAAAAAAACTTAGTTATCCGGGGAATTTTGAAATAACACATACGGATAGCTCTGTTATCAATAGCAACTTAAAGGACGGTTATGCAAAAGCCGAACAACTTTACTATTTCAGCAGTGCTAAAACTGACTTTACGGTTATCGGGAAATTGCACGCAGATGTATTTAATCGGCTTGTTGAGTTTATTCAAACCCTTGAAGTACCATTGGAACATATCACGGACAATCTGTAAATTGTGACATTGGGGAATAGCCCCAAATGTCTTAAAAAAAATTCTTTTATAAAGGAGCTTTCCAATGAAAAAAATTATCATTATCGGCGCGGCAGGGCGTGACTTTCACAATTTTAACACGTATTACCGCGACAATGAGAGCTACAAAGTTGTGGCGTTCACTGCGGCGCAAATTCCCGATATCGCAGGGCGCAAGTATCCCGCGTCTTTGGCGGGCAAGTTGTATCCGGATGGTATTCCCATTTACGCACAGGATGAACTACCCGATTTGATTAAAAAATTGGACGCGGACGAATGCGTTTTCGCGTACAGCGATATTTCGTATGAAGCGGTGATGGGCATTGGCGCGATTGTAAACGCGGCGGGTGCAGACTTCACATTGCTTGGCTTCAAGCAGACGATGGTAAAAAGCACAAAACCCGTTATCGCGGTTGGCGCGGTGCGCACGGGTTGCGGAAAAAGCCAGACCTCACGCCGCATAGCCGAGCTTCTTATCGGGCACGGCAAAAAGGTTGTAGCCGCCCGTCACCCGATGCCATACGGCGACCTTGAAGCGCAAAAAGTTCAGCGTTTTGCAACAATTGACGACCTTAAAAAGCATGATTGCACAATCGAAGAAATGGAAGAATACGAACCGCACATTGCTCGCGGAAACGTAATTTACGCAGGTGTGGACTACGAAGCAATTTTACGCGCCGCAGAAAACGACCCCGACGGTTGCGATATAATTTTGTGGGACGGCGGCAACAATGACTTCCCGTTTTTCAAGCCCGACCTTACGGTAACGGTTGTAGACCCGCACCGCCCCGGTCACGAGCTAAAATATTATCCGGGCGAAGTTACATTGCGCATTGCGGATGTTGCGGTAATAAACAAAATCGACAGCGCGGACTTTGAAAATATCCAAACCGTGCGCGCAAATATCGAAAAGGTAAATCCGTCCGCAACGGTAATTGAAGCGGCATCCACCATCACGGTAGAAGACCCGTCGCTTATTCGCGGCAAGCGCGTTCTGGTGGTGGAAGACGGCCCCACCCTCACCCATGGTGAAATGAAAATTGGCGCGGGCATAGTAGCCGCCCGCCGTTTCGGCGCGGCAGAAATAGTAGACCCGCGTGAATACGCAGTTGGCCGCCTTGCCGAAACATTCAAAATATACCCCAACATCGGCAAACTTCTGCCCGCAATGGGCTACGGCGAAGAGCAAATGGCAGACCTTGCCGCAACAATAGAAAAAACCCCCTGCGACGCCGTAATAATCGCAACCCCAATCGACCTTAACCGCGTAATAAAAATCTCCAAGCCCACCACCCGCGTCGATTACAGCCTGCAAGAAATAGGCCAGCCCAACTTGGAAGATGTAATTCAAGATTTTGTGAATAAGCATTGTAAATAAAACACGGACTATGCCGAAAAACGGCCACGTTGTTGGATTCTTGAGCGTTTTTCAATTTCTTCCGAACTCATTTCGGAGGAAATTGAAAGAAGCACCTCTTCAAGGCGGTTGTTTAGTTTTGTGTTTCTTTCGTTTTTCCTTCGCACAATGCCGTGACAGCCGACAGGCGTGATGTAAATTGATTCGATTGCATTAGGCGAAACAATATCACTAAGCCGACCAAATATTGCTTTTTCAGGGATAGGTGAGCAATTTAGTTTCGTATACGTATCCATTGCAATAATGTCTTTGCCTAAGTTCCACAGTTTGCAATCATTGTCAATGGGAATGCAGTCAATAGCACAAAAGTCATTTTGTGCTATTGTTTTAGTATTGCATTGCAAAAGCCGTTCACCTATCCAGCGAACAACAGGCACTGCCCACGAATTGCCAATTGCTTGGTATCGTTGGGTTTTTTTTGCACCCGCCAAATCCGTGTAATTATCGGGGAATCCCATTAACCGTTCACATTCCAGCGGAGAAAATCTGCGTATTCTTCCATCTTGCACCACAAACAACGAGCCATTATTTGCCGCCGCATTGCCATTCCACTTTGTACCGTAAGCCGCATACACGCAATCGGTATACTCTCTGAATATTTCAAAAGAACTGCCGTCTTTTTTGAAAGTCAATGGCGTAGGCGGATATTCGCTTAAAGAACCTGTATACTTCTCGAAAAGAATTTCCTGCGGATGAAAATCAAGCCCTCCCGCCAACAGATACAAACGCCGTCTCTGTTGCGGCAGACCAAAATATTTTGCATCAAGAACTCGCCATGCAACATTCCTTTTGCGACCGCGAAGCAATCCTGCACTTGGCCACCTACCCGGGTTCACAACTTCGTCAAGCCCTGCCAAAGACGAAATAAAACATCCAAAAGCGTTCGTTTTATCGGTCAAAACGCCCTCTACATTTTCCCAGAAAACAATGGTTTCACTTTGATTGTTTTTTGTACGCACATCATCGTTTGCATTTATTATGTCAACAAATTTTAGTGTTAAATTTCCGCGTTCGTCATTCAACCCGGACTTCCAGCCCGCGTATGAAAACGCTTGGCAGGGTGTTCCCCCGCAAATTATATCGGGCGCGCTTATTTCGCCGCGTGTGATTTTTTCAGGTATATTAATCATGTCCCCTGAATTCGGGATATTCGGATATTTTTCTTTCAGAACACGACAAGGGAAAGCCGCAATTTCCGAAAACCACTCAAATTGCAAGCCCAAGGGATTCCACGCCACAGAAGCCGCCTCAATGCCGGAACACACACTGCCGACAGTTGTTATCATTTTTTTTGCCCCTTTACAATGGTTGGTGAATTCTCCGTTGAAGCTCGCTGCGCCATCGGGCAATGTCGTACCACGGGCATCCTTCGCACCCTTTTTCGGCAGATTTACCCTTTGCGGGAATTGACTTGTCCCAGTATTTTGTTCCTTCGTAATAGAAGTCTATACCAAAAATTGTACCGCGAACACCCGTCTGATAGCAAGTTCTGCAAACTTCTCGCTTTTGCTGGTTTCTTTGGTTGGTCAAAAGTTGAAATTTGTTTTTTATTTCCATATCAGTCATGTTGTCGGGATTGTTTTCTTTTGTCTCATCGTCCCATCTGATTTCGGAAAATTTATGGTCGGGGAGACAATGCGCATTTACTTTGTTCTCATAAGCATCCACGCCGCCCAATACGCTGATTATTCTGCGCCGAAGTTTGGGGCTGAACACCTCATAACCACTTTTGCCTACACCTTGACGCTTTATTGGCAAAAGCATAATGTGCGTTTTGTTCGCATTGCAGCTTGTACAAAATTTATTTTTGTTAGTTGCAAGAGTGTACCCAAACTCTTTTAAATCCTGTATTCTCCTTGCGAAATTCGGATTTTTGGGTAATGTGCAGTCTGCACACTGCCAGCTGCCTTCTAAAAGGCAATCAAAAAAAGATTTAGTTATTTCTGCCTTTTTACCAGCCCAAAACTCTTTTTGCGACTCAAGCCATGCAGAATAATTATCAGGGTTCATTTCCGCATAAACATTGTTTAGATATTCGACTAATTCGTCCTCTGTTTTGATAGACACGCCCGTGCGGCGATACTCCACAGGAATCCAGCCTTCCCATGTTTTTTGCGGATAATCGAACCGAACCGATACATACTCCTCGGATGCTTTGCTGTGTGTTTCACGCTTGTCGCTTACGATTTTGATGTTTGGATTCAATTTCATGTTGCACCCCTTTTTTATTCTTGTGGCTTCAATAACAAATAAGCGTCGATACCCATGGCTAACGCTATTTTTTCAAGGTTTGCGACAGAAATATTCCGGTTTTCGCGCTCAATTAGGCTGATATATGTTCTATGTAAGCCCGCCAATTCAGAAAGGGCTTCTTGTGAAAGCCCTTTCTGCAAACGGTATTGCTTTAAATTTGTTGCTAATATATTTTTTATATTCATATCCGCCTCTTTGCACAATCGTATCTTGATAATAATTCTACTATTTGCAGACTATATGTCTACAGACAATACGAAACATAGACACCTGAAATTCAAAAAAAACGGCATACCCGATAAAAAAGGTAATGCCGTTTTTTGTTACGGTATGGAGAGAATTTTACCGTCTGTTTAGCGTGAGCCTGTTAAATATTGGGGTGCAGGTTTCTGTGGGGACACTGATGCCGATTTCTTGCCCGTTTGCGTCGGTGGTGGTGAAGGAAATTCCGAAAACATCTGCAACTAAGTCGCCGCTTAGTTCTACCCTTCTTTCGTAGTACATACGTTGCAATTGCGCATCTGTTAGCGGCTCGTTGTTTGCGCCGGCAGTTCTTTCAGAGAAAACGCCCGTCAACTGCAACTCCGATATCGAATACGGGGCGGCAAACCTTTGTGCAAGTTCCGTTGCCTTGTTTCTGTATCGTTCAAGGGCTTGCGGCGTGATGTTGGACAGTGCAATGCGTTCTTCGACGCCTAAGTCGTTCCATCTTGCTTGCGCAGACCAGCCTTGGAATGCAAAAATATGGAAAGTTTCTTCCGGAGTGTTTTCTGAAAAATCCACGGGTGGTGTGCGCGAAAGGTCAACGACTTGCCCTGTTGCGTCATCAATTCTGAAATCGAATCCTGCGACAAGTCCGCTCCATGACGGCGGTGCGGGAGCAATCCCGGGAAATGGCGACGCGGCAAGATGATGGAATTGAATTGACATATTCATATCGCTAATGTCCAACCCGAACACATCACGAATGTAGCGCGTTCCTATTTCCCTAACATCTGCTTCCGATAACCGCTCTGTGCCGTCGGGAGGGAGCGAGTGCGCGCCTCCCGAAGGTTGCAGAATTTCCATGAAAGCACCGCCCGAGCTTTCAATCGGCACAGTCGCATTATCGGGGCGGGCGGGATTATCGGACGTTATAACCACCGTTTGCAAAACCTCGCTCCAGCCTACATAGAAGCCAACCATTTCCAGCGGCAAGCGGATAGGCACTAATGTTCTTTCGTTTATCAGTTGCGCGGGAACATCAAGATTATGCCTTGCGCCGTTGGTTGTAAAATAACCTTGCCCAACGGAAATGCGTACTTCGTATTCGGCGTTGGAGATAAACGCCGTGCGGGTGTCGGTATCCCAGTCCACCGTGAAGCCAAGCATTTCAAACACGCCGCGCACGGGAACGAGGGTTCTGCCGTCTACGATTACCGCCCCTTGCCCACCGGGAAAACTTACCGCCTGCCCGTTAATGGTTACATTAATTTCGCTTGCCAATGCCACACTTGCGGGCATCAAGCACATTGCCGCCAAGAAAACCAAAGCACAAAGTTTTTTCATCTTTATTCTCCTCCAAACGTGACATTCCAGCCAACGTGTATCATTTCAGAACCACGGGCAGAAACGCCTATTGAGTATTCGTGAATGCTGCCCAAATCTATATCGAAAATGCCTTCAAAATACTTGCCGTCGGCAGTCATCCAGTCGCCGTCCCAGTACAAAGAGCCGTCTGCGGCTACGCGGAAGTTTACGGAATACACATAATGGATTTTATTCAGCCACATTTCGTCGGCGGGGATATCTTGCGCGTTGCGCAGCAAAAACAGAGCAACGTCACTGCCTACGCCAACGCCGCGGTTTTTAAGCTGTACATGAAGTCTGCCGTTTACAATCCCGATTGCAGATATGCTTGCGTCAACCCTGTCCAGCCCGAACCCGATATCCACCATGTCGGGCGAAAGCACCGGCAAGCCGTCTTGCAACATATTTCTGCGCATTGCGTATCGGTATTCCCGTGACGGGATGTCTTCGCCCTCCCATGTCATGTTGATTACGGAAATTTCATCTGTGTGCAACAATGCCACGGGCGCGTCCACCGCGAAATCCGCCAAATTGATATCCACAGCTTGACCGGGATGCTCAAATTGGTCAAATATGATTTGACGAATTTCATATGTCATTTCCAGCCCCTCAAGGGAATGCCCCCAGCTTTCAAAGCGACTGCGGAAGGTAACAACCCCGCCATCGCCACGATGAATAACCTGCGGCATTCCTGTTCCGATGCCAAACCCATCAGGTATTTCTGTAGGTACTATGTGGTGCTGAATAAAGAAATCACCTGCCAAGCGATTTGCAATAAGGTCTTGCATGGTGAAGTATACATATGCCACGCGGTCTGCAACTTCGATTGCAACCAGCTCGATTGCTATGCCGTCATGGTGCAGTTCGGGTTCTTCCGCCGCAATTTCAATGGGCGTAAGTTCTTCCGCCCGCTCTTGCCCTATTATCGCCGCCGCCAACCGTTCAAACGCACCCATCTGGTACGCAGACACTGTTACCACCATAAGACTTGCGGCAATAAGTGCCGCCACAACTCCCTTTTTGAAAATCCTTTTCGGTTTAGTTTCCACTGTTTTCACAACTCCCTTTAAAATGTCGGCATTTTGCGGGAATTGATTTCCGAGTGCCTGACGTATAAGGATTTCATCTTGGTCATAATTACGGTTATCCATTCAAGATTCTCCTTTCTTATGGCTCTCATTAGAAATCTCCAGTCCTTGTTCGCGCAATGCCTGTGCAAGTTTTTTCTTGGCGCGTTCGTACCGCTTACGCAAAGTTGACGGGCTTGCGCCAAAAATACTGCTTAGTTGGTCGTAATCCAAGTCGTCTAAGGCTCGGCTTACTACCAAGGCTCTGTCTTTTGGCGTTAGTACGCCCAAAGCCGCACGTATTTCGTCACTCATTCCGTCCTCCATTTGATAGGACTCGGTACAATCGCGCTCATCTACAAATGTGAATAAGCTCCACTTGCGTTTCCGCAATATGTCTATGCAGTGGTTGTAAGATGTTCTGTACAGCCACGGCACTAAATCCTTGTTGTCTCTTCTCGACAATGCTTTAAGAAACGTGGTTTGAACAACATCTTGGGCTTCGTGGTAATCGCGCAACAGCGCAGAGCAATACCGCAGAAGCTGCTTGCCGTTGGCATTTGCCATAGCCGCAAACTCCACACGCCGCGTGGTTTCGATTTCGCTCCTAAAAAACAATTTGCTTGCCACTGAGATACCCATCTCCTTCCCCCATTCCTTTGTGATTTTTTCGTGTACACACAAAGACAACGAACGACCCCCATGTTTTGTGACATGGTTTGGGAAATAATTTTGAAATTCTTTACAAATCTATTTTTTTTGAGTAAATTAATGAATAAAAAATGGGGCGTTAATATGAAAAAGATTTCTGTAATTGGTTTTGGAAGCTGGGGCATTGCCTTGGCAGATGTGCTTTGTAGAAATGGGCATGATGTTCTGGCGTGGGACGGCGGCGCGGAATATATAGCGGAGTTGCGGGAGACGAGAAAAAACAGTTACTTGCCGCAGGTGATTATCCCCGAACGGATTAGGCTTACGAACGATGTGCTGGAGGCGGCAAACCATGCAGAGATTTTTGTGCTTGCCGTGCCGTCCAAAACGATTGCGGCTACAACAAATGTTTTTGCACAGTATTTTAATGCGGATAAAATTGTGATAAGCGGCGCGAAGGGGCTGGAAGAAAGCAAGCAAATTCGCATTTCCGAATATGTGCGCGGGCTTAACGGGGACTGCCGTTTTGCCGCGCTTACGGGCCCCAGCCACGCAGAGGAAGTTTTAAAGGGCATTCCTACGGCGATTGTTGCGGCTTCGGAAGATGACGCGGTTGCGGCGGCAGTACAGGACGTTTTTTCTTCCGAAAATTTCCGCGTGTACACCTCGTCGGATTTGATTGGCGCGGAAATTGGCGGCGCGTTAAAAAATGTGATTGCGCTGGCGGCGGGTTGTTCGGACGGGCTTGGCTTTGGCGACAACACAAAGGCAGGGCTAATCACTCGCGGCATGGCAGAAATTTCTCGCCTTGGCGTTAATATGGGCGCGAATGCCCAAACTTTTGCGGGGCTTTCGGGCATTGGCGACTTGATTGTAACTTGCACAAGCAAGCACTCGCGCAATTGGCGTGCGGGTTTTTCGCTTGCGCAGGGCAACTCTTTGGACGAAACGCTAAAACAAATCGGCATGGTGGTGGAAGGCGTGGACACCGCAAAAGCGGCACTTAAACTCGCCCGCAAACACAACACCTCCATGCCGATAATCGAAGAAATAAACAAGGTTCTCTTCGAGAACAAAAGCCCAAAAACCGCCGTTACAGACCTAATGTGCCGCGAGACAAAGGAAGAATAACTACAGACCTACCTGCATCCGCTGCAACGAAAATTGGACGCTTCTGCCAACGATAACAACCGCAACGATTTTCAAAATCTCGGGCAGAATAAACGGCGCGAGCGCAACGGCGAACGCCGTTTGCAAAGTGTTTTGCGTAACAAAAGCGAACCACACCATGCCGGAAGTTAAATTTATAACCGTTCCTGCAACAAGGCCTGCGAGCAATAGCGCAAGCCTTTTTTTAGTGCCAAGCCCCGCCATAAAAGCCAACGCGGGAAACGAAAAAATAAACCCGCCCGTTGCACCAAGCACAACCCCAATTCCGCCGCGGAACTGCGTGAAAACAGGTACGCCCGCGACGCCCAGCAAAATGTAAACCAAAGCGGCAACCGCGCCCTTCTTCCCGCCAAGAATCATCCCCGCCAGCATAACCGCCCAGTTCTGCAAGGTAACGGGAACGCCGCCCGCCAAGGGAATACTAATCTGCGCACAAACCGCAATAATCGCCACAAAAATTCCTATGTAGCATAAATCCCGCGTTGTAAAAATTCTTTGCCGTTCCATACAAAAACCTCCGTGTTTTTTCGCAATTGTACACGGAGGCTTTCATATTGTCAACTTGTTTTTGAATAAGGTTTACATTTTCCTTGCTTAGCTGAAATACCGCCCAAGCAACCCTTGGAACGCCTTGCCGTGACGGGCTTCGTCTTTCGCCATTTCGTGAACCGTGTCGTGTATGGCATCAAGGTTTAATTCTTTCGCTTTTTTTGCAATGTCCAGCTTGCCCTGTGTCGCGCCGTGTTCTGCCATTACGCGCATTTCAAGGTTTTTCTTGGTGGATACGTCCACAACTTCGCCAAGAAGTTCCGCAAATTTTGCGGCGTGTTCCGCTTCTTCAAAGGCAATCCGTTTGTATGCTTCCGCAACTTCGGGGTAGCCTTCCCTGTCTGCCTGACGGCTCATTGCAAGATACATACCAACTTCCGTGCATTCGCCCATGAAGTTTTGGCGTAAGCCTTCAATTATTTCGGGGTCGATATCTTTTGCCACACCAATCCTGTGTTCGTCCGCAAACATAAGCCCCTCGCCCGTATGCTCGTTAAATTTTGACGCGGGCGCGTTGCATTGCGGGCAACTTTCCGGAGCCGCTTGCCCCTCATGAACATAACCGCAGATACTGCAAACAAATTTTTTCATACAAACCTCTCCTTATAATAAGAATGGTGCGGGGAAAAATCCTGCCCCGATATAACGCACTGCAACACCCGCCACAAGCCCCAAAAACGGGTTTTTTGTAAGCGCAGTGACAGCCATTGCGGTTGCGGCTTCCACCATGTTGTGGGAAGTTCCGCCCTCCAGCATAAACACATTGCGCAGGTTTGGCACAAAGGTGGAGAAGAACCCGATGATAAACAAGAAACCCGCGATTGCCTGAACAGGCACGTATTTTACCGCCTTCGTCATAAGCCCTAGAAGAAGCAGAATCATGCAAAGCAACATCATTGCAACGCCCGCCATAACAGGCCACGGCGAAGCCGCCGTTGCGGAAATAATCGCACCAACGGGCGCACCGCCGAATATTACGCTTGGGATATCCGCAAGCGAGTTAATCACCGTAAGGTGGTCCATATTCTGCGGGTTAAGTAGTTGGCCATAGCCGTCACGTTCGCCCATGCCTGCGGTGATTGTTCCGAACGCAATGTTCGTGCCGATGTTAAGCGTGATAAATGCCAGCGCGAAATAAATCGCCGCAAGCCCAACTTTCGGCTTGATTATTTTAAAATCTTCCCAATACTCTTTCGTCCAGAAGCGCGGATTTTCGTTTTGCTCCATGTCGCCCTCATAGCCCGCTTCTTTCGCCATTTTCAGCAAATCTACGCGGCGTCCGCGTTTGCCCGTTTCGGGGTCGGTTTGCAGAAACACGTAATCCAGCGACGCAAGCGTTACCGAAACCGCAATTACATACACAAGTTCATGCGAGTTGCCAAGAAAAAACCAGCGCGTTGCAAGTGCCGCGATAAACGAAATCGCAACCGTTCTGCGCGCTTGCTTGAACATATCAACGCTGATTCCCGCAACCATTAGCCCAACGCCCGCCATCATGCCCCACAAAACAGGTTGACCTGCCCAGTTTGCAATCCGCGTAACAGAACCCGTTAAGCCCAGCGGAACCATTACAATAACGGCGATAAGAAGTGCCGCCACTCTCTCGTTCACATTCTTAATAAAGTGCGAAACCGTCAAAATCGAACTCTGCCCCGAAATAGGCGTAACAGAACCCGTCAACAAATTACCAACAGCACCCACAAGAAACGCAAACGCCGTAGGCTTCATCTTATAACCCTGCGCCGCCGCCCACGCCAACATCGTAAGCCCGTTAAGCGCGACAAAGACGACTGCCACACCAAAAACCGATAAATCTTGCAGCATTTTTTATACAACTCCTCTTTTTCAAGACCTTTTTTAAGTTCTCGGGGCGTTGCCCCGAACCCCACAAGCCTTTAAAAAGGCTTGACCCAAACTTTGACATGGACTGGCGGTGAACTGTGTCGCAATTTTAAAATCGCGCATTCGCGCGATTTTAGGTTAAAGTTTGAGGGTGTGGGGGGTTCGGGGGGAGAGGGAACTTTTCAA